>Ga0157373_10003338_pt1 | contig 12126 bp, 7 predicted proteins | sample C65metaG_FD_113460 | JGI IMG/M metagenome (GOLD analysis project Ga0157373, IMG submission 113460) | Corn rhizosphere microbial communities from Kellogg Biological Station, Michigan, USA - C6-5 metaG | ecosystem: Host-associated > Plants > Roots > Rhizosphere > Soil | place: USA: Michigan...
CGGCTGACCGGGAATCGTACTGTGGCCGATCCGTTGCTTGAAAGCACGCGTCAGGCCCGCGCTGACCACGACACCCGTCCGGTAACGCCAGGCAGCGAGCCAGCGCATAAAGAGGGTTTCGCGGAAAAGGCCGGTGATAAAATCGCGGAAGCGAAAGAGAAAGTCGAAGACAAGTTTAAAAAGCCGTAATGCCGGATCGGTGATTGTCGCATTTCATGCCTGAAAAACCCGTCGCAGACGGGTTTTTTGCGTTCAAGAGCCCTTTCGAATTTAATGATCCAGCGTGAAACATCAATTCAGTCTTCTCTTACTTTTACTGCATATAAGCTGATTTGAGCGGTATTGAGGGGCTATTTGGTCCCACTACATTGCCGCTTTTGCTAGTTTATTTTATTAGCGCCAAAGCCAAAATCAGAAGGCAGTTTAGGGGATAAAGTATATGAAACATTGCGCTTCATATTTGGATAAGCTGAACATTGCAACAGAAAAAGAAAGTGACATGAGCGATGCATAACGAAATCTGGCGGGATTTACCCCTGCTGCTTCTCAGATTTCACACATCGACGTCAGCTCCTAAACTGCCCATTTTCCCCTGTCTGGCGGGCGCGGGCCACCGGAAAAATCCGCTGAGCGACCTTGCAAGATTTTCCGACTTCCGGGTATATACCATAAAACGGAACAAAACAGCAGGCAGGGCAGGGCGCGTACAGATCCTGAAAGGATCCGTTTATACCTGGATAAGGGACTGCTGATGGTGATCGGACACCGTATGTTGTGGTCCGGACCGTAAATCGCCTCCTGACGCGGAGTTTCCGGTTATTACAGAAAACGGAAAGCGTGAACCTGAGAAATGGAACGCAGGTGATCACTAAGATAATTCTTAACAGCTTACTGCGATCTGAGTAAAAATTGCGCTACTATAGGGCAATACCGCTAATCAGGGATAAGGAGAGAAGAATGGCTGTGCTTACTATCAGGGGTGTCAGGAGTTACGGTGCCGACAGAGACGTCCAAATAGATCTCAGCAACAAAGTTACACTGATTTATGGTCAGAATGGGTCGGGAAAATCAACTATCTCAAATTATTTTTCTGGATATTATCCGGAAAAGTACCGCCAGTGCCGTTTTGAAAGTCAGGTAGAATTGTTTCCGCTTGTATTCAATCAGGATTATATCGAAAGAAAATTTAGTCTTGAGAACGTTCAGGCAGGAATTTTCACACTCAGCGAGCACAATAAAGATATTCAGGAACAGGTTGAGAGTCATAAAAAAAGAATCGCTCGAACAGATGCAAAGGTAAGCGAACTTAACATTGAAATCGCCGGGCGGGCGGAAATGGAGTTGACCCTAATAAATAACTGCGCAGCCAGAATGTTTAAAAGGACATCCGCTGACCGGACTCGATTCACGTCTTTTCTTACAGGAGCGAAGCAGCAGAGAAATTTCTATGAACGAATAAATGATATTCCCCTCACAGTCGCACAACTGAACACGGAGGAACTATCTGCCCGTCTCGAAAACCTGCAGAAAAGCAAAGGAACAAGTTTACCTTATATCAACATTAGCCTCCCAACACAGCTAAATCCTGATGTGATCCGGCTAATTCGTTCACCGCTTCAGCCCGCGTCGGGGACGCTATTTGCCGGGTTTATTGCAAATCTGGGAAATGCCGACTGGGTCAGAGAGGGGGTTCGATTTATTCATGACGATGTCTGCCCTTTTTGTCAGAACTCATTTGATGCAGCCCATTTTGCCGAAGAAATAGCAAGGATGTATGACAAAAGTTACACCGACGCGATCGAAGTAATAAAAAAGGCAGCGGTAGAAGTAGCGGAAAATATTGAATATCTCAATGATCTATCGGAGAGAGTTTTCAGACACCCCGCGGTAAACGAAGGTGCAGAAGTTCTCAGCTCACTCAAGTTACTTATTCAGATAAATCAGTCAAACCTTCAGACAATATTCAAGAAAATCGAAAGACCTTCTGAGATATACGATGTGGCTGAAATTTCTGAAGCACGCAACAGCCTCATCAGCAACATAGATAAGATAAACAATACCGTTTCTGCTAACAACCAGCTGGCCGATAACTACGATGCCGAAATGGCGAAGTTAAAAGCTGATGTCGACACGTATCTGCGCCAGATTTGCGACGAGTATCTTGTGGCACTTACGACTGAACTTCAGGAAGTCAGGGCTCAGAAAATAAAAGCCGAGCAACAAGCCTCAGCTCTTTTGACTGAAAGAAGGCAGCTCGGGGAGCAAACGTCACGACTTATAGGGCAACTTTCAGTCATTCAACCTACCATTGATTCCATCAATAATAATTTGAAAGCATTGGGCGTAACGGACTTCCATATATGCTGCCATGACGAGAAGATGAAACTTTACCGGCTCAGACGTACAAGCGATCCAGGAGAACGGGATGTATTCAGAACGCTGAGTGAGGGTGAAAAAACCATCATTGCGCTGCTCTATTTTATCGAATCCTGCACCGGCAGTGTTACGCCTGATGCCGTCCACGATGGCCGGAAGATAATAATTATTGATGATCCGATATCCAGCCTCTCACATAATTACATTTATGAAGTAGCCTCGCTGATAAAAAGAAAAATTATTAAACATGACATAGCCCGCCATCTGATAATCCTTACTCATAACCTGTTTTTCTTTCAGGAAATTTTGCTGACGTCAGTTAGAAGGCTGGAGAGTAAACTTGATGCCCCTAAAGGCTGGTCACTGCTACGTATTATCAAAAATGAGCACAGCGACTGTATCCCTTTATCCATGCACGAAATGCTTAACGAGTATCAGGCTCTCTGGCAGACGCTCAAAGACGTGCAGGACAACAAGAGTCAGGTTATTGTGCTGCCAAATACGATGAGGAATATTCTCGAATACTATTTCAGCTTTGCCTGTAAAGAAGAAAAGCTGGAAAAAACGCTTGCCGCTCTGGCTTCAGAGCACGCCGAGGGCTGTTATGATTCGTTCTATCGGGCAATAAACAGACATTCTCATTCAGATGGCAGAAACATTCTTTCTACAGGCATTATGGATAAAAGCGAATATTTCAGGCTTTTCAGAAAGATATTTGAAGAAATGGGTGAACTGGCTCATTACTGCTCAATGATGGACGAAAAACTGGAGGAAGTGATTTAATTCTGACTTTGGTTTGAGGCATCATCACCTGCGGGCACCATTCACTTAACGATTCGGGAGCGAGCGCATGTGCTTACGCACATGTTCTACGCGCCCGAAACGAAAACGTGTATACCGGATAACCGGAACAATTTTCGGTTTCATGAGGCTTTCCTTTTACAAACCGGCTACTGCCGGAAGTCCCTGTACCCATTACAGGCTGGTAATGATCCAGAGGAGAACGCCCGAGGTGACGATGTGACTATCATACAAAAAATGGCACCAGGTGTCATAATCTTCATGCATTTTTTACACCAAAAATCTCACAGAAGTTCGGCTAGTGCTGTTTTCAAGTTCCGACTTTGACGGAAAACGGAAAAGCGGATTTTTCTAAAGTGATAATGAATGAAAAAAAACCAATCGGGAAAAATTTCGGATGAGTCGTAGATAAGCAGGTTAGTATCAGCCTGAGGTTTAAAGATTATCTGCAGCCGGAGGCAGTATTAAGGATTTGATATCCAATTCTCACTCTGTTAGGTTATCAGGTACATCACTACTCAGTGATGTTAGCTCATCTAGATAGACATTAATTCGTTTACACATGGGCATATTACTTTTTGTAGTACATTCTCAATTAATCATATACTATTAACAATATTATGGCTTAAGTGTTTTGCCAATATTTAATCATACTAAAAAAGGAGTAACCGATGCCAAACAATTGCAATTACTTATATTTAGAAGACGAAGTGTCAAATTGCCATTCCTTCATATTTCACATGGAAATTGCATCTTATTTATCTGTTACAGAATATGCTAGACAATCCGGAGGGAACATTGACGGGCAACGCCCTGTACTAAAATCACAAAGTGCTCGAATAATAAGAGACCAGATGACTGCCGACTTTAGAAACGGAGGGGTTTTACCTCCGGTAGTAATAGGTATGGTTGATCCTAATTTCAATTTAAGCGCCATAAAAACACCAGATGATATCTATAAATACATTGATACTAACAGAAAGGTACTTTGCATTATTGATGGAATGCAAAGAACAGAAGCTATGATTAATGCAGGAGTTACTGCGCCCAGAAATGTCAGGGTCGAGCTTTGGTTGGTTGAATCATTAAATAAGTTGATTTATAGGATGCTCGTTTTAAATACAGGACAAGTACCCTGGACAATGCAAAAACAACTAGAAGTTGTAATGAATCCTGTCATAAAAACAATTCAAAGCAAAATACCAGGCATTGAATTACCCACTACTGAAGATGCACAAAGAAGAACACAGGCAGGTAAGTACCAAGCAAGTAAAATCATTGAATCATTTTTAGTGTTTGGAGCGCGTTCAGAAAAAATAAATACCCGTGATTCGATCGCTGAAGAATATGCAAAGTTGGATTTTATAGAATCCTCATCAAAACAAGAACTATTAGACACTTATATTGATTTCCTTCGTAGAATTTATGAACTTGATGTCCAGCTTTGTAGAATTAATAAAGATAACTCAACTAGTGGAAAATTCAAAAAAGGTTCCGATATTTTAGGAAGCCAACCTGCATTAATAGGGATTACAACAGCATTTGCTATAAAAATCCTTGGCCGGCCTAAATTGGACTTATCTGCAGAACAGCAAAACAAGAACAAGATAAGTATACTTTCAAATTTTGATCGATTTATTGTGCGTCTTGAATCAATGAATGAGCAAGAATTAACGGAATTCGTAAACTTAGAGGCGCTAAATTCAATGAGTCCATCATCAGCTTCTACTAAGGTTGGTGACCAAGAAAGACAATTCTTTAAGGGGGCGTTTAATGTCTTGCTTGAGGATGAATTTAATGTTCCGAATATGGATGTATGTTGGGGTCACTAAAATGCATGAACATATTGAAGCATGTAGCTCTATAGCTAACTTACTAAATTTCAAACACTTTTACTCTGCTGAACAAGAAAGTAGAAGCATGACTAAAAGAAATCAAGTATTATTTGATAGTTTGAAAAACCTGTCTGAAGAAAACGGTTTTAACAAAAAGGAATATCCCTATCATGAAAAAATATGCATAGCAACAAATGATTCTGAAAAAGATTGGCTTAAAAATATCTCCTCCAGTGAAAAGGTATGTGCTGCTGATTTTGAAATAGTTAATGTTGGAAATTGTTTTTCTGTATCCTACTTTTACTATTCCAGTGAAAAATACTTAATTGTTTCTGGCTTGAATGATGTATCCCTTGATGAGGGATTTGAATTTGAAGCGATAAATTCAGGGGTTTTTACTTTATTTTCATCATTAAACTTAATCAAGTTTAAAAACATTAGCAATAATATAAGCAAAGTATATAACGAAATACTTAACAAAGATCCAGATTTAGCCGACCCTAAATTTGTGGATTTGAATAATATAATTAGTTATTTCGAGCCTACATATATATGCAAAATTAATAAAGAAGCTATATTCTATGAATTACAATTAGACCGTATAGCGGCTTATATTACAATGGCAATCACAAAAGATAACTACCCGAATGATATCCCTGTATTTAGTTTAATTAAAGATCTAATAATAACAGGAGAGCGTAGTATTAATTTCTCATATCTAGCTAAAGCAATATTTATTAAGGATGAGCCTTATTTGCTTTTTATGGAACTTTACAGAATGCTGGAGAGAATATATGCAATTCCAACCATAAAAGCTCTTAAACATGAGTTGTGCATTGGAATGGATAGCCATTGGGAAATTATAAGCTCAATAGAAAAAACCACTGGGTGGCGAAAGAAAGAGAACGAAGGGCTATATACACTACTATCACAATTAGAATACTCAATTCTTAATGACGCCTACAACACCTTGAATAAAAACCATGGGGATTATTTCAACAATAGCTTAGTCATTAAAAAGCAAAAATTATTGCAAGATCTTGATATTAAGAGTGAATCTTATTCAAGTGCTTGCAGGGAGCTGGAAGAAGCTATAAAAGTTTGCCTTAGAGATTATATATATAAAACAAGAAATTCTTATGTGCATTATAGAGAGGCTTTAGAATCACAACTGGATCAGGGAAAAATACATTCTCTATGCGAGTCTTTATTAATGATAATTAATCCTATATATGTGAAGTTGGGAGTATGATTTTAAAGCATATTTCATATATTGTGATTATATCCCTGATTAAAACTAGCCTTTGTTAGTAACATTCGCATGTTGTACGTTTAAAACGTTTAGCGACTCCAGAAACAAAGGCCCCCCATGAGCGAGTTATGTACTTTAACTTAAGGAATTTTCCGTTTAAATAGGTTGTCCGTGAAGCCCGCTTTGCATAAAAAGGAGATCAACATGGCCATGAAACTCATTAAAAAGAAGGCCCCGCGTGGTGCCCTGAAAAGCTGGTTATCTGAGGATGAAGAAGCTGCCGTTAAGAACTTCTTCGGTCGCAAGCAGGTATGCAATGCGCAGGAACGTGCACTAGCGGAGAACGTGATTCATGAAATGCGCGAGAAGGAGCTCTGGCTGCATTGCAACTGCGTGGGTGGCGATACGCCAGCACTGAACAATGCCAAACTGAGATCTGAAACCCAAACGTTGTTTCTGTCCGGGTTTGGCCATAGCCACGACCCATCCTGTCCCATGCACAGGGTCTTTAAGGGTGACGAGGATACTACCGGTTCAGGAACCCGTAAAAACGCTGGGAGCAAGCGATTAAACTATCGTGATTTTTTACCAAAAGATGAGTCAGAGACGACTATTAAGGCGCCAGGCAGCGCAGGATTTACTGGTCAGGATAGAACCAGGCGAAAACGCCGGCCACGAGTTGCACGTTTGCTTCTGACGCTGATTGAAGATGCCGGGCTGAATACTTTCAGCCCGATCAGCCCGCTGCCTAATCGGGCACCCAGAACATGGCTTGCCGCTCTCGCAGCCTCGGCAGATGCTCAGGAATTTGTGCGCGGGCGCAGGCTTTCGGAAATCGTACGGTTTCAGCCGACCATGGGCGAGTTTGCCCAGGAAAAATTAATGCTTGAACTGGAACGTACGGATGCCAACTGGCCGGCAGGAAAAGCCCGGGTGTTTTATCAGATATTTATGTCGGAGCTTGTCAGCCGTGAACATGTTACGTTCACCTGGAAAGATGGGGAACGCAGGTTTTCTCCGGAGAAGGGTGTCAGCATCAATGGGGAATCACAGGAAGGCGTGAGGCCGCCTTACTGGGTCATACTGGCCTTCAAACGCTCAGCTGAAGGTAGCGTGATATGCAGCGAAGGGTATGCGCACGCGCTATTCAGACGTAACTGTCCCGTCCCGGTAGACAGTGACCTTGAGAGGCAGACGATGAAAGGTATTGCTGAAGTGGCCAGCTGGCTTAAAGGCGGAGCAGACGTACTCACCCTCATTAAACCCCTGTTTGATATTGAGGTAGAGGTGGAGGGGGAGAAAGGCTTTGTGCTGCCGGATTTTATTCTTCAGGCCAAAATGCCGGATGGCCGGGAACATGCCGTAGTGGTAGAGACGATGGGATACACCGATGATGAGTACTGCGAACGTAAAGCCGAACAGCATAAAGGGATGCGCACACTGGGAACTCTTCAGACGGATCCCCCACGCTGGCCACATGAAGTCACTAAGCCCTTTACCAACCATCTTTATGGTGTAATCAAAAATCTATAAAGATTAACCGGATGCTCTTCTTGCGGCTGTAACAGGCCGCAACTGACCCTTAATGAGTTTTGCGCGTTGGACAAAGTGCATGACCAAGCATACATAGTCCCGCAACATACAGGCTGACAATCACTATGACGCCTTGTAGGTCCATTAAATCACTGTTTTCCATCCAAGCCCAAAACGTATGAGAGAGATTTGCTATCGAAATATCCAGTTCAGTTTTCATAGATTCTATGCTCTTAAATTATAATTATTGACTTTGTCAAAGCTCTAAATAAAACCCCGCAATATTAAACCTGAAGCGCCATTCATGATCTTTTCACTCCTCTTTAATATACAAACAAAAAATCATTCCTAGCATATAAATCCGAATTTATTTACTGAATAACAGTTAATTAAAACAGGAAAAATCAAGCCATTCACTTTTATTTTTCCCTTACAAATAATATACTATACCCTTTCTTTTTCCTTACATAGTGCGCTTCATGCCAAATAAAATCCTCACAGATACCTATCGTAAAGACATTGATGGCCTCAGAGCATTAGCTGTCGTTCTTGTCATTCTTTTCCATGCCGGAATTAGTCAGATAGCATCCGGATTTATAGGGGTCGATATTTTCTTTGCGATTTCTGGTTTTTTGATAACAGGAATCATTGTAAAACAAAGAGAGAAGGGTATCTTCGGCCTGGCGAACTTCTTCGTGCACCGTCTCTGGCGTATACAGCCTGCTTTTATCACGATGTCCCTGGCTACGCTTATAGCAACGTTCTGTTTGTATCTGCCGGATGATTTTCTGGCATACCTGCACAGTAGTTACTACAATGCTTTACTGCTTTCAAATCAGTTCTTTGCACGTCAGAGTGCTGCGTATGCTTCTCCTGCAGCCGATCTGTTCCCTTTACTCCATACCTGGTCTCTGGCAATTGAGTGGCAGTGGTATCTGTTTCTCCCGCTGGGCATTTTACTGACAGGTACTATCTTACGTCTTAAGTCGATTCAGAAGGTGATCAGTAACCCAGCGAATGCACTTGCTGCAGTGTGGTTTATCCTGGCGCCGCTGGCAGCTGCTCTGGCGCTAATTATGGCCAGCCGAGAGGCCGATGCAGCCTATTACTCACTGCTTACCCGTATATTCGAATTCATGGTGGGGGGGACTGCATTTTTTCTGACGCGCTATGTTCGCTCGGTCCCTTCAGCTATCTCAAACAGTACAGGCATTTTATCGCTTGCCGTGTTGCTTTATATCGCGATTCACCCTGACGTTATCGGGTTCTATCCAAATCTTTATGCATTGCTGGTCGTCACTGCTTCAGCCTTACTCATGTTTACCGGAACGTACGGAAACAGCATCGCATCTAAGTTACTAAGCCTTTCACCCGTCGCATTCACGGGCAGGATATCTTATTCGTTATATCTCTGGCACTGGCCCGTTCTGGCCATAACCCGTTACCTGGGTTACAGCCTGGCTGGCTCCACGCTTCTTTTGTGCCTGATTCTGACGGTTCTGCTATCGCTGATTAGCTATTACCTCGTGGAGCAGCCTTGCAGACGGTTGCGCTGGTCTCTGAAATATACGATTCCCCTGCTAATCATCTTCCCGATCGTTATCTTCAACGCTGCGTTCAAATATGCTGATAACCATGACGGCATGCCTGGACGATTCGGTGCTGAATATGAACGTGTGGCTCATAATATCAGTGCTGGGCTAGCTCAGGCCGGTCACCGGCCGGACTGCCTGGATGGCTCTCAGAATGCAGACAAATGCATGTTCGGAGATCTTAAAGGTCAGAAAACAGCCCTGGTGATTGGCGATTCTCACTCAAACCATTTCTGGGGATTCTTCGATGTGCTCGCTCAGGACGCTCATATCCGCATGACTGCGTTAAGTACAGCGCTGTGTTTAGCACTCCCGGATACATACCTCTATGACTGGTGGTCATTCCGGAACCAGACGTTTGATAAGTGCCATGAAAACACGGCTAAATATTATGACCTGATCGCTAAGAATCATTATGACTACGTCGTTCTTGGGCAGATCTGGGAATGGTACGTAAGTGGTCCTCATCTCATTAACCATCCAGGTGACGAGCGCTCTGATGCACTTACTAAGGATCGCTTTAATAAAGCCATACGGCAGTCCCTGAATGCAATAGTCTCATCAGGAGCACGTCCGGTGATTATAAGGACCGTAGCCCCTATGCCCGTCAACTATCAGAAATGTATTCGTCATCATGTCATCTTCAGGGAGCCCTATCGCCAGAGTGAGTGTTATAACCAGAACCCGCAGAGCCCTGAAAATGAATGGACGCTGCCGCTCTTTGACCAGCTGCAGAAAGAGTTCCCAACACTGATTGTCATAGACCCTAAGAAAGTCCAGTGCGAAAACGGCTATTGCATTACTGCACTTGACGGTACTCCGGTCTATCGTGACGTTGGTCATCTGAATGATTTTGCGTCCTATAAATTTGGGCAGGAGTATTTGCGGAAATTTGGTAATCCGCTCAAATAAAAAAGGCTCTCAGATACTAATGCCGGTCACTTAAAGTGGTCGGCATTGTTTTTAAAGGAGTATTTTTTTTTGCCTGACTCCTGTTTCATATTTTCTTTCCCGCCTAGTGCTAGTCATGTAGCAGCCCCATTGTCAGAAGCCCTGGCCACACAGCGTCACGCTATTATCCGGTGCATGCTCTGCAAACCATCCGCCCAAGCGCTTTTCACTGACGCCGTAGTGTCCCTTACACTGGCACGCTGCAGATGACTGCTCTGTTCCATCAGACATACCATCCGCAACTGCGGTTAGCAGTGTTCGCCATGCTTATTACCGGCTTTACATAAGGCTTCGCATTTTTCGGCGTATCTTTTTTGCTAAACTGCATATCATTTGCTAGACATTTCCTTTTCATAGGCGAAAATACATAAGTTTTTTTTACCAATAAAGGAAAGGAAATGACTAATGTATTGGTTCCACCGGTACGAAAACAACCAGCTATGTTCCACAAATGGATTTGTCTGTCCTTAGGCGTCCAGCTGGTTATTGCCATAGCCGCTGTTTGGTTTGCTTACAAAGTTCGCTCAGGAAGATTCTCAGCTGATACTGAGGTGCCACCGTTGGTGGAGTGGCTACTGTATAACGCAATTGATATAACAAGCGGCATTATCTTTGCAGTTATATTCTTTTTAATTCTTATTCCAATCGCAATCTTATTCCGTAAGAAAAAAATCAGCCTAAGAGGCAAAGTATGCACTGAATTTTTACTATCTTTATTATTTTCTTTTGTGGTTGGTAGCAAACTCTGGGCTTACGGCACGTTCTTGGTAATTTTTAATATTCTGCCTCAATCGGTTCCATTTATTCATAAACCGGAAGTCCCATGGTTGCTCGCACTCGGTTCTGGATTAACTGCAATATTTTTCAACTATATATATTCATACTCTGCTTTCAGAGCAACACAGTAATAAAGCTGCACTCCGGCGCTCATGCAGAACCGGTCAGCAATATCCATCAGGTTGAAGATATGTGACAGCGGCTTATTGTTTAAAAAAGCCATGCCCATAATCAGCCATACAATAAACTCAAGGGGAGAGTTGAGGCTTACGCAGCTTCAAGATATCGTTGAGAGAAAAGGCATGCTGAATAATTTCAGGAGAAAAAAGATCAGTAAGGCAGTGCACTTAGCCGGGTGAGGTAAGATTGATAGTGCTCCGGGCCTGTGACAGTCCTATTTAAAAGGGTTCCATAATGAACATGGAACCCTTTTGCATCAGCCACCGGATCGGTCAACCGATCCTTAAGCTATCGGCATTACTCTAAGAAGCCTTTTTATTCCCTTACCAAGTATGAAAATAATTATTTTACTAATGGAACATCCTTTAACCGTGTAGTGTAGCGCGGCGACAACATTTCACGCTTCATCTGCCATAAACTGTCGCGTTCTCCCTGCCCCGCGAAAAAGACCTTTCCTTTCCCGGATCGATTGATACCGTCCAGCGCTGCCATCAGCGCATCAGCGTTCGCGCGTGGCTGCTGCTCGCTGAACATGTCGAACTGAGCCACACCTGATTTATAGAAATCACCCAACATGACGCCGGCTTTAGCGTACCGGAATCCATCACGCCAGATGGTGCTGACTCCGCGAAGCGCTGACTCAATAATGTCGCGCGTATCGTTCGTCGGATAATCGCAGATGCGCGAAGCGGTATTCGAATATTGCGGTTCATTTCCATGGCGAGCGGTGGCGATGAAGACACTGATATGCCGGCAGCGTGAATTCTGCTCCCTGAGTTTCTCCGCCGCACGTGTGGCATACAGTACGATTGCCTGCTGCATGTCTTCC
>Ga0157373_10003341_pt1 | contig 12125 bp, 11 predicted proteins | sample C65metaG_FD_113460 | JGI IMG/M metagenome (GOLD analysis project Ga0157373, IMG submission 113460) | Corn rhizosphere microbial communities from Kellogg Biological Station, Michigan, USA - C6-5 metaG | ecosystem: Host-associated > Plants > Roots > Rhizosphere > Soil | place: USA: Michigan...
CGGGGGGAAGCCGCGGGTCCATATGCGTCCGAGCATCGCACCATCACCGCCGCAGCCGCAAGCGGGCCCGGACGACCGATCCCGACGACCCACTTCCCAACGCAACAAAAAAGAGTCATTCTTGCGTCATTGCCGGGGATTTGGGCGTACGCGTAATGATGACAGCGGTCTTCTTGGCAGCGTTTTTGCAAAGCGCTGCAATCAACAGCCAGCGCGATGCATATTTGGCGTGTCTCAAAACCGCCACCAAGACGGCGACCGCACAAAAGATGCCGCCCGCGTCGTTCGAAGCGTTTCTCCGTCAGAACTGCGCGGCGATCGAAGCAACATTCGAGGCGTCGTTGATTGCCTTCGACCTCAAGAACAAGGTGCCGCGCAAGCAAGCGGCCTCCGACGCGAAGCTGCAGGTTGATGATTTTGTCGCTAGCTCCGTCGAGCGCTACGAGCTTATGAACACGCCGAAACCGGCGCCCCCGTCACCATCTCGGCCAGAACGCGGTTGAGGACCAAGCGCCCGGCGGCGGTGGCCGCGATACGGTTGCCGATACGGGTCAAATGACCGCTGCGGGTTAGCCGTTCAACCGCCGGCCAATCGACGATCTCCGGCAAATCGAAGCGCGTCGCCAACGCCCCTGGGTCGATGCCCTCCGTCAGCCGTAACCCCATGACCAGAGCTTCATCCGCCGCCTGGGTGGGGGTCAGCCGCTCTTCTTCGGCGATGCCGTGACCGTTGCGGGTGAGCGCGGCGAGGAAATTCTCGGGCTTGCGATGGCGGACCGTGCGCTCGCCGAGCCGGCGTCCGTGGGCGCCGGGGCCGACGCCGGCATAGTCGCCGTAGCGCCAGTAGGCGAGGTTGTGACGGCTCTCTTCGCCGGGGCGCGCGTGGTTGCTGATTTCGTAGGGCGGGAAGCCGGCGGCCGTGGTGCGTTCCGCGGTCAGTTCATAAAGCGCCGCCGATTCGTCGATATCGAGCGTATCGAGCTGGCCCGCGGCTTCGAGCGCGGCGAAGCGCGTGCCGGGCTCGATCGTTAGTTGATAGAGCGACAGGTGGCCGGTGCCGAGCGCCAGCGCACGGTCCAGGGTAGTGTTCCACGACGTCTCCGTGTCGCCGGGCAACGCGTAAATCAGGTCGAAGCTGACCCGCGGAAAATGGTTTTGGGCGATTGCCAGCGCGTCCAGACCCTCGAGCGCCGAGTGGGCGCGACCCAGAAAGGCCAGGCTCGCGTCGTCGAAGCTTTGCAAGCCTAGCGAGAGGCGGTTGACGCCGGCCGGGGCCAGGTCGGCGAAACGGGCGGCTTCGACCGAATTGGGGTTGGCCTCGAGGGTGATCTCGAGATCGTCCGCCACGGCCCAATGCTCGCGCGCGGCGCGGATTAATGCCGCGACGGTCGAAGGCTCCATCAGCGACGGCGTGCCACCACCAAAGAAAATCGAGGTCAGCCGTCTGCCGGGGAGGAGCCGCGCTTCATGGCCGAGGTCGGCAAGCAAAGCATCCCGCCACTGCTCCTGGTCGATCGTGTCGCGGACATGACTGTTGAAGTCGCAATAAGGGCATTTGCTGACGCAGAACGGCCAATGGACGTAAAGCGCCAGCGGCTCGCATGCAGCCGCCTGGTTCGGGTGTTGCCGGGGGATCGCAAGCGTAGCCATGACTTCGGCGGTCCTTATTCCGTTGCCTTGGTCTTTACCAAGCCGAACCGCAGGCTTGTTAACCGCTATTGGCGCAAAATCTCCGCCTATGAAACGCGCGTTTGCCCTTGCCCTGCTGATCGCGTCGGCGGCGCCGGCTTCCGTTTCCGCGGCGACGCTGCCAAGCTCCAATTGGCCGGCCCCGGCGGATCGCGGCGAGACATTGCTGCGCCAGACGGTGCTCAATGCCCACAACCAGGCCCGCACCCGGTTCGGAGTTCCGGCATTGGCCTGGAGCGACGAGTTGGCCGCCGGAGCTTTGAGCCACGCGCAATTCATGGCGCAAACCGGCGTCTACAACCACGACCAGACGCCCGGACGGCGCAAAAAGGCCGGCGAGAACCTTTGGCGAGGCCAGCGTGGCGTCTTTTCCTACGATGTCATGATCGGCGTGATGATCGCGGAAGCGCAACACTTCCGCCCTGGCGTCTTTCCCGACATCAGCCGCACCGGCCAGTGGAATGATGTCGCCCATTACACCCAGATCGTCTGGCCGACGACAACCAGCGTCGGCTGTGCGCTCGCTTCGAGCGCGACCACCGACTATTTCGTCTGCCGCTACTCGCCGACCGGCAACAAGGACGGCTTCCAGCTAGCGCAGGGCCGCGATTAGTTTCCCGAACGCCCGGGCGCGGTGGCTGATTGTGTGTTTCTCGGCCGGGTCCATTTCACCGAAGGTCTGATCGTAGCCGATGGGCACGAACATCGGGTCATAGCCGAAGCCTTTGTCGCCGCGGGGCGGCCAGACCAAAGTACCGTCGACGCGGCCTTCGAACGCTTCCGTCTGGCCATTGTTGGGCCAGGCTAGCGACAGCGCGCAGGTGAAGTGCGCGTCGTGGCCGGCTTCGGGCCCGGCCGCCTCAACTTCGCTCCAGACGCGCTCCATGGCCCGCATGAAGTCGCGGTTGCCTTCCTCGTCTTCGGCCCAGCGCGCCGAGAAGATGCCGGGCAGGCCGTGGAGGGCATCGACGGAAATGCCGCTGTCGTCGGCGAGCGCCGGCAGGCCCGAGAGGTCGGCCGCCTCGCGCGCTTTCAGATCGGCATTGTCGACGAAGGTGTTGCCGATCTCCTCGGGTTCGGGGAGGCCAAGTTCCTCGGCCCCGATGCAGGCGATCCCGAGCGGCTCGATCAGCGTGGCGATTTCGCGCAGCTTGCCGGCATTGTGGGTCGCGATGACCAGCTTGTCGCCGATTGGCCTCATCGTCCGACCGCCTTCAATTGCGCCTCGAATATGGTCGAGCAGCCGATGCGGGCAAGGCGCAGTAGCCTGAGCAGGCCCTCTTCATCGAAGGTCTCGCCTTCCGCGGTCAGTTGCGCCTCGACGATCGCGCTGTCGGCGGTCAGGACGAAATTGCCGTCGCTGCCGGCCTGGCTGTCTTCCTCATAGTCGAGGTCAAGCACTGGCGTTCCGTTGTAAATGCCGCAGCTGACCGCGGCGACCTGGCTGCGGATCGGGTCGGCGATGATCGCCTTGGCGGCGAGCAATTTGTCGACCGCGATCCTGAGCGCGACCCAGGCTCCGGAAATCGCCGCGGTGCGGGTGCCGCCATCGGCCTGGATGACGTCGCAGTCGACGATGATCTGACGCTCGCCCAATTTCGGCAAGTCGACCACGGCGCGGAGCGAACGGCCGATCAGCCGCTGAATTTCCTGTGTCCGGCCCGATTGCTTGCCCTTGGCCGCCTCGCGGTTGCCGCGGGTGTGGGTGGCGCGCGGCAGCATGCCATATTCGGCGGTGACCCAGCCCTGACCCTTGTTGCGCAGAAAGGGCGGGACTTTCTCTTCGACCGAAGCGGTGACCAGCACGCGCGTGTCGCCGAAGCTGACCAGGCACGAGCCCTCGGCGTGGCGGGTGAATCCGGGCTCGAAGCGAAGCTCGCGCATCTGGTCGGGGGTGCGTCCGCTGGGGCGCATTTAAAGGACTCCTTGGGTTCGATGGGTTGCGGGCTCACTAGACCGGGCGGCGAGGCAATCCTAGATGCGCATGCCATGACTCAACCCATTAGCGAACTTAGCGACCGCATGCGTTCGATTTTCGGGCTGGTGGTCGAGGCGTATCTGGAGCGCGGCCTACCGGTCGGTTCCAAGGCGCTGGCGGGGACGATCAGCCTGTCGCCGGCGTCGATCCGCGGCGTCATGCAGGAATTGGAGGAGCGGGGCCTGCTGACCCACCCGCACACCTCGGCCGGGCGGGTTCCGACCGAAAGCGGTTTGAGGCTGTTTGTCGACGGCATCATGCAGGCATCTTTGCCGGACGCGAGCGAGCGGGCGGCGATCGAGGCGCAGATCGACCGCGACCAGCCGATCGAGCAGGCTCTGGCGGCGGCGTCGTCGGCATTGTCCGGGCTGTCGTCCTGCGCCGGAGTGGTGATGGCGCCCAAGCGGGAGCTGCGGCTCAAGCAATTGAATTTCATGGCGCTGGATCCGGGCCGCGCGCTGGCGGTGCTGGTCGGTACCGATGGCAGCGTCGAGAACCGGATTGTGCCCGTGGATCCGGGCACCGGTCCGGCGGCGCGCAACGAGGTCGCGAATTTCGTCAATGCGCGGCTGTCGGGAATGACGCTGGGCGAAGCCGAGGCGCGGCTGCGCAAGGAAATCGCCCAGCGGAAAGAAGCGCTCGACCACGCCGCCGCTGAGCTGATCGCGTCCGGGCTTGCGGCGTGGAGCGAGGACCACGCCCGCCGCCCGGTGCTGATCGTGCGCGGCCAGGCCAATCTGATCGACGAAAGCGCGGGCGAGGACCTGGAACGCGTGCGGCGGCTGCTCGACGAACTCGAGGACCGGCAGGAGATCGTGCGCTTGCTCGAAGGCGCGCGCGAGGCGCCGGGATGCCGCATTTTCATCGGCTCGGAGAACCGGATGTTCGCGCTTTCGGGCTCGTCGGTAATCGCCGCCCCATATCGCGGGAGCCAAGGCCAGGTGGTCGGCGTTGTCGGGGTAATTGGCCCGACACGGTTGAACTATGCGCGGGTGGTTCCCATGGTGGATTTCACGGCCAAGGCCCTAACGAGATTGATGGCATGAAACCCGGAACGACCGACGACGATAAGCTGCACGACGAAGCGGAAGAGATTCGCAAGGAAACCGCGGCGGCGTCGCCCGAACTTGCCGAGCACGACCGCTTCGCGGAACTCGAGAAAGCGCTCGAGGAGGCCCACAGCAAGGCTCTCTACGCTGCCGCCGAGACCCAGAACGTGCGCCGGCGGCTCGAGGCCGAGAAAGCGCAGGCGGCCGCCTATGCCGCGGCCGGCTTCGCGCGCGACATGCTGACCATCAAGGACCATCTCGAGCGCGCTCTCGTGGCGGTTTCAGACGAGCTTCGTGCCGACCAGACCGCAGCCAACTTCCTCGCCGGGATCGAGGCGACGGCACGCGAGCTCGAGGCCGCGTTCGCGCGGCACGGAATCACCCGGATCGACTCGATCGGCGAGAAGCTCGATCCGCACAAACACCAGGCGATGATGGAGATACCGACGGACCAGACCGAGCCGGGCACGATCGTCGAGGAAATGCAGTCGGGCTACATGCTCAAGGACCGGCTGCTGCGACCGGCTTTGGTGGGGGTCGCCAAAACGACCGACTAATGCACTTCGCGGTTCCGGGTTTCGCCTTTGGTGGCAAGGCCGAAGCGGGGTTCGGCGGTGACCGCGTCGAATAGCCGGGCCGCGGCGTAGCGGCCGACTTCGGGGCCGTGCTTGAAGCCGTGGCCAGACCCACCGCCGACCAGCAACGCATTTTGCAGTTGCGGATGGAAATCGATCAGAAAATCACCGTTCGAGCTGTTCTCATATTGGCAGACGCGGGCTTCGGTCAGCGGGGCATCCCGGAGCAAGGGAAAGCGGCGATCTCGATAGGCGACGATCTCGGCCAGCGCGGCTTCGGTCGGCCGCCGATCCTGCGTCTCGGGGTCCACTTCGGCCCCATGCACATCGTAGGCGAACTTGACCCCGCGATTCTCGAGGTCGGGCAGGCCATAATGCATGTCGCCGCCGTTGAAATCGGCCCAGCCCGGCATCGCATCGGCGAGGAACCGGCGGTCGCCGATCGGCGGCGCGAAGAAGAATTCCTCCTGGCGAGTGGGGACGATCTTGCGGCCGAGCAGCGCAGGGAAGAATTTGGCCAGCCACGGCCCCAACGCGAAAACGAACCGGTCGGCCTGGATGCGCTCGCCCGAGGTCAATTCTACCGCGTCGAGGCTTTGGCTCGAACGGGCAGGAGGCAAGGCGGCACCTCGCAAATATGCACCTCCGTCACGCACGAATTGCTCGACCAGGCTCTGCACCGCACGGCGCGCCATCAAGGCACCGAAGCCCGGCTCGAACAAGCCTGCCTCGACGCCGTCGAAGTCGATCATGGGAAAGCGCCGCTTCATCTCGTTGGACGTCAACAGCTCGCTCGGCAGATTGAGCTGGCGGTGAGCCGCGACCGAGTCGGTGAGGTAGGACTCCTCTTTCTGGAAGAAGAACAGGATGCCGGCAGGGATGAAGATCGGCCGGCCGGAGATCGCGCTCAGCGCCTGCCATTGGGCGAGGCTGTCGAGCGCCATGCGGGTGTAGATCGCGTCCTTGCCGTAGGCGGCGCGGATCAGGCGGGATTCGCCGCCGGATGAGGCGCGGCTGTGCGCTGGACCAAGCTGGTCGACCAGAGTGACGCGATGACCGGCGCGGAGCAAATGGTGGGCGGTCCAGGCACCGAACACGCCGGCGCCGATGACGGCGATATGAGCTTTGGAACCCATTGGCGCGGCTTTGAGGATCGCGGGCGATAAAGCAACGCCATCCGCCGAGGATGGCCGAGCCCGCACGGAAACAAAAAAGGGGGGAAGCCGAAGCCTCCCCCTCCAATCGAGTCTTTCAGCCCCTTAGTATTTGACGCGCAAGCGAGCGTACCAGAACCCGCCGTTGATCCCAAACGGTCCACCGGTGCGCGGATAGACCTGCCCGTCGGCCGTGCTGTTGGTCAGCACGTAGATCGGGTTGTCGGCCGAGTTGGCGATTTTGTCCGGATGGGTATCGAACAGATTGTTCGCCCCGACCGTCAACGTGTAGTGCTCCATGAAGGTGTAGCTGACGTCCAGGTCGGTCGTGAACTTTGCCCCGAACTTCTGCCCCTTGGTGATGTTACCGGCAATATCGCGTTCTACCGGATAGTCGCTCGCGTTGGTCCACCAGCCATAATAATTCTCGCGAGCGTTGAGCGCCCATGGGCCGCGCACGTAGTTGGCCGACAGCGTCGCGCGATGGTTGGGAGCGAGATGCGCGACGTTAATGCGCTGCTCGTTGCTGATCACCAGCGGATCGAACTTGGTCACCTTTGACTTGTTGTAATTGTAGGCGAGCGTGGTGCTGAGGTTGCCGTCAAAAAGCACGTGCCGCCAGGTCCCGACCAGGTCGATGCCCCTGGTCCGCGTATCGGTGGCGTTGGTGAAGAAATTGACGTCACCGTTTAGACCAACCGCCGCCAGTTCGGGCTCCGCCAGGATATCGGCCGCCGTCACGCTGTGGGTTCGCGACACGCCGATGCGGCCCTTCACGTTGATGATATAGCCGTCGATGGTGAAGGTCAGGGTTGGCACCGGCTTGATAATCACGCCCGCGCCATAGTTGTGCGATTTTTCGGGTTTGAGCGACGTCGCGCCGTAGAATTGCGAGATCGGGCTGTCGACCGGGTAGGTGCCGGTTTGCACCTGGTTGCCGGCGACAAAGTTGGTGGTCAGGATGGCGTCGTGGGACTGGCCGGGCGACGGTGCGTGGAAGCCGGTGCCGATGGTCGCGCGAGCCGAGAACTGCGGCGACACCTTGTAGATCCCGTTGACCTTATAGACGAAGCTGCCGCCGAACGTGTTGTAATGCTCGTAGCGGCCGGCGATCCCCATGCTGAGCGCTTCGGTTATGTCCGCTTCGGCGGCACCGTAGACGCCCCAGCTCCACTGACTCCAGCTTCCCGCGTAGGTTGGGCTGGTACCGCCGTAACCGCTCGCGCCCGGCTGACGGCCCGCGATCGTGCGCACGAACGAGAAAACGCCTGGCGGCCCCTCAACGTAGATATTCTGCGGTGCGGCAAACGGCCCTGCGCCATAGGACTGCGGATCACCCGCACTCTGGCCATAGATCTCCTTGCGATACTCGCCGCCCCAGGCCAGCGTGAGCGGGCTGAAAAATCCGACATTCACTGGGTAGGTGAAGTCGAGGTTGGCGTTCCTTTCCTTCTGGCTGAGCGTGCCGAACTGGAAGCTCGTCTGCGACGCCGGGCCGTAGGTCGGGCTTAGCGAATCGTACATCGACAGAGTGAGCGTATTCTTGGCGATGGTACCCGACAGGTCCCAGGTGAGGCCGCCGGCGAGGCTACCCTTCCAGCCGACCGTGCCCCAGCGCTCCTTGGAGATGCCAACAAAGCGGGGCGTGAAACCAGCCGGATAAATGGAGGTGAACAAGAAATTGTTGCTATCCTGAACGAACGCGCCGGCGGGGCAGGTCAGATTGGCCGGTGGGCACGGCGTCAAATAGAACGGGTTGGTGAATGCTCCGTTGGCGCCAAGGTTATGCGGCAATCCGGCGACGTCGAGTACGCCAGTCGCGCCAATCGGCGAGCGGTAGTTGAAGCTCTGGTTCGCCTTGCCGTAGGCGGCGAGCGCCGTCAGGTAGAGCTGACTGTTGCTCGTGACATCGACGCCGCTGTTTACCATGCCCTTCCAGCCGTGCGCGGGCGACGAGCCCCAGATCTGAACCGGCAGCGGAAAATGCGGGAGCTGGTCGGCGAGGGCAGGATTGGTTTGAGCGAAGATGACCGCGATCGGACGAGTCTTGCCGGTGCTGGTGCCGTCATCCTTGTACCATTCGCCGGCGACGTTGATGAATCCGGTGGCCCCGAGCGCGATCCCGCCATCGGCCGCGATCTGGCGGCTCCTGCCGCCATCGAGCTTGGTATCGCCATGGTCGTAGAACCCGCCGTAGCGGACCTGCACGTCGATACCTTTGTCGTCGCGCATGCCGAAGTTCATGACTCCGGCGATCGCGTCCGAGCCATATTGCGCGGTCGCGCCGTCGCGCAACACCTGAAGATTCTTGATTGCGATCGAGGGAATCGCCGAAATGTCGGGCCCCTGCGAGCCGAACGCAAGGCCCGTGTCGCCGCCGGTATAGACCTGGACCAATGCCGAGCGGTTGAAGCGCTTGCCGTTGATCTGCACCAGCACCTCGTCGCTGGGCAAGCCGCGCAGCGAAGGCGCGCGCACGAAGGTCGACGCGTCCGAAATCGTGTTCTGGGGGACGTAGAATGACGGCACGATGTTTTTGATCGTGTCGAGCAAGTTCGCCGTCGGTTGACTGGTCAGCTCCGTCGATCCAATCACGTCGATTGGCGAAGCCGAGTTGGTCACCGTGCGGTCCAACCGGCGGGTCCCGGTGACGACAATCTCATCCCTGGCTTCCGTATCGGCCGGCTCGTTGACCGCGGGCGCAGCCGGTTCCGTCGTCGATTGAGCGAAGGACGGTGTGGCGAATGCCGCTGCGGCAGTGCCAATCAGCAGAATCGAAGACTTACGCATATTGAAGCTCCCCCAAGCGTGTCGCGTGACCGTCACAATATGCCCAAGTATCGTATGTTAGGAAAGGGACCCCGCATGCCTTCGATCATGCAAATTTCAATCTCGGAAATCGGCTGATTCCCTAGGGTTAAGCAGCATTCAAACGATGCCGTTCGGCGTGGACGGGGGCCGGAGTGCCGCCAAGTGTGGCGCAAAATCCACGGTTTATCGGGCTGGGATTTCGAACGGCACGCATTGTTGAAGCCGCTCGAGGTCCAAAGTCGGCGGCAGCTTGACCCCATTTTGGCCTAGGAACAGGTGCCGGACGATTTCCGCCTGCTGCTCCAGGCCGTAGCGTTCGAACGGTTGGCCCTCCCGGATTTCATATCGATAGCGGCAAAACGGGTGGCGCATCAGCGGCAAATAGAAGCGCCCGCGTTTCTGGGTCTGCCAGACATGGGTCATTTCGTGGATAAACATCCCCTGCCGGTCGAGCGGCTCGGCGGCGAAATCCCCCGACCACAGGTGCCCATGCGGATGGAAGTGAATGTTACCGGTCGGCGCCATTGCCGCATTCCTGGGCTGGAACGGCCACCATTTGCTCCGGACCAGGCGGACCTGCGCATAATCGATCGCCTCGCCGAAAACCGAGCGGGCGAGGGCGATTTCGCCGTGGGTGAGGGGGCGGCCATCACGCATCGCCAATGAGACTTAGGCCAGTCGCGCCAGCCGACAAGCCCGGTACTTGCCCGGAACCTACGTCATCGCTAGGGCAGCGCAAAAGCAAACGGAGGAAAGCGAGCATGAGCGAGACTGCCGATCGGGTTAAGAAGATCGTCGTCGAACATCTCGGAGTCGACGCGGACAAGGTCACCGAGGAAGCCAGCTTCATCGACGACCTCGGCGCCGACAGCCTCGACATCGTCGAGCTGGTGATGGCTTTCGAGGAAGAGTTCGGAGTCGAAATTCCCGACGACGCCGCAGAGAAGATCGCTACCGTCAAGGACGCGATCGACTATATCGACCAGAACAAGGGCTGATCGGGGCCGCGCCTGCCGCCAGATTATCGCCAAGGATGCGGCACGAACGGCTTCCCGAACCAATCGGGAGGCCGTTTGTTTTGGAACTGGATGGAGTGAGCAATGCGCCGTGTCGTGGTGACGGGTCTGGGTCTGGTGACGCCGCTCGGCGGCGACGTCGAGACCAGCTGGAAAAACATCCTCGCGAGCAAGAGTGGCGCCGGGCCGATTACCCGGTTCGACGCCAGCGACCAAAAATGCCGCATCGCCTGTGAGGTCAAGCCGGCGGATCATGAATATGGCTTCGATCCCAACAAGCGCGTCGACCACAAGGTCCAGCGCCAGGTCGACCCGTTCATCATCTATGGCATCGACGCCGCCGGGCAAGCGCTCGAGGACGCCGGCCTGACCGACATGTCCGAGGAAATGAAGCTGCGCGCCGGCGTCTCGATCGGCTCGGGAATCGGCGGGCTTCCGGGCATCGAGAAGGAATCCATCGTCCTTCACGAAAAAGGCCCCAGCCGGGTCAGCCCGCACTTCGTTCACGGCCGGCTGATCAACCTCATCTCGGGGCAGGTGTCGATCAAATACGGGTTGATGGGGCCGAACCATGCGGTCGTCACCGCCTGCTCGACCGGAGCCCATTCGATCGGCGACGCGGCGCGGATGATCAAGGACGACGATGCCGACATCATGCTTGCCGGCGGCGCCGAGGCGACCATCTGCCCGATTGGCATTGCCGGCTTCGCCCAGGCCAGGGCGCTGTCGACCAATTTCAACGACCAGCCCGAAAAAGCCAGCCGCCCCTACGACCGCGACCGCGACGGGTTCGTCATGGGTGAGGGCGCCGGCGTCGTCGTGCTCGAGGAATATGAGCACGCCAGGAAGCGCGGCGCCAAGATCTATGCCGAGGTTATCGGCTACGGCCTATCGGGCGACGCTTATCACGTCACCGCGCCGCACCCCGAAGGCTCGGGCGCGTTCCGCTCGATGGAGATGGCGATGCGGAAATCGGGACTCGACCTGGCCGACATCGATTATATCAACGCCCACGGCACCTCGACGCCCTTGGGCGACGAGCTCGAACTGGGCGCGGTTCGCAGATTGTTCGGCAACCATATCGCGACCATGTCGATGAGCTCGACCAAGTCGGCGATCGGGCATTTGCTTGGCGGCGCCGGCGCGGTCGAAAGCATCTTCTGCATTCTCGCCATCCGCGACCAGATCGTTCCGCCGACCCTCAACCTCGATAATCCGAGCGAAGGGGTGCAGGGCGTCGACCTGGTGCCGCACACAGCCAAGAAGCGCGAAGTCAAAGCGGTGCTGAACAACAGCTTCGGGTTCGGTGGGACCAACGCCAGCCTCGTCATGAAGGCGGTGTAATGTCGCTCCTCCGCCGGCTCCTGATCGGGCTGGTTGTCGCGGTCTTCATACCCTTCGCCATATTCATTTACGGATGGTCCGCGGCGGGACCAACGACCAAGCCGGCGACGTTCATTGTTGCCGAAGGATCGAGCGTTTCCACCGTTGCAGCCGATATGGACAAGGCTGGGCTGATTGCGTCCAGAAGCCGGTTCAAAGCCGGTGCGCGGTTGTTCGGTGGCGGCGACCCGATCCAGGCCGGGGAATTCGAGATCCCGGCTCGAGCCAGTAGTTCGGCGATTCTCGACCTGCTCCAGCACGGGCGCCCGGTGCAGCGGTTGATCACCGTCACCGAGGGCATGCCGTCGATCATCGTCCAGGAGAAGCTCGTCGCGATCCCTTACTTGACCGGCGCGGTGCCGGTTCCCGCCGAGGGCTCGCTGCTGCCCGACAGCTACAGCTTCGAGCGAGGCGAGCCGCGGGCGGCGGTGATCAAGCGGATGCAGGCGGCGATGACCAAGACGCTCGAC
>Ga0157373_10003342_pt1 | contig 12124 bp, 10 predicted proteins | sample C65metaG_FD_113460 | JGI IMG/M metagenome (GOLD analysis project Ga0157373, IMG submission 113460) | Corn rhizosphere microbial communities from Kellogg Biological Station, Michigan, USA - C6-5 metaG | ecosystem: Host-associated > Plants > Roots > Rhizosphere > Soil | place: USA: Michigan...
ATACAGGGTTTCGATCGCGTCGAAGGTGTTGTCCACCTGCCGGAACTTCTTGCGCATGCGCTTGATGTGACTGTCGATGGTGCGGTCGTCCACGTAGACCTGGTCGTCGTAGGCGGCGTCCATCAGGTTGTCGCGGCTTTTGACGAAGCCGGGCCGCTGGGCCAGCGCCTGCAGCAGCAGGAATTCCGTCACCGTCAGCCGCACCGGCCGGCCATCCCACAGGCAGTCGTGGCGGGCCGGGTCGAGCGTGAGCTTGCCGCGCTTGATGGCCCTTGAACCGGCCGCCAGCCCCTCGGGACCGCCCGCCGCCGCTTCTTCCGCATCGGCGCCCGCCCGGCGCAACACCGCCTTCACCCGCTCCAGCAGCAGACGCTGGCTGAAGGGTTTGTGGATGTAGTCGTCGGCGCCGAGGTTGAAGCCGAGGATCTCGTCGATCTCCTCGTCCTTGGAGGTCAGGATGATGACCGGCACCTCCGAGGTCTGGCGAAGGCGGCGAAGCACCTCCATCCCGTCCATGCGCGGCATCTTCACGTCGAGGATAGCGAGGTCCGGCGGATCGGCCTCCAGCGCCGCCAGCCCGGCCGCGCCGTCGTAATAGGCCTTCACCTCATGGCCCAGGCTCTCCAGGGCCAGGGACACTGAAGCGACGATGTTCTCGTCGTCGTCGACCAGGGTGATGTTCGCCATCGTCTTCCTTCGCGCCTTAACGCGTTGGCCCAATACCTAGCGTTCCGTGCGCCCGGAACAAGCTAAAGCGTCGGGCGCGGCCCAATTGCGGCGCCGGTGAAGGAATAAACGTCGCTGTGAGGCGGAAGGGTTCCGCCTGGCTCACATCGCCGAGATGCCGCCGTCCAGCTTCAGCTCGGCGCCGGTCATGAAGCGGCTCTCGTCGGAAGCGAGATACAGCGCCGCGTTGGCGATGTCGGTCGGCGAGCCGATGCGGCCGAGCGGGATCTGGCGCCCCAGCTTGGCCTCGCCCTCCTCCTTGCCGAACATCTGCCGGATCGGGTCGAGGATCGGGGTGTCGATGAAGGTCGGGTGGATGGAGTTGGAGCGGATGTCGAGCTTCTGCTTGGCGCAGTAGAGGGCGATGTTCTTCGACAAGAGCCAGACGGCGGCCTTGGAGGCGTTGTAGGCGGGGCCGTTGTGGTTGGCGATCAGACCCGCGATCGATGAGATGTTGATGATCGAGCCCGGCTGGTTCTCGCGCATGTACTTCAGCGCGTGCTTGGCGCCCAGGAACACGGAGTCGACGTTGACCGACATGCAGAGCCGGAAGTCCTCCAGACTGCACTGCTCGATGGGGCCGCCCCGGCTGATGCCGGCATTGTTGACCAGCACCGAGATGCCGCCCATGGCCGCGTCGGCCTCTTCCAGCGCGAAGATCCACTGATCTTCCCTCGTTACGTCGAGCGGGAAGGCGAAGGCCGCACCCTCGCCGTGGGTCTTGTTGATCTCGGAGGCGACGGCCTTGGCGCCGTCGAGGTTGATGTCGGCGAGGCTGACCTTGGCGCCTTCTTCGGCCAGACGCCTCGCCATGGCCGCGCCCAACCCCTGTGCCGCGCCGGTGATGAAAGCCTTCTTGCCCGCGACGCGTGTTCCGGTAGCCATGGTCTTCCTCCGTCTTTCAAACGGATGTTTAAAGGGCGTTCGCGGCCTCGTCCATGATCTGCGCGAGCTTCACGTCCAGCTCCGTCACGCCGTCGGCGTCGTGGGTGGCCAGCAGCACCTCGACGCGGTTGTAGACATTGAACCACTCCGGATGGTGGTCGAGCTTTTCGGCCGCCAGCGCTACGCGGGTCATGAAGCCGAAGGCGGCGTTGAAGTCCTTGAACCGGAAGGTCCTGGTGATCGCGTCGCGGCCGTCAGCGGCCTTCCAGCCGGTGAGCTGCTTGAGGGCGGCGTCGGCGCCGATCTTCTGGGGTCTGGTCATTGGAAGATTAGCCCTGTTGCTTTGGACAGGTCGGCGAGGAGCTGCTCCTCACCGGTCACCTTGATGGCGTGCATGCCAAGCTGGGAGGCCGGTTTGCAATTGATGCCGAGGTCGTCGAGATAGATGCACCGCTCGGGCGCCACCTGCAGCAGCTCGCACATCATCTCGTAGATGCGCGGATCGGGCTTCCTCAGGCCGGCCTTGGAGCTTTCGATGATGCCGTCGAACAGCTCCATGATCGCCTCGACCTGGGCGGCCCGCTCGGACGTTCCGGCCATGCCCGCGCCGTGGCCGGTCTGGACGTTGTTGGTGATGCAGCCGACCTTGAAGCGCGCCTTGCAGGCCTTTAGCGCCGCCACCACGCGGGGCCGCACGTCGCCGGAGAGCCGGGGCAGGATCTCCGAGCCGCGCACCGGATGACCGAGCGCCGTGGACTCCGCCAGGAACATCGCGTCGAACGCGACGGCGTCGATCTCCGCGCGCTCGAACCGGGCCCAGGCGTTGTCGTGCGGGTTGGTGGCGTTGACCGAACGGATGAAGTCGCGCGGCAGGGCGCGCTCGGCCTCGTAGCGGTTGAACGCCTCGAATGGCGAGGTCGTGATCACCCCGCCGAAATCCCAGATCACCGCCTCGATACCCAATGTCCGCTCCCGTTGATGGCGGCGTGACGCTAGAGAGGGCGATGGCCCCGCGCAACGCTTCATGACCGACATCCGTCACACCCCCTGGGCCGACGCCCCGGCCGACTTCGCCATCGGCCTCGCGCCGATCGACGAGGCCGACTGGCTGGAGGGCGGCGAGGCCGATCCGGCCGCGCGCAAGGACGCCCTGTTCGAGACCGCGCGCGACCTCGTCTGGGCCGAGGCAGAGGGCTCGCGGCCCGGCCAGGAAGAGGTGCTGGCGCTGGTCGAGGCGGCGACAGGGGGCGAGGGCGCTCGGCAATTTCCGCCGCTGTATGCGGCCGCCCGCCTCGTGCCTGACGACCTTTGCCTGATGGAGAAGCGCGACGGCGACTGGACCTTGACCGCGCTCAGTCTGTCGGCGGCCACCTTCTTCACGGCCAGCGAAGTGGTCGGCAAACACCTCTCCGCCCTGCACGGCCCGGTGCCCACGTTCGAGGATCGGCTGCTCAGCCGCGTCTCGCGCATCTTCGACGGCCTGCGCCCCGGCCTCATCCTCCAGCGCCGCAACTGGACGGTGGTGAACACCGACGCGCTGCACACGCCCCGCCCCGCGCCGATCCGCGCCCGCATTCCCGAGATCGCCGACCCCGCCGCCGAGCTCTTCGTCCGCGTCGAACGCCAGACGCTGCGGCGGCTGCCGCGGACCGGCGGGGCGCTGTTCACCATCCGGGTGTGGCGCCATCCGCTTGGCGCCCTGCGGGACGATCCCGACCGGCTCGCCGCCTTCGCGCGGGCCTGGCGGACGGCCGCGCCGGAGTTTCGCGACTACAAGAAGCTGCATCTCTACGACGCCCTGATCGAAGGCTTCCTGGGGGAATCGGGGGTTTAGGCAACAGCGGGGCCGCCCGCGCGTTGAAGCGCGGTCGACCGGAGCTGTAAGCGCGTGCCTTTCGATCTGCCTTTGTCCATGCGGCGTCTGGCGCCGGCAGGGGTTCGCCTGCCGCACGGACCGCCGGGCGAGCGGCCGGCGTGGCGCGGGATAGCCTCGCTGGTGCTGTTCACCGCCGCTGTCATCATCTTCCTCGTTATCTTCGACTGGAACTGGTTCCGGGGACCGCTGGCGCACATCGCCTCCCAGAAACTGAACCGGCAGGTGGGCATTCTCGGCGATCTCGATGTCCACCCCTGGTCGCTGACCCCCAGCGCCGAGGTCCACGATGTCACCGTCGCCCAGCCGCCGCAGCTCCATGCCGGCGAAATGGCCAAGGTCGGGACCATCGCCGTGCGCGTCCAGCTGCTGCCGCTGTTCAAGGGCAAGCAGATCATCGAGCTGGTCGAGGCGACGGGCGGGGAGGTCCAGCTGCAGCGGGACATCACCGGCGCCAACAACTGGCAGTTCGGCGACCCGACCAAGCGCAACCAGCCGGTCAAGCTGCCGGTGATCCAGAACTTCGTCGTCAAGGACGGCCACATCCTCTTCAAGGACGCCCAGCACAAGCTGACGCTCGACGGCATCGTCAACACCAGCGAGCATCTCAGCGGCCCCGATCGCGGCTCCTTCAGCCTAAAAGGCCACGGGACCCTGAACGCGGAGCCCTTCACCCTGGTGCTGACCGGGGCGCCGCTCATCCACATCGACCGTAACCACCCCTGGCCGTTCAAGGCCGACCTGCACTCGCGCTCCACCCACGCGACGGCCGACGCCTCGATCGACAAGCCGTTCAACCTCGGCCGGTTCGGCGGGCGGCTCACGGTGACCGGCGAGGATCTCGCCGACCTCTACCACCTGACGGGCCTGGCCCTGCCCTCGACGCCGCCTTACCGGGTGAGCGGTCATCTGCGGCGCAACTACGCCCGCTACGACTTCGACAGGTTCACCGGCCGCGTCGGCGACAGCGACCTGGCGGGCGACCTCTACGTGCTGACCGGCGGCAAGCGTCTGTATCTCAACGCCGACGCCCGTTCGCGCAGGCTGGATTTCGACGATGTCGGCCCGATCTTCGGCCTGCCGCCCGCCACCGGCCGGGGCGAGACCGCTTCGCCGAAGCAGAAGGCGCAGGCGGCGACGATGCGGCGGACCGGACGGCTGCTGCCCGACACGCCGCTCGACGTGACTCGCATCCGGGCCATGGACGCCGACGTGAAGTACCGCGCGCAATCGGTCAACGCCCCGCGCTTCCCGCTGCGCGGGCTGTCGCTGAAGATGAAGCTGAAGGACGGAGTGCTCGACGCCGACCCGGTCTCCTTCGACTTCCCGCACGGCTCGCTGGCCGGCCGGGTGAAGCTCGACGCCAGCCGCGATGTGCCCCGCACCGATCTGGACGCGCGCCTGACGAAGGCGCGGCTGGAGGACTTCATTCCCTTCCGCAGTCTCGGCCGCCCGGCCATCGAGGGCGGCTTGAGCGCGCACGCCAGCCTCGTGGGGTCCGGCAACTCGATCCACAAGGCCGCCGCCAGCTCGAACGGTACGCTCACCGCCGCGATGCCGAGCGGGAATATGCGTCAGGCCTTCGCCGAGCTCCTCGGCATCAACCTCACCAAGGGCCTGATCCTGCTGCTGTCGGAGAACCCCAAGCAGACGCCGATCCGCTGCGCGGTGACCGATTTCGATGTCCACGGCGGGGTTATGCAGGCGAAGACCATGGTGCTCGACACCGGCGTTGTCGTCGCCCACGGCAAGGGCTCGGTCGACCTTCGCAACGAGACGATGAACTTCAAGATCGACGGCGATTCCAAGAAGTTCCGGCTGGTGCGGCTGCTCTCGCCGATTACGCTGAAGGGGCCGATCACCCATCCCAAGCCCGGTATCGAGCCCGGTCCCGCCATCGTTCAGGGCGTGGTCGGCGTCGCGCTTGGCGCGGCGATCAATCCGCTGGCCGCCATCATCCCCTTCGTCGATCTCGGCGGCGCCAAGGATGCGCCCTGCGCCCAGCTGCTCGCCCAGGCAAGCGCGAAGGGCGCGCGCTAGCGGCGGCGGAAGACGGGCTCGCGCCGCTCGGCGAAGGCCGCGACCGCGTCGGCGTGATCCTCGCTGGCCGAGAGGACGGCGATCTCCTCGGCGTTCGAGGCGGCGGCCTGAGCCGGGTCCATGTCCATCGCCCGGCTGGCGGTGCGCTTGGTGGCCTCGACGGACAGCGGCGCGCGCGAGGCGATGCGGGTCGCCAGCGCGATGGCCGCTTCCAGCAGCGCCTCGGGTTCATGCACTTCCGTAACGAGGCCGTTGGCCAGCGCGCCATCCGCATCGACGGGCCGGCCGGTCAGCAGCATGACCTTGGCCTTCGCGACGCCGATGATGCGCGGAAGCCGCCAGGCCGAGGCCATCAGCCCGACGTTCACTCCCGCCGCCGTGAAGACCGCCTTCGCGCCGGCCAGCCGGATGTCGCAGGCCAGCGCCACCTCCAGCCCGCCGCCGACGCAATGGCCGTTGACCGCCGCGATCACTGGCGCGCGGAAGGCCTCCAGCCGGTCCAGCATGGCGTTGAAGCCGGCCACGGCGTGATGCGTCACCCGGCCGTTGGCGGCGGCTTCGCGCAAATCATCGCCAGTGCAGAAGGTCTTGCCGCGCCCGGTCATCACCACGGCGCGGACGGAGCGGTCCCGCTCCAGCTCATCCAGCAGCGCGACCATCTTCGCGCGCATCGCCGCGCCCAGCGCATTGGCCGGCGGGTTGTCGATTTCGACGAGGACGACGCCCTCGGCAGGGCGGCTTTGATGAAGGGCGCTCATGCAGCGGCCCTGTCGCCGATTGCGAGCCTTACGGCAAGGTCAGTTGTAGGCGACCGTGACGCTGTAGGTGCCGGTGTAGGTGTGGCCGTGGGTCGAGGGCGTGATGTCGAAGTACCCCCCCACGTAGAAAGTGGCCGTTCCCTGGCTGCCCGGGGACAGACTGAGTGTTGTCGGCAGGGTGGAGGTGGTCAGCGTCACGGGGATGGTGTCCGTGCCGTTGCTGAGGGTCAGGGCGCTGAGCGAGGTGGAGAAGGTCTGCCCGCCTTCGCCGGTGATGTTGTAGGTCGCGCGCTGCGGCGTCGGCGAGCCGACCGCGATGGCGTTGCCGGTGACGCTGACCGGATTGGTGGCGGCGTTGGGGTCGAGGGTGACCCTGCTCGTCCCGCTGGTCGGATTGTAGATGGTCCCGAACTCCATCGCCGTCGTGCCGCTGAAGGCGATCGGACGGTCGACAACGGCGGTGACAATGCCGCTGCCGCCGGGGATGGAGGCGGGCGTCGTCCCCGTCTTCGCCGCCAGCACCGTGAACCCGGCGGTGGAGGTTCCGTTGGTGCCGGACTGGCTGTTGCCGTTGATGGTGACCGTCGCGCCCACATAGAACTTCGGCAGGGCGTTCTTGTTGACGCTGGTGAGCGTGAAGGTGATCGGGTTGGTCCCGGTCACCGTGCCGATGGTCGCATTGCTGAGGTTGCTGACCGTGAAGTTCGTGAGGGCGCTGGCCTTGCCGGTGAAGGCGCCGCTGGACTGGATCTTCACGTCGATGCTCGAGTTGCAGGCGCTCCCGCTGCCGGTGCAGCCGATGTCCACCTCGGCGCGGGCCGTGGCGCTGCCGATCCGGGTGGCGCTGCCCGACTGGCTGACGGCCCCGCTCGACGCCAGGAAGGTGAAGGTGGTCGAACTCGACGGGGCGTCGACGATCTTTCCGAGGTCCGCGTTGATGACGGTCGCGCTGTAGGTCTGCGCGAACGCCGGCGCGCCCGCGAACATAAGCAGGGCGCCAAGCGCAAGCCCCATAACTTTCAAGAGCGCCCGGGGGTGCGTCACTGATCCGTACTCCTGTCAAAGGCCACTTCGGCCTTGATGTCCGCCAGGTACCCTCCATCAGGAGACACCGTGAAGGTGACTGGCTTCTTAAGCCTCATATGCAAGCGTCGCGCCTGTTCGGCGTCCAGCTCGAGCCGGTAGGTCCCGGCCGGCAGACTTTCGAAGTCCACCGATCCGTCGAATTCAGTCGAGCCGGTCACTGGCGGGCCGCCGCCCTCGCGGGTGACGATGACCTGCACGGCCGACAGCCCGACCGTGCGGCCGTCGTCCTGCTTGTACATGATCCGGGCCATCACCTCGCCGGTCGGCGTCAGCGGATAGGGGATGACCAGCACGTTGCCGGCGCGGGGCTCGAACTCGACGGCGTGCGGCGGCGCCTGGAGATAGGGGTTGTCGACCTCGTCCAGATTCACCTGCACCTGGGTGACGGGCGCCGAGCCGACGCCGGTGACGAAGGCCTGGCCGTTGAGGGTCGTGGTCACCGGCTTCTCGCCGCCCGAGACCACCACGCCGGGGACCGGCGGCTCGCCTGGCTCATAGACGCCGTCGCCGTTGCGGTCGATGAACGAGCGCAGCGCCACCGTCCCGCCGCTCGCGGGACCCGGTCGGGTCACTTCGTAATGATGCTCGATGGGATTGAAGGCGAGCCCGAAAGCCAGCTGCAGGCCGATCCGCCAGTCGTCGCCCGGCATCGCATAGTCGCCGGAGATGGCCAGGTCGCCGTGCGGCAGGCGGAAGATGGCGCCGGCCTGGAAGGAGGTGCTGGGTTCGTCGCCGAAGGTGCGGCCAAGGCCAAAACGCAGCGCGGTGTGCTCGGTCAGCGCCCGGTCGGCGGTCAGCGTCAGCGCGCTGGCCCGCGCGTCGGGCAGAATGTCGTAGTCGAGCGCGCCGCGCAGTTGCCATTTGTAGGCCGCGAAGGTGGAAGCCGCGAAAACGCCCGTCAGCCGCTCCTGCTTCGGCACGTCGGGGCCGTCGTCGCGGCGGTAGTCGAGCCCGCCCGAGACCAGCACCGTGCCGAACACGCTGGACGCCCGCGCGGCGGCGAACAGGCCCACGGCGCCGTTCTCGTACTGGTCGCGCTGGCCCCGCAGCGACAGCGGGATGCTGCGTCCGCCCGGACGGAAGTTGGTGTCGATGGTGATTTCGCTGTGGCGCGCCAGCGGCTTGCCCGCCTGCACGGCGGGGTTGGCTTCGTCGACGAAGCCGCCGCTGTACTCGGCGTGGCGCGCAACGACGGAGATGCCCCACGGCTGGCCCGCGATGCCCAGCGCCACCGCGGTTCCATGGCGATTGTCGGCCGCCGTGTCGGCCTGGATCGAAAAGCCTCGCCAGGAGGTCCGCGCGCCCAGCATCAGCAGGGCCCGCTGGGTCTTGTCGTCCACCGGATAGTAGGCGGCGCCGGCCAGCACGGTCAGCTGGTCGTTGATCCCGTGCGCGGCGTTGGCCACTACCCGCCAGCCGCCGTCGGAGGCTGGAGAGGGAACTCCGTCGCGGTTGTGGAAGGTGACGACCGTCCGGTCCTGCTGGACGACGCCGAAATCGAGCGTGGTCTGGCCGGGCTTGAGCTGGCCGCCGCCGACGTTGATGACGCGCGTCTGCTCTTCGCGCTCGCCTCGCGGCCCGTACATGACGATGCGGATGACGTTGACGCCGCGCACCAGCGGGACGCCCAGGAACTCATAGCGGCCTTCGACGGGGGTGCGCTGGCCGCTGCGCAGGATGTCGTTGACGTAGAGCTCCACGTCGTAGCCGAGCGGCAGCTCGCCGCGCAGGTCGATGCGGTTGAAGACGCTCTGCTGCGCCAGCGGGGCGGTGGTGAAGGCGAAGCCTCGGCCCCCTACGCTGCGCGGACCGACGGCGAGCGACGGCGTGAAGGTGTCGCCGATGGTGAAGCTGGTGGCGTTGAGCGGGCCCAGAAGCCCGCCGCTCATCTCGTGCCGCTCCAGCAGCACGCGGGCGGTGTTGGGCTTGCCGTTGTCGTCCGAGCCCACATAGCCCTGGAAGCCCATCCAGGCGAGGTCGCCGGCGACCCTGATGTCGTAGCGGCGCGGATCGTTGGGCGGGCGGGTGTCGCGGGCGGTGGAGGCCGAGACATCGACCGCCGGCATGCTGATCAGCCGGTAGGGGTTAGGGATGTGCAGCACATCGTCGGCGCTTCCCACATCCGGCCGCAGGTCGCGCAGGCGGGCGAGGCGCTCCAGCCGCGCCTGGATGGGCAGCTTCTCCAGCGCCGTCAGCTTGATCGACAGCGCCTCGGAGTCGGTGGCGATCTTGAGCGGCAGCAGGCGCGCGACGGCCGAGGCGCGGATGTAGATTTCGCCAGGGGTGACCGCCACGTCCTGGTCGGCCAACGCCACGTCCTTGCCGCCGACGCGGGCGACGCCGTTGGCGAGATCGACCGTCAGCGGGCGCTGCGCCTCGCCGATCGTCCCGGTGATCCGGCGATCGCCCGGCGAAACCGTGACATTGAGATCGAGCAGGCGGACCAGCTCGCCCATCGGCAGCAGGGGATCGTTCGGATCCCCGTAGGCCGCCATGCTGTCGGTGAGCGTCAGGCCGTCCAGGTCGACGGCGAAGAGCAGCAGATCGTCGTCGCGCAGATGCGCGATAGGCCCTGACGAGATCAGGGCCTCATCGACCGGTTCGGCCGCAAGCGCTGCGTGGCCGCCGACAGCGACGAAAGCCGCCGCCGCCAGCAGCCCCAGTCGTCGATCAGGGCGCGGTGTAGGCACTTTGGGCGAGCACGTGGCCAGGAGACGTGTCGTCGTCAGTGAAGGTGATCTCCAGCGACTCACCCGCGGCAGGCGCGCGAGTCAGGGGAATCTGCATCGCACGGCGATCTATTTCCGTATAGACCCCCACACCGCGCGCGAGCCCGATGGGGTCCTTGCCTTTGGCCTTGGCTCCGCGCACCTCGACATTGCCGAACAGCGAACTGGCGCCCTGCCGGACGATGTCGAAATCCAGCACGGGGGTTCGCTTCGCCGGTCCGTTGTTGGGGCCCGGCACGTCGACGTAGGTCAGGTGCGGGTTGTCGATGGCCGCGCGCACATCGGCGTCGCCGAGGCGCACGATCACGGGGATGGAGATGCCGAACACCGAATAGACGGTGAAGCTCAGCTCGCCCGGCTTGCCGCCGGCCGCCTCTTCGGCGGTCATGCCCAGGTCCTTGGGCGGGATGGTGGTGATGGTCAGGTGGCTCCGGTACTCGCCCTTGGCCGCGGTCTCGGCCGCGCCCGGCATAACGCGCACCCGGATCGTCTGGCCCTTGCCGGGCTGCAGCACCGCCCGGCGGGGCGTGGCGAGCAGCAGGGGTTTGGCCGACTGCAGCCGGTCGGCCGTGGCCTTGGTCTCGGGCTTGGCGGCCGCGTCCGCCGCCGGGGTGATCTGGCCGTCCGGCAGCATCACCCGGTCGACGAGGTCGATGTCCACGGCGGCCGCGGTCGTGCCCTGGTTGAAGATATAGACGGTCGCCGACTTCCCGGCCCGGTCGAAGGTCAGGCGCTTGGGCGAGATGTTCAGGTTGGCCCCGACCTTGGTGACCGAGCCCGCGTCAGGCGCCGGCGCCGGCGCCGGCGCGGCGGCCGGGGCGTCGTCGGCGTCGCGGGCCAGCGCCGCGCCCGGACCCAACGCCAGGACGGCGACAGCGAGGAGCGGGGCGAACCACCCGGCGCTGGGAAATGCGGCGGCGTTCTTCATCGGTTGTGTTCTCTCGGCAGGCCCGCGTGCGGGGCTTGGCGGAAGGAAATCCACGCCATCAATTGTACTGGGCCACGACGACCAGGACGCCGCGGTACTCGCCCGGTTGAAGCTGGTCGGCGGCGACCTGGAGCGTTCCGCCGACATTCACGCTCAGCACGCCCTGAGAGGACAGCGTCCCCTGCATGATCGGCACCGCGTAAGTGCCGTCGGCGTTGGTGACGACGGTAAGGGTCTGGCCGTCGTCTCCGTTGGTCATGTCGATGGCTCCGGGCACCGCCAGCGACACCGCATCTCCACCCTGCCCCAGTACGGTAATCTGCGAGTTGGAGGTCGAGTCGATGCTTGGGGCAATGGTCACGTTCGGGACCACGGCGATGTCCTGAAAGATCACCTGGCCGGTCGTCTGGATTCCGCCCCGCTCCGAAACGTCGGTGCTCGCGCCGGCGTCCGTGGAGGCGCCTTCGGCGCGGGCCGGAGCGGCCGCCGCGCAGGCGAGCGCCATCACGCCGCAGGCGAGAACTGAAAGAGTGCGGGGATACGCCATGGGCCGGGGTAAACGCCTCGAAAAAACGTCTGGCGAGCGTGGGCCGCGCCAGGCGTTAAGCATATCCCCCTCTTTATTAGCACTTAGTTATAGGCGACCGTCGTGTTGAAGCTGCCCGAGTAGGCGCCGCTCACGGTCGTTGACGGTACGTCGAAGTTGCCGCCGACGCCGAAGCTGGCCGTACCGGCCGAGCCGATGGAGCCGCTGAGGGTGCCCGAGGCGGCGGTCTTCACGAGATTGGCCGTCAGGGTCTCCGAACCGCCCGAGCGGGTCATGGTGACGGTCGAAGGAACGGTGATGGAGAAGGTCTGACCGCCTTCGCCGCCGACCGAGAAGGCCGCGCGAGAGGTGGTGGAGGTAGCCAGCGCCGCATCGCCCGCGCCGGTCAGGGTGCGCGCGCCCGAGGTCTCATTGATGGTGACCGTGTTCGTGCCCGAGGTCGGCTTGACGACGGTGCCGAAGGCGAGGTCGGAGTTCTTTGTCAGCGTGATCGGCTGGACGATGGTGGCCGAAGCCGTGGTGGACTGCGTGGCCGAGGTCTGGGCCATGGCC
>Ga0157373_10003343_pt1 | contig 12121 bp, 7 predicted proteins | sample C65metaG_FD_113460 | JGI IMG/M metagenome (GOLD analysis project Ga0157373, IMG submission 113460) | Corn rhizosphere microbial communities from Kellogg Biological Station, Michigan, USA - C6-5 metaG | ecosystem: Host-associated > Plants > Roots > Rhizosphere > Soil | place: USA: Michigan...
CAGCTGGATGCCCGCCTGTTCGAGAGCAAGAAGCTTCCCGCCGATCAGGTGCGGCAGCTGATGCAGTTGATCCTCTGGAAGCTGGAAAGCCTGCGCCAGTGGGACAAGGAACGCATCACTGCAACCATCCAGGCGGTGGTCGAGTCGCTCGGCCTGAAGCTGCGTGACGCCATGCCTCTGATGTTTGCCGCGATCACCGGGCAAGCCAGTTCGGTGTCGGTTCTGGACGCCATGGAAATCCTCGGCCCCGACCTGACCCGCTTCCGCCTGCGCCAAGCCCTGGATCTGCTCGGCGGTGTTTCCAAGAAAGAAAACAAGGAATGGGAAAAGCTCCTGGCCGCGATCGCCTGACCCCCGACGCGGCTCGCGCCGCTGCTACAGAAGATCGCGGGCCCGGGTGCATCCGGTGCACCACCATCCCTGTAGCAGCGGCGCAAGCCGCGTCCGAATGCGCCGCGTTCCGCCAGGCACACCCTATGCGTGCCGATGCACCACCAACCTGTAGCAGCGGCGCAAGCCGCGTCGCTCTTCGCCCAAACCCAGCAAAACCGGTAAGTCCCTGTAATCGCGATAAAAAACTTCGAAATAATTCTGAAAATAAGTTTGACACCCTGGCGAGGTCGTCTTAATATGCGCCCCGTCCACACAGCAACACACTGTTTGGGGCTATAGCTCAGCTGGGAGAGCGCTTGCATGGCATGCAAGAGGTCAACGGTTCGATCCCGTTTAGCTCCACCAATTTACAGGTTCAAGGTCTGGCCACACCGTCCTTGAATCGATCAGTCCTCAGCGCTGATCAGTTGTATAGAAGGTTTGTGTCCCCTTCGTCTAGTGGCCTAGGACACCGCCCTTTCACGGCGGTAACAGGGGTTCGAGTCCCCTAGGGGACGCCACGATTACCCGCTCTGCGGGATTTTTAAGGGTCATTCAATTATTGAATGGCCCTTTTGTTTGTCTGGCGTTTGGCCAATCCTCCCTTTTATTCCTTTTCTCTTCTGACCAACGGTCGTGCCTGTCGCTTGCGAAATATTATTATGGTAATAATATTCAACCCATGAACGACGGAGGCAATGATGAGCGATAAAAAAGCGCAAACCCGCGAACGTATTCTGCAGGCCGCCAGCGCGGCGTTGATCCAGCGCGGCCCGGCCGAGCCGAGTGTGGGGGAAGTCATGGGGGCGGCGGGGCTGACCGTCGGTGGTTTCTACGCCCACTTTGAAAGCAAGGACGCGCTGATGCTGGAGGCCTTCACTCAGCTGCTGGCCAAGCGTCGTGCGTCGATTGACGACATGGATTCACAGCTGACGGGAGAAGAGCGCAGAAGCCTGGTGGCGGCCTTCTACCTGTCGCGCAAGCACCGTGACTCAACTGCCCAGGCTTGTCCGATCCCGGCGACCGTCGGCGAGATGAGCCGTCTACCGGAAACGTTTCGCCAGGCACTGAATGAGCACTGCGAACTGATGGCGGCCCAATTGGCTGCCAGCCCCGAGGACACCGACAAAGCGCTGGCTGACATGGCGCTGATGATCGGTGGCCTGTCCTTGGCTCGCGCGTTGGGGCCGGGGGAATTGTCTGACCGTGTGCTGCGCGCTGCCAAATCGGCCGTGCGCTAGGAAGAGGGCTGCATCATGGGCACGCTGACCTGGATTCGTCGATTCAACGGCACCATGGGGCACCTGGCACCGCAAACGGTGGCCAGCCGGATGCGCCGCGCCTTCATGACGCCACGCGACTTGCCGCCGCGCGACTGGGAGTTGCCGCTGCTGGCGCAATCGGAGCGCATCACCTTGCGCTTCGGTTTGTCCGCCTTGCGCTGGGGGCAGGGGCCTGCGGTGTTGTTGATGCACGGGTGGGAAGGCCGGCCCACGCAGTTCGCCAGTCTGATCACGGCGTTGGTCGCTAACGGTTACTCGGTGATAGCCCTGGACGGTCCCGCCCATGGCCGGTCGCCGGGGCGTGAAGCCCATGTGCTGCTGTTTGCGCGCGCCATGCTTGAGGCGGCCGCCGAGTTGCCGCCGCTGCACGCTGTGATCGGCCATTCCATGGGCGGTGCCAGTGCGATGCTGGCGGTGCAGTTGGGCCTGCGTACCGAAGCGTTGGTGAGCATCGCCGCGCCTTCGCGCTTTCTCGATGTGCTGCGTGGCTTTACCAGGATGGTCGGTTTGCCGGCGCGCGCGCGCTCGGCGTTTATCCAGGAAGTCGAAATGGCCTTCGGGATGCCCCTCAAGCACTTGGACGTCGCTCACTACCAGATGAATATCCCCGGCCTGATCGTGCATGCCGAGGACGATACCTTCGTCCCGGTCAAGGCATCCCAAGCCATCCATGAAGCCTGGTTCGACAGTCGCCTGCTGCGCCTGGAGCAGGGTGGTCACCAGAAAGTGCTGGCCGATCCGCGTGTGGTCGACGCCGTGCTGGCGCTGCTGGCCGGCCGTCGTCTACAGGAGCGGCAAACCGCCTGATACACTCTCCCCGCCGACATTAATCGACTGGGAGCAAGGCATGGGCTGGGATTTGGCAACGCCGTTTATCATCGATCTGCAGGTTGCACCTGAAGACATCGACGGCCTGGGACACGCCAATAACGCGGTGTACGTATCCTGGCTGGAGCGCTGCGCCTGGCGGCACTCCCAGCGCCTGGGCCTGGACCTCACCGAGTATCGCCGCCTGGATCGCGCAATGGCCGTGGTGCGGCACGAGATCGACTACCTGGCCGCAGGCTATGAAGGCGACGAGCTGCAACTGGCCACCTGGATCGTCGACTGGGACCAGCGCCTGAAGATGACCCGGCGCTTCCAGCTGCTACGCCCCCGCGACGGTATCACCTTGCTGCGTGCGCAAACCACGTTTGTCTGCATCGAACTGTCCAGCGGCAAGCCCAAGCGCATGCCCGCCGAGTTTCTCGACGGTTACGGCCCTGCCCTGACGGGGGGTTAACGGTTGCCGTAGGAAACCCAGTCAACTGCGCCACGATTTTTGTTGAGTGTTTTCCATGCAAATTGCTTTGGCGCCCATGGAGGGGTTGGTCGACAACATCCTGCGGGACGTGCTGACCCGTGTCGGCGGTATCGACTGGTGCGTGACCGAGTTCATCCGCGTCAACGACCGCCTGCTCACCCCGGCGTACTTCCACAAGCTTGCCCCCGAATTGCTGCACGGTGCTCACACCGCCGCCGGTGTACCGCTGCGTGTTCAACTGCTCGGTTCCGACCCGGTATGCCTGGCGGAAAACGCCGCGCTGGCCTGTGAGCTGGGTTCGCAAGTCATCGACCTCAATTTCGGCTGCCCAGCCAAGACCGTCAATAAGTCCCGGGGCGGGGCGGTGCTGCTCAAGGAGCCGGAGCTGCTCAACCAGATCGTCGAGCACGTACGCCGCGCCGTGCCGGCCCACATCCCGGTCACGGCCAAGATGCGCCTGGGCTTCGATAGCCCGGACGGCGCCCTGGTGTGCGCCACCGCGCTGGCCGAAGGTGGTGCGGCGCATATCGTGGTGCATGCTCGTACCAAGGCCGATGGCTACAAGCCGCCGGCCCACTGGGAATGGATCCCGCGCGTCCAGGACGTGGTCAAGGTGCCGGTGTTCGCCAATGGCGATATCTGGAGCGTCGAAGACTGGAAGCGGTGTCGCGAGATCAGTGGCGTCGAAGACATCATGCTCGGCCGTGGCCTGGTTGCGCGGCCGGACCTGGCGCGGCAGATTGCGGCGGCGCGGGCGGGTGAGGAGGTGGTCGAGATGACCTGGGCCGAGATGCAGCCCATGCTCCAGGATTTCTGGGCCCAGTCAGTGGCGCAACTGACCGAGCGTCAAGCGCCCGGGCGCTTGAAGCAATGGCTGGCGATGCTCACGCGCAATTACCCCGAAGCGGTGGAGTTATTTACCCTGATGCGTCGGGAGACCGACCTGGAGCAGGTCGGACGTTTGCTGGGTATGCCCAGCCAGAGCGAAGAGTCGGTGGCATTGCACCGTCAGGCTCACGCGCTATAAGTGCTTCACCTGTTGCTGTAACGGGCGCCGAAAGGCGCCTTTTTTTTGTCTGAAAAGATACGTTGAGACATAACCAACCGAGAGTCGGACTGTCTTTCGAAACGTAGGGCACTGAGTGGATGGCGACGAAGTTCAAGGTGTTGGGCGCAAGGTGGCAGTGCAATTAACAGCGGGCGCGTCAAATACCATAAGTTCTATGAATTCGATCGGGTTATTGTTTTCTTCACGTTGCTTTGTTCCCGAGGTGTTACCTGGTATGTGCACTCGTTGGGCGAATGTTGACGTCGCGCCTCGGTGATTCATTGAATGTCCATGGGAAAACTCTCAGCCGGTCATTTTAGTTTCCTTATGTGAACTGCGAATCTTCGGAACTCATCGCGGTTAAGTCCCACGAATCTAGCGAGTTTGTCGAACTCACCGATGTTTCTAACTTCGAGTCAATCAGTGCCCCTCTTCCGCAACGGTGGGGGCGGGTACCGTTTAAGGAATAACAATATGCCTAATGTATCGCGTCAGCAGTTCATGCCCGGAAGTACAGACTACGCGCAACTTGGTCACTCCTCTGTGCGGGTGAATAAGTCGCTTGAGGGGGCGCCGTCCGCCTCGGTGGGCAATTTGAATACGTCTCTAAAAGACGGTCGTCCAGCGTCAACAGAACATACGGTGAGTGTGAATAAGGAGTCCCTGGAAAAGTTATTTGCCCTGTTTGAGTTCGCGGTCAAGGCGATGCGTAGCCTGCTTGCCGGTATGGGGCGGCTTCCCCCGTTGGCCGGTGAGCTGGAAGCTCAGCACCCGGTGACGCCTGGGCCTGACGCCAAGGTTACCCCGGATGCAGACGCACAGCCCCAAGTGATGTCCAGCGTCGATAACCAGCCACAGGTGAGGCCGGGCGTGCAGAGGCGCGTGTCGGATGGGAGCGCCCAAGTAACCCTCGCCCCTGGCGGCAAGCTCAATACCCAGCTGACGCCTGATATCAACGTGACGGTGCAGGTCCAGACTTGTCACTGCCCACATACCGATGAAGGCGTTGCGCCACAGGCCCAGCCCGCTCTAAAGGTCGATTCGCAACCATCGCCGCAGCCACCGCTCACGCTGACGCCGTTGGATCTTCAATCTGATACCCGGCCCACTCCGGACCTTTCCCGTCCCGCGCCTCATGAAACGGATGATTTCAATAGGCACTCCGGGGGCCTTTCAGGTAACCCCCGAGCCGCGAGGCCCAGTCTTCGTTCGCGCTTTTGAGCTTGCGGTCTTGAGGCATTGAATACCCAGTTCGCTCCTTGACCCGCGCGGCCAGGGAGTACTCAAAGAGGTTTGACGCATGTTATCGATAAGCCAAAACCGTTTTGCACAGCCGGTCGTTGATCCTTGCCAGGTGTCAGCGTATTCAGCGCCGGCGTCGTTGGAGACTGTAGGCCCGCACACATCCAGCACTGAAACACAGGCTGCACGCCTAGGCGCCAAGTCCGAAGGGGCCGGCGATAACGCAGACCCTGCGGCCTTGATGGGGCGCCTGGTCAACCTGTTCATGACGTTATTCAGTCAGTTGCAGTCCCTGTTGCTCACAGGTGGACTCCCGTCAGCCCCGAAAAGCAGTGATATAACGCTCACGCAGCCCCATGTGTTACCCACTCACGCGCGAACACGGGTCAATAAGCGAAGCGAGCCCCTGTCTGAACTGTCCACTAAACGTAACGGTGCAAAACCCGACAATATCTGGAACGGTTTTCGCCAAGGGAAAAATGGTAATTGCGTGACCATTTCTGCCATCAAGGCGGCGATGATGAAGTTTGGCCAAAGCCCCATGGATATCTACACGTCTGTCGAGAAAGTTGCAGAGGGTTATAACGTGGTCATGCGCGATGGTTTCGAATTGAAACTGACACACGCTGAGTTGAATAGCGCTGTTCGTGGTTCAAACTTTGTCGGGCTGAATGATCCGGAAATGCTCAAGGATGCACACTTCCTGTTCGCGTGTTCTGCCAAGCGGGCGCAAATCGAAAACAATGATGGGTGGGCGAGAAGAAGTTTCAACGCCGCTATCAGAAGCCTTAACGATGGTGAGGATGAATGGGGGCCGGGAGAGGGTTTCAAGCGACTGGGGTTAAAAGATTACATGAGGCACGTTTCGGTGCGTGCCTTCGCCGACAAGTCGTTGATCGGTATGGTCAACAGGCGCGGGCATTCGGTGGCCGTCGTGGGGGGCAGTGAAGAAATCTTCGGGCGCAAAGGTGGCCGACCCACCAACGGGCAAGCCATTGCGTTGATCTGACAACGCCGCTTGCTCTGGACTAACGGTCGCCAACACGTCCACCTATTTCATAGCCAGGTAACGATATGAGTACTGCGATTGGATCCTCCGCTCGCTCAAACCCCATGGTCACACCGTTATCAATCCCTTCAGGCACCTCTCGCATTCCAGCGTTTGATGCCCCGGAGCGTGGTTTCGGTGAGTATTTCAATGCGAGCTCGCACAGTGCCGTGATCAGGCTGGTGATGCATACCTTTGGAGCGCGTCCTGCGGATTTTTTCGACGATATACAGGGCCGCGGTGATGGCTATGCCGTGACCATGAAAGATGGTTACCGGCTGCATCTTTCCGCACAGGAGTTGCAACAGGCAGCCACTGCGTCACGGTTTACCGGCGACGACAAGGGTGCAGTGGTCAGTGCCCATTTCGCGCTGGCTGCGTTCATCAAGCGCAAACAGTTGGGCAGTGGCAGCGCTGGTGATCGACCTGCTTTCGAGTCGGTCCTGGCCACGTCCTTGCAGGGTGAAACCGCCTACAACCTGCTCAAGGGCATGGGCATGTCCGGGCATCTCCAGCGCGTTTCCACTGCAAACGTTATCGCCGAAGGCGGGGTGGGGGTGGCGGACAGCTATGACTTTGGTTCGCAGCTTATTCAGGCGGGCAAGGCGCACCAGTTCGGCAGGGAGGGCCCACCCGGTCGTAGCCACTACGTGTATGTGCTGGTGAACGATAGCGCGCCGAAACGCCGCGTTACCCAGGATCGGGTTCCACCTCTTGCTGCCCCTGCGAATGTTTTGCCAAGCACCGGCCCGTCCACGACGCGTTCGCGTCCCCAGGCTTCCGAGGTTTTGCAGGGCTTCAACACGCCCTTGCGTCACTTCGGCGAAGTATTCGATTTGAGCAGCCATGTCGCAGTGATCAAGATGATGATGCTCAGGTTTGGTCGTTCACCCGCTGACATGCTTGAAAAAATCGAGACCCTGGCGGACGGTTACAATGTCACCCTCAAAGATGGCTTTGAAGTGAACCTCTCAAGGCAGGAGCTGGCGCTCACTGCCAAAGCCACGCGATTTACCGGTGCTGATGCGCCGATGATCTGCGCCGCCAATTTCATGTTGGCGGCCTTTGCCAAGCGCAAGCAAGTCGAAGGCAATATGCTGTTTGATGCGGCGTTATCGAAGACCTTGCGCGCAGAGCACCTTTACAACGTGTTGAAGGGCATGGGCCTGATGGGCTATCTGCGGTTTGTGCAACCCGATCAGCTGCGCCAGCCCGGCAGCGTTGGCGTCATCAGCCCCTTTGACACGGCGGGCGCGCTGGTGGTGGAGGGGATCAAGCATCGCAATGGACAGACGGAGCCCGTCGGCAAGGACTACGGCTACCAACTTGCCGCCGATATGCCCGTCGACCCCGCCAGCGGCAGGCCTGCCCGGTTCCCGGCGGCGTCCGTGGGTGTCCCGCCGGTGAATATCTGGTCGGGTTTCTATCAAGGCGCGCAGGGCAACTGTGTCACGGTGTCGGCGATCAAGGCGGCGATGATGAAGTACGGGCAAAACCCGACCGGCATCTACAAGCGTGTCACTGAAACGCCGAAGGGTTTTACCATCACCATGCGTGACAACTGCACGGTGTACCTCACCCATGCCGAGCTGGAAATCGCCCGTGCAGCGGCCAATTTCCGTGGTGCGGATAAAGGTCTGGTGGCTGATGCCGTATTCCTTTACGCGGCGAGCGCCAAGCGGGCCCAGCTGGAAAACCATGAGTTTCGCGCCGCTGCCGGTTATGACGTCGCCCTGCAGACGCTGAACGACGGTGAAAGTCCGGGTGAGTCATTGCGCCGTCTTGGCTTGTACGCTTTTACTCGCTCCAGCAGCGTGCAGGAACTGGCGTCAGGCGTGCCAGGCACCCTGGCGGACGCCTGGCATTCGGTCGTCGTTGTAGAGGGCGCGCTGGATGAGTATGGCGCCAGGCGCGACTTGAAAAGCTCGCGCTGGATGCAACAGGGCGTTGACGCACTCAAGCTGGTTTAAACCCGGCCGTCGCCCGCGAGCAGGCGCTCCCTGAATCCGATCATGGGCAGCGGGCGGCTGTGCAGATACCCTTGGTACAGATGGCAGCCCAGGCCCTGCAGGAAGGCCAGTTGGTCCTGGGTTTCCACGCCTTCGGCAATCACCTCCAGGTTCAAGCTGCGGGCCATGGCGACGATAGCGCGGATGATCTCGGCGTCGTTGGGGTCATGGGTGGCGTCGCGCACGAAGGACTGGTCGATCTTCAGCGCATCCACCGGCAGGCGCTTGAGGTAAGTGAGCGACGAGTAGCCGGTCCCGAAGTCATCCATCGCAAAGCTCACACCCAGCTTTTTCAGGCGGCGCATCTTGCTGATGGTGTCGTCCAGGTTCTGAATAACGATGCCCTCGGTGATTTCCAGCTTCAGCAGGCTGAACGGCAGCTGGTGCTGCTTGAGGCTGCGCTCCACCCGTTCCACGAAGTCGTTCTGGCGAAACTGCCGAGGGCTGATGTTCACGCACAGGCTGAAATTCAACGGGTCCACCAAACCTTCCGCGATCAATTGCTCAAAGGCCGCGCAGGCTTCATCAAGGATCCAGGTGCCGACTTCCAGGATCAGGCCGCTGTCTTCGAGCACCTTGATGAATTCGGACGGCGACTGCGCGCCCAGTTGCGGATGTTGCCAGCGCACCAGGGCTTCGGCGCCGACAATCCGGTTGCCACGCGCATCCACCTGCGGCTTGTAATGCACGCTGAACTCTCCACGCGACAAGGCCAGGCGCAGGTCGGTCTCCATCCGCAGGCGTTCGCTGGCGGTTTTTTGCATGCTGTGGTGGAACATCTGCGTGGTGTTGCGCCCTGAATCCTTGGCGCGGTACAGGGCGATATCGGCACGCTTGAGCAAGTCCGCAGGCGTAGAGCCGTGATCGGGAATCAGCGCCACGCCAATACTTGGCGTGACCTGCAGGCGGTGACCATCGAGGAACATCGGCTCCGAAAGCAATTCCCGCAAGGTATCGGCCAGCTCCTGTACCTGGGCGCTCACTTCGGTGCGAGTGCCATCCAGGCCGCTGAGCAGCACCACGAACTCATCACCCCCCAGGCGTGCCACGGTGTCTTCCATGCGCACGCTGGCCTCCAGGCGGGCGGTGACGATCTTCAGCACCGTGTCACCCACGGGATGGCCGAGGGAGTCGTTGATGTGCTTGAAGTGGTCGAGGTCGAGGAACAGCAGCGCGCCGCGCAGGTTGTGACGCTTGAGCAGGGCGATCTGCTGGCTCAGGCGGTCCATCAACAGGGCGCGGTTGGGCAGGTTGGTCAGTGGGTCGTGATAGGCCAGGTGGCGGATCTGCGCCTGGGCGTTTTTCAGCAGGCTCACGTCCCGTGCGGTCAGCAACAGGCACGGGGTTTCATTCAGGGTGATGGGCTCCACCGACACTTCCACCGCCAGCAACTCGCCGCGCTTGTTGTGCCAGAGCATTTCCAGGTGGTGGATGCGGCCTTTGATCTGCAGTTCGGCCAGCAGTGCAGCGCGCTGGTTTTCATCGGCCCAGATGCCGATCTGGTAAAGGGTCAGGCCTATGGCTTCATCGGCACGATAGCCGGTCAGGCGACAGAAGCCGTCGTTGACCTCCACATAGCGGCCGGTATCGCGCTCGGTGATGGAAATCGCGTCGGGGCTGGAATGGAAGGCCTTGGCGAATTTCTCTTCGCTGGCCTTGAGCGCGGCTTCCGAGCGCTGCTGCTGGGTGATGTCGCGCAAGGTGGTGACGATGCACGGCTGGTCGCCCACGGTGATCAACCGGCTGGAAATCACGCAGGTCAGCGCCTGGCCGCTCTTGTGATGCACCACGACCGCCACATTGCTCAGCGCCTGTTCGCGGATCACCCGCTCGATACGCTCCAGGCGTTTGCTCGACTCATCCCAGAGACCGATCTGCTCGGCGCTTTTGTCGATCACCTCGTCGGCCGTCCAGCCGAACGTCTGAGTAAAGGCAGGGTTGATCTCGATAAACGCGCCGCTGTCCACGTTGGTCACGCAGATCGGATGTGGGCTGGCCTGGAACAGGCTGGCGAATTTTTCTTCGGAGGCGGTCAGGCGTTGCTCGCGTTCCACCTGGTCAGTGATGTCCAGCAGCGTGCCGGCCATGCGCAGCGGTGCGCCATGCTCATCGCGGTACAGGCGGGCGCGGCTTTCGAGGTAGCGTGAACTGCCGTCTTCCATCGGCACGCGATAAGTCAGTTGATAGTTGCCGGCCGGACCCTCGCGCAGCGTGCGGTAGGCATCGCGCATGCTTTCGCGCTCCTCATCGGGCATCCCCTCGAAGAACGCGTCGAAGGACTCATGGAACGGCTCCGCTGGCAAGCCGTGCAGTTGCGCGGCGCGCGCCGAGCCGTAAAGCATGCCGGTGGGGATGTGCCAGTCCCAGGTGCCCAGTTGCGCCGAGTCCAGTGCCAGATCGAGTCGCTCCTGGCTGTCCTTGAGGGCTTGCTCGGCGTTTTTGCGTTCGGTGGTGTCCAGAAACGTACTGATCAGGTAGGCCTCGCCCTCCAATTCGACTTTTTGTGCGCTGAGGGTGCCATCATGGATCTGGCCGTTGCTGGCGCAAAACTGCACCTCCATGGTGATGGGCTCGCGCTTGCGCTGGGTGGCCTTGACCAGTTGCGCGCGCTGCTCTGGGTGGCGCCACAGGCCCAGGTCCAGGGTAGTGCGGCCGATGGCATGGGCCAACGGCCAACCGAAGAGCATTTCGAAATACTGGTTGGCTTCGCTGATCAAACCGTCGGACTGGCGGGTCAGCAGGACCATGTTGGGGCACAGGTGAAACAGGGTGGCGAAGCGCTTTTCGGAGTGGCTGAGGGCGTGCTCCCGTTCGCGCTGGCGAGTGGTCTCGCGGATCACCCCGATCATGCGACGCCGCCCGGCTTTATCGGGGGCGAGGCTGCCATTGATCTCCAGCCAGTGGTGGGTGCCGTCCGGCCACTGGATATGGTGATGCATGGCCTGTTCGAACGGCTCCCCCGCCAGAACGGCGTGAAAGGCGCGCACCACACGGGCGCGGTCCTGGGGCGCCAGCAGGTCGAGGTAGTCCAGGTCCTTGGGTAAGGGTTGGCGCGGATCGAAGCCGAACAACGCCTGGGTACCTCGCGACCAGCTTATCCTGCCGGTGTCGATTTCCCAGCACCACGCGCCCAGCCGGGCAGCGTTGAGCGCTGCCAGCAGTTGCGGCGCGCTGTCCCAGCTTTGTTCCGCCTCTTGAGGGTCCAGGGCGTAAATGCGGGGCAGGGGTGGCACGGAGTCGACGGGGTTGCGCATTATCAAAGGGCCTTGGCTCGATGGGCGTAAGGCGCGGTTCAGTTCAGACCTTGAGGGCGCACAGTTTCATGCCGGGATCCCTGGCAGATCGACTTGTGCATCCAATAGGCTCATGAAAGCCCGCGCAGCATTCGACAGCGTCCTTTCGGTGTGCACGATATAGCCTAGCTGGCGACTGAGTTGTATGCCCGGCAAAGCGATACTCGCCACCTGCTCATCGAGCATGGTGCGCGGCAAGACGCTCCAGGCCAGGCCGATGGAGACCATCATCTTGATGGTTTCCAGGTAGTTGGTACTCATCGCGATGTTCGGCGTAAGGCCCTGGGCCTCGAACAGACGGCTGACAATATGGTGGGTAAAGGTATTACCGCCAGGGAAAACCGCCGGGTGGCCGGCAATATCGGCCAGGCTGACCTCGCGGTTGCCGGTGAGGCTGTGCTCCGGCGCCACCACGAAATCCAGCGGGTCGTCCCACACCGGGGTGGCGCTTACCAGGTGATGGGGGGCGGGCGCCAGGGTGATCACCGCCACTTCGGCGCGGCCGTGGAGGATTTCTTCGTAG
>Ga0157373_10003345_pt1 | contig 12118 bp, 15 predicted proteins | sample C65metaG_FD_113460 | JGI IMG/M metagenome (GOLD analysis project Ga0157373, IMG submission 113460) | Corn rhizosphere microbial communities from Kellogg Biological Station, Michigan, USA - C6-5 metaG | ecosystem: Host-associated > Plants > Roots > Rhizosphere > Soil | place: USA: Michigan...
GCCATGGCCTACCTCTTCTATTCCGCTGGCCGGCAGTGCGAGCCAGGTTTGACGTTTGCGTTGCTGGGTGCGGGCTATGCGGCGCATGAATCGACCTTCACCTGGTGCCAGGCGCCGACGGCTTCGAAGATGCGTGCGGCGTGTGCCTCATCGAGCGACATCGCTTCCGGAATGGCGATCCAACCCGACGCCACCATCTGGCTTTGATTGGCCTCGTCGCGCAGCTTCTTGTAGCAATGCTCGATCACGTCTTCCAGGTGATCAGAGAGGTAGACGCCATCGGGCGCCACCTCCACCGACTTGCTGTAGCGGTCCCCGCGGGCGTCGATGCAAAGTGCGCTCAGGTAGATCGTCCAACGGTGGGGGATGCCGCAGACGGCCTGGCCAATCTTCCCCGGCGCGATGTTCTTCAGCGACTTGTAATTGATCATGCCCTGGCGGCCGCTGGGGTCGATGTTGACCACCGCTACGTGGTTGGCGGCGAGCAGGGACCGGCAGGACCGGTCGATGCGTGCTTTTAGGTTGTGGGGTTTGCGCTTGCTCATAATGCCTCCGCGAGTTTGCGCAGCGCTTCACGCTCGGCCCGGGTGATGGGCGGCTTGCGGCGCTTGAGGATGGTTTCGGGGTCGATCTTGGTGGAGCGCTTCGGCGGTGGCGGGTTGATCGCAGGGCTTTCGCCCTGGTAGATCTTTCCGCTGGCGGCCAGGAACTGCCCCGTGCGCTCCGATATTGAGTCGGCGTGCTGACGCTGCTGCTCAACCAGGTTGAGGTGATTGCTGACGTACATGGCGTCCTCACTTGATTCGGATCGAACTGTCGCCGCGCTCCAGGTGAGCCCAGGTAGGTTCGGGTAGAAGCTCGTGTTCAGCGTCTTCACCGGCTGCCATACGCTTGCGCACCGATTCGTTATGCTCGCGGATCTCCTTGAGCTTGGCGGCAATGGCCTTTTTGTCTGGCGTGATGCTTGATTTCACAGAGGTCAATTCGTCCGGAACTGCTTCTTCGTTATCAACGATCACCCGTTCGCTGCCCATGGCCAGGGTGATGGTGAACAGCGGCCGCTTGATCGACTTGATGTTGGCGGCTTCCATGTTGCGGCGCAGGTAGTCGCTGATCTGCGACACGCTGTTGGACTTGATCCGTTTGAGTTCGGCCAGGCGTTCGATCTCGTTGTTGATCGCTGTCACGTCGCTTTCGATGTTCCGGCGCAACATGACGATGTTGTCGGCCTTGTCGTTGAAGTCGCCTTGAACCTCGTCCATGGCGTTCTGCAGGGCCTCTTTCAAGCCTTCGTCGTCGGTGTCGGCCATGGCCTGGAGTTCGGCGAGCTTGCCGGTGAGTGCGTAGAGTTGAGTCATGCTGCGGGCTCCGTGCCTTTTTCAAGCACAGCTTTGCGCTCCTCGAATGCTCGAGTGATTCGCGCTATGAAAGTGGGTTCGTTACGGCGAGTTGCTTCGCGGATGTATTTCACGTTCAGAAGCTTGAGTTCGTGAGTCGTGACGGCCTTGCCGATGGTTTCGACTGCTGAGGCAAGCCAGTCGACACGCTCTTGTTTTTGGCGAAGTATCTCGGCGTCCTTGTCCTCGGCCTTTTCGAGCTTGAACTCTTCTGTGATGGTGTCGACGTAGGTCGGATCGTCGAACATGCCCATGTAGATGTCGGCGGCGAACCCCAGGGGCTGCAGGCATTTACCGATGGCGTCCGTCAGCGATTTTTTCGCCGCGTCCCAGTCAGTAAGAATTTTTCCCTGCTGCAGGTAGATAAATGGCGTATGGCCGTAGTGCTGAACCGTGCATTTTTGCCCGGCGCTGCCCAGGTACCAAAGTTCGATTTTTACGGTGTGCAGCTTCGCGCAGATCGTTGGTGCCTCCGGCCACTCTTTTGTGGGTGCCTGGAGCGGTGCACCCTCGTCGAATCGATCCTCCAGGACGCTCCAGCCCCAGCCCTCACCGCATGGTCCGAAAATTTCTGTTGCCTTGCGCATGAGGTAGGTTGGTCTGATCGCTGTGCCCTTAAAGCCACCTGCGCCAGTGTATTTTTTAGTAGCGTCAGGGTCGGTTGTGTTGACCTGATCCCAAATTCTAGTGTTCTCGGACATTACTTATTCCTCCAGCCGTCAGCACGCTTGACCAGTTCCTTGAAGGAAGCCGCGGGCAGCCTGCTCATGTATTTTTTGTTGTCGCGATACCATTCTTCCAGGGCAGCTTTGGGCGTCTGGATGGCCACGACGTGGGCGACCTGCTGTTTGTATGAGGTCGAGTTGGCGACTTGCGAGTGGAATGTCCGGCTCACCACTACGGTGTTGGTCATTCCCTGCTTGACCAGGGCGTTCAGCTCTTCCTGGGATTGAACGGCAATGGCGCCCGGGTGCTTCTGCTGGAACAACCTGTAGCAGGCCTCTCTCACAAGCTCGGTGCTGCCGTACTCGACGTATTCAACGTCGGGAATTCCTGCCTCGATCTTCTCCGCCACTTCATCCAGGCGCCCGGTGTCGATCCAGGCGTTTTTGGATACCTGTTTCAAGTCCCAACCGCTGACCGTCTGGCGGTCACGCTCAAGCTGCAGGTGTTCGGGGAGGATGTCGTAGCCGAAGGTCAGGTCTGTGTCGCAAACAAACAGCGTGCCTACGTAAAGCCTTCCGGGCCGGGAGGGCAGGATGTGGCCGTACTTGGTGCCGATCACGTCGCTCATTGGTGGCTGCATACGCAGGCACATACTGCGGATTTCCGCTTCTTCGTCATCGGTGATGCCGGAGATGACAAATTCAACACCCTGATTCTGCCGGTGTGCCGGGGTCTCGTTGATGCACAACACTTCGGCGTCGAACTGGTCGCTGTGCCGGAATTCAGGCACCCACTGCTTGTTGCCGTTCCAAACTTTCACGTCGTAACCATTCCGGGTCAGCACCAGCAGGGCGATTTTGTAGCCCTCGCCGAAGCTGCCGATTGCGTCGGAGCGGTCAGCCTTAGACGTGCTGCCCAGCACCAGTGTGCTGGCCTCGAGCCTTGCAAAGCGGCTGGTGATGAACAGCTGGCCGTCAGCGAAGGCGTATTCGAAAGGTGACTCACTATCCAGGGCGTTCTGCACCAGCTCCCGGATGGCCTCTTTCAGGCCCCAGTGGCGGACGTAATCGCGGGACAGGGGAAGTTCATAGGATTTGGAACGGATGCGATCTGCAATTGCTGCGAGCATGGCGATACTCCCGCGCCATCCTTGCGGGGCGCTGTGAGGCATTGGTTATTGAGTGATTTGATCAGCGAGGGCGCTTAGCAACATCAGGAAGGTGAAGAGGGCGAGGACCGGGAAAGAGCCGCGCCAGATCAGTAGGCGCCTGGTGCGCTGGCGGGTGGTCACGGCCGAACCCTCACCGCAATTCGACCGCCCTTCATGGTTGCCGCCAGGCGCTTCGGCAAGGTGGCCACGGCACGCTCACGCGGCTGGCCGATCACTTCATTGAAGGGGAGGCCGAAGCCCAGTATGATCAGCTTGGACTCCACGTCGTCGAGCTGCTCGTCGATCAGTGATTTAACCGGTGCGGTGGTCATGCGTCCTCCTTGCGCTGCGTGGTGATCTTCAGCAGCCGCTGGCAGTAATGGTTGAATTCTTCGACGGAGATCGCGTCGCCGGTGAGCATGTTGGTGATCATCCGCACCACGACGGCTTGGGCGCCTGGTTCACTGCTGGGATGCTCAAGCGCTTCAAGTGCCTCATCGATCAGGATGTGCGGGCTCATAGATCTGCATCCACATCGTCTTCGCGCTCTTCCCGTTCCGCCGCTACAGCGTCTTCGGCGTAGGGCCTCAACAGCGCCACGGCAATCTTCTCGACCGACTCAATAGGCCGTTGCTGACCCAGCAGGTCGGCTGCGTGAGCCCTGGCATCGCTCTGGCTGCCGAGCATTGCCGATAGCAGCAGGCGGGCAAACGAATCGCGTTGGTCCAGGCCGTCGATCTGGCGCTGGTTCAGATGGCCTTGCAGGACAGTGCAGAACCGGTCGAACGTCACCACGTGCGGCTGGCCGTAGCGGCGCTTCCACTTAATATCGACTCCGCACACAAGGCGCTCCGCCGAATGCTCAAGCCAGTCCGTCACCTCGTCGCTCTCGCTGACCTCTGGAGGCAACTGAGCGTCGTAACGCTCCTGGCAAATATTCAATGCTGCGTTCATGGGCGCCTCCAAAGTGGCGGGTTGTTCACCTGTATTCGTCAACACTCATGCCTCCCGCTGGTTGCCGATGGGCGCGGGGGAGGAGTGCTGACGTAATAGAGGTGGGGAAGGGTGCCGGTTACGCTGTCCGGCTCCTGCGCTCTGTGTGGCCGAAGCCAGGTCCAACAGGACGTTGTTGATGCAGGTTGGCGGTTATAGGCCGCAGTTTCGTCCGCATCGGAGGTGATCTTCAGTGCTGAGGCCAGGTCCGCCTTTCCGTCGGGCAGGGTTCATACCGCCCGATCAGGAACCACGCCGCATGTGTCGCCCCGTAGGACCGCGTGGCATTACCTTTCAGCTCGACGCCCTTAGACCCTTTCGGGACCGAAGGTCACCTCCGATGCAGACTGGTGCTGGGGAGTACCAGGGCCTCGGGCAGTTAACGTCAGGCTGACGTGGCGCTGGTTGTTCAAACGGCGCGTTCCAGCTCGCAGCATTCTTCGTAATGCGCCATTGCAATCGGCAAGTGGAAGCTGTCCAGCGGCCATTTGCTGACATTGCAGCCTTGTCCGGCCGGGCAATGGAAGACGAACAGCTCACCTTCGTCCTTATCCATTTCCATGCTCACCTGTGCACCGCTGGTGAAGGTGGCAGCCAGTGACGGCGCCCATGTCATCCCGCACGCATTGATCCAGTCAGTGATCGACGGCAAGCAGCCTTCCAGCATCCTCACCGAGCCGGTAGTGCAGCGCATCATTGAAGAGTGGCTGCACAAGGTCACCAATTAGGATTCCCCATGACAACCAAGCAACCCGACTGGGAGCGCATTGAACAGCTCTTCAGGGCTGGCCGTGACGTGATTTCCGGCCCTCTGGAGCAGCTTGGGGCGTTCCCAGGCATGCAGATTGAGGTGGTGGGGGCCAACGCCGGGCGCTACGTCGTCAACGATTTCACCCCTGCGGCTGGCGGTGACCCCGCCCACCTTACGCTCAACACCACCAGTGGTGCACCGGTGTCTGGTCTCCTGGCCGGTATTGGCTGGGCCTGTATTGGTTATGAGGGGCTTCGGTACCGGCTCACGGCGGCGAGTACGTCGCAGATCGCTGTAGACCGCCTGACTGACGCTGGCATTACAGACAATGAATGGCCCGGATTTGACTTCATCGAAAGCAACTCAGCCGTTCTCAGGCTGGACAATTCGAACCTTGAAGGTGATTGGGCTGGTCCTTTTGCGCTGTGCCCTCCCGGTATGAAGGCCACAAAACTTTCTTTCACTGTTCTTTTCCCAAGTGGTTTGGCGCTGGTCAACAATAAGGGCGATCTTGAACCCTGGTACGTAACGTATGAATTCCAGTATCGAGACAGAACAGCGGCAGGCCCATGGGTTTCATTCAGTGAATATATGGTCGAAAGGACCCTTGATCAGATCGGGTTTACCCGCGAGCTCACGTTGACATCGGCGATTGAGCCTGAGGGTAGGATGCGTCGAATAGGCGCGAAGTCCACGCTTACTAACGTGCAGGACAGCATTCAGTGGTATGACGTTCGCGCACTCCTGCCAAGTCCAACGAGTTATCCCGGTTGGACAATTCTGGCTCTTTCCGCTGCTGGCGGCGGCAAGCTCTCAAGCCAAAGCGAGAACAAGGTGTCGGTGGTGGCCACGCGCAAGCTGCCGATATTGGTCAATGGATCTTGGACGCCTGATAACCGTGTAACTCGCGACATTGCTCCGGCGTTCAACTACATTGCCAAAGCGCCCGGTTATCAAGATGCGGACATTGATACGGACGAGTTGGCCGCCTTCGACGCCGTGTGCAAAGCCAGAGGCGACACCTTCAACCTGTCGATCGATTCACTCATGACCGTCAAGGAAGCGCTGAATACCGCGCTTGCCCCAGGCTTTGCGGAGTTCGCCATCAGTCGCGGTCGGCTCCGCCCTGTGCGCGACCAGAAGAGGGAAGGCTTCGACACTGAGTACTTCCCGACTGGAACGCAAGGTTACTCGGCCCAGAATATGAAGGGGCAGCTGCGCATGAGCTTCAAGTCGCCAGACCCTGGGGCAGAGCATGACGGCGTGGACGTTGAGTACAAGGATCGCCGTACGCGCCAAACGGAGACGGTCAAGTGTCGACTGCCTGGGCAGCAAGGCCTGAAAGCCGAGAAGGTCCAAGCACTTGGCATAGGAGACCGTAACCGGGCATATCGTCTTGGGATGCGCCGAGCAAGCGAGACCAGGTATCGGCGCTGGAGCTACTCGTTCGAAACTGAACTGGATGGCAACAACAGCGATTACATGGGGCTTGCCGGGGTGTCAGACGATACGCCAGGGAGAGGGCAGAGCGCTCTGCTGCTTGGCATATCCCTGGGCTCTGGAAGCTACATCCTCGAAAGCTCGGAAGCTTTCATATGGGAGCCTGGCGTAGCCCACTCCGTCGGCATAAGGCGTCAAGACGGAACGCTCAGCGGACCATGGGCAGCCACAAGGATCAGCGATTACCACCTGAGCATCCCGACGCTCGACTTCGCCCCCGATACCAGCTGGGACAGGGAACCGCCCCACCTTCTGTTCGGCCCGGTAACCAGGGAATGCCACCGCGTACTGATCAGCAAAGTAACCCCGAAAGGAAGCGAAAGCGTTTCGGTTCAAGGCTTCAACTACGACGACAGGGTTTACCTGTACGACAATGCGACAGCGCCCGATTAGTAATCAAACCAACACAAGCCCGCCACTGCGCGGGCTTTTTAGTGCCTGGAGAAAACATGCGATATAACACGGGCAACCCTGTAGGGCCTAATGGGTCCAGCGCTCCTGAAGACCTCTATGACAACTCCGGCATCATCGATTTGCTGGTAACCGGCCAGGAAAATACGACTCAAGACCGACTTGGCCGAGCTATTCTGACTTTGAAGGGCATGTCCAACGCCGCCGGCGATGCAACTATCGCTATCGGTGCCGCCCAGCAGGCCTTGGAATATTCGCAGAACTCGAAAGAGTCAGCCGATCAGTCTGCCGCTTCCGCAGCAGATGCCGCCTCTTCAGCCGCTATCGTAGATGCCACAAATATCCAAGCTTATGTTGCGGACGCCGCAGAATACGCATCTCAGGCTCAGGCCGCAGCGGCAACAGCGGGCGTTTTCACCACTGTCGCTGCTGGCATTGCAGCAACGACTAACGGGAAATATTTCAGCGTTCCCAGCGCTACAGATACCGAATACACAGTGCTTTACCTGAATGCATCTGGAGTCGCGCAAGAGGTGAAGCGATATCCCAGCACAAAAGCCGTAGACCTTGTGAGGATCGGGTCGGGGGAGAAATTACTTGGCCCCGATTACCTCACGCTGGCCGAGGCGCTGGGCGGTGCTACATTCGCAAGGAGTGGAGGCAAAGTTGTCGGGCTAAACATTCCCGCCGGCAGCAATGGCGTACTTTCGTATGTGGTCCACTTTATAACCCTGGACGTGGCTGCAAGATCCGCGCTTGCAGGTTCAACTGTTCGCCTTAAGCTCGTTGCCTCCGCCACTGAGAACTTTCTCGGCGCCAAAGTTACTAGAGATTTTGTCGGTTTCGTAGTAAGAAACGGCGCTGGCTCAGCGATGGGCACGCTTGTCGGTAACGCCCAGACGGGTACAGAGTTCTCAAGGGAGGTTTCGTACACCGTAACTGCTGCTGACGAACGGATTGGTGTGGTAATCCAGATTCAGGGGGGCGGTACGGCTGGCTACTCTTACCGCGCAGCTTCCCTCTCGTACTCGATCGACAACTGGGTGGCGAGCACTGTCTACGCCTCCGACTACCTGGTAGAGCAAAAGCTTCAGCCGTATGTTCGTGAAATCCTTGTAAAGTCTGACGGAAGCGGTGACAACCTGTCGCCTGTTGCTGCAAATAGCCAGATATTGGATGCCGGGCGTACGCGGGAATACGACGTTATTGTTGGGCCGGGTACGTACACAGATAAAGAGTGGACGGTAAAAGACTACGTCAGCCTTGTTGGTACCGATCGATACTCTTCGATCATCGCCGGTGAGTTGGCTGATAACGTCAATCCATCCACCATCCAAAATATTCAGACGCTTTGGGTCAATGGCAATACGCAGCTGCGCAACCTCACGGTCACCGGACGAAATGTCAGATATCCAGTTCACTCCGAGGGTAGTGGCCTGAATAAAAATACTTCCATGGTGGTGGAAAATTGCCTGATTGAGCATTTGGGTAATGATGGGGCAGTTCAATGGCAAGAGGCCAACGGCGGCAACCCAAGCTTAGTTTGGCCGTTTACGACTGCATGGGGATGGGGAGCAGCAAGCGGGCAAAAATTCAAAGGTGTGCGCAGCACGTTTAGGAGTCCAACCGTTGCTTGGTACGTGCACACCAATTCATATTTTGACAAGCCTTGCATAAGCACTTTGGATAACTGCGAGTGCATTGCCACTAATTCTGATGGTAAGTCGATCAGGGTTCAGCCTCTGGGCTCTCTCAGAAATGACATTGTCCAGGTAAACAACAGCCTATTGGTTGGTGACATAGACTATCTATCAGGACCATGGATCCCTGCATTAATTGAAGATCAGCCAGCGGACCATTCAGAAATCAAGATCATGGGCGCCGGGAACAGCCCTGCCGTATTTACGATCCAGGATTTTGGTAGAGCGCTCAGGATCGAAAGCTCCCTCGTTGGGGAGGGTTCGGCGATATCTGTCGGGGGAACTGCCTTCGCACCGCTGTTCGGCAAGGAAAGCTACGCTCGTAACGGCGTGCCAGGGATGAAGGGTTATCGATATGGATGGGCCGACATCTCGGGTGCTGGTGTTGGGCAACTTGAAAACGTATTCATAACCAGCCTTGGCAAGCGCCTGGGAGACTGCACTGGAACTCCGAAAACTTTATCGGTGTTCGTGAATTTTAACTCTACCCCGGTGAATATCGTGTTCAACCAGAACTACACGAACGCCACCAATGCCTCGATTCTGTCTACGATCAATACCGCCCTTGCCGGATCTGCTGTAGCAAGCGAATACGCCGTTGGCGAGAGATACAGGCCGCGCTTTACAGACGAAGAGATGCTTCTAAAGAACGCCTCTTCGGATGGAATTCCTATGGGATCCGCACTGGCATTCAGTGGGAGCAATAAGCAGGTTAGAAAGATGACGGCCACGGACTCGGCGTTGATTTTCGCCGGGATCGCATGGGAGGACATCTATCCCGGTCAGTTTGGTCGCGTAAAAACGAAAGGCTACCTATCGGTGAAAGATGTGCTTGGCGCTCTATCAGGTCTTTCATATGGCCAGGTTCTATACGTGGATCCGGCGGCGCCAGGCAGGGTGGTTACTGCGGTAGGGACGAACGCAATTATGAAGGCCATCCGACCAGACGCAGTACAGGTTTCACCTAAATAATGGTGTCTCTATAGGGCGGAGATGTACAATTCGCGCATTGAAAATGGAGAGCTCGATGCGCGGATTATTTTTTTTAATGGCCTTGATACTGTCTTCATCCGCCTTCGCGGAAAAAAGCCAACTTGACGAGTCGGTATATTGTCCTAAAGCGGTAAAGGGTACCTATCGTGTCTTATTCATTGGTGACAGTATCACTCGCCATGCGGTAAACGCAGGAACCATAAAGGATCTAAATTGGACTCATGTATCCGGAATGGCTGCATCCTCACCAAAAACTGATTTTGTGAGCCTTCTGGTATCGAAAATATCAAAAGACAGAAAGCAGAAAGTGGTTGCTTGTTTTCATACCTATGGCGGTGGCGGATCAGTTGCAAGCCGTGTCGCAGGAATGCCGATGGTTCAGACCACAAGTCCTGACTTGGTTGTGATCCAAATCGGGGAGCATGACAGCGCTCTAAGCAATCCTGTCTTGTTTCATCGCCAGTTCGCCACGCTCGTTAGAATGTCTAGGGCCTTGCCCAGCAAGCCAAAGGTTATCGCTGTTGGCCCATGGGCATTAGTACCGCTTAACAAAAATGGGGAATACTCGGACCCAGATGCTGCCGCGGTTGATCGAGAGATGTATAACGTCGCTATTGAAGAGTCGCTTGAATACCTTTCGGTCCGGGATATCGCGCAAATTCCCGAGGCGCATGGATATGGTACTGATGTCGGCGTGCAGTGGCACCCAAACGACCTTGGGCATGCAATGTACGCCGCCCGTCTGTTCAGGCTATATAAGGCAGTAGAGAAGTAGATAAACGAAAGCACCGAGCCCGGCCACTGAGCCGGGCTTTTTTTTGCCTGGAGAAAAGTATGCCGATCACCGAGCAGCAGTTGCTGCAGATCCTCCCGAACGCCGGCCGCAATGCCGGCGTTTTTGTTCCCGCCCTGAATACGGCCATGAACCGCTACGGGATCGTTGGCACAGCCCGCGCCGCTGCGTTCATCGCTCAGGTTGGGCATGAGTCCGGCCAGTTGCGCTATGTGCGCGAGATCTGGGGGCCAACGGCGCAGCAGCTCACGTACGAAGGCCGTGCCGACCTGGGCAACACCGTCAAGGGTGACGGCTCGAAGTACCGGGGGCGCGGGCTGATCCAGATCACCGGGCGGGCGAACTACGCCGCCTGCGGTGAAGCCCTGGGCTTGGACCTGATCAACAAACCAGAGCTGCTCGAGCTGCCGCAGAACGCGGCGATGTCGGCGGCCTGGTTCTGGTCAACCCGTGGGCTGAACACCCTGGCAGACCAAAAAGACTTTGCGAAGATCACCAGGCGCATCAACGGCGGGCTCACCGGCCAAGATGATCGCCAGGCGCTGTACGACAAGGCACTGAAGGTGCTGGCATGACGCCGGTGCAGAAGCTGGCCGGCCTGGTGCTGATCATCCTGGTGCTGATGGCCGGCGCCGCGGGCGTGACCTGGCAGGTGCAGGACTGGCGCATGGGAGAGAAGCTCGCCGACCAGGCCGGCCTGCACAAGGATGACCTGGCCGCGATCCGCAATGCCGCCGCCGCCCAGGCCCGAGCCGAGCAGGACAAGCGCCTGGCCACCGAGCAGCAGCTCGCCACCCAGGACCAACAACATACCAAGGAATTATCCGATGCCCAGCGCAACCAGGCTCGCCTGCGTGACCAGCTTGCTACTGCTGATGTCCGGCTGTCAGTCCTCCTTTCCGAGGATCCAGCCAGTGGCTGCAACGTGCCTTCCTCCCCCGGCACCGTCGGCGTGGTTCATGCAGTCCGTCGAGCCCAACTTGACCCAGCGCATGCTCAACGAATTATCGCCATCACCGACGCCGGTGACCAAGGACTGATCGCACTACGTGCGTGCCAGGCGTATGTCCGGACAGTTGCGCCCTGAGACCGCTGAACTACTCTCTCGGAGTCGGTTTCTATTTCGAGCATACGGTTTATTGAAGGGCGCCATGGATAAGAGGCTAGCTGGCCTTTCGTTTCTGCTGACTCTGGGCTGGGTTGCGGCGGTAGCGTTTGTGATGTGGTATTTCTCGGAACCTTAGCGCAGGGGGCGAATCAGCTCTGGCCCGTTGTTCCGCACGTTACCCACGGCCGTATCGACCTTGAACCATTCGAAGGCCTCGGCCGGCTCACCCTGATGCAGCACCATCTGCTCAGCGCGCTCCTTCGGTGTAGCCGGGTCCAGCCATTCCCGGGCCAGGTCCGGAGTCAGCACAACGGGTCGACGGTCGTGGATGTCCACCATGCCGCCGGCGCTGTCGGCGGTGATGATTACGAAGCCGTCATGTTCGGCCGGGCCTTCATCTGCATCGGGTAGTTGGCCGATTGCTGCACACAGCACCGGTGCGCCATCCCTGCGGCGGATCAGGTAGGGCTGCTTCTTGGGCCCACCCTCATCGACCCATTCAAACCAGTTATCGACGGGCGTGATTGCCCGGTACGGCCAGATCGCCCGGAAGAACGGCCCGTGCGCTACCTTCTCCACGCGGGCATTGATCGGCGCGGCGCGGTCTTTCGCCCAGTGTGGCCGCCATCCCCAGCGCACGGAATCGGCGTGCAGCA
>Ga0157373_10003346_pt1 | contig 12114 bp, 8 predicted proteins | sample C65metaG_FD_113460 | JGI IMG/M metagenome (GOLD analysis project Ga0157373, IMG submission 113460) | Corn rhizosphere microbial communities from Kellogg Biological Station, Michigan, USA - C6-5 metaG | ecosystem: Host-associated > Plants > Roots > Rhizosphere > Soil | place: USA: Michigan...
ACTAAGAGCAGTAACTTCTGTAGATGGTATGACCGCAGATTGGGCACACCTTCCCTATGAATTTCTTGCACATGTTTCTAATGAAATTATTAATAATGTAAAAGGAATTAACAGGGTTGTTTATGACATCAGCAGTAAACCACCCGCAACTATTGAATGGGAATAAGATAGATTAAATAGTTTATTGGTTAATTCATTTAATGGTTAATTTGTTGAATGATATCAAATACGAATCGGCTTTAATTTATGAAGAAAAATATTTTGATTTTATCCGTTATAATGATTATTGCAGTCTCGCAGTCATTATTTGCCCAGAACGAAGCAACAACGGCACTACCGGAAACTTACCACATCGCAATATTTGCTCCCCTATATCTTGATTCTGCTTTTTCTAACGGTCAGCTAAATTCCGATAATTCAATTCCAAAATTCATTATGCCTGCGGTTGATTTTGTTCAGGGCGCTCATATTGCTCTTGATACTTTAGTTATAAATGGAAAATCTGTGCAAGCATCTATCTATGATTCAAAATCCTACCAACAACCGATATCGTGGCTTATTAAATATAAAAAGCTTGATAATGTTAACCTGATTATCGGATCAGTAAAAGATCCTGATTATAGAGAATTGGCTGATTTCGCTTCTGAAAAAAATATTCCTTTTGTGTCGGCAACTTACCCTAACGATGGGGGCATACTCGCAAATCCTTTTTTAATTATTGTTAACTCAACACTAAAAACTAACTGTGAAGGCATCTTTAGTTATCTTTTACAAAAGCATGGTACCGATAAAATTTATATAGTTAAAAAGAAAGGCGATGATAGAATCGAGAATTATTTAAGAAGTATTAATTCCGAAGAAGGAAAACCACTGTTAAATATAAAGACTATAATGGTAGATAGTACTATATCAACATATAGTTTAATAAACAGGATAGACACCTTGCATACGGCTGTTATTATTGGAGCAACGCTTGATGAGGATCTTGCAAAGAGCCTGGCTGATGCATGTTATGCAATTCAGAAAAAACATCCCGTTGTTTTAATAGGAATGCCCAACTGGGAAGGATTTAGAAGCCTGTACAAAAAAGATGCTTACACTGATTTTCCCATACTTTATACCACGCCTCACTATGATGTAAAAAATAACTCAGCCGACAGTATGTTGGTAAAAAAATATTTTCAATTGTATAGGGCAAAGCCTTCAGACATGGCTTATAAGGGCTTTGGAATAACCTGGTACTTTACTAACCTGCTGCTTAAGTATCCCGGCGAAATTATGTCTCATCTTAATGACAGCGTCCTGGCTGTTTTTCATAATTATAATTTCCGGCCGGTTTATATTGAAAAGCAAAACAAAATACCTGACTATTATGAAAACAAGCATCTTTTTATAATGGAAATTCTAAACGGGGATGTCGTTAGGGAATGGTAAACGAAGAATGGTTTTTTCTCGCTTACCATTTATCTTAGATTTACATCGCAATGAAATTTCCTCCGCAAGACATTACTCAAAAAAAATATGAGAACTGAAAGATTACAAGCTTTTAGCGATGGTGTTCTTGCCATAATAATTACAGTAATGCTGCTGGAAATGAAGATTCCCCGTGGTGACGAATTAAATGATCTCCGGCCGATATTGCCTGTGTTCCTCAGTTATATTCTCAGTTTCATCTACATCGGAATTTACTGGAGTAATCATCATCACATGGTGTATAGTGTGAAACACGTTAACGGCACAGTGCTGTGGGCAAATACGCATCTGCTTTTTTGGCTGTCATTGGTGCCATTTGCCTCGGGCTGGATGGGGGAAAATAATTTTACAAAATGGCCTGTGGTGGTGTATGGAATCATTCTTTTTATGGCGGCCTTAGCATATTATATACTGGCGCAGGCCCTTGTAAAACTTCATGGAAAAGATTCAACGTTAGCAAGAGCTATCGGAAAAGATAAGAAAGGTATTATTTCAGTGGTAATATATCTTGTTGCTATAGCTGTCGCATTCTACAATCCTGCGATTAGTTTAATTCTTTACGCATGCGTCGCCGCTATGTGGCTCATTCCAGACCGCAGAATTGAAAAGACTATCATAAAGGAATAAAAATTTTTTATTAAATTGATTGTGTTCTGATCTGCCAATTCAAACTTTATTTATGCGCCGCCGTTCATTCATACAAAATTCCGCGTTTACATTTGCGGCCTTATCAATAAGCCATAAAGATTTCTTGAAAATGTTTACAGATGATCCCTGGAAAATAACCATGCTTACTGATGACATTGGTGTATTTACTGAAAAAGGTGGCACCATTGCTTTTCATTTTTCAAAAGATGGTATAACGGTTATCGATGCGCAGTTTCCGGATACCGCCCCACATTTAATTGCAGAACTAAAAAAAAGAAATGGCCATGTATTTCGCTTATTGATTAACACACATCATCATCTTGATCATACTTCAGGAAATATTGCTTTTAAAGATGTAGTCTCACGGGTACTCGCACACGAAAATTCATTAGCCAATCAAAAGAATGTAGCAATCGCCAATAAAAATGAAGACAAGCAATATTATCCTAACAATACTTTTGGAAATGTATGGGAAGATAAAGCTGGCAATGAAAGATTCGCTTTACATTATTTTGGCGCGGGGCATACTAACGGCGATGCAATGATACATTTACAACATGCCAATATTGTTCATATGGGCGATCTTGTTTTCAACCGTCGCCATCCTTTTGTAGACCGAAGTGCAGGGGCCAATATTCAAAGCTGGATAAATGTATTAGATACAGCTATGAAAAAATTCAGCAATAAAACAAAATTCATTTACGGCCATGCCGCAGACGGCTATGATGTTACCGGGCCAAAAGATGATGTGCAGGCTTTTCGCGATTATCTCGCTAGCGTTTTAAAATTTGTTAGCGATGAAATAAAAAGTGGTAAAACAAAAGATGAAATTTTAAAAGCAACAGAAATACCAGGTTCGCCACAATGGAAAGGTGATGGAATTCAACGCCCGCTGGAAGCTGCTTTTGAGGAATTGAGCACTTAGCATTTTTTTCAGCAATTAATCTTTATTTTATCTGAAGCAAATTCTTAAAATGAAATCCCATTCAATACCTAATGATATTAATATACTCGCAAAAGTAATATTAGCCGCAATTGATTATGAATTTGAAAGATTCAAACCTTTGGTACGTGAGGATCAATTAGCGTTGCTTTTAAGGTCTACTAATTCGGAAAAGGATTGGGTTAACAAGTTTAAATCAACAAATGATGTAAAAGAATTAAAAAAGATGTGCAAAATAGTTATAAAACTTCCAACTCTATCTGGCGATAAAAATTTCATAGAATATGTAAAAAAGAAGTCTGGTATTGAGATAGATCTGTTTGGCAATATTGAAGAACGGGTACAGGCAATTATAAAACGAGGACATATATCCACCAAAAAAGAAAGGGAAGATTTCATTAGTTTAAGTAGTATAAATAAAAATGGAAATTTTGACTTGGAACTCTATGACAAACTTATGAGTCTAACTTCAGAATATGATTATCAAACGAGGCCCAAAAGTATTAGGAGGTTCTCTATTCATAGGGGACTAAATGATATTTTTCATGATTATTCGCCGGATAAAAAAGCATTACTTATGATATCAAAAGACAAGTTTGGATTTGGAAAAGATTTTTTAAGTGTATGGATTCATTATTTAAATGGTAGTCATACGGTATTCAGGTCTTATATCGAAGATCAAAGTGTTATCGCCTCATGGAAAAATTCAAATCTGGTAGAGATTGAATATTTAAAAGAAGATATAGGAATGTTTAAGAAAGAAGCACTGAAACTGGATAAAGTTGGAACCGAAATTAAAATTTCATTTAGTCAAATAAAGGAATGATCAGCCGCACTCATTTCTTGTTATCTTTATTCATTTCATCAATTTAAAGTTTCGTCAATGAAACAACTGTTATTTTCTTTTCTACTACTATTTATTATTTCTTTTGCATGTTTTTCACAACAATATAATCCATCGTTATACAATAGCCTTCGATGGAGAAGTATCGGCCCTTATCGTGGTGGCAGAACTGTTGGCGCTGCCGGCGTTGCACAACAACCAAACGTATTTTACATTGGCGTAAATAATGGTGGCGTTTGGAAAACCACTGATTATGGAAGAACATGGTTTCCGATTTTTGATGATCAATCTACCGGATCAATCGGCTCCATAGCTGTTGCTCCTTCTAACCCTGATATTATTTATGTTGGCAGCGGTGAGGGATTGCATCGCCCTGATTTGTCAACGGGTAACGGAGTATATAAATCTGAAGATGCCGGCAAAACATGGATTCAACTTGGCTTGCAGGACGGGCAACAAATTCCTAAGATTGTTGTTGATCCAAAAAATCCTGATAGAATTTTCGTAGCCGTATTAGGCCATCCTTACGGGCCAAATAAAGAAAGAGGAATTTACAGATCGGAAGACGGCGGCAAAACATTTACTAACGTTCTACATATAGACGAAAATACCGGCGGAGACGATGTAGCAATTGATCCAAATAATACAGATGTTATTTTTGCCACACTATGGCAATCACGGGAAGGTCCCTGGGAAAATGGCGAATGGGCTGGTACCAAAGGAGGAATTTATAAATCAACAGATGGTGGTAATACGTGGAAGAAATTATCAAAAGATTTACCGGCTGATATGGTGCAGGCGCATATTGCCATTGCCCCATCATCATCAAAAACCGTATATGTCGTTATAGGTACTGATAAGGAAAATGAATATGGCGCCGGAACCGGAATGGGACTTTTCCGTTCAGATGATGGCGGCGAAAACTGGCACGAAATAACAGATGATGGACGGCCCGAAGCAAGAATTGGTGGTGGCGATGTTCCTGAAATAATGGTAGATCCCAAGGATCCCGAAACGATCTATAGTACTAGCATTGTAGTTTGGAAATCCGTAAACGGAGGCAAAACATGGAGAGGTATTCGGGGCGCACCAGGTGGCGATGATTATCAAAATATCTGGATCAATCCTAATAACACAAAAGTGATGCTGGTGACAGGCGACCAGGGAGCTATCATAACAGTAAATGGCGGCGATACGTGGAGTTCCTGGTATAATCAGCCTACCGCGCAATTGTATCATGTAAGCGCAGACAATGCTTTCCCGTATAACTTATATAGTGGCCAGCAGGAAAGTGGTTCTGTCGGCATTGCTTCCAGGGGCAACGATGGAGAGATCACCTTTCGGGACTGGCACCCGGTGGGCGCCCAGGAATATGGGTATGTTGCTGCAGACCCTCTGAATTCAAATATTATTTATGGTGGTAAATTATCAAAATATAACAAACTAACCGGGCAGGTTCAAAGTATAACGCCGGAGGATAAACGAAATTCAGGATATCGTTTTGTTCGTACTGAACCGGTAATCTTTTCTCCTGTTGATCATAAAACTCTGTATTACGCAGGGAATGTGTTATTCAAAACATTGGACGGAGGTAAGAGTTGGCAAGTGATCAGCCCGGACCTGTCAAGAAAAAGCTGGGATATTCCGGCAAGTGTGGGAATATATAATGATGATGCGGTAAAGAAAATGCATCGGCGTGGCGTAATATATACTGTAGCTCCTTCCCCGATTAATATTAATACCATTTGGGCTGGAACTGATGATGGATTAATTCATATTACAAAGGATGGTGGCAAAACATGGAAAAATGTCACACCTCCGGCAATAACATCATGGAGTAAAATTTCCATGATTGATGCCGGTTACTTTAATGTGAATACAGCCTATGCTGCTGTAAACCGGTTGAGATGCGACGACCTGCAGCCTTATATCTACAAAACAAATGATGGCGGAACAACATGGAAGAAAATTGTAACCGGGTTACCTAACGACCCCATAAACGCAGTACGAGAAGATCCCGAAAAGAAAGGATTGTTGTTCGCCACATCAGAAACCCAGGTTTACGTTTCTTTTAATGATGGAGAGGATTGGCAATCACTCCGCTTAAATATGCCTGCTACCTCTGTACGTGACCTTATTATTAAAGATAATGACCTGGCGGTTGCAACCCACGGCAGAGGTTTTTGGATATTAGATAACATGACATCACTAAGGCAGATGAATAGTAAAACAGCGGAAAATAACATTTTATTCAAGCCGCCACCTGCAAGAAGAGTAAGATGGGATAACAACACGGATACTCCTTTACCGCCAGATGAGCCAGCAGGTCAAAACCCTCCTGACGGGGCCATTATCGACTACTATTTAAACCCTAAGGCTAACGGTGTAGTGACACTCGAAATTATTGATGCAAAAGGAAACCTTGTAAGGCGATTCAGCAGCAACGATACTTTGTATAAAATTCCGGTTGTCGACATTCCCCTTTACTGGATTCGCCCGCAGCAAATTTTATCGGGAGAGCAGGGTTCACACAGGTTTATATGGGATTTACATTATACCCCTCTCAATCTTCCGGCATCCTATCCTATAGCAGCGATTTATAAAAACACAGCACCCGAATCCACTTCTCCCTGGGTGATGCCAGGGAATTATACCGTTAGATTAAAGGTGAATAATGAAACTTTTTCGCAACCATTAATCATTAAAATGGATCCAAGAGTAAAAACATCTGCAACGGATTTGCAAAAGCAACATGATCTATCTATGTTTTGCTACGAGGGAAGACTACAAATTATGGAAATTTCAAAACAGGCCGTTAGTATTCATAATCAAATAAAAGAATTACTGTCCAAAACAAAAGGTGATCTGCATGCATCGTTAAGCAGTTTGGATGAAAAAATAATAAATGTTGAGAATGCGAAAACTATAGATAAATCGAAAAGTTTCAGCCAGGTAAACGGTTCATTCAGTTCTCTCTTCGGCAGATTACAGGAATCGGACATGCCACCAACAAGCACCATCGTTGAATCAGTACGCACTTCAAAAAAGGATTTTGAACAACTGGAAGATGTGTGGTTAAAAATTAAAACCTCAAATATTCCTTTAATTAATATAGAATTAAAAAAAGCCGGGCTTCCAGGTATTGTCATTTAGAATAAAAAAATAAAATAGAACATGGATACAATCGAAGAAACCCTTGACCCAACCGATTGGGCTAAGATGGAACAACTCGGGATGGAGATGGTAAAAGATATGATGCAGTTTCTCTCTACAGTGCGTGAACGAAAGGTATGGCAAGAGCCGCCTTCAGATGTGAAAGATTTTTTCAATCAACGGGTACCTATAGAGGGACAAATGCACGAAACCATTTATGAAGATTTTAAAACTAAGATCCGACCGTATCCCACCGGCAATATTCATCCCCGCTTTTGGGGCTGGGTAATGGGAACCGGAACACCTTTTACCATGCTTGCCGACATGCTTGCTGCAGGTATTAATATAAACCAGGGCGGTGGCAACCAGGTAGGTGGGCTCGTAGAAAAACAATTGATAGATTGGTTCATTGAATTATTTGGGTTTCCTCCAGATGCAAGCGGGTTGCTTGTTAGCGGCGGATCAATGGCTAATCTTATTGGCATTACCGTTGCCCGGTACGCAGAGGCTGATTTTGATTTGCGTAAAGAAGGTTTGTATGGATCTCAAAAAAGAATGATGGTATATGCATCAACGGAAGTGCATAACTGTGTAAACAAAACGGTTGAACTTTTGGGACTGGGCAGTGATTCTCTGCGATTGATTAGCGTTAATGATAATTATGAAATAAAAATTGACGAACTGCAGCAACAAATCAAACAGGATATTGAGCAAGGCTTACAACCATTTTGTGTTATTGGCAATGCAGTTACTGTAAATACGGGCGCCTGTGATGATTTGAATGCCTTAGCCGATTTATGTAGAAAAGAAAATCTATGGTTTCATGTCGATGGCGCAATTGGAGCCATGCTTATGTTGTCGGAAAAATATAAAGATAAAATAGCAGGAATTGAGCGGGCAGATTCTTTAGCGATGGATATGCATAAGTGGATGTATGTGCCCTATGAAGCTTCGTGTGTGCTTGTACGTAATAAGGCGACGCATTATAAAGCATTTTCATTACAAGCGGCCTATCTTCAACATGAGAAAAGAGGCATGGGTGGCGGCGATATTTGGTTTAGTGATTATGGTGTTGAATTATCGAGAGGCTTCAAAGCTTTAAAAATTTGGATGTCAATAAAAGAGCACGGTATAAAGAAATTTGGCAGAATGGTTACTCAGAACGTTGAACAGGTGCAATATCTCAAATTACTTGTAAACAATAATCCTAAATTAGAATTAACTGCCCCTGCACCACTTAACCTTCTTTGCTTTCGTTATAAAGGAAATCTATCTGACGAAGAAAAATTAAATTCTTTAAATAAAGAATTGCTGTTTCAATTACATGAAAGCGGCGTAGCACTGCCATCCTACACAATATTGAAAGGCAAATATTCTTTAAGGGTTGCCAATACCAATCATAGAACTATCAGGGAAGATTTTAAGATTCTAACAGACAAAGTTGTTGAACTTGGGGAGCAATTGGAAAATTGATTTTACTTTTATCCGCCTATTTTTACATCTTATTTATGCAATACTTCCCGTTGGGCCAATTTATCGCTATTCACTGCAATTGGAAGGCTAAAATAAAATGTGCTCCCTTTTCCTTCTTCACTCTCAAACCAAATTTTACCGTTATGCCTCTCTATAATTTCTTTGGCAATAAAAAGTCCCAGGCCTAAGCCGGGGTAAGTATGCAGATTATTACCCGTTACCCTGTAAAACCGTTCAAATATTTTATTCTGTTGGGCCTTGTTTATACCGTTCCCAAAATCCTTTACAGAACAAATTGCCGTTTCTCCCTTTTTTTCTAACCTTACGATAATCTCCTTACAATCGGGGCAATATTTAATTGCATTACTTAAAAGGTTTGATAGTACCTGGCTTATTCTTTCCCTATCGGCATATAGTTGCACCGGAATATTTTTTTCAATAATGATCTTATGAGAAACATTAGTTACTTGTGTTTCATCAACTATCTCTTTTATAAGTTCGTTTAACTGAAAAAAAGTTTTATTGTATATCAACTTTCCATTCTGCATTTTTGATGTATCGAGCAAATCAGTTATCAGAGAGGTTAACTTATCTATCTGGCTGTCCATCTTAGAAAGCATTGATTCTCTTCTTTTGTCCGCGTTCTCTATAGCATCCATTTGCAAAAGCTGCGTGTACGCCTTTAAAGAAGTCACCGGTGTTTTCAACTCATGGCTTGCAATACTTAAAAAATCATCTTTCCTGTTCATAAGTTCCAGGGTCTCCTGCTGCACTTTATCTTTTTCAGCTGTTAGCTCACGAAGATCTCTTTTCATTTTTTTAATTGAATTGCCCAATAAATCTTCATCGCTTCTTGGATTTACCTTCACATCAAAATTTCCCGCTCCTATCAGGTTAGCCGCATGAGCCAATTCTATATTATTTTTGTCAATCTCCAGTATAGAATCAGCAAGGCTGCCCATTACATCATTCGGCATATTCGTTAATTTTAATCCGGTACCGCCGGCAGATATTTTTTGAGCCGCTACTTTAAGCTCACTCAACATCTTACTAATTACTCTTATAGTAAACAGCACAAAACTTATAACTAAAACTATGGCAGCAATGAGAAAAATCAACGTTCTGTTTCTCGAGTTCAACTCCGCATTGTAAATATGATGCATCCCTGCTTCAATCGTTATTCCTAAATCATGCCCTTCTTTTTTTAATACATCTGTACCATTTGAAGAAAGGTTCCACCAGTCTTCGGCACTCAGGGAAGTATCAGGCAACGAATGGACAACCAAACAATCAATGTAAGTCAGCGTAGGCTTTAGTGCTGTTGAATCCTTCAGTCTCTTGTATATAAGAATGGACCGGGGCGAGGCTTTTAATAAGAATTCCGTCTCATAACTTTTTAAAAAATTATATGTTTTAATAGTTTGCGAAAAAGTTTCTTTGTTATATTTTTTTGTAAATAAAGAGGTATAAATATTCGTTCTGATGATTCCAAGAAGTGTGACCATTTCGAAAAGCGTCTTTTGCGCAATCAGATCCTTATAAACCGGTTGTAAAAAAGCATTGCTCGCAGAAGCTACAGATATAAGTGTATTAAGTCGTGAGATTACGCTGGTATAATATTTCATGAGCTCGTCCGCGGGGAAATTGCCGGAAGAATCTATCGAATTGCGAACCCTGGATAATTTATTCAAAAATGTATAGTCAGCAAATTGTGAAATGGCCAGATCTTTACTTTTATCGAGCAATGCAATAACCGCGTCTGTTCGGGTCCTTTGTAATATGATGTTGCTATAGTTGGTCTTTTTTAAAGCGTACTGGAATGAATATTTTCGTTCGTTTTCAAGTTCACTCATAAGTTTCGCCACGTTTTGCGACTCATGAATATGTTCAACATAATCTGCTATTAATTTTACCCGCTGCTTCTTATCATTATACAATTGCCCGGATAAGTAAATCAGAAATAATACAGGTATAATGCCTATTAGCATTAACTTGATTGAAAGAGGTAGTTTTCTGAAAAAGGAATTCATGCTGAGATCCTGGATTTGAGATAAAGTTACAGAAGGAGAAATGAAATTTACATAATAAATAAATTTTAGATTATTTACTATCCCGTAATAGTATTAAGTCTGATAAAATGGATTTGATTCGAATATGCATTTGATATCAAACACGTTTCATTGTCACTAAAAAAAGAAAAAAAATTTCGTTTTGGAATATTGATTATTATACCTTTAACCATCATTTTGTTTCAACCATAAAATTTTAAAATAATATTTAAACAATGAAAAAAATTCTTACGGTACTTCCTTTACTCATCTTAATTGCATCCTGTGGAGGCGGAAGCGATCAAAAAAACTCAGCCAATGCAACAGCTGACACTGCCGCGGCAACGCAGCCCGCAGCCAACGATCTTTCTTCTAATCCTGATTATCAAAAAGGGTTGGCGTTGGTAGCAAAATCAAATTGCTTAACATGCCACAAAGTAAATGAGAAGTTGATTGGCCCGGCCTATAAAGATGTTGCCAACAAGTACGCCGGCAATGATACGGCCGTTACCCATCTTGCCCACAAAGTTATAAGCGGCGGCAAAGGCGTTTGGGGAGATGTAATGATGACACCTCATCCTGAACTGAGCGAAGCTGATGCTGAACAAATGGTTAAATATATCTTGCTGCTAAAGCAATAGAATATTTGGTGTTCATTTTCCGGATTAGTAATTCATAATAATAAGGCCCTTTTCAAGGGCTTTATTATTAAAGAGAATTCATGAACCAGATCTATGTTGAAAACTTTTACGAAAAACAAATGTTACTAGTAACAGGGCGCCAATCAGGCAAGCATTTTGTAACTTTCTAACAGATGAATAATCTAATCACATTTACTGAGAAAGGACTTTATTGTGAGAAGGGAGATTTTTTTATTGATCCCTGGAAAGCAGTGGACAAAGCGATCATTACTCACGGTCATTCAGATCATGCATATTTTGGCCATAAGTATTATTTATGCCATACTGATACAAAACCCATACTCCAATTACGACTTGGTGAAAATAATTATCAAACACTCCAATGGAATGAACCCATCTACTTTAATAGCGTAAAAGTTTCGTTGCATCCTGCAGGACATATCATTGGTTCATCACAAATAAGAGTTGAATGCAATGGAGAAGTTTGGGTTGTAAGCGGCGACTACAAAATAGAAGACGACGGCCTGAGCGGCAAATTTGAGCCAGTGAAATGTAACACTTTTATTACCGAATCCACTTTTGGACTACCTATTTATAAATGGAAACCACAACAGGAAATTTATGATAACATCATAAACTGGATCAATAAAAATAAAGAAAATGGCAAAGCGAGTATGCTCCTTGCCTACAGTTTAGGCAAAGCACAACGGGTGTTACAGGCTATTAAAGAAACTACCCAAACGATTTTCGCACATGGAGCTATTTTCAATATGCAACAAACATTGATTGATGCTGGGTGGGATTTAAACCCTGTTATAAGAGTAACCCCGGAAACGCCTAAAGAATTATTAAAAGAAACAGTGATCATTGCGCCACCAGGCGCGGAAAGCA
>Ga0157373_10003348_pt1 | contig 12108 bp, 7 predicted proteins | sample C65metaG_FD_113460 | JGI IMG/M metagenome (GOLD analysis project Ga0157373, IMG submission 113460) | Corn rhizosphere microbial communities from Kellogg Biological Station, Michigan, USA - C6-5 metaG | ecosystem: Host-associated > Plants > Roots > Rhizosphere > Soil | place: USA: Michigan...
AATCGGGGACGATATCTAAGTATCAGTGAAGCGTCTGCCTTTATCCTGCTGCTTTTATCTTTAGGTTAATTTTTTAACTAATTTATTAAAGTACATTTACTAATGCAAACTTACCATTGGAGCATTTGTTTGAGCTCATTTTGTATGTTTTGACGGCGGCTTTGCCGCCGCCAAAACATACAAAATAGCGAGTGCGGAAAGCGGGAAATAGCTCCTAAAAAGAAAGGAAGTTGTAAACTGGATGATGGAAGATTACAAGATTGAGAATAATAGATTTCTCTTTCGTCGAAATGACAAACTCAAATACTACTTTACAAATAAATTAAAACACAAAACTATATTTTTCTATTGCTTTAAAAACATTAAATTTGCATCTTATCAAAAATTTGTAAAAAGCAAAGCAATATATAATTATGACATCACAAGAGATCCGTCAGAAATTTTTAGATTATTTTAAAAGCAAAGACCACCTTATCGTTCCTTCGGCGCCAATCGTGTTGAAAGACGATCCTACTTTAATGTTTTCCAACTCCGGAATGACGCAGTTCAAAGATTATTTTTTGGGGTATAAAGATCCTAAAGCACCAAGAATTGCCGATACACAAAAGTGTCTGAGAGTTTCAGGGAAGCATAACGATTTGGATGATGTGGGCCGTGATACTTATCATCACACCATGTTTGAGATGTTGGGAAACTGGTCTTTTGGTGATTATTTTAAGAAAGATGCTATTGCTTTTGCCTGGGAATTGTTGACGGAAGTTTACGGAATTCCGAAAGAAAACCTTTATGTAACTATTTTTGAAGGTGACACTTCTGAAAATCTTGAAAGAGATCAGGATGCTTACAATTTCTGGAAATCTTACATTTCTGAAGACAGAATTATCAACGGAAATAAAAAAGATAATTTCTGGGAAATGGGTGAAAGCGGACCTTGCGGACCATGTTCGGAAATTCATATTGACTTAAGGACTCCTGCAGAAAAAGCTAAAGTTTCAGGACTTGAATTGGTGAACAACGACCATCCTCAAGTGGTAGAAGTCTGGAATCTGGTTTTCATGGAATTCAACAGAAAAGCTGACGGAAGCTTAGAAAAACTACCGAAGCAACACGTTGATACAGGAATGGGCTTCGAGCGTCTTTGTATGGCACTTCAAGGGAAATCTTCCAACTACGATACAGACGTTTTTACGCCATTGATTGCTAAGGTTGAAGAGGTTTCAGGTAAAAAATATACCGGAATTTTAGAAGACGAAAAAGATATTGCGATTCGTGTTGTGGTAGACCACATCAGAGCGGTTTCGTTTGCAATTGCAGACGGACAGTTGCCTTCCAACGGAGGAGCGGGTTACGTAATAAGAAGAATTTTGAGAAGAGGAATTTCTTATTCTTACAGATTCTTAGATATGAAAGAACCTTTCCTTTATAAATTGGTTGCCGTTCTTCAAAATCAAATGGGAGCATTCTTCCCGGAATTGGAAAAGCAAGGAAAATTAGTTACGGAGGTCATTAAAAGTGAAGAAGAATCTTTCCTAAAAACCATTGAAAACGGCTTGATAAGAGTTGAAAAATTAATTCAGCAGACCATTGCAGAAAATTCTAAAGTTCTTCCAAGTGTAGAAGTTTTTGAACTGTACGATACGTATGGTTTCCCGGATGATTTAACAAGAATTATCGCTGAAGAAAAAGGTTTGACCATCGATGAACAAGGTTTTGAAGCTGAAATGCAAAAACAAAAACAACGTTCTAAAAAAGATTCTGCTTCTAAAGTATATGACTGGGTTGTTTTAGAAGAAAAACCTGAAACTTTTGTAGGTTACGACAAAATTGAAGCTGAAACCTACATTACAAGATATAGAAAAGTAGAAAATAAAGACGGTGAGTTTTATCAGGTTGTTTTGAGCAACTCCCCTTTCTATCCTGAAGGTGGTGGACAAATCGGTGATAAAGGAGTTCTGGAAAATGCTGTTGAAAGCTTTGAAGTTCTTGAAACTAAAAAGGAAAACGGATTGATTATTTCTCTAATCAACGGGCTTCCGAAAGATGCAGGTGCTGTTTTTTACGCTAAAGTAAATGCAGCAGAAAGAAAAAATTCTCAGGCAAACCACTCGGTAACGCATTTGTTACACGAAGCTTTGAGAGACGTTTTAGGAACTCACGTTGAGCAAAAAGGTTCTTACGTTGGTCCTGATTATCTGCGTTTCGACTTCTCACATTTCAGTAAAATGACGGAGGAAGAATTGGCTTTAATAGAAGAAAAAGTCAATGCAAAGATCAAAGAAAATATAGCTCTGCAAGAGTTTAGAAATATTCCGATCAAAGAAGCGATTGACAAAGGTGCAATGGCTTTATTCGGTGAAAAATATGGTGATAGCGTAAGAATGATTCAGTTTGGAAGTTCAAAAGAACTTTGCGGTGGAACTCACGTAAAAAACACCAGCGAAATCGGTCACTTTAAAATAAATTCTGAAAGCTCTGTGGCAGCAGGAATCAGAAGAATTGAAGCGATCTCGGGAGATAAATCTGAGGAATATTTCAACAATTTAGAAAAGCAGGTTGTTGAGCTTTCTCAATTGCTAAAATCTAAAGATGTTGTACGTTCTATCGAGAAATTAATTGAAGAAAATGCAGCGTTGAAGTCTGAAGTTGACGCTTTGAAAAAGGAAAAAGCAAAAGGCGAAATCGGTGACTGGAAAGGTGCTTATGAGCAAAAAGGCGATAAATTACTTTTAGTGAAGAAAACTTCTCTGGATGCGGGTTCTGTAAAAGATATCGTCTTCCAGTTAAAGAAAGAAATCCCAACTTCTATAACGATTATCCTGTCCGACGCAGACGGAAAACCAATGATTACCGTTGGCGTTTCTGATGACTTAGCAGGAATTTATCAGGCTGGAGCACTTATTAAAGAGTTAGCTAAAGAAATCCAAGGCGGCGGCGGAGGAAACCCAGGTTTTGCTACAGCCGGAGGAAAAAATCTTGATGGCTTGGAAAATGCTTATCAGAAAGCTTTGAATATTTAAATTACTAATAAATATTACCGCTTTTGCGGTTTCTATACAAACAATCCCTTTCAGTTTTTGAAAGGGATTGTTTGTATTTTACAACGTCAATCGTACATCGTCACTTCGAGTAGAATTTTGAAAAAATTCGTATCGAGAAGTTTTTGATCGGAAGACAAAATTTGTGCTTCCCTTCACTGGTTCTCGATACATTTTTCTCCGCTGCGCTACGAAAAACACTCGAACTGACGAAACTGTTTTCGTATCGTGTCAACAAGACGTCACTTCGAGTAGGTTTTGAAGAAAACCGTATCGAGAAGTTTTTGATGGAAAGACAAAATTTGTGCTTCGGTTCACTGGTTCTCGATACATTTTTCTACGCTGCGCTAATAAAAAAACTCGAACCGACGAAACCGTTTTCGTATCGTGTCAACAAGACGTCACTTCGAGTAGAATTTTGAAAAAATTCGTATCGAGAAGTTTTTGAGGGGAAGACAAAATTTGTGCTTCAGTTCACTGGTTCTCGATACATTTTTCTACGCTGCGCTACGAAAAACACTCGAACTGACGAAACCGTTTTCGTATCGTGTAAACAAGACGTCACTTCGAGTAGGTTTTGCAAAAATCATATCGAGAAGTTTTTGATGGGAAGACAGAATTTGTGCTTCAGTTCACTTGTTCTCGATACATTTTTCTACGCTGCGCTACGAAAAATACTCGAAATGACGGAGCGACTGACGAGGGCAAATTGATAAGATCAATCAATTACTTCCCAAAATTCTTTTTCGCAAGATTAGGCAGGTCTTCATATCGTCCTTCAATTAATGCTAATTTCTTTGCCTGAGACCATTTCTTAATCTTTTTCTCAAAAATAATTGCTTGCTCAATATCCATAAACTGACAAAAATAGACTAACTGTAACGGGCGTCTTGAGAATGTGTAAGAGCCAAAATATTTACCGTCCTGATGTTCGTCAAAACGTTTGTAAACATTTTCGGTTACCCCAGTGTAGTAGGTTTTATCGGAACAAAGTAATATGTAGACGAATGATGTTTGCATGATTAATCGTATTGAAAAGTTTTGATTCAACGAACGTCACTTCGAGTAACGAAGCGAAGCGGAGAGTATCGAGAAGTTTTTGATTGAAGACAAAATTTGTGCTTCCATTCACTGGTTCTCGATACATTTTTCTGCGCTGCGCTACGAAAAACACTCGAACTGACGAAACTCTTTTCGTATCGTGTAAACAAGACGTCACTTCTAGTAGGTTTTGAAAAAAACCGTATCGAGAAGTTTTTGATGGGAAGACAAAATTTGTAATTCCGTTCGCTGGTTCTCGATACATTTTTCTACGCTGCGCTAATAAAAAAACTCGAACCGACGAAACCGTTTTCGTATCGTGTAAACAAGACGTCACTTCGAGTAGATTTTGCAAAAAAACCGTATCGAGATGTTTTTGATTCACAGACAAAATTTGTGCTTCCATTCACTGGTTCTCGATACATTTTTCTGCGCTGCGCTACGAAAAACACTCGAACTGACGAGGGGGACTGATGAGATACATTTTTTATACAGGATTTACAGGTGGTACCTCCGGAAGTCCACTTGGGGTGTCATAGATGATGTAGTCGTTGTATTTGGCTTCGTTGGTTTCGTAGAAAATATCCTGACCGATGCCTGCATATTTTGTGGACAGTTGGTAGAGTTTATTAAGAGCTTCTACTCGACTCTCGGTGGCAACATCCCGGTCGGATATCCCTTGAGCTTGTGCGTCAATAGCAATATCCAGAGCTTCGCGTTGGGTAATAAGGGTATTAATTTTCTCTGAGGTAAGACCTTCGTCAGCAAGTTGGGGAAGATATTTTTCTGCCGTCACGCTCATCATTTTTGCAATGCGTACCACCTCGGCATCGCTGAGCTGACTGATTCCTGCATTGCCGAACTCTTTGTATTTGGCACTGTAGAGTCCGAAAACATGTTCTGCCATCTTAAAAATACTGCGCATCGATTTTTCCAGGGCATTTCTGGCGGCGTCTTTTTGTTCGGTGAGATTTATTTTGACTGCTTCCAGCTGTTCATCGCTTGGGAAACTATCTACCGTGTTTCGTGCTGTCGTCAGTTCGGTCTTTTTTGCGGTGTTATAGCCACGATCTGTAAATTCGGTGATATCTCTGTCGATCAAAGCGATCAGTTCATCTGCTTTTTGTTTCAGTACAGCGTCTGCCAGTTTGAAAGTGCGTACTACCTGTTCTTTTTTCATAATAAAATTATTTTTTGTGTTTAAAAATGGGTTTGAAGTCTATTGTATCTTGTCTGTTGAATCACCTTACTTTTCGGAAACGCCCGTAAAGTATTGAAATATAACAAATTGTACTTGATTGCTTCTTCGGAGTGATTGATCGCCTCTTCGGAATGGTTGATTGCCTTTACGGAACACTTGAACGCCATTACGAAGTGGTTGATTACTTCAACGGAATGCCTGATTGCCCTTTCTAACTGGTTGAAGCACTCTTCATAATGCCTGAACGAACCAACGGAACGGTTTACCGTTTTTTGAGATGAGCAATGGGTTGAAAAGTATTGAGTTGGATATTGAAACCGGAAGTGCCGGAAGCCTGCGCATGAACTGCGGGGTTAATTCTTAATATCATCATTTTGTTTTTTGTTGTTCTTAAAACAAATATAAAAATATTTTTGATTAGTATGGATTGGAAATTTATTTTTTTTGAAATGGGAAAACCTCGCGGAGGGCGAGGTTTATGTTTTTGAAAATAAACACTATTTCCTACAATAATATTTGCTCTAACGATAAAAGCTTGTATTTACTTTTATCTAACAATTTATCCGAAGTGAGTTCTATAATATTTGAAATTGATTTTAGCGGTGCTAAATTAGCATTTTCCATAGCACTTAATAAAACTTGATTATTACTAAAATTTTTAAGTATTAAATTTACAATTTTCTCATAATTTAAATCTGACTGCTCCTGCTGATTAGGAGTATCAATGACCAGAGGAAAAAGTATTTCGTTTTGATATTTTTCAACCATTTTATAAACAGATAAATAGTATGCAAGAATTCCTCTTGTTCCTTCAGCAGCACCACCTTCTTTAATTACCTTATTGTAATCTAAAGGTGAATCAATTTCAGATAAATTTATTGAATCATATGTTAATTCTTTAAGATAGGCTTTAAAAATTGAAATAAATGTATTATTACGCTCTTGAATAGTCTCCTTAGTGACAAGTTGCTTTTGTTCTTTAACTAATTTTTTGATACTCTTAGTAATTTCATGTACCTCATTTACCTTTTCAATTTTTGATCTCTCTACATTTTCTTTAATATTTTTTCCCGCAATACTTTCTATAATTTGATCGAAATTAATTGGATCGGCATCATCATTTAAAACAACATATTTAGAATTAATCTCTTCTATTAGTCTCTTGTTGTCTTCAAGCTTAAAATTACTTTTCGAAATTTTTGATAATACATTTTCCAAATATTTTAAAATTTCTTTCAATTGAATTTCAGCCTGTGTTTTATCAACAAGAATTGAAGATCTGCTAACAATAGAATTATCGTGTATGGTGCCACATAAAGGACATTCAATTTCATCGTCAGGAATATTCTCAATAGTAAATCTATAATCAGAATCTAGTTCAAAAATAATTTTCTCCGTTATTTCTTTTTGATGTTGTAAGTGAGATAATTCAGAATTATTTAACGATATTTCTGTTAGTAAATTTTCTTGCTCTCTCTGTAGTTTAGCTAGATCTAATTTTATATTCTCAGTAAGTATATTTAGACCTTCAACAGAGGTTACAGTTGTCAATTGCTGAGGTATATATTCAGAAACAACATCGATAGCGGTTTCAATTTTATCAATTTCTTTATTTATAAAATTTTGATTAAACTTCTGATCAGTTTTTTCTATCTCAATTTCAAAGTGCTCAGAAGTAAGTAATGCGATATGATATTTAATAATTGTTTCTTTCCAATTTTTATATTGTCCAAGATTTTCAAAGTTATCCCAAGCTTTTGACCAACTCCTTTTCTGGTCAATATAAAAAGGTAAAAAATAATAGGCAGGCGGAGGAGTTTCTAATTGACTTGTACTTTGATTTGGTAACAAAACTTTAAAATCAAATATTTCAGCAATTTTTTGTGAAAAGTCACCCGTTATTTTCTCATAATTCTCAACTGTGGAATCAGGCTCTTTTAAAGAAATTTGACTTTTATATCTTTTTATTATATACTTTTTGCCAGAAATTTCAAATTCCACCAAACTTGTACAATCTTTTGCTTTCCAAGTAGTATCAAATTCTGGTTCACAGCCAAATGTCCAAAATATCAATTTCAATAATGTAGATTTACCTACACTATTATCATTTGCTATTATTAGATTGAGTGTCTTGCTGAATTCGAATTGATTTGCTGATTTTTCTGAATTCGATATAATTACTAGACGACTTAATTTTAAGCTTTGCATTTTTTTTTATTCTTAAGTTTCTGATTAATAGTTTAAAGTTTTCTGTACTCATTGGTCTATCATAATAAATTCACATATAATTGCCGATTTAATCTCAAGATCACTAGGAAATTGTTTTAAAATTTTAGCTGGAAGAGATGCTCGAACATTTTCAATCAATTTTTCAATTTCCACAATATCTTTTGTAATGTTTTCATCAATTAGTTTAGTTATATTTTTTGTTGTATCTAATTGTAGTGTACTTCTATTACTTAATCTTTGGATTCTATATCTATTAAATTGTTGTCTAAGTTGTTTTGAGTGAATTACATTTAGTTTAAGCTCTTTACAAATGTCATAAAATATAGCGTCTATAGAAGTTTCATCCTTAATATTTGTAAACTGAGCAATTACGTTTCCAACTTGAATTGATGTTAAAGCTTTATTTTTAAGAACTTCGTCCCACAAAGCAAAATCATAAGTTTCTTTACCTTTTCTTAGAAGCTCATCTATTAATGTTGTATAGATGTTATTTGCGTTGGTGTAAGAATTAGGATAAAGAGAATGTATTAAGGTTGAGATAGCACCAATAGTGACATTTTGATAATTATCTTCAGGAAGGTTGGTAACAACAAATTGAATATTTTCTGGAAGACCATTTATATCTATTTCTTTTTTTAGCTCAACCTCCAACTCTGATAACTGATTATCTGATAAATCTACTTTCCGAATTACTTTAAGTTTTGTACCTTCCTTTTTTAACTTGAGTCCATAATCATTTACTGAAACCAAATTAATTTTATCCAAAGAATTTGTAAATGGTTTTTCATAACCGCTTTTTATCAATTTGCCTAAAATAGAATTTGCATTTTTCTTCTTCTTTAATAATTGATTAGTGTTAAAAGTGATGTTGGTGGTTTTTACCTGATTAAAGTCAAACTTTGCTGTTGATGCATCTAAGGAATTGCATATTATGACATCCTCGTGAAGTTCAACAAATACTGCATATTCAGACAAATCTTGATGATCAGTGATAATCTTGTACAATGCCCAATGATATTGAAAAATATACTTATTTATAGTTAATGAGCCAGCTTTTTCTCGCTGACTATCAAACAGAGGGTTATTCAATTCAGGCATTATTAGTTTTTATTTGATGTTTGCTTGCTTCTTATTAATATAAGTTTAATTTTTCAAAAAAATTAATAAGATTCCACTAATTTAAATAAATATCTCATCAGAAGCAATTTTATTTCAAACCTAAAGGAAAAAAAGATTCTACCATATTCTCGATACAAAAATTATTCTTCTAATAATTTTTACTCGAACTGACGCAGGTCAAATAGCAAAATTAATATACACATTTCACAAAGCGTTAAAATCTCTTAAATAAATTCTCATTTATCCTCACCACGAGAATTGGAAAAATGCAACAATCAATTGAAAATTAAGCAAAAACAACCAAGTATATTTTTAACAAAAGATTATATTTTCTCTTATGGTTTTGTAACCTTCTTATCAATAGTTTTGTCTTATTAATAAAAAACTCAATGACAAAAACTTTATCTCCGTTATTTTTATTTTTCACCGTACTCTATTTCGGGCAGACTTCACTGAAAGTTTTCAGTAAAACCGATAAAAAACCAATTCGTGATGCAGCCGTTTACTGCGACGACAATCTTTTGGGGAAAACCAATTTTGACGGCATTTTATCTTTTAAAACAAAATGTAAAAAAGTAGAAATTCTTGCCAGCAACTTTGAAGATGTCACCGTTGATGTAAAAAAATCTATGGAAGTGGCGATGCAGCCACTGTCTGAGAAACAGAGCAATATTGATAAAGTGGTAATCACCGATAAAAGTGATCCGAAAGCTTTGAGGATTTTAGATGAAGTCAATAAAAGGGAAAAAGAAAACTCACCAAAGTCATTAGATACCTACAATTTTAAATCGTATTCCAAATTCTCGATTGATGTCGATAAAGATTCAATTGATACTTTTAAAAATTTCCTGGCTTCGAGAAAAGATTCTCTTTCAAAAGTCGATAAAAAAGAATTTAAACAAAAAGAAAGCGAAAAGAAAGATTCTCTGATTGGCGAAGATCTGCTCGACGCTACGCAGGAAAGTCAGATGTTCCTTTGGGAAAAAGCTGCAGAGTACAAATATTCCCAGAAGTTCGGGGAGAAAACCAATATCATCGACAACAGAATGTCGGGTTTTAAAAATCCGATTTATGAGGCTTTAGCTATTAATATTTCCAATTTAAACAGAACTCCAAGGCAATTAAGACCGGAAAACAGAAAGCTTTTTAATTTTTATCTGTCAGATACTTTACAGTTAGACGGCAGGAAAACTTACGTCATTAAATTCAAAGAAATTACCGACAAGAAAAAGCAAAATCCGAGAAAATTTAATGGAAAGATTTATATTGATTCTGAAACGTATGCCCTGAAAAAGTTTGAAAGTGCCAGTAAAAAAAGAAACGAAGGCGATATTGTCTCGGTCTGGAAACCGATTGACGGCAAATGGTTTCTGGATTATGAAGACATTAAACTGAAAATGGGCGACCAGACGTTTAATATTTCAAAAAAAGACAGTGTAAAAACGGATACGCTGAAGAAAGGCGAAAAACTGAGCGACCGACAAAAATACAATCGAAAAACATTTGGAAATTATCTGTATGTAAAAAACCGTTTTTTTGATTTCCAATTGAATGAAACGCAGAAAGCCTCAGAATTCAAAGGCTATTCTCTCGAAATGAAAAACTCTGACGGAAGCCTGCTTCAGCAATACAGAACCGACAGTTTGACCGCAAGAGAAAGCGCAACTTATACAAAGATTGACAGCTTTGTAGAGAAACATGACTTTGAAAAAAAGCTAACTTTTTTAACCCAATTGATGCGGGGAAATCTGCGTTATAAAATGATAGATTTTGACCTGACTAAATTTTTCAGCTATGATAAATATCAAGGTGTCCGATTAGGAGCCGGTGTAAAACTGAACGAAAAATTCAGCAAAACATTCTCTCCGGATGGATATTTCGGCTATGGTTTTAAAGATCACACCTGGAAATACGGACTTGGTCTAGACATGAAATTGTCTGATAAAAGAACCTCTGTTTTACGTATTGATTATGTAGATGATGTCTTTGCTGCAGGAAGATTCAGCAATACTATGTGGGATATGATGATGAAAGTGAATGATTTAAATTTAGATTTACATAATGCCAATTTTTATAAAAATCAGAAATGGGGAGCTTCATTTTTATATGATATTTCAAACTCTTTAAGCATGAAACTTGCCTTGAATAAAGAGAAACAAGAAGCACTTTTTGATTATCAATACAAAAATTTAGGAAATCGTTTTGATAATGTAAGCACAACATTATCATTAAAATTCTCGCCAAACGATAAAAACATTATGACGCCAAGCGGAAAATATACGTATGAGAAAGGATTTCCGCAAGTGTATGTAAATTTTGAAAAAGGAGTTGATGCATTAGGCGGAGATCTGGATTATTACAGAGCTGATGCATTGATTATTCACCAGTTCAGATCAAAACTGGGGATCACCAATCTTAAACTTTTTGGAGGAATTTCCTCGGGAACAGCTCCAATCTGGAAAAACTTTGAAATTGCGGGTCAGAATGACAGAAATCCGGATCATTGGTATTCTAATATCAATACTCCAAACAACTTAGCGTTTGCCACAATGCCCTCGGGAACTTTCTTTGCCGATAAGTTTATAGCATTTAAATTCTCGCAATATTTGCCGTTTAGATTTAAAACTTTTGGTTCACGATATTCAAATATCGAGCTGGAATATCAATCAGCCATTGGAGATTTCAAAAACAGAGGCGATCATCAGTTTGATTTTCAGGTACTCGATCATTATTATCAGGAAGTCGGCTTTATTTGGAACCGATTTTTAGGTAGAGGTTTTGGCGTAGGTTTCTCTTATAGATTAGGACATTATCAAACTTCGCAATTCAAAGATAACTTTGGAATTAAACTAAGGTTTAATCTTTTAAATTGATAAAATAAATACGTTATCAACGAAGTTAAAAAATAATTGACCGTCATTCACTTTTAAAGTGTATGGCGGTTTTTTATTGATAAAAAGAATCTCAGATATATATCAGCAAATTATTTGTATGATGATATTAAAGTTTTTTCAGGAGCTATTTCCGGGTTTCACTACTCGCTTTTTTGCGCCAAGCTTTTCCGATTATGCGAAAAGAGTTCAAACATACCGTTCTATTCAGGCTAAGGTTAGAGGTATTCTACAGTAATCTTTGAATGTCTGTCCTTTAATTATAATTAAATGCTTCAAATTCATCTTTTTAGAATTCAATGTTTAACATCTTTAAATGTAAAGCTCAAAAATCAAGATTTTAATTAAAATTTACACTCAAGATAAAAGGTAAAAACCTAACAAACACTCCCTCGGAGTGCAACCTTTGTAGAACATCACAGCATCATTTTCATAAGCTCCGGAGGAGCGAAACAACCAACAACCAACAACCAACAACCAACAACCAACAACCAACAACCAACAACCAACAACCAACAACCAACAACCAACAACCAACAACCAACAACCAACAACCAACAAACAAAAACCAACAACCAACAACCAACAACAA
>Ga0157373_10003351_pt1 | contig 12105 bp, 11 predicted proteins | sample C65metaG_FD_113460 | JGI IMG/M metagenome (GOLD analysis project Ga0157373, IMG submission 113460) | Corn rhizosphere microbial communities from Kellogg Biological Station, Michigan, USA - C6-5 metaG | ecosystem: Host-associated > Plants > Roots > Rhizosphere > Soil | place: USA: Michigan...
AGACCTCGGCATCAAGCTCGAGAACGTCACCATCGACATGCTCGGCAAGGCCAAGAAGGTCTCGATCACCAAGGACGACACCACCGTCGTCGACGGCGCCGGCGACAAGGCCGGGATCGAAGCCCGCATCGGCCAGATCAAGCGCCAGATCGAAGACACCACCTCCGACTACGACAAGGAAAAGCTGCAGGAACGTCTGGCCAAGCTGGCCGGCGGTGTTGCGGTCGTCCGCGTCGGCGGCTCGACCGAAGTCGAGGTGAAGGAAAAGAAGGACCGCGTCGACGACGCACTGAACGCAACCCGCGCGGCCGTGGAAGAAGGCATCGTTCCGGGCGGCGGCGTGGCCTTGCTGAAGGCTTCGCTGGCGCTGGAAGGCATGACCGGCGACAACCCCGACCAGACGGCCGGCATCGCCATCGTGCGCCGCGCCCTGCAAGCCCCGATCCGCCAGATCGCCGAAAACGCCGGCGTCGAAGGCTCGATCGTGGTCGGCAAGGTGCTGGAGAACAAGTCCGCCACCTTCGGCTTCAACGCCCAGACCGAAGAGTACGTCGACCTGGTCGCCGACGGCGTCATCGACCCCGCCAAGGTCGTGCGCACGGCGCTGCAAGACGCAGCCTCGGTCGCCGGCCTGCTGATCACCACCGAAGCCGCCATCGTCGAAGCCCCGAAGAAGAACACCGGCGCCGGCGGCATGCCCGGCGGCGGCATGGGCGGCGGCATGGGCGACATGGACTTCTAAGCCAGAGGTTCAGTCACCCGCTGAAACACAGAACCCCCGGTCGAAAGGCCGGGGGTTTTGTTAAGCGGAGAAAGCGCTAAGCGGGCCGTACATGAATCTCGGCTTATTCTTGGCGGCTACGAAACCTTGGTCCGCGTACCACTTCGCCAGTTGTTCGTTTTCTGGCTCTAGGGCGAGGCCCCAAGCGGCAATGTCTGAGCTTCGGCTTACACGTAGGGCCGCGTCAGCAATGAGCACACCTCCGAAGCCCTTAGGAGCGCCGTCCGCCTTGCCCATGTACCCTATCAACGCCACAGGCACGGGAAGTCCCTTTGGGACTTTCCGCTCGTGCTTGTTGATCAACTCGGGGCGCTGAATGTTGCACGAAGACAACGTGTAGAAGCCCCAAACCCGCGATGGGTCATCTGGGTGGGGCCAGATAAACACGTTGCAATAGCGGAGACCTACGTACTTTGGCGCTTCGTCGCGTAGAAACGACTGCACCCGCGCGCTGCGAGAGCAGTCGAAAGCCCCAACATCATGGTCTGGAGAAAGGCTGACGGTGCCTAACGGCGGGAGGTCAGGCTGCGGTGCAGTTCCACTGCCCGCAACATCCGCTCCGTGGGCCCCTTTTGTTGCGTCATGCATTCTTCGAGCTGCGCAAAATCATCCGCGTCGAGAGTCACGACGCCCCTATCCGCCAAAGATGACACAACGCGACGCACGCGCACAGAGCTAGTGCGGACTTCAGGTTTGTCCTGGTTGTGCGAGCTGCTGCTCATAATGTCTCCGGTGCCCATTCGATCGCGTAAAACGCGAAAGTCCCTCAATGGATGCTGCAACTTATTGACGAAATTGAGCCTTGACAACCCCCCGGGCACCCCGTGGGGACGATTTAATCCCGTGCTCGTGCAACGACTTATCCACAGCATCTCATTCGCGTAGGTAACACCTTCTGAATCAGCCCTTGTTGGCGATCGTGAGAGTCGGTACCTTGTCAAGGGGGAAAACCCGGCTTGGCTCTCTGACACAAATATGAATTTGCCCCCTGAAATACCGGCGCTCGGCCGATGTCGCGATCGCTCGCCATGAGCGCACCCCCCGCACCCAACCCGCGGAAGGCCGCCGAGGCGGGCCAAGCGATCTACGAACGGCGCTACCGCGCTGAGATGGAGAGGAACTGCCCGGGGCAGTTTGTCGTCATCGACGTGAGCAACGAACAGGCCTATCCCGGTTTGCAGCCGGAAGAAGCAATAGAGAAAGCGCGACAGGCTAACCCCACCGGAGTCTTTCATTTGATCCGGATCGGCGCCCCTGGGGCTTTCAGAGTGAGCTATACGCTGAATGCCTCTGGTCCACGGGTTCTTCAGAGACGAGACCCCCCATTTCAAGGTCAAGGTCTGGGGGTCTGATCGCCAGTCGGCCTTGGAGTTCGAGGCTGTTATGGACACTGGCTTCAATGGGTTTCTGATGATGCCCCACGTCCACGCCCTCCAGATCGGCTTGACGGGCCGGACAACGACGGATCTGATTTTTCCTGACGGATCGAAGCGAACTGGACTCATGGCTGAGGGACAAGCGGCGCTTGACCATCGTGTAGAGGCCGGTTTGATCATCGTGGACGAGGCCTGCACGGAGGTGCTCGCCGGCATGCCATTTTTGCGCGCATTTGACCTGACCCTTGTCTTAAATTCGAACCTGTTCGTGATGATGGATACACCTGAGGTTGGCGCAGGTCGTTGACCATCACCGTTCGGGCCGGAGCACTAATATAGACGGCGACGCTCAGCGGGGGACATGGCGGCGGCTTGTCCCCGCATTAGCCTGATGTCGCTCAATCACCGCGCCGTGATGCGCGCGCGACGGATTTGAATGAGACTCCGTTCGTCATCTTATCCGAACCCTCCCCTCCCCCACGCGTTTCCTTCGCGACCTTGCCCTGCGGGCTGGGGCCCAGAAGGAGCATCAGTATGAAGCGTATCGGTTTAATCGCCGCGGCGATCGCCGCCGGAACCCTGGCCACCGCCGGCGTCGCCAATGCCGACAACGGCCGTCATGAAGGCTGGAAGAAGCACCACCATCACCGCGTCGCGCACAAGAAGTATGTCCGCCACGTCGTCCGTCGCGTGCCGGTCCGCACGCGCACGGTCACCCGCCGGGTGGTGGTCTATCAGACCGGCCAGTACCTGCCGCGCGACTACTATGTGAACCGCACCTACTATGTTCAGCCGACGGTCTATGGCCTGCAGCCGCCGCCTCCGGGCTATGAGTGGGTGCGCGTCGGCAACAACGTCTACCTGACCCAGACCAACACCGGCCTGATCAGCCAGGTGATCGCCAACCTGATCCGCTAGAACTGAAGGCCCCGCCGTCGGCCCGTCCCGACGGCGGGGTTTCATTGCCCACGCACTCTCGTTTCACGCGCATTTAGACTCGACTCACACGTATGAGTCGAGTCACGGTTGCGGTTATGGTCAGCTTCAACCACGCCTTGCGGGGGGCGGTGGTGGCGGTTGCGCTACTGGCCCCCGCGCTATCCGCGCACGCGGAAACCGACGCGCAGGTCAAACGCCGGATCATCCAGGAGTCGCTCGACAGCTATCCGGGCGCTTGTCCCTGCCCCTACAACACCATGAGGAATGGAGCCTCCTGCGGCGGCCGCAGCGCCTACTCGCGGCCGGGCGGCTATGCGCCGATCTGCTACGCGAGCGATGTGACCCCGGCGATGGTTCGGGAATGGCGAGCGGCGCACAAGTAGCTCTTCCCCCAGTTCATCTGGGGGAAGTGGCCTGAGAGGCCGAAGGCCGCGAAGGTCGATGGGGGAGTTTAGAGTCGCCTCCCCCAACGAGCCTCGGCTTCGCCGTCGGCCCACTTCCCCCACATGCGTGAGGGAAGACACATCCTCCCGATACATCTAGCCCCCAACCGGAGACTCCCGCCCCCGGCGCGCGGCGGACTTATCCCCGCCGGGCCGGGAGGCCGCAGAATGGGTGGATGACCACCGTCTTTCGCCTCGCCGCCGCCTGCCGCGACCCAGGATGCGCACACGCGCACACATATGCGCGCGCCTTCGCATCCACGCGTCCGTCCCCGCATGCGCGTCCGTGCGCGAGGGTTTCGCCGTCAGTGGAGACACTGACCCCCTCAGTGCTTGGTGTCTTCCAGGCCGTGCTTCAGGGCGCTGATCTGGTCGTGACCGGATTTCACCGAGCTGTAGGCCCGCGTCACCGTCTCGCGCACCGGCGGGGTCAGGCCCTCGTCGCGCATGGCGTGTTCGAACTTGCCCTTGATGAAGTCCTCGCCGCGTTCGACCTCGTCGATGACCTGCTTGTCGTCGCCGCCGGCCACGGCGTCGCGGATCTTCAGGAACGAGCGGTGGGCTTTTGCGAGGATGGAGCCGTCGTCTTCCGGCTCGCCGCCCATGCGGGTGACTTCGCGGCGCAGGTCGTCGCAGACTTTGCGGCGCTCGAAGGCGCGCTCTTCGAAGATGCGGCGGAAGTCGGCGTTCTTCGATTCACGGGCGGCCTTTTCGTAGCCGTCGACGCTGTCGATGGTGGTTTCGATCAGGCTGTTGAGGATGTGGACGTCGTGGTGGGCGGTGTCGGCCATGGGTGGTCTCCGCTGGCTGAGAGGGATGTCAGAGCCCCCATCAACCCGCGGACCACCGCATTGGTTCGACGCTTATTCCGCCGGCAGCACGTTTTCGGTGCGGCGCGCCATCAGCTGGTCGAACTCGTTCCAGACGCCGTCGGCGCCGTGCCACTGACCGCGGGTGGCGGCCTTGGAATATTCGGTGGAGCGGGCCTCAAAGAAGTTGGCGTGCTCGACGCCGCTGATCAGGCTCTGCAGCCAGGGCAGCGGGTTTTCCTTCACGCCGTAAACCTCGCGCAGGCCGAGCTGGCGCAGGCGCCAGTCGGCGATGAAGCGGATGTAGCCCTTGATGTCGGTGGGCTCCATGCCCTGCACTTCGCCGGCTTCAAAGGCCAGGTCGATGAAGCGGTCCTCCAGCCCGACCACCGTCTCGCAGCACTGGACGATGTCGTCGGCCACGGCCTTGGTGACGCAGCCCGTCTCCTTGGCGAAGGCGTGGTAGAGCTTGGTGATCCCCTCGCAGTGCAGGCTCTCGTCGCGCACCGACCAGCTGACGATCTGGCCCATCCCCTTCATCTTGTTGAAGCGCGGGAAGTTCATCAGCATCGCGAAACTGGCGAAGAGCTGCAGCCCCTCGGTGAAGCCGCCGAACATGGCCAGCGTGCGGGCGATGTCGGCGTTCGTCTCGACGCCGAACTGCTGCATGTAGTCGTGCTTGGCCTTCAGCGCGTCGTACTCGAGGAAGGCGGAGAACTCGCTCTCCGGCATGCCGATCGTCTCGAGCAAGAGCGCGTAGGCGGCGATGTGGATGGTCTCCATGTTGGAGAAGGCCGCCAGCATCATCTTCACTTCGGTCGGTTTGAAGACCCGGCCGTAGCGCTCCATGTAGTTGTCGTTCACCTCGACGTCGGACTGGGTGAAGAACCGGAAAATCTGCGTCAGCAGGTTCCGTTCCTTGTCGTTGAGGTTGGTCGCCCAGTCCTTGCAGTCCTCGCCCAGCGGCACCTCTTCGGGCATCCAGTGGACCTGCTGCTGCTTCTTCCAGAAGTCGTAGGCCCACGGGTAGCGGAACGGCTTGTAGGCGTGAGACGGTGTGAGCAGGCCGGGAAGGGTGCGGACGTTCGTGGTCATGGGGCCAACTTCGACTGGGTGACTCGTGATTTGTCCAACTGTGATCCAGATGTTGCGGCTCGTCGAGTGGGCCGACGCAACATCTTGATGGAGAGATGGGGATAAGCTGTGTCCAACTCAATGCGCGTCTATGGAGCGCCGGGCTTCGGATCGGTGGTGGTGGAGGCGGCGCTAAGGCTGCTCGGCGAGCCATACGAGGCCATCGACATCGCGGCCGACAACCCCGACGCCTTCCTGGCGGGCGCGGGAGCCGTGAACCCTCTGCGGCAGGTCCCGGCGCTGGTGCTGCCTTCGGGCGAGCTGGTGACGGAAAGCGCGGCGATCCTGATCTGGCTGGCGGACAGTCATCCGGACGCGCGGCTCGCACCCGACCCGGCTGACCCGAAGCGCGCGCAGTTCCTGCGCTGGATGGTCTACATCCCGGCCTCGATCTACTCGCTCTACTGGATCCGCGACGTGCCGGCGCGACTGGCGGCGACGCCCGAGGCCGAGGCTGTCCTCATGGAGCGGACGGCCGAACGCATCGCCGACTGCTGGCGGCTGATGGACGAGCAGGTCAGCCCGGGCCGCTACATCCTGGGCGATGATCTCTCCGTGCTGGACCTCTACGTGACGATGGTCAGCCGCTGGACGCCGAGGCGCCGGCGCTTCTACGAGGTCGCGCCGAAAATGAGCGAGGTGGTGCGCCGCGTGGACGCCGATCCGCGGCTGACCGAATTCTGGGCCGAGCGGTTTCCGTTTTCCGACGGCTGGGAGGGCTGACCTGCGACGTCTCGACGCAGGGCCATTAGCCGGGTAGGCTCCCGGCCTTCAACAAGAGGGAGGCTCGTTCAACATGCGTATCGTCACCATCGCGGCCATCGCCGCGCTCGCCCTGACCGCCGCTGCCTGCTCGCAGAAGGCGCAAAACCAGGCGGGCAACGCCGCCGACAACGCCGCCGCCGCCGCTGACCAGGCCGGCAGCGCCGCCGCCACCACGGCCGCCGACGCCGTGAACGCCACCACCAATGCCGCTGCGGCCACTGACAATGCGGCCGACAACGCCGCCACCACGACGACCACGACCACCAACACCACGACGACGAACACCCAGTAAGGGTTTCGCCCAGACGGGAGGGGAGCCTCGGCGGGTCCGGGGCTCCCTTTTCTTTTGCCTAGCCGGGACCGCCCTGATCCTGCTCGTCAGGCCCAGGCGGCGGCGGGATATAGAGCCCGGGCGGCGACGTGGGCGGCAGACGACGCGGCGGCGGTCCCTGATCGGGCGGCGGCGCTTCATCGGCCGGAGGCTGCTGGCCGTCGCCCTGGTCGGGCGTGACATCCGGCGGCACCGCCAGCTGGCCCTCCAGCCCGTTCGGGTTCGGGGCCATGTCCTCGGGGAAGATCGCGTTGGCGTCGACGGTCGGCTCCTCGGGCGCGGCGACCGACTGGAAGCCCCGCACCTGCCCGATGCTCAGCGCATAACTGGCAAAGTCATGCCAGATCTGCGCCGGCAATCCTCCACCGGCCACCCGCCGCATCGGCGCGTTGTCGTCGTTGCCGACCCACACCCCGATCACCAGATCGCCCACGAAGCCGATGAACAGCGCGTCGTGGTAGTCCTGCGTGGTCCCCGTCTTGCCGTAGACCGGCGCCCCCAGGCTCGCCGCCCGGCCGGTGCCGCTGGTCACCACCGCGCGCATCATGTCCATCATCCCGCGCTGGTCGGCGGCGGGCATGCGCTTGACGTCGCCAGCGGGCACGAAGTCTGCCAGCCCGTGCGCCCGCACCGGCTCCTGCCCCGCGGCGACGGCGGCGTAGGCGCTGGTCAGCTCCAGCAGGCTCACCGACCCCGAGCCAAGCGCGATGGTGGCGTCATGCGGCAGCGGCGAGGTGACGCCCAAGTCCCGAGCGGTGCGGATCACGTCGCGCACGCCGACCTTCTGCAGCATCCGCACGGCGGCCACGTTCGATGAACGCGCAAAGGCGGTGCGCAGCGGGATCGGGCGGTTCAGGTACTCGCCCTCGTGGTTCTGCGGCGTCCAACTTCCCAGCCGAACGGGCGCATCGAGCACCAGGCTGTCGGGCGTCATCCCGTCACGCAAGGCGGCCATGTAAACGAACAGCTTGAAGGACGAACCGGGCTGGCGCTGGGCGTCCACGGCGCGGTTGAACTGGCTTTCCTTGTAGTCGCGCCCGCCGACCAGCGCGACCACCGAACCGTCGGTCCGCATGGCAACCAGAGCGCCCTGACTGGCGTGCAGCGAGCGGCCGGGGCCGTCGAGGTACTGGCGCAACACCTGTTCGGCCCGGGTCTGGAGGCGCGAGTCGAGCGTGGTCTTGACCACCACCTCGCCATAGGCCCGCTCGAAGGCGCTCTTGGCCTGCGGCGAGACCCAATCGGCGAAATAGGAGCCGACGGGCAGGCTGGGCCGGCCCATCCGCACGCGAACGTAGCGCGCCTGCCTCGCCTGCCGTCGCGTGATCGTGTGGGTGTCGACCATGGCGGCAAGCACCACCCGCTGGCGGGCCATTGAGGCCTTGTAGTCCTCGGTCGGATTGAGCTTGGAGGGCGCCTTGACCATGCCGGCCAGCATGGCCGCCTCGCCGATGCTCAGCTGCTCGGGCGTCTTGTTGAAGTACTCGCGCGATGCCGCCCGCAGACCAAACACGCCCTCGCCGAAATAGACGCTGGAGAGGTAGCGCGAGAGGATTTCGTCCTTGGAGAGCCGCCCTTCCAGATAGAGGGCGATCACCGCCTCCTGCGCCTTGCGCCTCAGCGTGCGGCGGTTCGACAGGAAGGCGTTCTTGGCCAGTTGCTGGGTGATGGTGGAGCCGCCCTCCACGTCACCGCCACGCATGTTGTTGCGCAGCGCCCGGGCGATGCCGCGCGGGTCGATGCCGATGTGGTGGTAGAAGCGCCGGTCCTCGATCGCTATGAAGGCGCCGGGCACGTACTTCGGAAGCCTGGCGACCTCGACCGGGGCTTCCTTGTAGGCCCCGCGCCGGGCAAAGGCCTTGCCGTCGGCGCTGACCAGCACCAGCGTCGGGCTCGGCAGCGGCTCCAGCGCCCGACCAAGTGGCAGGGCCCAGACCAGCCACAGCGCCATGAGCACGACCGCGAGCCCCGCCAGCCCGGCGATCTGCCAGGGTCTGCGTCGCCACTTCCACCAGGGCGGGGTCTCTTGAGGTTGAGCCTGGACGGGCGTCTCGGCGGGCGGCGGCGCAGGCTCGATCATCGGCGGGAAGACTCACAGAAGGCGTGCAGCCCTAACGGGCGGAGGCCGGGTCGGTTCTGCCGCGCGATGCGTTCAGGCTGCATTGAGCTCCCCCACTCGATTCTGGGAGTTTCGGGAGGTTCGCCGCCTTGTCCAGAGCTTTGCTATAGGCGCGCCTCAGCGCGGCTTGAAGGAGAAGGAGATGGCGACGAGGCTGTCGGCGTGTTTCTCAAAGCCGGGCACGGCTTCGCGTGGTTTGACCTCGCGGTGCATGTAGCCGAACGATGCCTGCATCGCCCCGCGCCGCCATCCCACACCGGCCTGGGCGTCGCTGACCAGGGCGCTGGTGGAGTCGGTCGACCAGCCCGCACGCTGGAACTCGCCATCGGCTCCCCGGAGCATGTTCAAACCGACCGAGCGGCTGCCGCCGGCGACGAACAGATACCAGCGGCCGGTGTCGCCGAAGCTCTTGCCGTCGCGCACGCCGAGGCTTTCCAGCCGGCCCGCGACCTTGTCCTCGACACTGAGCGTGGCGCCGGCTTCCGCGCCGGGGCCTTTGTTGGTCACGCCGACGGCGGCGTGCGGCGTCAGGGCGATGGCCTGGTCGCCAGCGTCGAAACGCACGGCGTCCTGCCAGTCATGGGTGACCCGAAGATCGAAGCCCTTGGCCTCGAACGTCGCGTCCCTGGACGGACGGAGCGGGGCGCGCCCGTTCGCATCAAGCATAACGCCGCCGATATCGATCTTGACGTGGGTGGCGGCGGTCTTTTCGCCGACGGCGAGCTCAGTTGAGCGCCACTCGGTCGCTGGGGCCTTGCCGGTGTCGAACACCGCGGCCGAGAGCGGCGCAAAGGCGGGCTGGCTCTGGGCATGAGCGCCCGTGGCCGCCATCGCCACGATCAACGCCCCCGCACCCTGCCAACGCATATGCCTACCCAGCACCTCAGCTCCACAGGAAGCGGAGCCTTCATGCTGTTTAAAGCGCCGATTGATCGGGGGTTCCGCGAGGCCTTCTAGAGGCCGTGGTCGTCCGCGCCGTCGCCGTTGACCCGGCCATCGGGCCCGTGGCCGTCGAGGCCGTTCCCATCGGAGGCCTCCTCGCCGGGGCGGGACGGTGAGTTGATAATGCCGAAATCCTGCGAGCGGGTACGCCCGTCGGCGATGGCCATGCCCTCGGCGGCCAAGCCGCGCTTGAGGAGTTCGCGAACCGCCGCCGCCCGGCTGGGCATGCGGCGTGAGAAGCGCCAATTGTCCAGCGCCTCGAGTTCGTCCTGGGTGAGCATGATCTGAAGCCGCTCGCCGCGGGCCGCGTCATTCATCGTTCGAAGTCTCCTGGTGTTTCCCTCGCTACAGCTTGTTCAAACGCACGACTTGCGAAATGGCTCACTAGGCGTCTTTCACTGCGTTGGCGTCGGTTACTCAGAATGCGCAACGGGGGATTCATGATGACAACCTGTCTGATAAGCAAAACGCATTAACTCAGTATCTTCAGGTTCTCGCTAATAACCATCACTCGAATTGGTCGTGAATTCGGAAAAAGACGTAGAATTCGAGCGTTAATCGGCCAGTTATCGATAATATTCCTTGCGGTTTCTAAGGAAGAGATCATGGTGTCCTTCCCTTCCCCCTCGGAGGCTGCGCCTGTGTTCCCCCCGGACTTTTCACCGGGCGCGACGACCTCGCCTAACGGCCAGCGCCCTCGCGCCGACAACCTCCATGCGGAGGCCAACCATCGCATCGCCAACAATCTGGCCATGATCGCGGGGCTCGTGCGGCTGCACGCCTCCGACGTGAAAGCCGCGCGCCAGGAGAACTTTACCCGCACCGACGTGCGCCAGCTGCTCGACGAGATCGGCTCGCGCATCGAGACCGTGGGCCGTCTGCACCGACTGCTGTCCAACACCAGGTCCGATGGCGTGGTGAACATGGCCGACCACCTGCGCGAGACCTGCGAGGCGCTGGTCGCCTCCATGTCGGACGAGCGCGCGATCGCACTGTCGTTCTGCGCCATCGGGAACTGCGCCGTCGATCCGGACAACGCCGGGCCCGTGGCCCTGATCGTCTCGGAACTCGTGACGAACTCGATCAAGCACGCCCACCCGGCCGGCGCACCCGGCAAGATCCTGGTCCGCTGCGGTCCTGGCCTGGCCGGCGGGATCTATGTCGAGGTGGAGGACGACGGCGTCGGCCTGCCTGATGGCTTCGACCCGTGGAAGGACGGGGGCCTCGGTTTTCGCGTCGTGCGAAATCTCGCCTACCAGCTGGGAGCCAGGCTCGCTTTCGACATGGACGGGCTGGGCCTGAAAGCCAGGCTGATCGTCCCGGCCGCCGTGCTGGAGTCCGCCTGACCGCCTATTGGCAGGCCAGGCATTCCTCGTAGTCGGTCTTTTCGCCCTGCTCGAACGCCGCGGTGATGTTCTCGCCGCCGGCATAGGCCGCGCGCTGCACCGACTTTGAGCGCAGGTAGTAGAGGCTCTTCATGCCCCGCTCCCACGCCTGCCAGTGCAGCATGTGGAGGTCCCACTTGTCGACGTCGCCCGGCAGGAAGACGTTGACCGACTGCGACTGGCAGATTTCCGGGGTCCGGTCAGCGGCCAGTTCGATCACCCAGCGCTGGTCGATCTCGAAGGCGGTCTTGTAGACGTCCTTCTCGTCCTGGCTGAGGCAGTCGAGGTGCTGGACCGAGCCCTCGTTCTCCAGGATCGAGTTCCAGACCGCGTCGGTGTTCTGGCCCTTCTCCTCGAGAAGCTTCTCCAGATAGGGGTTCTTGATCGCAAACGAGCCCGACAGGGTCTTGTGCGTGTAGCAGTTGGCCGGGATCGGCTCGATGCCGGCGGAGGTGCCGCCGCAGATGATCGAGATCGAGGCGGTCGGCGCGATCGCCAGCTTGTGGCTGAAGCGCTCCATGACGCCGCGCTCGGCCGCGTCGGGGCAAGGCCCGCGCTCTTCGGCCAGCGTGCGTGAAGCCGCGTCGCATTGACGGCGCAGGTGCTTGAAGAGCCGCATGTTCCAGCTCTTGGCCAGCGCGCTCTCGAACGGCACGTTCTGCGCCTGCAGGAAGGAGTGGAAGCCCATCAGGCCAAGACCCACCGAACGCTCGCGCTGGGCGGCGTAGATGGCGGCGGCGGCGGCCGACGGCGCCCGGTCGATGAAGTCCTGCAGCACGTTGTCGAGGAAGCGCATGATGTCTTCCACAAAGGTCGGGTGGTCGCGCCATTCCATGAAGGTCTCGGCGTTGACCGAGGACAGGCAGCAGACGGCGGTGCGCTCCTTGCCGAGGTGGTCGGGGCCGGTGTGGAGCATGATCTCGCTGCAAAGGTTCGACTGGCGCACCTTCAGGCCCAACTCGCGCTGGTGGGCGGGCATGGCCCGGTTCACCGCGTCGGAGAAGATCAGGTAGGGCTCGCCGGTCTGCAGCCGCAGCTCCAGCACCTTCTGCCACAGCGAGCGGGCGTCGACCTCGCGCAG
>Ga0157373_10003353_pt1 | contig 12103 bp, 10 predicted proteins | sample C65metaG_FD_113460 | JGI IMG/M metagenome (GOLD analysis project Ga0157373, IMG submission 113460) | Corn rhizosphere microbial communities from Kellogg Biological Station, Michigan, USA - C6-5 metaG | ecosystem: Host-associated > Plants > Roots > Rhizosphere > Soil | place: USA: Michigan...
GGCCGGCAGCAGATCCGCGGCGTCACCCTGGCCAGCGGCGAGCAGTTGCGATCCGATCACGTGGTGCTGGCACTCGGCCACAGCGCGCGCGATACGTTCGAGATGCTGCACGCGCGCGGCGTATACGTGGAGGCCAAGCCGTTCTCGATCGGCTTCCGCATCGAGCACCCGCAGTCGGTGATCGACCGCGCCCGCTTCGGGCCGCAGGCCGGCCATCCGATCCTCGGCGCGGCCGACTACAAGCTGGTGCATCACGGCAAGGGAAATCAGGGTGGACGCGGCCGCTCGGTGTACAGCTTCTGCATGTGCCCCGGCGGCACCGTGGTGGCCGCCACCAGCGAGCCGGGCCGCGTGGTCACCAACGGCATGAGCCAGTACTCGCGCAACGAGCGCAACGCGAACGCGGCGGTGGTGGTCGGCATCGAGCCGTCCGACTTCGCGCCGTACGGTGAAGGCCCGCTCGCCGGCATCGCGCTGCAGCGTGCACTGGAAAGCCACGCCTTCACCCTCGGCGGCGAGAACTACAACGCGCCCGCGCAGCTGGTCGGCGACTTCCTCGCCGGTCGCGCATCACGCGAATGGGGCGACGTGCAGCCCTCCTACAAGCCCGGCGTCACCCTGGGCAGCCTCGACAGCGCGCTGCCCGACTACGCCATCGCCGCGATCCGCGAAGCGCTGCCCGCGTTCGAGCGCCAGATCCGCGGCTACGCGATGCACGACGCGATCCTCACCGGCGTGGAAACGCGCACCTCCTCGCCCGTCCGCATCACGCGCGACGACAGCCTGCAGAGCCTCAACGTCCGCGGCCTGTATCCCGCCGGCGAAGGCGCCGGCTACGCCGGCGGCATCCTTTCCGCCGCTGTGGACGGCATCAAGGTGGCCGAGGCGCTGGCACTGGACATGGCGAAAAGCCGGGTTCGCGCAGACGATTGATTGTGCCGCGCCCCGGCCGCATCTTGGGTCGGGTCCGCAGCGCCGCTGCCTCCCCCCGGATTTGCGAGGTATCCCATGTCCACGTCAGCGATTCCCGTTCCGCTGCGCATCGATTTCGTCTCCGACGTGTCCTGTCCCTGGTGCGCCGTGGGCCTGGCGTCATTGCAGCATGCGCTGGCGAAGCTCGATGGCGAGGTGTCCGCGGAAATCCACTTCCAGCCGTTCGAGCTGAATCCGCAGATGGCGGCGGAAGGCGAGGATTCCACCGAGCACCTGCGGCGCAAGTACGGCAGTTCGGCCGAGCAGATCGACGCCAATCGCGAGGCGATCCGTGCGCGCGGCGCGGCACTCGGTTTCACCTTCAACATGGACCGGCGCAGCCGCGTCTACAACACCTTCGACGCGCACCGGCTGCTGCACTGGGCCGAGCTGGAAGGGCGGCAGCTGGTGCTGAAGCAGATCCTGCTGCGCGCGTATTTCACCGACGGCGAGGACGTGAGTTCGCACGACACGCTGGCGCGGCTGGCTGTCGAAGCGGGGCTGGATGGCGAACGGGCGCGGCAGTTGCTCGAAAGCGACGAATTTGCCGACGAGGTGCGCGCGCAGGAGCAGTTTTTCATGTCGCGCGGCATCCACTCGGTGCCGGCCACCATCGTCAACGGCCAGCACCTGATCTCCGGCGGTCAGCCGCCGGAGGCGTTCGAGCAGGCGTTGCGGCAGATCGCCGCCGCGCGATAGGGCGCGCGATTCAGGACTCGAACGGCGCGGGCCGCCCGATCCAGTAGCCCTGCCCCATGGCGCAGCCCATCGCGTGCAGCGCGGCGTACTGGATCTCGGTCTCGATGCCTTCGGCGACCACGTCGATGTCCAGCGCGCGGGCCAGCGCAAGCACCGCTGCGACCACGGTGGTACTGCTGGTGTTGGCGCCCTTGTCCAGCTCGTTCACGAACGCGCGGTCGATCTTCAGGATGCGCAGCGGCAGCGAGTGCAGATAGCTCAGCGACGAATAGCCGGTACCGAAATCGTCCAGTGCCGCGCCGACGCCGGCGGCGCGCAGGCGCTCCAGCGTGGTGCGCACGCGCTCCGGATCGTCGAGCAGGGCGCCCTCGGTGACTTCCACCACCACCCGCGTGGGCGGCAGGCCGGTGCGTTCGAGCAGCTCGATCAGGCGTGAGTCGAAATTGTCGTGGCGCAGGTGCATCGCCGACACGTTGAGCGTCATGAAGGTGTCGGTGCGCTCCTGCCGGCGCAGGCGCTGGCAGCTGATCTCGAACATGTGCCAGTCGATCGCCTCGATCAGCCCGCTGTCCTCGGCGATCTTGAGGAAATCGCCCGGCAGCAGCAGGCCGCGTTGCGGATGGTTCCAGCGGATCAGCGCCTCGTAGCCGACCACCGCGCGATCCTCCAGGCGGCAAATGGCCTGGAAATGCGGCTCGAACTGGCCGTGCTTCAGTGCCTGGCGCAGCTCGCCTTCCAGCGTCAGCACGTCGACCACGCTGCGCGCCAGCGTCTCGTCGAACAGCTGGTAGCGCTTGCGGCCGAGTTCCTTGGCGCGATACAGCGCGATGTCGGCATCGCGCAGCACCTCGTCGGCGGTCAGGTAGCGGCCGTCGCCGATGGCGATGCCGACGCTGACCGCCACTTGCAACTCCTTGCCGCCGGCGGGCATCGGTTCGGCCAGCGCATCCATCACCCTTTGCGCCACGACGTTGGCGTCGGCCGGCTGCTCCACCGATTCCAGCAGGATGGCGAACTCGTCGCCCGACAGCCGCGCCACCAGGTCCGGATGACGCACGCAGCCGGACAACCGCGTGGCGACCTCTCTCAGCACCTCGTCGCCGGCCAGGTGGCCGAGGCTGTCGTTGATGATCTTGAAGCGGTCCACGTCCATGTACAGCAGCGCGCAGCGCGGGCGTGTGCCTGACGCCGGCGTCGACAGCACGCGGTCGATGCGGTCGCGCAGATAGCTGCGATTGGGCAGGCCGGTCAGCGGATCGTGCATCACCTGGTGCTTGAGCTGATCCTGCACGCGTTCGCGCTCGATGATCTCCTTGCGCAGCGCCAGCGTGCGCTCTTCCACCCGGTGTTCCAGCTGCTCGTAGGCGCGATGCAGGGCCTCGGCGGCACGGCGGCGGGTGAGGCTGTTGGCGACCTGGGTGGCCACGAAACTCAGCAATTCCTGCTCGGACGGACCGTAGGAGACGTCGGCGTCGTAGCTCTGCACCGTCACCAGCCCGATGACCTCGTCGCCGACGATCAACGGCACGCCGAGCCAGCAGGTGGAAGGCGAGCCGGAACGGCCGGCCACGATCTCGCCGCTGCGTTCCAGCTCCTCGATGTCGGCGTTGTCGGCGCGCAATGCGGTGCCCCGGCGCAGCACGTATTCGCTCAGCCCGCGGCCGAGCGGGCGGCTCGGCGGCGGACGCAGCTTGGCGTCGACGGCGTAGGGGAACAGCAACTGCTGGCGGTCGTCGGAGAGCAGCGCGATGTAGAAGTTCTGCGCGTTGAGCAATTCGCCCACCACGCCGTGCACGCGGCGGTAGAACTCGCCATGGTCGATGTGCGCGGTGGCCAGTTCGGCGATGCGGAACAGCGCGGTCTGCAGGTGCTCGGCGCGCTGCCGCTCGACGATCTCCTGCTGCAGGCCACGATTGGCTTCGGCCAGTTGCGCGGTACGCAACTGCACGCGCTGTTCCAGATCCTCCTTGCCCTGCTTGCGCTCCAGCGCGATCAGGATGTGGCTGGCGACGAACTCCAGCAGCGCCAGGTCGCCCGGGGTGTAGCCGATCTCGGGCCGGTAGCTCTGCACCACCAGCGCCCCGCCGGGGCGGCCGTCGCGCATCATCGGCACGCCGAGCCAGTCGCGGCTGTCGGTGCCGATCACCTTCACCGGGCCCTGCGCCTGGATGCGCAGCTCCTCGGCGTCGCCCATGCGCGCCTTGCCGTCGCGCAACACATACCAGGTCAGCGTGTGCTCGATCGCGCTGATCGGCATGTCGAGGCCGCCGCCTGGCGCCACGGGATCTTCCACGTCGACGTAGTACAGGAAACGGACCGTGTCGCGCGCGGCGTCGTGCAGCACGATGAAGAAGTTGTCCGCGTACATCAGCCCGCTGACGATGGCATGGATGCCGCGCAGCACGGTGGGCATGTCGCGCTCGGAACCGGCGAGGTCGGAGATCGCGAACAAGGCGCGCTGCAGGTTCTCCGAGCGCTCCAGTTGCTCGTGCGAGTGCTGCAGTTCGAGCCATTCCAGCGCACGTTGCAGATGCAGGCGGGCCGGCCGCAGCAGCGCAGCCATCTCGTCGAGAAAGCGGGGACCCGCCGATGCAGGCTGCAGGCGCAGGACCAGCACGGCCGGCTGCGGCAGCTCGCACAGGCGCAGTGCCACGCGCTGACCGTCCGCATGCCACTGTGCCCCGGCGGTGCCGGCAGCCAGTTCGATCCACGGCCAATCGGCATCGTCGACCGGCATGGGCGGCATGCTGCAGACGCCGGCCCGATCGTGCAGCCGCCACAACACGCTGGCGGCTTCGCAGCCGGGCCGGTCTCGCGCCAGCGCGGCGATTGCCGCAGCCACTTCCGCTGGCGAGCGGGCGCCGACCAGATGGGTCAGCCAATTCAATTGCAGCGAGTCGTCGATGGACATCGACTCCATCGTGCCCCCTTTCCTGTCGCCGGGATATCGCCGGATCAGGTTCGAGCCGCGGCCCGGCCCAGCATACGCGCCTGCCACTGTGCGACATTCCGCGGGCCATCGGCAAGCCGCGGCCGCGTTGACATGTCCGATAGACTGGGCAGCCGGCCGGCAGGGCAGCGCACGCGCGCGGCGCGCCCCGGCCCTGCACCGTGTCACGGACCCGCCACCCCGCATGCTCGCCGACTCCACCAAGGACGCCATTCGTGCCGCCTACGCCCGCATCAAGGAGGGCCTGCCGGGGTTTCGCGCGCGCGCCTCGCAGGGGCGCATGATCGCCGAGGTCGCCAAGGCGCTGGCCAGCGCCGGCGGCGTGGCGGTGATCGAGGCACCCACCGGCACCGGCAAGTCGATGGCCTACCTGGTCGCCGGCCATGAAGTGGCGCGCTTCCAGAAGAAGAAGCTGCTGATCGCCACCGCCACCGTGGCGCTGCAGGAACAGCTCGTGCAGCGCGACATTCCGCTGTACCTGAAACTCAACGACATCGAAGCGAAGGTGGCGCTGGCCAAGGGCCGCGGCCGCTACCTGTGCCCGCGCAACCTGCTGATGGCGGCCAACAGCATCCACGACGCGCAGCTTGGCCTGGCCGGTTTCGAGGCCGACCTGCTGCTGTGGAACAAGCCGCCGCAACCGCGCGACAAGCAGTCGCTGGCCAAGCTGCGCGACGCGTTCGACCGCGGCGAATGGAACGGCGACATGGACAGCGCGCCGGAGCCGGTCAGCGACCTGCTGCGGCCGATGATCACCACCAGCGCCGGCGGCTGCACCGGGCGCAAGTGCGGGCAGTTCATGAACTGCCCGTTCTTCGCCGCGCGCCGCGCGGTCGACGACGCCGACATCATCGTGGCCAACCAGGATCTGGTGCTGGCCGATCTCACCATGCCGGGCGAGGACGACAGCTGGGGCGGCGTGATCCTGCCGCGCCCGGACGAGACGCTGTACATCTTCGACGAAGGCCACCACGTGCCCGGCAAGGCGATCGAACGCGGCGCGGCCGAAGTCTTCATGACCGCCACCGTGCGCCAGTTGAGCCGGCTCGGCCGGCAGGTGCATGCGGCCTATTCGCTGACCGACAAGGAACGCCTGGGCAAGCTCGCGCTGGACCAGGGCGACGAGAAGCTGCAGGAGCTGAGCAACACGCTGGAGGAGCTGGAGAAGGAAATCCGCCTCGCCTGGCTGCCCGACCCGGCCGAGACCGAACCGATGTACCGCGGCTCGCTGGGCCAGCTGCCGGAGCCGTGGGTGGAGCATGCGCGCGCGCTCGACCTGCTCACCGGCGAGGTGCAGCGCTGGCTCACCGCGGTGCGGCGCGCCGTGGTGGAGATGACCGACGGCGGACCGACCCAGGAGGCCTTGTCGCGCGAGCTCGGCATCGCGCTGGAGCGCATCGGCCGGCAGGCCGCCTGCTGGCGCGCGTGGTCCAGCGACGATCCGGACAACGCCCCGCCGCTGGCGCGCTGGGTCACCCTGGGCGCGGACCAGCAACTGGTCTGCCATGCCTCGGCCGTCTCCGCCGCGGGCCTGCTGCGCAACGTGCTGTGGAACAACGCCAGCGGCGTGGTGATGACCTCGGCCACGCTCAGTGCCGGCGGCAACTTCCGCGGCTTCGCCGATGCCGTGGGCCTGCCCGACGATGCGGTGACGCTGAGCCTGCCCTCGCCGTTCGACCTCGCCGCGCAGGCACGCCTGGAAGTGCCCGCGATGCACACGCTTCCCGACGCGCGCGAGGCGCACGCCGAGGAAATCAGCGCCTGGCTGGCTGACCACCTCGACTGGGACGCCGGCAACCTGGTGCTGTTCACCTCGCGCGCGAAACTCGACCGCGTGCTGCAGAAATTGCCGATCGCGCACGTGCGCAAGGTCCGCGCGCAAGGGTCGCTGGGCAAGTCGCAACTGGTCGCCGAGCACTGCGCCGACATCGAGGCCGGCAAGGGCAGCACGCTGTTCGGCCTCGCCTCGTTCGGCGAAGGCCTCGATCTGCCCGGCAAGCTGTGCGAGACGGTGGTGATCACCCAGTTGCCGTTCGCCGTGCCCACCGACCCGGTCGGCGCGACCTACGCCGAGTGGCTGGAATCGCGCGGCCGCAACCCGTTCATCGAGGTCAGCGTGCCCGAGGCTACCCGCCTGCTCACCCAGTACTGCGGCCGCCTGATCCGCAGCGAAACCGACCACGGCCGCATCGTGTTGCTGGACCGCCGCGTGGTCACCAAGCGCTACGGCAGCGGCATGCTGCGCGCATTGCCGCCGTTCGAGCGCGTCATCGAGAGAACCGCATGATCGTCCGCCTGTCCGACTGCCCGCTGCGGCCGTGGAAGAACGGCCTGGGCCGCACCCGCGAAATAGCCGTCCAGCCGTCCGCCGCCGGCATGGACGATTTCCTGTGGCGCGTCAGCCTCGCCGAGGTCGACAGCGCCGCGCCGTTCTCCGCGTTTCCCGGCATCGACCGGCAGATCGCGCTTCTCGACGGGGCCGGCTTCACCATGACGCTGGATGACGGCCGCAGCCACGCGCTGACCGCTCCGTTTGTGCCGTTCGCGTTTCCCGGCGAGGCGAAGGTCGAGGTGGCACTGGCCGGCGGCCCCACCCGCGACTTCAACCTGATGCTGCGCCGCGGCCGCGCGCGCGGCGGCATCGAAGTGTGGCGGGATACCGGAGCGCACGCGACGGGCGCCGCCACCGTGCTGGTGTACTGCGCCCGCGGCGCCATCGACTGCGTCGACGGTACGCTGCAAGCAGGCGATGCCTGGCGACCTTCGTCGGGCGCGGCATCGATGACCTTGCACCCAAATGCGGTGGCGCTGGTCGTGCACGTCGAACCCGTCGCCTGACGGATGTCACTGGGCCGCGGCGCCGCGCTGGCCTATCCTCGACCTTCGTCGCCGCCATCGGAGTCACCCCGCCATGCTCGTGTTGATTCTCGGCCTCGTGCTGTTCCTCGGCATCCACTCGCTGCGCATCTTCGCCGACGACTGGCGGGGGCGGCGGATCGCGCGGATGGGCCTGATGCGCTGGAAGGTGCTGTATGCCGCGGTGGCGATCGCCGGTTTCGTACTGCTCTGCTGGGGCTTCGGACTGGCGCGCCAGCAACCGGTGTTGCTGTATGTGCCGCCGCTGTGGCTGCGCCATCTCAATGCGCTGTTCACCCTGGTGGCCTTCGTGTTGTTCATCGCGGCGCGGGTGCCGCGCAACCATTTCAAGGCGAAGCTGCATCACCCGCAGGTGCTGGCGGTGAAGGTGTGGGCATTCGGCCACCTGCTGGCCACCGGCATGCTGCACGACATGGTGCTGTTCGGCGCGTTCCTGCTGTGGGCGGTCGTGCTGTTCGCCGTCTCGCGCCGGCGCGATCGCCGCGAAGCCACCGTCTACGCTGCCGGCACGCTGCAGGGCGACGTGCTCACCGTGGTGATCGGCGGCGCGCTCTGGCTCGCCTTCGTGCTGTGGCTGCACCTGTGGCTGATCGGCGTGAGCCCGATGGCCTGAATCGCGGCGGGGGGTGTCGGGAGTCATCTGCGCGCGCGCCGCGCGCTGCGCTACAGTGCCGGCGTCCCCACCCCTGCGGAGGATCAACGCATGGTCGGTTTCCTGCTCTGGCTGTTGCTGCTGGTGTTCTGCTGGCCGATCGCCCTGCTCGCCCTGGTGCTGTACCCGATCGTGTGGCTGGTGTTGCTGCCGCTGCGGCTGGTCGGCATCACCGTGAGCGCGGTGTTCGCCTTCCTCGGCGCGTTGCTGATGCTGCCGGCGCGCGTGCTGCGCGGTCGCCCCGCCTGAGCGTGGCGCGGGCGTGGACAAACCCCACTCGCCTGCGTGCGAACGCAACCGCGAATCCATCCTCGGCGTGCTGCGCCGGCACGTCGCCGGATGCCGGCACCTGCTGGAGATCGGCAGCGGCACCGGCCAGCACGCGGTGCATTTCGCCGCGGCGATGCCCTGGCTGAGCTGGCAATGCTCCGACCGCGCCGAGAATCTCCCGGGCATCTGCGCCTGGCTGGATGAGGCGGCATTGCCGAATACGCCGCCGCCACTGGAGCTGGACGTCAATGGCGACTGGCCGGCCGGCCCCTTCGATGCGGTGTTCAGTGCCAACACGCTGCACATCATGAGCTGGGCGGAAGTGCAGCGGCTGTTCGCCCGGCTGCCCGCGGTCACCACCGCTGATGCGGTGCTGGCGATCTACGGGCCGTTCAACCAGCATGGCCGCTACACCAGCGCCAGCAACGCCGCGTTCGACGCCTGGCTGCGCACGCGCGGCGCGCACATGGCGATCCGCAACGCCGAGGCGGTGGACGCGCTGGCCGAGGCCGCGGGCTTCCACCTGCTGCTCGACGTCGCGATGCCGGCGCACAACCGCTGCCGCGTATGGCAGCGCATGCACGGCTGAACCTGCAAGTCGGGGCCGAAGCAGGTACAAAGGCCGCATGAAGTCGATCGACACGCTGACCCCCTGCCCCTGCGGCAACCCCGCCGGCTACACCGCCTGTTGCGGCCCGCTGCACGACGGCGCCCCCGCTGCCAGCGCCGAGCAGCTGATGCGCTCGCGCTACAGCGCCTACGTGCTCAAGCGCGAGGATTACCTGCTGGCCAGCTGGCACGCCGACACCCGGCCCGCCTCGCTGCGGCTGGCCGCGCAGCAACCTGCGCCGACCTGGCTGGGGCTGGAGGTGCGGCGCCAGCAGATGATCGATGCCGACCACGCCACGGTGGAATTCGTCGCCCGCTATCGCCTCGGCGGCGGTCGCGCGCAGCGGCAGCACGAGACCAGCCATTTCGTGCGCGAAGACGGCCGCTGGTATTACCACGACGGCGAACTGAAGAGCTGAGCTTCAGAAGCCGGGCACGCCGGCTGCATGCAGGCGCGCGGCCTGCTCGCGAACTTCGGCGCAATCGAAGAACGCCACCAGCTGGTTCGCGCGGCCGGCACCGACGCCCTCCTGCGCCTGCCAATCGTCTGCTCCGCGCGCCTCCAGCGTCGGCCAGTCGGCCGCTCCGCGCGCCTGTCCGGCCGGCACGCCCAGCGCCTGCAGCCAGCGCGCGAACGGACGCTCGCGCGCACTGGCGAAGGCCCGCGCCAACGCGGCCGCGCGGTTCGCGCCGAGGCCGGGCACGGCGGCCAGCTGCGACGGCGTGAGACTCATCCAGTCCAGCAGATGACGTACCAGGCCCGCGTCGACCAGCGCCCGCCAGGTGCCCTCGCCCAACCCTTCCAGCTGCAGTCCGTGGTGGCCGCCGAGCCATGCCAGCCGGGCGAGAAACTGCTGCTCGCAACCCGGCGTGGCCTGCCAGCAGGTCAGCGGCCCGTGCATGCGCGGGTCCGGCGGCGTCACTGGCGCGCGCTGCAGCGCGCGCCAGGCGACCGACTGCAGGCGCGGGATGGTCAAGCCCGCGAGCACCACCTCGACCTGGTCGCCGGGACGGATGTCGAGCTCGCGCCAGCGCTTGAGCGAGCCCACGCTGACGCGCTGCACCCGATGGTCGTCCAGTTGCACCGGCTCCAGTTGCAGCACCGGCGTGATGCGGCCGCTGCGACCGACGGTGAATTCCACCGCGCGCACCTCGGCCAACGTGGAGGCGGCCGGATACTTCCATGCCACCGCCCACTCCGGCGGCGCGGCACGCCAGCTCGCGGCGGCTGGCCGCCGGCCCTGGCGCACGACGGTGCCATCGGCCGCGAACGGCATCGCGTGGTGATACCACTGCTCACGCCAGCGCTCCACCTCGGCCAGCGAGGCGACCGGTTGCGTGTAGCGCACGCTGTCGGCCAGCCCCATCGCCTGCAATCCTGCCAGCCGCGCCGGCATGTCGGGCGGGCCGCTGGGCCAATCCCACACGAACAGGCCGATGTGCGCGGCCGCATCGCCGAGCTCATCGCGCGCCATCGCCGCGGCCACCGCCGAACGCGCGTTGAGGCCGCCGTCCGTGGCCTGCACGTGGCCGGGCAGGCGCCAGACCAGCTCGCCCTGCAGCACCACACGCGCCGGCGCATGCGGCAGGTACCTGGGGATCGCGGCGATCCGCCGCGCCTGTCCGGTCCAGTCCGAGCCGTGCAAACCGTCGCCGCGACTGCTGGCCTGGCGCAGGCGTCCATCGACGTAGAGCAGCGTGACCGCGACGCCGTCCGCCTTCGGTTGCACCCACAGATCCTGGTCGCCGCGCGCGCGCATCCACTGCGCCAGGGCGGCGGCATCGGGCAGCTTGGCCAGGCCGGTCTGCGCCACCGGCGAAGTGACCCGGCCACCGGCATCACCCAGGTGGTTCAGCGCCGCCGGCGCCTGCCCGGGGAAGCAGCGGCGCCATTGCTCGAACCGCTGCAAGGCCTGGTCGTACACCGCATCGTCCACCGGCGCGGCGCCCTCGACGCGATAGGCGTGGTTCCAGCCGTCGAGGCGATCGTGCAGCGCCAGCAACTCCTGTTGCGCCCGCGCGGGCGGCCAGTCCGGGCAACCCGCGTGCACGCCGTGGGCGAGCGGCACGATCGCCGCCAGCAGAAGCCATCCCTTGCGCATGCCCATCCCCTCGACCCGGACCAGGGAACCAGCCTGCCCGCCGCCCGGCGGCCCACCCAGCCGGCTGCGCCGCCGGGCTGCGTAGGTGAACGCTGTCCGCTCAGGCCGGCAATCGGCCACCGAAACGCAGCAAGGTTTCGCCGAGGTAGCGCGCGTGCGGACCGAAGCGACGCTCCGCGATCACGCCGGCGCCGTCATGGTCGATCGCCACCACGGTACTGGCACGGGTGCCGTAATCGGCGCCGCGGATGAAGGCACTGGAGAGCCGGCGCTCCTGCTCGAGGCCGACGCCGGTGTCCGGCAAATGCTCGTCCGGCGCCAGTTGCTCGTCGGCCAGCGCGGCGAACAGCGCGGCGAAGTTGGTGTCGTCGCCATCGTCGATCCAGCGCTGCAGGCGTTGCATCAGCGCGCGCGTCTTCGGCCACGGCGTATTGAAGTCGGCGTTGGACAGGCCGTGCACGCCGGGCGTGACCGCCTGCACCTCCGGCTGCGGCCGGTTGCCGAGATAGAACGCCGCCTGCGCATCGAAGGTGAGCAGGTTGAACGGGCGATAGTCCGCAGCCACGCGCAGCAGGTGCTCCGCATGCGCGGTGGCATCCTCGGCGCCCGTCAGGTAGTCGCGGATCAGCAGGCCGCGCGAGGCGCCGAGCTGCGGGTCGCGCGGATCACGCACGTTGGTCACCACCGCGCAACGCCCCCCATCGGATACGCCGAGCCAGCTGCCGCCGGCCTGCAGATCGCGGCCGGCGAGGATCGGCGCGTCGTCCCAGCGCGCCAGCGCGGCGCTGGGCCGGGCATGGAACTCGTCGCGATTGCCGACCAGCAGCAGGCGCCAGCGCGGATGGACTTGCCAGGCAAACGCGATCACGCACATGCACCCACACCCTCTCTCGACGTTTCGTCGGCGCCGCACCGTGGCGCCGCGGATATCGCGCCAACATAGCACCGTCGCCGGCACGCTCGCCCCGCGCC
>Ga0157373_10003354_pt1 | contig 12103 bp, 13 predicted proteins | sample C65metaG_FD_113460 | JGI IMG/M metagenome (GOLD analysis project Ga0157373, IMG submission 113460) | Corn rhizosphere microbial communities from Kellogg Biological Station, Michigan, USA - C6-5 metaG | ecosystem: Host-associated > Plants > Roots > Rhizosphere > Soil | place: USA: Michigan...
CCCCCCCCCCCCCCCCCTTTATCGCGCTTGGGTTGAATTCGACAGCGGTAGGGGCACTCGCGCTAGCTCCAATCTGCTGACGTCGCCAACTGACAGAAGGATCGCTGACTTCTGCACCGGGTCCCACAACACATGGCTATCCCCCAGCCGCCCGACCAAGCCCAGTCCGTCCTGCACCTTGCCGTCGACAGTCACAGCTACCTTGAACTTACTTTCACCAGAAGTGATCTTTGTCGCGCGATCAGCTCCAAGCCAGCTTGATGTAATCGGCACGTAGACAAGCATCACCAGGACATAGACCAGCCAAGGCGACTTCTTGACCGGTGCTGGCAGCACAGGTGACATTTGCACCGTTAACGCACAGACCCCGGTCAGCGCCACACCAATCAGAACCGGCCACCCGTTCGTCCACCAAAGGCCCAACCCCAAGCCGATGAGGACGATCACCACGAGAAGCCAGATGAAGGGGCTGAATCGAGGCGCGGTATCGGCCACCTTCTTCTCAAGCCATCCACCGAGCAACATCGCGAAAACCATGAGGAGCAACACCATGCCGATGCCGGCAAGCCCAGCCAGCGCAAGCTCACTTACGGCAACAAACTGAAAGGGATCCAGGCCGAAGTGCCCCCAGTAAGCCTTTAGATAAAAGGCCCCTTGAATCAGGCCAAACGTGACAAGCGCCGATCCCCATCCTGCTACATCGGCCATCGTCAGTGTCTTCTGCGTACGCTCCATGTATCCACTTTTCTCAATACAGCCCCGCCCCGCAGCCACATGCCGCGCAGCAACCGCATGCCCGACCAGCGCCACATTGGCGCCCCATTGGCGCCCCACCCCGCTCCCACTATAGTGCCAGCCGTCACAAGGACCAGGCATCCACATGCCCTATATCGGAATCGGACTCCACGTACTGGCCGCCATCTTCTTTGCGGTTCACGCCATACGCTCGGGCGCTGCTCGACAGCATCGTCCACTTCCTGGCGATCTACTTTCCGGAAGCCCGACATTCGCGATTCGCGCGGCGCCCGGCAGGCAATGCGCTCTGCCAAGCAGCTCGTGAACCCAGGCAAGCACCTGCGCAACGCATGGGCCAAGCCGGCGCGCACGCCTGCCGTGCAGAACCGGGTTCGCCTGGGCATGACGCTGCTCAATGCTGGTCCGGCCGAGGAAGCCAGAGATCTGCTGGACCACGCCGCCAGCTCGCCACTGGGCGACGACCCTTGCATGCTGACCGGCCTGGCCCGCGCACGCCTGAATTCCGGGCGAGCTTCGCTTGCGGCCGAGACGCTGGACGGCCTATTCGCCCGCCATCCGGATACGCGCCGCAAGCCGGAACAGACCCTACTCTACGCGCAGGCATTGGCCGCAACCCAGTCGCCCGAAGCCCGCGCGGCGTTCGGGCGAGCTGTGGGCTGCGGAAGCGATGCCGCCGCACGTTGCATGTATGCCGAATGGCCGACGGCACAGCCGCAGCCGGCCGATCGGGATCAGACCCGCAGCTTGTTCGACAATGTTCTGGACGATGCCAAGCATTGGTCGAGCCACGCGCGCAGCCACAATGCCGCTTGGCTTGAGCGGGCCAGGGTCGCGTTAAAGGGCCAGTAGCCACTGCTGACGTGACGGCCATCGGTGTACTAATCACCCTGGCCTGGATGCCGTGACCGCAGGGCGCCGCGGAAGGAATTGAATAGAATCATCACTCGGCCAGCCAAGGAATGCGAAATTGAATCCACACTTTAGTACCAGCAGGGATCGCCGAGCCATCCCCAGCTCGGCGTACGCGCGCCTTGATTACATTGAAGAAATGGCGGACGGAACCACGGTCGCAGCCTTCGACGCAGTCTCCTGCGTCAGCGCTGATGGACTTATCTTTTCGCTCAGTAGTGAGGAGTGGGCTGCAGTTTGGCGGGGTAGTCTTAGTGGCTCAAGCGAGTCAATCAACACATTGAGAGTCTTTGACGATCTGGATCTCTTGCATATTGATGTCCAGATGGAAGACCCCGGCATCTGGAAAGGCATGGACCTTGCCTCAGGGCGATGGATTCGACTCGAGCTGAACTCATATCAAGATGCCGACGGGCTAACTGCCATGGCCTATACTTCACTGTTCTCGGAGCCAGCGAGCATTCGGCTTCGGCTTGTCGATGATGTTTCAGTCGCAACCGAGTTCCACCTGAACTCGGCCCTCTCTATGAACGGCTGGCCCACTGTCCACCTGCAGAGCATCGTGGGCCACGTGCAGAATGCTGAGCTTGATCTCTGGCACGCATTTGACGTTGGGCAGGGAAGCGCAAATGGTCTTCTCGGCGATGGCCCCATTACGCTGTTCCATGATCTGGGTTGCGGCGCATACCGCAATGCCAAGACGGCGCCGGCCAACACCGTCGTATGCCACTCCCAGCGTGCGCCCATTATTCTCTCCCACTGGGATACAGACCACTGGGCTGGGGCGAGGCGATTTGCTCCAGTGGGCGACCCAGATGTCTTTCTGGATAGAACATGGATTGCCCCGTCGGATCCGACTGTTGGGCCCTCCCACATCCTGTTTGCTGCCAGCATCCTGATCTCGGGCGGAATGCTTCATATCCTTGCCGCCGGTCCATGGGTTACCCCATGGATCTCCGTCAGCAATAACAAGTCACTGAGGCTCATCAGAGGCAACGGGCCAGACCGCAATGGCACCGGGGTTGCGCTGGAAGTTCGCAACAACAGTGTTGGCTGTTGGCTTCTGCCTGGCGACGTTTGCTATGACTTTCTCCAGCCACATCTCTCTTCAACCTACATCGCAATCGCTGTTCCACACCATGGCGCAACCGGCGGCGCGGCAACTGCGATCCCTGCCCCAGCTTCCCCTTACTCCCGGCTCATCTATTCCTTCGGGCACAATAATTCCTGGGGTCACCCGACGCTGAGCTGCATTACATCGCATATCGCGCACGGTTGGCAGCATGGCATATGGATCGGGACAACCCAGGCCACCGCTCCTTTGGTCGTGAGCGCAAGGGCGACAGGATGCAACGCCCCTGGGCAAGATCACCTTGGGGGGGTGTTGGTTGGCTGGTCAATGCCGCTCATACCTCCAGGGCCAGCGTGTGGCGGTCTCTGCAGTGCCGCCGCAGTGCAGAATTAGCTGGGATACTGGCAATGCATGTCGCCTTCGCTTGGCACTGCCGCGCACGATCTGCAAGTATTGTTCAAGTAAGCGCTTTCGCGGCCGATAGCTCTTCGGAGCAGTCGCTTTCGCGACTCTCGGGGACTCAATGACATGAGGTTGGATAAAGTGATCTGGTTCGGAGCTGCAGGTCTTCTTGGTGCACTTGCATATTGGAAAAGAGACTCAATCATCGCCACGTTGGATCAGTTGGTGATTCGCCTCGCTGGCAAGCGTGTGGCGGTGCTGGGTGAACGGCATGTTGGCAAGACCGTGCTTCTGAAATTTCTTGCAGACGGCGAGATCCCTAGCGAATACATGCAGACCCTGTTACCTGAGAATGTCGCGGGTAAGCGGCTTGCATTTGGTGATCTGAAGCTGGATCTGAAAGGAACGCGCGACCTTCCTGGTGGGCATGATGCAATTACAGAATGGAAGAAGCTGCACGATGAGGCGGACTACGTGCTCTATCTTGTCAATGCCCAGCGCGTGGATCCACGACGAATCACTCGTGACCTCACTCAGCTGGAGGGCTGGAGCAATGCGCGCAAGTCTCCACCAAAACTGGCTGTGATCGTTACGCATATGGACTTGAACCCCGCGTACGTCCAGACCCCGCCGTCGGCAATGGGAGATTTTCGCGACCGTTTCGTGAAGATGAATCTGGATGCGGGCCTCTCGAAGCTCTCGTCTCGGCCGCCCGTTCTGCTCGGCAGTTTGGCGGATAAGACTCAGGCGACCAAACTTGTCACAAGCTTGATTGGGGCCCTGACGCAATGATGCAAACAAAGGCGTTTCAGGCTCAGTCGCTGGACAACCGTTCGCCGGACCTCCTCCGTCTGGCGGGATCGTTGGACGAACTTCGCGGGCCGGCTCGGGAACAGACGTACTCTGCAATGGCAGACATCAGCTCGCTGGGTGAGACCCTTTTCTCACAGGACGGCGTGAGGTTGGTTGCAAAGGGAGGCTCGGCGGTGCTGCAGGTTGTGCCAAAGGAGCGGGATGAGGCAGGCCGACTTGCGCCTATCATCTGTTGGGTCGAGACAGGGGCGTCTGACGCTGCTGCAGCTGGAGATGCCGACGCGGTGTGGGCGTCGGTGCTGCGGTTCTCGGAAGCCATAGGTCGAAGCTATACGGACACCACACGATCAGCCGTGTATGGCGCTCTTGATGTGTTCAAAAAAAAAAACAGACGCTCGCGCCCATCGAAAGCCACACGGGCGAGTCCAGCCCGGGGGCGATGGACGGACTGGCTAGCCTTTCGATGGATTCTCGCGATAATGCGAATTTTCAAGAAACCGATGTAAGCAATGCATGCACATCGCATAGGGGTAATAGCGTGAGTAGAGGGATCATTCCGCCGGATCACGGGGCGCGCAGAGTTATGGTGGTTCTTGATGAGAACACCATCAATGAGTGTCTCTACGACATGAGTCCGGACGACAGGGCGTTCCTGTTCGACGCTCAATCGCATGTTGTGCAGTACCCGTTGTCGCCCGATGAGCCTGACAGCCTGGTTCTGCAGAACATCATGGATGCGGATCTGCTGAAGCCTGGGTCTGTGCTGCTGCAGAGCCCATATGACCGCAATCAGTACGTTGAGGTGACACAGGCGCAGGATCACTTTGCAGTTGAGAAGCTCCGTCACTTCTCACGGCTCTGTCAGTACCTGGGCGCGCGTTCTGTTGTCGTTGAGCAGGTTGAAGTGAGCACGGAATCGTCTTCGGTGGTTCAGGAGCTGAACGGAAAGACGCCAGTTGCAGATTTCGGAGTGAAGGTAGACAACAAGCAAAGTGGGTCACTGGCGAGGAGGTTCTCCATCAACACCTCCTTCCGCGGCGGGGTGTCAAATACCGAAGCCGCCGAGAAGTACCTCCGTAGCAAGCAACTGTGGGGTGACATCGTCATGCGCAGCCTCGTAGAGCAATGCGCTGACCAGGAAAACAGGATTCTTGAACAAAAGGTGACCCTCAGCTTGTCGAGTGAGTCGAAAAGAAGCCTTGGCGTGGTCGCCAAGCTGAAGCTTCCTGCCAAGGGGCTTGGGCTGACCGCTGGATATCTTTCCAGCGTGGAGAGCAGCCAAGAGTACACGCTGACCCTTACGGTTTCATTCGACTCCGTCAACGCCAACGATACCCCGCGCTGATGCTGTCCACCACGCATGGTCAGCACGACCATCCAGAACATTGCAGAACTACGACGGCACAGGGGGATCGCCATCTATGCGTTCCATCGTCTTGTGGCCGATGCGCGTCGGTGGCCTCCGGGCCAGCAATTGAGTAACGACCCGGCACGTGCGGGAAGTTCGGACGCGTAGAGTGTGTCGCGCCGACCAGTCTGGCAGCAGGTGAGTTCAGTTCGACGAGACGAGGAGCGGCCGGGACTCCCGCATGCAGCTTCATGGTCGGTTGGCAGCAGGCCAATCGGTTCCGCCAGGATCACCTTCCCGGCGCACGTCATTGATCATGCCTGTGTGTACTGCCATCAAACGTCGAGTACACCGTCCAGCTCATCCATGGCCTCGGCAGCATCGCCCTTGGCCAACGACTGTCTTGCGTACTGCAGATCGTCCATCAGCGCTTGCAAGGTGCCTGACTGGATCGAAAATGCAGGATTTCTGCGCCCAAGAAAGTGCACAGCCGCGTTGTTCCATGGCTCACCGTAGATCGAAACAGACAGATCCTTTTCATCTCTCCGGCTTGACCTCAATTCAGGGACTGGATCAGTGTTCGGGTGCTGGTTGAGCGAGACCTAGAGAAACTCGGCAGAAATCTTCTCGAGATCCTTGGGTGTGATGCCAGCGTGCTCTGAGAACACAGTGTCAGCATCCTCCGGCGTGTCAACGAATGTGCCGCGTGCGCGCGCGTGAAGATCGAAGAGTGTATGCAGGTCGAGCTTCCGCAGCTGCGTGAGCGCGCGCAGCATCAATGATACGCCGGCAAGATTGTTCTCAACGTTGTTCTGCCAATGCGGATTGGTAGCCACAGCAATGTCTGCCCAGATCATCACTTTCGCTTCGAGGTCGAAGATCATCGGAAGGCAGAACTGCGTGTCGGAAGACACATCGAAACGGTCCACGACCGTGGCGGGTTCATAGGGCTCGCCGGAATCGGGGTGGTGCCGCGCCATCCACCCGGCATAGCACTCTGGCAGATCACAGAATGCCTGGCCGGTGAAATTGTTGATGCAAACGACCACGTAACGCACGTCAAGGCTTCTGCAGCGGGCAACATCGATATCGATGAACTCGCTTGCTCCCTTGGGCGCATCAACGACATCCCCGCTGTGAACGGCGCCGAAGTTACGAAGGTTGTAGTAGGCGAGCGTATCCACATAGCGGAAATCATCCGCATACATAGCCGCAGACAAGTCGATATCCACGCGTCCACGTGCGTTCCTCCACCAGGTGAAAAAGCGGAGCGTGGGGGAATTCTCAATCGGCACACGGCTGCCGCGCACGATGGTGCGCAGGGCTTTTGAGGCGGAACGCTGCGAGAACGGTGCCAGATAGCGCATCATCGCTGGATCGAGGTAACAGCGGCCCAGGGAAGATAGTGTCGCGAAACGAGCAACCAGCGTTCGGTCACAAATCGAAATCACATCCGAGATCGAACGCGGCTGCAGAGGCTGCAGGGCGTCGCTTCGCGCAAAGACGTTGGCCACCTTTCCCTTGGGGAAGAACACTCGTTGGCCCGGCGTGCTGCGGTGGCGGAAGTGGGTCATCAGCTGGAGCAGCACCGGTGGGGAAACCCGCGATGCCACGGCAGCAAACGCCTCCAGCACGTCACCGCCCCCGCCAAGGCGCAGCAGCATGTCAAGGCGCCGCGCAAGGTCGCCAGGTCTTGACTTCAGCAGCTCCAGCGCCTCCGCTGGGCCATCTCCCCAGCCGGGTTGCTGCTGTGCACCGTCGGTGCGCGCGAGCGCGATTTCTACACGGCTGTTGAATCCGCGCTCGCGTTGACCGTTGCGTAGCGCAGTAAACGCCGCCGCAGTTTGCGGGAATCGATGTGTGTACTCCCCGGGATGCAGGCGCTCGCCGAAACGAATCCAGCGACCTCCCAGCGCTGCATGTCCTCCAGCCGTGAGGGCGTGCGTTCCAGCCACGCCAGCAGGCGCGCACGAACCGAGCGCGGAAGCCGTCCGAACTTGGTCGGCTGCGCCAACGATACGTCGCCGCCACTTATCGCTGCTGCGATACGCAGAACATCGGTGGCGGTTTGAATGCTGGCGTCCAGCGCAGCCGGATCGAGCCCTTCCCGCAGCATCGTTCCAGCAAGAACCGCGAGATTCTCCTTGCAGGCCACTTTCGCGGGTAGCAGGCGGGTAATCGATTGGCCGTACTGCACGATGAATCGGGCGACGTCCTCACGATCCTGTGGCGAGTAAGGCGCCTTGGATTGCGCCAAACGCGTAAACACTGACATCAGCTCAGCCGGCGACCCCAGGCGAAGCGGCCGCAGCCTGGGCTGTTCCTTGGACGGCGAGCGGTGCTCGCCTCCGAGAAACGCATCCACCAGCCCCCAGTAGTGTCTCAAGGCGTTGAGATAGAGCTCGCCCTCGGCCAGCGCCATGACTTGAGCAGGAAAGCCGGGATACAGCGGCCTGAATACCCGATGCGCGCCAAGCATCGCCTTCAGCTCCCGCTCCAGGCGACAATAGAAATTGACAGCTCCATCAGCACCGAGCGACGACAGCCGCGCTTCGAGATCCGGGGCCAGGCCGTAACCATACGCGGCCAGATTCCGCTGGATGGTGGCAATCACCTCAACGGGTGTAGTGCCATCACCCCGCTCCAACACAACCATCGATCTACGACGAAGAAGGATCTGGAACATCGCTGGAATAATTAAAAAGGCGGAGAGCGGAGACCCTATTTCAGGAAGGTTAGAAGGAAGGACCCCCATAGCCGCCTTGGTAGCAGAGTAACACCGAATGCGCTGGGTGCGGCTCCCTCGTAATCGGCAACCAGACATGGCGCTTTCGGGTCAGGCGCCCGCCACCTTGCTCAGGAGGTTGACCAGTATGCCTTCGCCCATGCGCTTCGCCGCACGAATCGCAGGGTGAGCAGGCACTTTTAATTGCGGGAGGTAGGCGTGGCAGCCAGTCTTGATAGTGAAGTGCTGGGCCATGAAGTACAACTCAGCAGCAATACTCACCTCATCAGCCCCCGCGCCGTGCAGTCGAACATAGCGCTCCAATGCAAGCGTTGCGATGCTGGCTCCCAGAATCTCTGTCTGTCGACTGGAGTCACCGTGCCAGAAGATACGAATCCAGCCCTCATCTTCGGCATCCTCGTCCGCGCTGAATGGCAAGATGAGCGTGCCATCGTGCAGGCTCCGCGCGCACCAGAGCTCACCATGGCGTTCGCCCCAGTAAAGGGGAGCGAGGTTGGCGACACATCCGACGATTGCAGTGCTTTTGTTGCTCAAGGACTCTTCTCCGCTTGCCGGCAATAGTGACATGCGCACGTTGAGCGCGCCGCCCCCGGAAGGACTGCGGGGTTCGTGAGCCTCCCGAGGCCGTAGGTATGTCGCATCCGCCCTACCCTTGCCGCTACCAACCCGGCCGCAACGGGAGGCAAGCCTGAGCCGCTGACAACGTCGACAGCCTTGCTGCTCAAGGTTCTCGCCCAATCCAGCCTTATGCAACGATTCTGAAAATGTTGAAAGTGGTGTCGGCTTCAGCCCTACTGCATTGGCATCGCGCACAACCGGGCGTATTCCTTGCTGTGCCACCTTGAACAGGTGGTCGGGCCTCGAAATCCCGGTTGTGTAATCGTGACTTACGCTTGCCAGTCGGCACCATCGCCAAGGTGGTGCCGGCTGGCAATCCGTCTGCCGGCTATGGCGGGCGGTGCGTGGAGGCCTTGCGCCTGCCGGTCTGATTGCACGCCGGATTTCGAGCCACGCATCGTCCGCCACCTTTATCGGTGGCGGCTTCTGCCTGCACGCAAGGAGCCCTGCCATGACCACGCCCCACTCCCCTGCCCCACATCCGATCCATGAGGCGCCCTCGGCCGGGCCTGCCGTGGATCCCAATACCCTTATCGCGCTGCTGCACAGCATCGGCTCGGGTGTTGCGGCCAACGGCCAGCCCTGGCCAGAGCGCCATCAGCTGCGTGGCCGGCAGATGGCGCTGGCTGATACCGATTGCTCACTGACGGGCCTGCGTGTGGTGCTGGAAGTACTGCTGGCCGCAGAACGCACCCGCCAGAACGGCGAGCCGGACCAGTACGTTGGCGACCGGGTGATGGAAGGGCTGATCATGGCCGGCATGGGGCTCGCAGCCCATGCAAGCGAACGGCTGCAGCCGGAAGACTGAAGGATTGGCCTGGTGAATTGCACGCTTGTTGTGCGCACTCCGCTGATGAAGGTGCACCACGCAGTGATGTGGGTGCTTTTCCTGGCGCTGGTCGTTGCAGCACGGATTCATTGGCCAGAGCCTGAAAAACCAGAGATCCTCGCGTACCGGGGTGTATCCGATGAGATGTTCTCGATGCTTCGTCGCCACGCTCTCCGATTCGCAGGGGCGCGGGCACGCGACGGTTTCGAGTTCCTGGATGGGCCGAACGCAGCGTCTTCCTTCCAGATCCAGTGCAGGAGTGTGCCGGTTCTGTACGTAGAGAGGCAGCCCCTTCTGCTGTTGATCAGGCTGCCACTTGGCGCGGGGCGACGGGCGCCTGCGATCTTCTACCTGCAGGCCACGCTGCAGTGGCCACTGCACCCATTGAGCTATCTGGAGCAGTTCCTGGCGGGCGTGCAGGAGCCAACCGTGCAGGATCGATTATTGCTGATGGTCGCTGGCGGCGTGCCTGAGGAGGAGCGCTGTGAGTAACGAAAGCTATCGCGCCAGGGCATCGGCTAGAACGCTCCCCATCACGTCAGACTTTGGCATTTGGCTCACTGGGATTTCGGCTTGCTCAAACCACGCCCGGCCTGCCTCCGGGTGCGGGCCAGTCAGAACAACTTTTCCTGAACCGTAGCGATACGAGGCGGCGCTTATGTCGCCATTTTCATAGTGCCCAAGCGCCTTGAACCCAGCTGAGGGGGATGCAGGGAAATAGGGCCCGTCCTGGAAGAACATCTGATCCTGATGCCCAAGCCACTCCACGGCAACGGCAGCGTCGTCAATCGAATGCACAGGGAAGCCGGGACGGCCGACGGCACTGTCCAGGTCCTCGTCAATCAAGCCGAGATTGTTCGCGTCCGCCAAGTACGCGCCCATACATAAGCCAAGGTAGTGACCGCCTTGATCTACGTACGCCCTGATGGCGTTGGAACGCTGCCCACCTAAGGCTCGAAGCGCCGCTGGGATGTTCTGGCCTCCACCCGGCTGGATGTAGAGGTCGAAGCGCTTCAGGTTTTCAGGGGTGACGTCCAGCGGCTCATCCGGCCCGACGTACTCCACCTGGTACTTCCCCGATGCTTCGATCGAACGTCGAACGGTCTCTGAGCAGTCATCGCATCCCGCGTCGCCGCGATAGATTGCGATACGAGGAGGCGTGGAGGATAAGGCCGCGCCCGAGATCAGTAGCAGCGCCGCCAGGAGGTTGGCTGTCCGCAGGAATTCAGCCACCGAAAGATCTCCGCTGGTTCACTGAAAACGTCTGCATAGGATGGTGATCGAGAGCGGTGGCGGGTGGCCGGATTACGCTGGACTTCGGGTGAATTTGCTCTGAATCCAATGGGCAGAAAGGACGCGGGGAAATTCGACTCGCGGCGGGCATCGCATGGCGTTTTGCCGGCCAGCGGCCGGCACTACCCCTTGCGTTGTGGGAGTCCGGAATCGCAATTACCGTGACGCGTCACGGTGAATGGCGTGAACCATCGACCGGGTATGATGCCGGCTTTCTCGCACTTGCCACGATGCAGCGCGCGCGTTGCTGTTGGCTACGCGCCGTTGCAGCTGAGATCCCACTTACTCCATGCTCGCTTCCTATTCCCCCATCATCATCTGGGCGGCCGTGGCCGTTGCCACCGTCGGCCTGCTGTTCCGCCCCTTCCGCATTCCGGAATACGTCTGGGCGCTGGGCGCGGCCGCGCTGCTTCCGCTGCTCGGGGCGGTGTCGCTCGGCACGACCTGGCACGCGGTTGCCGAAGGGCGCGACGTTTATCTGTTCCTGATCGGCATGATGGTGCTGGCCGAGCTGGCACGGCGCGAGGGCCTGTTCGACTGGCTGGCGCTGTATGCGGTGCGGCATGCCGGCGGCTCGGGGCGGCGCCTGTTCGATCTGGTGTTCCTGGTCGGCACGGTAGTACCGGTGTTCCTGTCCAACGATGCCACGGCGGTGGTGCTGACGCCCGCTGTCTATGCGGCATGCAAGGCGGCCCGCGCCAATCCCCTGCCCTATCTGTTCGTCTGCGCGTTCATCGCCAACGCGGCCAGCTTCGTGCTGCCCATTTCCAACCCGGCCAACTTGGTGGTGTACGGCAGCCACATGCCCTCACTGCTGCAGTGGCTGGCACAGTTCGCGCTGCCTTCGTTGGCTGCGATCGGCGCCACCTATCTGGTGCTGCGCTGGGTGCATCGCCGCGAGATCGCACAGCCGCTGGCAGCGTCGCCCGCGCATCGCCCGCTTACCGAGGGTGGCCGGCTGAGTGCGCTGGGCGTGTTGTTCACCGGCACCGTGCTGCTGGTGACCTCGGCAATGAACGGCCCGCTGGGCCTGGCCACCTTCTGTGCGGGCGCGCTGAGCGTCGCGGTGGTGGCGATCCGCCAGCGCCGCGGCCCGCTGCCGCTGTTGCGCCACGTGTCATGGGGCGTGCTGCCGCTGGTGGCCGGCCTGTTCGTGCTGGTTGAAGCGGTGTCGCAGACCGGTGTCATCCAGGTGGCGGCCAGCAACCTGCAGGCGCTGGCGCAGACCTCGCCGCACCAGGCTGGCTGGCTGGCCGGCGCCTCGGCCGCACTGCTCAGCAACGTGGCCAACAATCTGCCGGTGGGTCTGGCGGCCGG
>Ga0157373_10003356_pt1 | contig 12100 bp, 11 predicted proteins | sample C65metaG_FD_113460 | JGI IMG/M metagenome (GOLD analysis project Ga0157373, IMG submission 113460) | Corn rhizosphere microbial communities from Kellogg Biological Station, Michigan, USA - C6-5 metaG | ecosystem: Host-associated > Plants > Roots > Rhizosphere > Soil | place: USA: Michigan...
ACGGGCGCCGCCGCGCCGCTATCGGCCGCGGCGGGAGCGGCCACCGGCGCGAAGCCGTCCCACGCGAGCGTCGCCCGGCCGAGCTTGACGGTGAGCCGCTCGGGCAGACCCTCGTCGAGCGTCTGCGCCAATGCTTGCAGGTCCGTGGCCGCGATGCCGGTGAGGCGCGCCTCGCGAAAGCGACGCAGCGCATCGGACCAGGCGAAATAGTCGCCGAGCCGGCGCAGCTCGGCGGGGCCGTCGGGCCGGCCCCGGAGCTGCACCTGCAGCGCGGCCCACTGCTCGGAAGAGATCCCGGGCGGGACGGCGGGCGCGACCTGCACTGCAGGAGCCACCGGCGCAGCGGTCGCTCCGGAGGGACCGTGCGCCGCCGCCGCCATGGACGGTGGCGTTGCGACGGCAGATAGAGGCGCCGGCGTGGCCGGTCCGTCGGCGCGCCCAGCTGGCCACAGCCAGACGGTGGCCAGCGCGGCGGCGCCCGCGGCCACGAACCAGCGTCCTGCACGTTGCGGCGTTCTCATGGAGGACCAGTATTGCCTGCTCCTGACGCGGTGCCAAGAGGCGGCGCGTCACGATCCCTGGCACGGGCGGACCGGCCCGCGCAGTCGCCGCGAATGACGCAGGACACCTTCGAATATCGAGCCCGATTTCTTTCTGGCCCATCGCACCGAAGCGGTCATGCAGTGCGCTCGGAGAGAACGCGAGTGCGCTGGACGCCTTGGACGGCGCGTTTGGCGCCCACGACCGTAGCTCGTGTTCCTCAAGGACGACCCGCGCTGGACCGGCCTTCGACAGGAGTCGCGATTCCGGACGCTGCTGCACCGGATGCATCCCGACCGTTACGGGCGAGGGCTGTCACCGCGTTGACTGCGCGGGCGCGATGCGGATTCGCTGCATCGTCACCAGGCTGCGCGCAGCGGGCAAACGGCACGTCTTCGCCATGACGATGCAAAAGCGTCGCTGGGCGTAGCATGTCTCGACTTCAATGATCGCCGCGGGAGTGTCGGTTATGGATCGGCGGACCGTCATCAGCGGTGCGGCGTGCTGCATCATCGGCGCCACTCCCTTCCATGCGAAGGCGCAGCGGCCTGAAGCGCCGGTGATCGGCTTTCTGAGCAGCAGATCCCCGGAGGAATCGGCGGCGCATGCTGCCGCTTTCCGGCGCGGACTCGCCGATAGCGGCTTTGTCGATCCGGAAAGCGTTGTCATCGAGTACCGTTGGGCGAAGGGTGACTATGGGCGTCTGCCTGGACTCGCAACGTCCCTCGCGAAGCTGCGGGTCAATGTCCTGGTCGCTGTCGGCGGCACGCCCTCGGCACTTGCAGCCAAGACGGTCGCTGGCGCCATTCCGATCGTCTTTTTGATCGGCGATGATCCGGTAAAGCTCGGTCTCGTTTCTAGTTTGGGTCGACCGGGGCGCAATCTGACCGGCGTCACGTTCGTCACGACCGAGTTGGGTGCCAAACGCTTGGAAGTCCTTTACGAGCTTGTACCCAACGCCAGCCTCAGCGCGTTTCTCCTCAACCCGCACTTTGCCGACGCGGCGGCTCAAGGGGAAGCCATGCAGAGCGCGGCACGTTCGCTTGGCCGCCGACTCCTCGTCTTGCAAGCGAGCACCGAAGCTCAGATCGCCGCCAGCTTCGCTACGCTCGGCCGAGAAGGAGTCGGAGTCCTGGTCGTTCAAAACGATCCGTTCTTCGACTCTCAGCGAAAACAGATCGTGGCCCTTGCGAGCCGCAATGCGATCCCCGCGATTTACCACATTCGAGAGTTTCCGGCCGCGGGTGGCCTGATCAGCTACGGAGCCAGTCTTGCTGATGCATATCGTCAAGTGGGCATTTACGCTGGCCGCATCCTCAAGGGCGCAACTCCCGGTGAGCTGCCGGTCGAGCAGCCGACGAGGTTCGAGATGGTGATCAACGTCAAGACCGCGAAGGCGCTCGGGATCACGGTGCCGCAGTCAATGCTGCTGCGCGCCGACGAGGTTCTCCAGTGACGTCCTTTCTGTTGTCGGTCGGGTGGCGTCTTCGGCCGGCGACGCGGCGGTGCTCTAATCAGAGTGCGTCCAGGAGGCCGCATGAAGCGCCGCAGGATTCACGTCGCAAGTCGCCGGCTGTTGCTCAAAGCCTCCGCTGGCGCGTGGCTGGGTGCCTCGCTCCCCACCGCGAAGCCACAGAACCCCATGCGCCGGGTCGCGTTTCTCGGCATTGTCGAGGCACCGGCTCCGGGTCTAGAGGCCTTTCGATCGCGGCTTGCGGAGCTTGGATGGGTCGAGGGCAAGAGTCTCGTCCTGGACATGAGATTCACGCACGGCGACGGCGCGCGCATTGCGCCCCTGACGGCTGAATTGTTGGCGCTGCAGCCCGACGTCTTCGTCGCACCCTTCGACACCTTCGCGATTGCGGCCGCTGCTTCCACTTCGAAAGTGCCGATCGTGTTCGCGGGGGGAATCGATCCCGTCGCGTACGGCCTCATTGACTCGCTCGCCCACCCCGGTCGCAACGCCACCGGCCTCAGCATCAGCGGCGTCGCACTCGGCCAGAAGGGACTGTCACTGCTCAAGGAAGCTGTCCCGCGGTTGAGCGTGGTCGGCGTCATCGTCGGCAATCGCGACCGCTACAAGGTCGAGTCCCTCGAGGACACCGCGAGGCACAGCGGCCTAAGGCTGGTGCAGTTCGAACTGACCCGGCCGGACGACATCGATCAGGCGTTCGAGAAGTTCACCCAAGCCGGTGCGAACGGTGTCGTGGACTATGCCGGCACGCCATCCACGTTTGAGGTCCGTGATCGGCTCGCCGCATTGGCGATCGAGCACCGGCTGCCGATGCTCGTGTCGTCGGCACAGGCCGATTCCGGAGGATTGTTATCGTACGGGCCGAACAATGTTGATGTGTTCCGACACACTGCCGAGCTGGTGGATCGAATTCTCCGCGGCGCGAAACCGGCAGACATTCCAGTCGAGCAACCGAATTTGTACGACTACGTCGTGAACCTGCGAACCGCTCGCGTGCTTGGAGTCACCTTGCCACAGTCCGTGCTGTTGCGTGCCACACGCGTAATCGAGTGAACCGAGCTCCGCACGGTGACGGTTTGCCGGGAACGATGGCGGAAAGAGAGAAATCCGATGAGTGACGACGTCGCGCAAATTCGGGCAGCAGTTCAAACCTACCTCGACGGCCTCTATGAGGGTGATGCCGCCAAGCTTGCCGAGGTGTTTCATCCGACGAGCCTGCTGACGTACGAGGACAAGGGTCAGCTGAAGCCCTGGCCGCGCGACGAATGGCTGGCGGCCGTGCGCGCGCGGCCGTCGGCCAAGTCGCAGGGCCTGCAGCGGCATGACGAGATCCTGCAGATCGACCAATCGTCGCCGACCACGGCATTCGTGAAGCTCAAGTGCGCGCTGCCGCCGCGTTTCTTCACCGACTACCTCTGCTTTCTGAAGGTCGAAGGCAAGTGGCGGGTCGCGCAGAAGGTCTTCGCGATCGAGCTTCGCTGACGCGCTTCGCTGTTCGAACGGCGGACGGTGTCCTGGAACTCACTGACCAGGATCAGACCGAGCACCAGAGTGATGCGCTTTGCCGCTCGCTGCAGGGCGCGCTCGATGGCAGGGAGCGTGCCTGCCGCAGAGCGTGGAAACCCGCTTGCCGCACCTCGATGCACGCCAAAGACTCGTTGCGCGTGACAAGGCCATCACCCACGCGTGCCATCGAGGAGATCGAAATGAAACTGAACATCGTCTGTGCAGCGACCACGTTGGCGGTTGGGGTCGGCGCGCACGCTGCCGTGTACACGGTGACGAACTACGGCGACAGCGGTCGAGGCACGCTGCGCAACGCGATCATGCAGAGCAACGCGAACCCGAGCGCAGGCGGCAACACGATCCGGATTCCTGCTCTCGGGGTCGCGCCCCACATCATCAAGCTGAATTCGCTTCTGCCTCCGATCGTTGGTCCGGTCGTGATCGAGGGCGCGCAAAGCCGCCTCGCGAGCGCGGCCGGTCCCGCGGTGGCGATCGACGGCTCGAACTTCATCAACGGCGACGACGTCTCGTTCTGTCCCGGGTTGACGAGCGGCTTCGGGCCGAACGTTCGCACCGTCTCGAACCCCGGCCTCGCGGTGGTCGATTCCGGCAACGTTCGCATCACCAACCTCGAGATCCGGAGCTTTTGCATCGGCATCCTCTCGCTGCGCAGCCACGACAACCGGTTCGACCACAACCTGATCCACAACATGTCGGGCGGCGCCGGCATCCTCGTGACCGGAGACGCCGGCGATGCGTCCGGCAGTTCGACGTCGGGCCTGAGCGTCAACAACGTCATCGAGTTCAACACCCTGTACGACACCGGCGACGGCATGGAGTGCACGCGCGGCACCGCAAACACCACGTTCCGGGGCAACGTCGGGTACGAGACCGGGCGGACGTCGGTGCCGCCGTCGCAAGGCATCGAATGCGCGGGCGTCGCCGACCGCATCTACATCGTCGGCAACTCGTTCACCGGGTACTCGGACGGCCTGCAGATGAACGCGATGACCAACGGCGTCATCGCGGGCAACACGATCAGCAAGACGACGTACGGCATCACGTGGAGCGGATCCGGCACGGTGATCGGCAACACGATCACCGGCAACCGGATGGGCGTGGGGCCGTCGGGCGCGGCAAAGGTCACCATCACGCAGAACAGCATCTACAACAACGGCCACGCCGAGATCATCTCGCAGGCCGGCGCGGCGGGCGGCACGATGAACCTGGCGAGCCCGGCGCTGCTCGGCATCGACTTCGCGGTCAACGGCGTGTCTCCGAACGACGTCGCGGGCTGCGCCGATGGCCTTCCCGACTGTGCCGCGCCGCAGAACTTTCCGGTGCTGAGCGCGAGCTCGACCTGGGGTTCGGCTGGGGTCACCTTGAGCGGCGTGCTGCAGACGCGGCCCAACGGGCCGTACAAGATCGAGTTCTTCGCCAGCCACACGTTGAATGCATCCGGCTTTGCGGAGGGCGAGGTGTTCCTCGGCAGCGTGGTCGTGACCACCGATGCGACCGGAACGGCGTCGTTCACGTTCACGTCGACACCGAACCCGCTCGGCGACGGCAGCTCGATCGGCTTCTTCACGGCGACGGCGACGAACCTGGCGACCGGCGCGACCTCCGAATTCAGCGCGCCGGTGGCGCTCAGCCACTGAGGGTGTCGTTCAGCCCGGCGATCACATCGGTCGAATCGCTCTCGCGCGCGCTGCCGTCGTCGAGCGGGCGGTTGCGTTGACCGCATCCTTGCGGCGAAAGAGCGACGACGCCGCGCTGAGCCCGGCGACCTCGCGCGCCGTCTCGATCAGCGCGCCGCCGAGGCGCTTCATCCGCGCCTCGTCGAGGCGTACCGCCGGGCCGGCGATGGTCACCACGCCGATGGCGACGCCGCGCACGACGACCGGCGCCGCCATCGCCGACATCGCCGGCGCGAACACCTCGTTGATCGTCGCGTAGCCGCGCTTGCGCGCCGCGTGCACGAAGGCGAGCAACGCCTTGACGGTGGTCGGCGCGTTCGGGCCGTATGCGCCCGGCGACCCGAAGCCCTGGCGCGCGACCAGCCGAAGCGCCTCCTCGTCCGTGAGCGTCGACAGCCACGCGTGGTTTTTTGTGAATGACGCGGCGCCCACCGAGAGACCCATGTCGGGGTCGTAGCGCAGGCCGCGCGTCGCTCCTTGCGCCTTGGCGACGAAGACGAGCTCCTCACCGTCGATGATCGCCAGCCGCACCAGCTCGCCCGACTCGGCGGCGAGGCGGTCGAGCGAAGGCTGCGCGACGTCGACGACCCCCGACGCGCCGAGATAGCCGAGGCCGAGCGCGACGAGCTTGATCGTCAGGCCGTAGTCGCCCTGGTCGCGCAGCTGGCGCACGTAGCCGCTCTTGACCAGCTCGGAGAGGAGGCGGTGCGCCGCGCTGAGCGGCATCGCCATCGTGGCGGCGATGTCGGAGAGGGCGGCACCTTCGGGGTGGGCCGCAAGGTGCTCGAGCACCGCGAGACCTCGTTCCAGCTGGGCAGTCATTGCCGACCGATCGTAGCCGGACTGCTAAGTGTTTTCCATATTGGAAAGCCTTTCCATCATCCCGATGATGCGGCCCATCCACCACCGCAGGAGTGCCGTCCGTGCGCCGTCCCTTGCTCGCCGTCTCGCTGCTCGCCGCCCTCGGACTCGCGCTGCCCGCAACAGCGCAGGAGATCCAGGAGCGGACGATCCGCTTCGGCCACCTCAACAACCCCGACCACCCGACCAGCACCGGCGTCAAGAAGTTCGCCGAGATCGTCGCCGCCAAGAGCGGCGGCAAGATCAAGGTCCAGGAGTACCCGAGCAGCCAGCTCGGCAACGAGCTGCAGCAGCAATCGGCGCTGCAGGGCGGAGTGCAGGAGATGCTCGTCGCGTCGACGACGTCGCTCGCCGGCATCGTCAAGGAATTCGGCGTCTTCGACTTCCCCTTCCTGTTCAGCAACGCGCACCAGGCCGACGCCATGGTCGACGGTCCGCTCGGCAAGATGCTGAGCGGCAAGCTTGCCGAGAAGGGCGTCGTCGTGCTCGGCTTCTTCGACCTCGGCTTTCGCAACGTCACCAACGGCAAGCGGCCGATCACCAAGCCCGAGGATCTCGAGGGCCTGAAGCTGCGCGTGATCCCGAACCCGGTGTTCCTCGAAACGTTCAAGACCTTCAAGGCGAATCCGATTCCGATGCCGTTCGCCGAGCTGTACGGCGCGCTCGAGAGCAAGGCGGTCGACGGCCAGGAGAACCCGTACTCGGTGATCCTGTCGAGCAAGTTCTACGAGGTGAACAAGTACGTCAGCGCGACGAACCACGTCTACGCGACCAACCCCGTCCAGATCAGCAAACGCTTCTGGGACAAGCTCTCGCCGGTCGAGCAGAAGCTGCTGCGCGACGCCGCCATCGAGGCGCAGAACTACCAGCGTGTCGTCAGCCGCGACGTCGCGAGCAAGGCCGTCGGCGAGCTCAAGGCCAAGGGCATGATCTACAACGACATCGCCCCGGCCGAGCTCGCCCGCATGCGCGCCGAAGTCAGGCCCGTCTACGAAAAGTTCGCCGCGTCGTACGACCCGGCGGTGATGAGCCTCTTCAAGAGCGAGCTCGAGCGCGTCTCGAAGCTGTGACGCGGATGATCCAGCTGCTGGTCCTGCACGGACCGAACCTCAACCTGTTCGGACGCCGCGAGCCGCACATCTACGGCACGACGACGTTGGCCGAGATCGACGCGCGCCTGCGCGAGCTGGCGAACGAGCTCGAGCTCGGGCTCGAGATCTTCCAGTCGAACCACGAGGGTGCGCTGATCGACAAGCTGCACGAGCGCATCGACAGCGCCGCCGGAGCGCTCGTCAACCCCGCGGGCCTGACCCAGCACGGCGTGCCTTTGCACGACGCGATCAAGGCGATGCCGTTCCCGGTGCTCGAGGTGCACATGAGCAACATCGCCGCGCGCGAGCCGTGGCGGGCGCATTCGATCATCTCGCCTGCCGTGCACGGCACGGTGCAAGGGCTCGGCTGGCGCTCGTACACCGCGGCGCTGCGCGCGTTGGCCGAGCTGGCGAGCGAAGCGCTCTCGAGCGGCGCGCGGAGCTAGACGCGTGGCGCTCGCTGGCAAGGCGGCGCTGGCCATGTGGTGGGACATCGCACCGCAAGTCCGCTCGGACTTCGAGCACTGGCACGCCCACGAGCACTTCCCGGAGCGTCTCGCGATCCCGGGGTTCCTGCGCGCCTCGCGCTGGCGCAGCGCCGACGGCGGCGACGCCACGTTCGTCCTCTACGAACTCGCCGACCACGCGGTCCTGGAGTCGCCTTTGTATCTGGCGCGGCTGAACGCGCCGAGCCCGTGGTCGACGCGGCTGATGCCGCATCACCGCAACATGGTCCGCAGCCAATGCCACGTGCTCGAGAGCCGCGGCGGCCTGACTGCGCGCAACGTTCTCACGATCCGTCTTGCGCCCGCTGCCGGGCGCGAACCCGACCTGCGGCGCGCATTGCGCGAGCTGTCCGCGTCGGCGCCGTCGCGGCCGGGTCTGGCCGGTCTGCATCTCCTGAGGCACGAGCCGCCACCCATCGATGCGACGACCGAGCAACGCCTGCGCGGGCTTTCCGATGGCGAGGCCGATTGGGTGCTGATCGCGAGCGGTTTCGACGCGGACGCCGTCGCGGCGCTCGGCGCCGGCGAGCTCGGCGAAGCCGCCCTGGTCGCGATGGGAGCGGTGCCCCGCTCTCGGCGCGCGCTCTTCGAGCTGGCTTACGCGGCCATTGCCAGCGATGTCGCCGGCATCGCCGCGCCGGCATCCACGGTCTCGCCGAATGAAGCTGATTGAGCGGCTGCTCAACGGCTATGTGCGGCTGCTCGAAGGCGCGATCGCCGCCTGCATGCTGCTCATGGTCGTGCTCGTCTTCGGCAACGTCGTCCTGCGCTACGGCTTCAACTCCGGCATCACCGTCTCCGAAGAGCTCTCGCGCTGGCTGTTCGTCTGGCTGACGTTTCTCGGCGCCCTGATCGGGCTTCGCGAGCACGCCCACCTCGGCACCGACGCGCTCGTCGCGCGGCTCGGTCCGCGCGGCAAGAAGGTCTGCCTATTCATCGGCCATGCCTTGATGCTGGTGATCTGCTGGATGCTGTTTCGCGGCTCGCTCGAGCAGACCAAGATCAACTGGGACGTCTCCGCGCCGTCGAGCGGCGCCTCGATGGCGTGGTTCTACAGCGTCGGCCTCGTCTTCTCGGTCTCGGCGGCGCTGCTGACGCTGGCGGATCTGTGGAAGCTCCTCACCGGCCGCGCCGGCGACGACGAGCTCTCGCTGGCCAGCGACCACGAGGCGGCGGCATGACGCTCGTCGTCTTCGTCGGCTCGCTGCTCGCGGCGATGGCCGTCGGCATTCCCATCGCGTTCGCGCTTCTGGTCTGCGGTGCCGCGCTGATGTGGCAGCTCGGCATGCTCGATCCGCAGATCCTCGCGCAGAACCTCATCAACGGCGCCGACAGCTATCCGCTCCTGGCGGTGCCGTTCTTCCTGCTCGCCGGCGAGATCATGAACGTCGGCGGGCTGTCGCGGCGCATCGTCCACGTCGCGCTCGTCCTCGTCGGCCACGTGCGCGGTGGCCTCGGCTACGTCACGATCGTCGCCGGCTGCCTGCTGGCGGCGCTGTCGGGCTCGGCCGTGGCCGATGCGGCGGCGCTGACGGCGCTGCTGCTGCCGATGATGATCGCCGCAGGACACGACAAGGCGCGCGCCGCCGGCCTGATCGCCTCGACCGGCATCATCGCGCCGGTCGTTCCGCCGAGCATCGGCCTCGTCGTCTTCGGCGTCGCCGGCAACGTCTCGATCTCCAAGCTCTTCATGGCCGGCATCTTTCCCGGTCTGATGCTCGGCCTGACGCTCTGGATCACGTGGTGGTGGATGGTGCGCAAGGAGGCGATCGAATCGCCGCCGCGCCGCCCGTTCAAGGATCTGGTCGCCGCCGTGCGGAGCGCCGCATGGGCGCTCGTGCTGCCCGTGATCATCATCGTCGGCCTGAAGTTCGGCGTCTTCACGCCGACCGAGGCCGGCGTCGTCGCGGCGGCGTATGCGCTCTTCGTTTCGTCCGCGATCTACCGCGAGCTCAGGTTCAGCCAGCTCTATCGCGTCTTCGTCGCCGCGGCGCGGACGACATCGCTCGTCATGCTGCTGGTCGCCGCAGCGGCGGTGAGCGCATGGCTCATCACCATCGCCAACATTCCCGGCCAGCTCGTCACCCTGCTGCAGCCGCTGCTCGACAGCCCGCGCCTGCTGATGGCAGCGATCATGGTCGTGGTGATGATCGTCGGCACCGCGCTCGACCTCTCGCCGACGATCCTCATCATGACGCCGGTGCTGATGCCGCTCGTCAAGGCCGCGGGCATCGACCCGGTCTACTTCGGCGTGCTCTTCATGATCAACAACGCCATCGGCCTCGTCACGCCGCCGGTCGGCGTCGTGCTCAACACCGTGGCCGGTGTCGGCAAGGTGAGCATGGACGACGTCACGCGCGGCGTCGTGCCGTTCATGATCGCCCAGTTCGCCCTCATGTTCCTGATGGTGCTGTTCCCGCAGCTGGTGCGGGTGCCGGCCAGCTGGTTCTACTGATCGCGCACCCGGCGCCCCTTCGCCAGACGGCGGACCGCATCCGGTCCGCCGTTGCCGCTTCTATTGGTACGCTTTCTGCGGCCCGATGTTGCGCGGATCGTGCTGGCCGTGGTGGACGACGCACTGGAAGTTCGCCGCGTCGTTCGGGTCGCCCGACCCGGTGTACTCGGCACGCTCGGGATACGGGCAGAGCGGGCGCTGGAACTGCACGCCCTGCGAGGCCGTGTTGTTCACGTAGTGCGTCGCGATGATTCGTTGCGGCGCGACGCCTTGCTCGACCCAGCTTTCGAGCGCCTTCACGAGATCGTGCTCGGCGTCGATCACCGGCCCGTTGGCGGTGCCGTTGCCAAAGGCGTTGGGTCCGGCGCCGCCGCTGCAATGCGCCATGCCCGGGACCATGAAGACGCGGTAGAAGTCGCGCGGGTCGCCGATCGTGTGAATGACCTTGCGGTAGTAGTTGAGTCCGTTCTCCGGCGGAATCGCAGCGTCGGCCCAGCCTGCGTACTGGATCATCTTGCCGCCGCGCGCCTTGAACGGCCCGAGATCCGGATTGATCGCGCTGAGGATGGGCTGGAACCGGATGCGCGCTTCGTCGTCCTGCTGGTTGACGTCGACGCTGAGGTAGTCGCAATCGGCGACGTTCTTCATCAGGTTGCACGCGAAGCCCTTGCCGAGCGTGTACTGCGAGCCGGGCGACGCGGGCGAGCTGCCGGTGATCCAGTTGACCCAACCTCCGGCCGCGGCCTCGCCGCCGGGCTCGAGGCCGGGGAAGAGCAGGACACCGTCCTCGTGCGGGCCGCGGTAGAGCTTGCGTGCCGCATCGACCTGCGCCGCGGTCAGGCAGGTGGCCGGGTCTTGGCCGCGCCGGCACTGGACGACCTCCGGACGGAACCGGCATTGACGCGGGTCGTTGAGGAACAGATCGCTCGCCAGGCCGCCGTCGTTGCCGGCACATTGCGCGAGCGCCGCATTGCTGAGCAGCGGCAGCTTGCTCGACGGGATGTAGGCATCGGGGACGCCGTTGGTCTGCGGGCCGCCGAGCGTGGCCTGCATGTCGTAGAGATACGAGGAGGCGAACTCGCCGACCTGATCGTTGACGGGCGAGCCGACGATGATCCCGTCGAAGTCGTTCGGGAAGCGCTGCGCCTCCTGCAACGCCTCGCGGCCGCCGTCCGAGCAGCCGACGAAATACGAACGGCTCGCGCCGCGCCCCATCAGCATGCTGATGATCGCCTTCGACTTCTCGGCGGTTGCGTTGACCGCGCGATAGCCGTAGTCGAGCAGGACGTCCGGGTTGTTGATGAACGCCGGCGCGCCGGCCGGCGGCCCCGCCGTGCCGTCGTCGGTCGCGGCGGCCGCATAGCCGCGCGACACCGCGTTGGCGATGTTGCCGAGCGAGATCGATCCCGCGAACCCGCCGTTGCCGGTCTGCTGGTACTTGCCGTTCCAGTTCGCTTCGGTCGGGATCCAGACCTCGAAATGGATGTTCGACTGCGGTCCGGGCTTGATCGTGCCCGCGACACGGCAGAGGTCGACCGGCGCCTTCGTCGAGCCCGAGACGGTGCTGCCCGCGGTGTACGACTGGGCGAGCGTGATGGTGGTGTCCGCGAGCACGAAGCTCGTGAGGTCGGCGCAAGTCGCCGCCAGTGCGGGCGCGACGTGCATCGCCGCCGCGGCGCCGACGAGCAGCGGCGCGACATGCCTCGGCTGGAACCGCTTCATCGACGATCGAATGGATGGCGACAAACGAGACTGCATGGCTGTCTCCTGGTTCGGCGCTGCGGCGCCGGAGATGGTGGATGTCCGAGCGGACTGTTCTTCTTGATGCGCCGGTGAGATTGCCGGGCTGCGGAGTTTCTACGCCGCGCGAAGATCAGTGTCAAGAAACGCGATCGCGCGATCGCCGTGCGCAACCGTTCGCTGCATCGCGAAGCCGTGTCGTCAGGTTGCGGGAGCGCGCTTTGGCAACG
>Ga0157373_10003357_pt1 | contig 12097 bp, 8 predicted proteins | sample C65metaG_FD_113460 | JGI IMG/M metagenome (GOLD analysis project Ga0157373, IMG submission 113460) | Corn rhizosphere microbial communities from Kellogg Biological Station, Michigan, USA - C6-5 metaG | ecosystem: Host-associated > Plants > Roots > Rhizosphere > Soil | place: USA: Michigan...
CCGGCGCTATGCGCCCTTCACCATCAACGTCGAGCGGCTCAAGCCCTTCCACACGCTGACCGGGCGGATGCACTTCTTCCTGGACCACGACTGGATCCGGGACATCGGCGAGGCGCTGCCGATCTACCGGCCGCCGCTGGACATGCACCGGCTCTTCGGCGAACCCAGGCTCGGCCAGGATGGGTCCATGGAGGTGGTTGTCCGCTACCTGACGCCGCACTCCAAGTGGTCCATCCACTCCGAATACCAGGACAACCTGCTGATGCTCTCGCTCTCCCGAGGCGGCCCGACCGTCTGGATGAGCCCGGCCGACGCGGCGGCCATCGAGGTCAAGGACAACGACTGGGTGGAGTGCCTGAACATCAACGGCGTCCTGGTGGCCCGGGCGATCGTCAGCCACCGGATGCCGGCCGGCGTGGTCTACGTCCACCACGCGCAGGAACGCACCATCGACGTCCCCAAGTCGGAGGCCACCGGCCGGCGCGGCGGCATCCACAACTCCGTGACCCGGCTCCTGGTCAAACCCTCGCACCTGATCGGCGGCTACGCCCAGCTGGCCTACGCCTTCAACTACCTTGGCCCCACCGGAAACCAGCGGGACATGGTGGCCACCGTCCGCCGTCGGTCCCAGGAGGTGCAGTACTGATGCGTGTAATGGCTCAAATGGGCATGGTCATGAACCTGGACAAATGCATCGGCTGCCACACCTGCTCCGTGACCTGCAAACAGGCCTGGACCAACCGCGCGGGCACCGAATACGTCTGGTTCAACAACGTCGAAACCCGCCCCGGACAGGGGTACCCGCGCCGCTACGAGGACCAGGACAGGTGGCGCGGCGGCTGGGAGTTGAACAAGCGCGGCAAGCTGGTGCTCAAGGCCGGCGGCCGGGTCAAGAAGCTCTTCGGGATCTTCGCCAGCCCGGTCCAGCCCGAACTCAAGGACTACTACGAGCCCTGGACCTACGACTACAAAACCCTCGTGGACGCGCCGCTGGGCGATGATTTCCCGGTGGCACGGCCCAAGTCCCTGATCACCGGCGAGGACACCAAGATCACCTGGTCCGCGAACTGGGACGACGACCTGGGCGGTTCCACGGAGAACGGGCACCTGGACCCGATCGTGGAAAAGGTCCGCCGCGAGTCCGAGGACAAGATCAAGTTCGCCTACGAGCAGACCTTCATGTTCTACCTGCCGCGGATCTGCGAGCACTGCCTGAACCCCTCCTGCATGGCGTCGTGCCCCTCGGGCGCGATCTACAAGCGGGTGGAGGACGGGATTGTGCTGGTGGACCAGGACAAGTGCCGCGGCTGGCGGCAGTGTGTCACCGGCTGCCCGTACAAGAAAATCTACTTCAACCACAAGACCGGCAAGGCCGAGAAGTGCACATTCTGCTACCCGCGGGTGGAAGTGGGGCTGCCGACGGTCTGCTCGGAGACCTGCGTGGGCCGACTGCGGTACCTTGGGTTGTTTTTGTATGACGCCGACGCCGTCACCGCGGCGGCCGCGGTCACCGACCCGCAGGAGCTCTACGACGCCCAGATGGACGTACTGCTGGACCCGAACGACCCCGCGGTGCAGGCCGACGCCCGTGCCCAGGGCATCCCGGAGGACTGGATCGACGCGGCCCGGCGCTCGCCGGTCTACGCCCTCGCCAAGGTCTACAAGGTGGCCCTGCCGCTGCACCCCGAATACCGGACCATGCCCATGGTCTGGTACGTCCCACCGCTCTCACCCGTGGTGGACCTGCTGCGCGACCAGGGGCACGACGGCGAGGACGCCGGCAACCTTTTCGGCGCCATCGACGCGCTGCGCATCCCGGTGGAATACCTCGCCGAGCTCTTCACCGCCGGGGACGCGGACCGGGTCACGGCGGTGCTGAAGAAGCTCGCGGCCATGCGCTCCTTCATGCGCGGCATCAGCCTCGGCAACGACCCCGACGACACCATTCCCGAGGCCGTGGGCATGGACAGCCAGACCATGTACGAGATGTACCGGCTGATGGCCATCGCGAAGTACGAGGAGCGTTACGTGATCCCCAAGGCCCACGTGGAACAGGCCCACGACCTCGAGGAGATGGGCTGCTCGCTGGACTTCGATGGCGGCCCGGGCATGCAGGACTCCTCGCCCTTCGGCGAGGCCAGCGGCAGGCCGGTCCCGGTGGCGGTGGAGACCTTCAACGCCCTCCGGGACCGGCAGACCTCCGGCGCGGTGCCCGGGGAAACAACGTTGCGGGGCCGGGTGAACCTGCTGAACTGGGACGGAACCGGGGCGCCCTCCGGGCTGTTCCCCGAAAGGTCGCCCGCCGCGGATCCCGCGGGTTCCGACACCCCCGCGGGGGAGCAGCCGTGAGCCGCCGCGAACAGGTGGTCTACCTCGCCGCCGCCTGGTGCCTGTCCTACCCGGACGAGGACCTGATCGGGAGGGTGCCGCTGATGCGGGCCGCGCTGGCCGAGTTCCCCGGCGCCGTCGCGGACTTCGCCGAGGTCCTGCAATGGCTGGAATCCACCCCGCCGCTGGAGCTCCAGGCCCACTACGTGCGCGAGTTCGACCTGGGCAAGCGCCACGCCCTGCACCTGTCCTACTGGACCGACGGGGACACCCGGCGCCGGGGCGAAGTGCTGGGCAACTTCAAGAAAACCTACCGGCAGAGCGACATCCTGGTGGACACCCATGGAGAACTGCCGGACTACCTGCCGATGGTCCTGGAATACGCCGCGCTGGTGGACCTGGCTGGCGGCCGCGGGCTGCTGAGCCGCTTCCGGGCCAGCCTGGAGATGCTCCGGTTTGGGCTGCTCCGGGACGAGTTGCCGCACGCCCGCATCCTGCAGGCCATCTGCGCCACGCTGCCCGGCAAGTCGCCGGCGGATGAACAGGCGGTCATGCGGATGGCCGGCTACGGGCCGCCCACCGAAGCGGTGGGCCTGGACCCCTACGATCCGCGGCTGCTGCCCGTGAAGGGGGCCTGACCATGCTTGCATCCGAAACCGAGCCCGGAGCCACCACCGCCATCTCGGCGCTGGACATCGTGCTCTGGGGCGTGCTGCCCTACGTCATGGTCGTTGTCCTCGTGGGCGGCCTGGTCTGGCGGTACAAATACGACCAGTTCGGCTGGACCACGCGGTCCTCCCAGCTCTACGAATCCCGGCTGCTGCGGATCGCCTCGCCGCTATTCCACTTCGGCCTGCTCGCCGTCATCGCCGGGCACTTCTTCGGCCTGGTCATTCCGATGGCGTGGACCCAGGCCGTGGGGATGAGCCAGGAGTTCTACCATTTCAATGCCCTCGCCGTCGGCGGGATCGCCGGGGTGGGGACTCTGGGTGGGATCATCCTGCTGATCTACCGGCGCCGCACTACCGGGCCCGTGTTCATGGCCACCACCCGGAACGACAAGTCCATGTACGTGGTGCTCACCGCGGCCATCGTGTTTGGTCTCTGGACCACCCTCGCGAGCGTTTTCGAGGGCGAACACGGGCACAACTACCGCGAGACGGTCGCCCCGTGGTTCCGCTCGCTGTTCATCTTCCAGCCGGACATCGCGGCGATGGCGGAGGCGCCCTTCTCCTTCCACCTGCACACCCTGGTGGGCATGGCGCTGTTCGTGATCTGGCCCTTCACCCGGCTGGTCCACGCCTTCACGGCCCCGTTCCATTACCTCTTCCGTCCCTACATCGTCTACCGCTCGCGGGACCGCGACCGGGACGGCGCCAAGGCCGGCGCCGCCGCGCGGAATTCCAGCACCGCCGCCCGCCGCGGCTGGTCCGCCGTCGGAACCCGCGACCGGGACACCAGGAACCGGTGAGGCGCCCGCGTTCCTGGTGACCCCGCCCCGCTGAATCGAAAGGACACCACGATGGCCGGAGCTGTCCCGTCCGTAGCCGCCCCGGGCGGCCGGACGCTCAATCTGGTGCTCGCCACCGCCGCCTCCGTGGCGGGTTTCTGGGCGTGGAATTCGGTGGCCACCCTGGGCGCCTTCTACACCCAAAACCTCCAGCTCAACCCCGCCACCACGGGCATCCTCGTGGCGATGCCGGTGTTCGTCGGCTCGCTGGGGAGGATCGTCGTCGGCGCGCTGACGGACAAGTACGGCGGCCGCGCCATGTTCAGCTTCGTCCTGCTGGCGGCCATCGTTCCGATCCTGCTGGTGGCACTGGGCGGCACCATCCGCTCCTTCGCGCTGGTGCTGGGCGCCGGGCTGCTCCTCGGCGTGGCCGGGACGGTCTTCGCCGTCGGCATCCCCTTCGTCAGCGCCTGGTACGAACCATCGCGGCGCGGCTTCGCCACCGGGGTCTTCGGCGCCGGGATGGGAGGCACCGCCCTGGCCGCGTTCCTGAACCCGCGGCTGGTCGCCTGGATCGGGTACTTCCCCACGCACCTGCTGATTGCCGGGGTCCTGGCGGTCATGGCGGCGCTGGTCTGGTTCCTGATGAAGGAATCACCGGGCTGGAGCCGCAACAACGCCCCGGTGCTGCCCAAGCTGCTCGACGCCGCCAAGACTCCGGTCACCTGGAAGATGTGCTTCCTCTACGCCGTCGTCTTCGGCGGTTTCGTGTCCTTTGCCACCTACCTGCCCACCTATCTGCGCGATGTCTACACTTTTGATCCCAGCGCGGCCGGTGCCCGCACCGCCGGGTTCGCCCTGGCCGCCGTGCTGGCACGGCCGGTGGGCGGCGTCCTGGCGGACCGGTTCGGCCCCAAACCCGTGGTGGTGGTCTCACTCGCCGGAGTCGCGGTGCTGGCCTGGGTGGTGAACCTGCAGCCCGACGGCGACGTGCCCGCCGGGCTGACGTTCGTCGCCATGGCGGCGGCCCTGGGCCTGGGCACCGGCGGCGTCTTCGCCTGGGTCGGGGTGCTCGCCCCGACGGGCAAAGTCGGCAGCATTTCCGGGGTCGTCAGCGCCGCCGGAGGCCTGGGCGGCTACTTCCCGCCGCTGGTCATGGGGGCCACCTACGACGCTGCGACCCGCAGCTACTCGATCGGACTGCTGCTGCTGGTGGTCACGGCGCTCGCGGCGCTGGCGTTCACGGTCTTCGCCATGCGCGGCCGCGCCAGGGCGACGGTCGCGCCGGCCTGACGGGCCTTAAGCGGACGACGCCCCGATCTGACCCAGGACGACCAGCCGGGCGTTCCCGGCGTTCAGCTAAAAGGAAGCCCCTGGCGATGGAAACAGCGTCAGAAGACTTTCAACCTGAAACGCCGGCTGGCAGCTTCCAGATCCGGGTCATTGAATGAAATGGGGCTCGCACCTAGGTGGATGAGCCCATCGTCGCCGGAAAGCTGCAAGTCGTGGTCGCGGAGCCACACAGCCCAGTTCAAGTACGCGCCGTGACGGCTTCCGAATTTGATACCAGGCGCATATGAGCCGTCGAAGAGGACCAAGTCCCGCAAATGATCGGCAATAGCCGTTGTAACATCACGCCGGTTGGATCGCAGCAGCGAGGTATCAACGTGCGTAATGCCAAGGTCTTTGAGTGTGTCCGGAATCGCGGCTTCCACTGCTGACATGGTTTCGGGGTGCTCAACGTCAATCCACCAGCCGGGAAACGGCAGCTCCACGATGTGCAACTGCCGTTCGGTTCGCCATATTCGGGGCAGCGTGCCCGAGTTCATGAATGACTTTTCTTGCCACTGGTAGGCGACTTCCTCATAGAAGTCCTCCAGGGTCATCCCCAGTGCGTCGGCGTCCTTTCGTAGGGGGTCCACCGTTCCAATTGCACGCTTGAATGACGACAGAGTCTCGGAGAACGCGCACTCGGCATTTTCCGCCAGGTATAGCGTGGTGCCAACGGTGTCGTATCGGCCCCACGCCAACCTGTCCGTTCCGTCCACACGCGCGGGAGCGCTCAGTGCGGAGTAGCTAGTTTTTTGGATGCGGTACGCGGTTTGCCTCCGTGCCGGCAGCAGCCAAATCCCTGTGGCCGGGCAGGCCTGGCCTTCAATCCGACCCACGCCCTAAGCTCCGCCTGCGCCTTCAATGAAGGCCGTAACGGCTGCGGTCACTTCCTTGCCTCGGTCCTCTCTAATCGCAGTTAGAGGCGTGTCCTCGTTCAGTAAAGGATTACCGCCGATGAACCAGCCGCGGGCAATATGCTCACCCTCGGCCTGTTCTAGTCGAGTCCACTCGCGGTGCGCCAGTTGCAGCCGGCGCGTGAAGTCGTTGCCCGGCTTCGGGCCGTCAGGCTTTGCCCATCGGATCGGTTGCTTACGATCTTTGGATCCAGTCAGTGCTGCCACAACGGTTGCCCCAAGAGCATTGTTCAGCTCAAGGACAATCTGGTGAATGTCCATACGGGCTGTCGCACCGTGGATTTCTGTCTCTGTCAGGATTGCCATACACCGAATCTACACCCGGAATACACCACAAAAAGAAAAAATGTGACACACGTCACGGATTGGACGTCCGCCGGAGTCCTCCCTCGCGCTGGCCGCTGCCAGCGCCACATTCTTCGTACCAAGGGCCGTAAAGGTTCCAAGATTGTGGCACGCGAGTGGCGTGGCCCTCCATTGGAAGGGGCGGAGGCGGGTTGCCCATAGAATCTGTCGCAGACCCTCTAGGCATTGGGACGGGACAAAACGTGATCGAAACGAGCACTACGAGAGCCGACTTTGGTTCATCTGTATGGTGGGGCACGGAGGCAGACGTAAGGAAGCTGGTTGAGCTCGTTGAAGAGCTTCAGACTTCTGCATCGGAGCAGACCAGGCAGCGTCTGATCGAGGCGCAGCGGGTTGCTGACAAAGAGAATGACGAGCGTTTGTTCCGAATGGCCGATGCGATTGCAACGGGGATTTCTAAAAGGGGCGGGGACGCCGGATCTTTTGCTGAGCCTAAGTTTCTACTTGACGAAGTTGAAGGTCACCGAAGGACGGCATTCGATTCGGATGCGTTTGAGGCCAGGGCCGTCAGGGATTTGGCTGTAAAAATGACGGTGCGGCATAGGTCTTGGAACGAAGAACGTACAGGCCCTCCGGAAATTCTGCTCCAGAAATTGGACGACCGTGAGACGGTCATGATCAAGCTTGAGTTTGGCAAGAGCTGGGACGACGACAGCCCGTACCTCGCGGTCGATTTAGGCAGCAGGGGCTGTAACGTCCAACTGCGCGGACCGCTGTCCTGGGTTTCTTCAGCTGCTGGGCAACTTAAAGTGGAGTTAGAAAAACGGGGGAGCAAACTAGGTTTTCTCTACAACAGCTACTTGATAGGGGCTATCGGCTTCATCGGTGGCTTGGCTATATGTGCAATATTTCTCCAAAATTTCCCAAACTATCTGAATTTTGCTTGGATCGCGGTTGCTGGAGCGGTTGCAGGAGGTATGGCGCTTCCCTCCGCCTTTGAGAGATGGTTTCCTCGGTTTGAAATAGTGGAGAGCAGCAAGCATCGCGCCCGGGCCATCATAGGTGTAGGCACAACGATTGTCCTCGGGGTGCTTGTGAACCTGATATCAAAATCCATGGGAATCTGAGCTGGCCAATAGCTCCTGGCTATAGCAAGGGTGAGCGGCTGCCGCCCGACTGTTCCAGTACCAAGGAAATGGCACACCCGACTGCAGCGCCACTATCGGATTACTTGCCTGTCTTGTAACTAACGATGATCACCGATCTCGAAGCACCTAGTTGCGAGGCATAGCTGCAAGACCCGTCAGGGTCCATAACTGGACGCTGCGCAGGGGGCAGGGCTGCATCAGTGAGACGTCTCGTATCCCAAGGGTTTTGAGACGTTCCCTCGGTAGCATTCGGTCCACGGGCCCCACGGTCCGCCTGCCGTTGGTCTCGGGACTTCTGGACTGCAGATTTCCTGCACCGATTGGTGGCGGACCAGGATGATGAGTTTGCTGGCTCTATTTTTAGGTCTGGTCGTCCTGCTCGGGCGGTCGCCAACCCGCTACCTAGGTTAGTGACCAAGCGGACTTCATTAAATCGCCGAGGCTTCGGCTAGCCTCGATGAGAAGGCTCGTCAGTGTGACGCCTTAGCCTGTACTGATGACCTGCCCCATCCCTGACAGCCACCGGCGCCTCGATGACGTTCATGCAGAGTGGCACGACGCGCTTGATGCGTATTTTGACGTACACAAGTTTCGGCGCACCTATAACTCCTTCCTCGCCGCAGTCCAAAGCACTATCGACACCGTCCGAAGAAGGAAGCGACTCATTCCCGGAGCTGACGAAAAGCTCAACACCTGGGAGGCCTCGCTGTCCACGGACCGATACCACCGGTGGGGTGATAAGGCCCGAAACCTGGTCATCCATGAGGCAGACCTTTCGCTTCACAGCGTTGCCTGGATGGAGTACACCACCCTTCGGCATAACACCATTAGCCGCCGAATCGATGCGGACCCTGAGACGAGCACCGAAGACCTTCTCACGGCCTTCCTCATGGGCACTCCTGAAGGGATACGTTCTGGACTGCTTCGTATTTCCAGAAAATGGGTCGCCAACACGTTGCCTGACACCGAACTCCTTGAGGCCGGAACCCACCTGTACCGCAATGTCGCGCGGCTGGTAGCAGCCTTCCACACAGGCGGAGAGCCGGATTGCAGCGACTTGGGGCTGCCGGAAAGGAGCTGCCTGCTGAATATCAAGGACTTCAGCCTTCCGACTTGTATGGCGTGGATGCCCCAGGCGCCGCTTACGCAAAGCGTTGATATTGAAACCCGTCAAGGACTGGCCGTGAAAGTCGCCTCAATTGAGCGGGACCCTGAGATGACTCCGGAAAAGCTACGCGAGCACTACGGAGGCTACTACGAGCTCGAAGGTGACCCCATCCAGGTAGCGTCCCGTCAGATGCGACGCGCGTCGCTGTTCCTCAGCGTCGACAGCGAGGCGCTCCCTTGGATGATGCTTTATCGGGCCGGTGAATACGTCGGCGCCTTCCAAATTGCCGCCGCTGCCGGCGGCCCTGCGCGGATTGCCGTTTTCCAGACAATGGCTGAACGCATCAGAGCAGTGCAGGCCGATGGGTTCATTTTCACGTCAGAGCTTTGGACTGGCCATAAGGCAGACACCGCGAGGACGATTCACAGCCATAAGGGGACCTTCTACGACCTCAGGCCTGAGCGGGACGAGGCCCTTGTTGTTGTCGCTGCCACCCGTGATGGCCGCAGACTCATGATGCTACGTGAGTTCAGCCGCGATAACCTGGGATGGCCAGTTCTTGGAAAAATCTCCACCTTCAGCCAGCTGACTGCAGAATGGCGTCCCGTATTGGCAGCGCTTAATCAGCTCCCAACTGGCAGTTCCTTCAGACGTGGCTAGATGTGCCCTCGTGCTTGAACTTCCCTCAGGCTCTCCAGCGCATCTCACCAGGACGAAGGCGCAAGGAGGGCAGATAGTCAGACTGAGCTAACCGACGGACCCGAGATGTCTTTGTCTCTCAAACTGGATACTATTCGGCATGCTCTCCTGCCAGCTTGTGGAAGAAAAAATCAAGTGTCCCCTGCCCCAGTCAGAGGACCGCCTCATGGAAGCGTTTACTGCGCATCGACGGCTGGAAGCCGAGTACCACGATCCCCGCGCGTTCAGGTACAACCTCAACGCATTCCTGCCATCCGTGAGTTCGATTCAGCAGATTCTCCAGAAAGAGATCGAGCAACGCGGCGACGTGCAGCGATGGAACAAAGTTCGGGAACCATTTAAGAACGACCCTTGGTTAAAGGCCCTTGCGCGGGCACGCAACGTCACCCTTCACCAGCAGGCCATCTTTGACGGAAGTCTGGTACATATCGGGATGTACAGATGGCGCCGACACAAATTGTCCGTAGCCCGGAAGCTCCCTCACGACGTCCCGAGCGAACGTCTGTTGGAGTGGTTTACCACGACCGACTTGGGCAAAATGTTTCTTGACGAGGAGCACTCTGCCTGGGGCGAGGAATACGGGGTATGGCGGCAGTACAACGTCGCTGAGATCAGCACGACCGAGGATGTTTTGACCATGACTAGGCGTGGTTCCATCCGCGCTCATGACATGCTGGCCACCGCCCACCGTCTGTACGGAGTCGAGACCGGGAACATTGACGATGAATACCTGCTCAGCAGGGATGGCCTTGCCGAAGTGACGGTCCTCCTGGAAAGCGACGTCGACCCGTCTCTGCCTTCCAAATGGGGGTGGCACGACAGCATGCCGTGACGTCATTATGTCCTTGCCAACTGGCCGGATGATCCTGCGGTTTCCAATCGCGAGGGTCCTGTGGGTGCATGCCAGCCTGCGCGGAGCCTGACGGCTTCGGCGGTCCGGGAGTTTGGTTCAACAATGTAGACCTGCATCATCAGCCCGGGATCTGCCGACAGATCGAAGAATTCGTAGCCGAGCTCGAGGTTGCAGTACTGGGTGATGCAGCTGAGGAACCAGATCGCGACAGTTTTTCGGTCGGGTCTACGCGAATCTGAGACCCAGCATCTAGATGGGAATTTTCGCGGCAGGGGAGCGGTCGACGGGGTCGCGGTGGGGGACCGGCTTACGGGCGGCGACTCGGGCGGTTCGTGCAACAATGAGCGAATGCTGAAGGTAGCCGCGAGTTGCCTCTTGAGGTCCGCCTCTACCGTAGCAGCGATGCGGCCGCGACGTTGGCGGTATTTCTTGACTCCGTCACGGTCACGGCATCCGCAGACTATTCGGTTGAACAGATCGCCGCATGGTCACGGCGTGAGCAGCGGACTGTGTCCGACTGGGATCGAGGAATGCGCCGGAGCAGCTATGTGGCAGTCCACGACGGCGAGATCGCTGGCTTCTCCGATGTAAGCGACGAGGGCTACATCGACATGATGTTCGTTTCGCCCTGTCACTGACGCCGAGGTGTCGCCACAGCACACCTGGCCGCGCTGGCCGCTCGCGCGGTGGGTTTGGAAGTGGAATCCCTTTCAGCTGATGTGAGCATCACGGCGCGCCCGTTCTTCGAGCGTCGCGGGTTCGAAGTGGTAACCGAGCAGCACCCAGTCACAGCCGGGGTCCGCATGACTAACTTCCACATGGCGAAGTCGCTTGGCGCGCCAAAGAGCGCCGTGAAAACGCCGCCATTTATCGCCGAAAGTCACAGCGGGGCCCCTCCGAAAATCAGGTTTACCAATGCTGAGATGGGTCAGAACTCGACTACGAAATCAACGCGCGGGTCGTTGGTCAAAACTCTGTCGGCGATGGTTTTTGATTAGCGGGAGTGAATACGTCCCGGGGGTCTTCGCGCCGGGTCAGCCGAAGACCAGGTGAGCCGCGGTGAAGATGGCCAGCCCGGCCAGGGCGCCCACCACGGTGCCGTTGATCCGGATGAACTGCAGGTCCTTGCCCACCTGCAGCTCGATCTTCTGCGAGGTCTCCTCGGCGTCCCAGCGCGCGACGGTGTCGGTGATCACGCCGGCGATGTCCGCGCGGTAGTTGTTCACGAGGTACCCCGCGGCGTCGCCGATCCAGGTGTTCACCTTGCCCGCCAGTTCCGGGTCGACAACCAGGCGGGTGCCGAAGTCGTGCACGGCGGCCTTGAACCTGACGGTCAGCTCGCTGTGCGGATCGTCGACGGCGGCGAGCAGCGCGGCCTTGACCGTGCCCCAGGTCCGGGAGGCAAGTTCGCGGACCTCCGGGTCGCCCAGCACCTGGGCCTTGACGCCCTCGGCGCGGGCGATCATCACCGGATCGTGCTGCAGGTCCCGGGCCAGTTCCTTGAGGTACTTGTCGATCGAGAGCCGGACCTGGTGCTGCGGATCGGCCTGCACCGCGTGGGTGAACTTCAGGATCTCCACGTAGACCTTGTCGCCCACCAGTCCGTCCACGAAGTTGGGCACCCAGGCGGGGGAGCGGTCCGTGACCAGCCGGTTGACCGTCTCATGGTTGTCCCGGACCCAGTCCACGGTGCGGTCCACGAGCAGGTCCACCAGCGCGTGGTGGTGGCCGTCGTCGAACACGCGCTGGGCTAGCCGGCCCACCGGCGGCCCCCACGGCGGGGCCAGCAGGTGCCGGCGGACCATGCCCTCGATGACGGCTTGGACGTCGTCGTCGTTCAGCACCGTGAACGCACCGCGGATCACGGCCGCGCCTTCCTTGGCCACCCGTTCGGCGCCGCCCGGACCGGACAGCCACGCGCCGACCTTTCGCGCGACGTCCACGCTGGCCAGCTTCTCC
>Ga0157373_10003360_pt1 | contig 12095 bp, 9 predicted proteins | sample C65metaG_FD_113460 | JGI IMG/M metagenome (GOLD analysis project Ga0157373, IMG submission 113460) | Corn rhizosphere microbial communities from Kellogg Biological Station, Michigan, USA - C6-5 metaG | ecosystem: Host-associated > Plants > Roots > Rhizosphere > Soil | place: USA: Michigan...
GGAGACTGATCCATGGATCGCCGCACCCTTCTCGCCACGCTCGCCTCCGGCGCCGCCGTAACCGCCGCGCCCTTTGCCCGCGCCCAGGACTACCCGGCGCAACTCATCAAGTGGGTGGTGCCCTATCCGGCTGGCGGCGGCACCGACGTGATCGCACGCGTGCTGGCCGAGGCCATGCGCCAGACGCTGGGCCAGCAGATCGTGGTCGACAACCGCCCCGGCGCCTCGACCAACATCGGCGCCGACCTCGTCGCCAAGAGCAAGCCCGACGGCTACACCATCCTCTCGGCGGACGACGCATCACTAGACTTCAACGAGCACCTGTTCAGCAAGCTGCCGTTCAATCCGGAGAAGGACTTCACCTACATCGGCGCGATCGGCAAGTTCCCGCTCGCGCTGGTGGTGCATCCCGACTTTCCGGCCAAGAACTTCAAGGAGTTCCTGGCCTACGCGAAGGCCAATCCGGGCAAGGTCAACTACGCCTCGCCGGGCAATGGCTCGCCGCACCACCTGGCCATGGAAATGTTCAAGGCCCGCACCGGCACCTTCATCACCCACATTCCCTACCGCGGCGCGGCGCCCGCCATGGCCGACGTGATGGGCGGCCAGGTGCCGTGCATGTTCCTCGACCTGGCCTCGGGCCTGCCGATCATGCAGGGCAACAAGGTGCGCGTGCTGGCCATCGGCTCGGGCGCGCGCAGCAAGACGCTGCCCAGCGTGCCGACGCTGGCCGAAGTGGGCGTGCCCAACACCGAGGTGTTCGCGTTCCAGGGCATCCTCGGCCCGGCGGGGCTGCCGCCCGCGGTGGTCGCCAGGCTCAACAGCGAGCTGAACCGCGCGTTCGGCACGCCGGCCGTGCAGAAGCGCTTCGACGATTTCGGCATGGAAGCCATGCCGGGCACACCGGCGCAGTTCGCGGCGCTGTCGCGCGCCGAGTCGAAACGCTGGGGCCCGATCATCAAGCAGGCCGGCATCAAGCTGGATTGATGAAGCCCGCGCGGCCCCGGGGTGGGCCGTGCTACTGCGTGTAGGCCTTGCGCGAGCCGTCCTCGAGCACGTGCTCGTCGTGCTGCAGTTCGCCGTTCTCGTCCCAGCTGCGCTCGCGCGTCACGCGGCCCTTGGCATCGAAGCTCGATTCCGCCAGCAGGTTGCCCTTTTCGCTGAAGCGCCGGTGCGTGCCCACCGGCACCTGGCGCCCGCGGCCCGCCACCAGGTAGCGGCCGTGGGCGGCGCGCTGGCCGCTCTCGTAGAACTCGGTAATCTCGACCGTGCGCGCATTGCCGCTTCCGCGGTAGACCGACTTGCTGCGCGGCCGGCCATTGAGGTGGTAGCTGTCGTCGCCGATCGGTTCGCCCGCCGGGTTCCATCGCTGGTCACGGATCAGCGTTCCCTTTTCGGAGAACTCCTGCTCGCGTTGCCGCACCGCGCTGCGCTCGACCAGCAGCCACACCGTTTCGCGGCGCTTCACGCTTTCGGATGAAAACTGGCGCTCGGTGCGCTGGCTGCCGACGATCTCGTCCTGCACGGAAGGCTTGCCGTTGTCGTAGAAGCTCTGCGAACGCACCCGCTTGCCCGACAGGTACGACAGCCGCGAGCGCAGGATGCCGCCCGCATCGAACAGCTCGACCTGCGACGGCCCGCTGATGAACCCGCACAGCCGGGCGTCGTCGACGGCCGGCGCCAGCATGGGCGTTTCGCCGCAGCGCAGCGCCGACATCTGGCCGCGTTCGGTGAACTCGACGAAGGCGCGGTCGGTGCCGACGGCTGGATAGAAGGTGACGCGGCGCAGCTGCCCGCCCGGGTAGAAGCTGCGCACCAGGCCCTGCTCCTGTCCGTCGTCGTAGACCGCCTCGCGCACGACCTGCCCGTTGGGCGCGAACTCGCGGGCGAGGCCGTGGATGTGGCCCTTGGCGTTGAGCGTGTGCTCCCTGGCCAGCTTGCCTTTTTCATAGAAGCGCGCCAGGCCCATGAAGACGCCGTTCTGGATCTGCTGCTCGCGCTGGAGTTCGCCGGTTTCGCGCTCCTTGCAGCGCATCAGCCCCGTCTTGCCCGCGGTGCTGCTGCCGTCGGACGGATCGGCCTTGCGGTCGTTGAGCTCGCAATCGATGGCCGCGTGGGCGGTGCCCGCCGCAAAAAGAAGCCACAGTACCGCCGCCGCGGCGCGCAATGCGGCTGCGCCGGCGCCCGCAGAGGCTGCGAGCCAGCCCGGGGCGGCTCGGGGCGGAGGGTTCATTTGTCGTAGAGCGCTGCCAGGGAACGAAAGCCCTTGACCTCGATCGGATTGCCGAACGGGTCGCAGAAGAACATGGTCCACTGCTCGCCCGGCTGGCCCTCGAAGCGCACCTGGGGCTCGAGCACGAACTCGATCTCGGCGGCCTTCAGCCGCTTCGCGAGCGCCTGCCAGTCGGGCAGCGCGAGCACGATGCCGAAGTGCGGCATCGGCACCATCGCGTCGCCGACACGGCCGGTGCGCGTGGTGGCGAAGGGTTCGCCCAGGTGCAGCGAGATCTGGTGGCCGAAGAAGTCGAAATCGACCCACGTGCCGGTGCTGCGGCCCTCGGCGCAGCCCAGAACCTGGCCATAGAAGCGGCGGGCCGCGTCGAGATCGCGGACGTGGAAGGCAAGATGGAAGATGCTCTGCATGTTCCGGATTATGGGCAGCGGTGCTGTGAGAATGCCGGACTTTCTTTCATCGTGGAGCAAGCCTTGCGGATACTCCGGATCCTGGTTGCGCCGAGGCGCGACACCCTTTTGAAGACGAAGACGCCCGCGCGTGCGTCCCTGCTTTCGCGCCTGCCGCGCCTTGCGCTGGCCGGCGCCTGCTGCGTCTTCGCGCTGGCGGCGCAGGCCGCCTGCCCGCCGTCTGCCATTGCCAGCCTCGGAAAGCCCGGCGCGGCCGTCGGCCAGTGGAACGCGGCCGACCGCGGCCTGCTGTGGCGCGCCGAGCGAGACGGGCGCACTTCCTGGCTCTACGGGACCATTCATCTCGGGCGCGCCGAGTGGGTGCGGCCCGGGCCCACCGTGCAGAAGGCGCTGGAGCAAAGCGACGCGCTGGCACTGGAACTCGACGTGCGCGACCCGGTCGCGATGCAGCCCCTGACGCAGCAGGCCGATCCGGCCGTGGTCGCGCGGCTGCTCAGTGGCGAGCGCGCACAGCGGCTGGCGCGCCAGAACGAGGCCGCCTGCGTGCCGCCCGGCCAGGCCACGGGGCTGCAGCCCATCCTGCAGGTCATGGCCCTGACCGGCCTGGTGGCGCGCGCCGACGGCCTGTACCCCGAGTTCGGCGCCGACGAGGCGCTGGCCGTCTCCGCACGCAACAACAACAAGCCGGTGTTCGCGCTCGAAAGCGCGGCCGCGCAATTGAAGATGCTGACCGGCGACTCCGAGGCCGAGGAGGCCGAGCAGATCGACGCCGCCCTGAGCGAACTGGAATCGGGCCAGTTGCGCGCGCAGATGAAGGAGTTGGCCGACATCTGGGCACGCGGCGACGCGGACAAGCTCGGCCGCTACCCCGAGTGGTGCAACTGCCTCAACACGCCCGCCGAGCAGCGGCTCATGAAGCGCCTGCTGGACGACCGCAACCCGGGCCTGGCCGACGGCATCGAGCGCATGCACGCGGGCGGCAAGCGCGTGTTTGCTGCCGTGGGCGCGCTGCACATGGTCGGTCCGCAGGGGCTGCCGGCGCTGCTGGCGGCGCGCGGCTTCAAGGTGGAGGCGGTCCCGCTGGTGGCGCAGCCGCCCGCCGCGGTGCCGACCGCACCCGCGCCCAAGGCGAGCGCCCGCGGCGCGCAAGGGGCCAGGAGCAATCGCGGCGCCAAGGCTTCCGGCGCCAAGGCCTCGGGCACCCGGAGTTCGGGCAATGCCAAGTCCGCCCAGCGCGCACCGGCACCAAAGAACAAACAGCGCCGATAATCGCCAACGCCATGCACCTGCTGCGAAACCACCCCCGCTTCCTCGGCCTCGTCGGCCGCTGGGTGCTGCTGTGGTTCGCGCTCTCGATCGGCGCGGCGGTGGCCTCGCCGATCGTGCATCCGCAGGCCGTCGAACTGGTGTGCTCGAGCGCCGGTTCGATCAAGGCGGTGGTCCACACCGAAGACGGCGTGCAGGAGATGGGCGCCTCGCACATGGACTGCCCGCTGTGCGTGCTGACCGGCGCGCCGCCGCCGTCGCCGTCCGCTGCCGCTTTCGACCTTCCGCTGCCGCTCGGCCGCGTGGTCCAGTCCATTCCCGCCGCGCGCTTGGCCGCGGCCACCGCCGCGCCGCTGCCGGCGCGCGGGCCTCCCGCCTTCTCCTGAAGCTGTCAAAACCGTAGCTGCGTGCGCCCGATCGACGGGTGCATGCGGCCTGTCCGGCTTGAAGTTCGTGGAGCAGGTTCCCAGTGAAAAAGCATTCCCGCGCCATGGCGATCGCCATGGCATTTCCCCTTGGCGCGCCCGCGTGGGCGCAGGACGCGCCTGATCCATCCGGCGGCAGCGGTGCGCGCACCCTGAGCACCGTCACGGTCAGCGGCGGCCGCCCGACCTCGCTGCCGACCCAGATTCCGACCACCATCGAGGGCGTGACGCACGAGCAGATCGCCGAAACCGTCAACGCCACCGACGGCGAAGACGCGCTCAAGTACCTGCCCAGCCTCGTGGTGCGCAAGCGCTACATCGGCGATTTCAACCATGCGGTGCTTGCCACGCGCGCCTCCGGCACGGGCAACAGCGCTCGCTCGATGGTGTATGCCGACGGCGTCATGCTGTCGAACCCGCTGGGCAACGGCGCTACCTACGCGCCGCGCTGGGGCATGGTCTCGCCCGAGGAGATCGAGCGGGTCGACGTGCTGTACGGGCCGTTCTCGGCGGCCTATCCGGGCAACTCGGTCGGCGCCGTGGTCGACTACGTGACGCGCATGCCCACCCGGCTCGAAGCGCACGCCAAGCTCAGCGGCTTCGCCTCCAACTTCGACCTGTACAACAGCCACTCCTCGCCCGCCGGCCAGCAGCTCGAGCTCTCGCTGGGCAGCCGCAGCGGCGACTGGTCATGGTGGCTCAGCGCCTCGCGCACCCACAGCAAGGGGCAGGCGCTGGTGTTCGGCAACCGGCTCGCGAGTGCCGGCACCCTGGGCAATGCCGGCACGCCGGTCACCGGGGCGGTTCTGGGGCTGAACCCGTCGAACCAGCCCTGGTGGCTGGTAGGCGGCTCGACGATCTACGACACCACGCAGGAGCAGGCCAAGCTCAAGCTGGCCTACGATTTCTCGCCCACGGTGCGCGCCACCTACACGCTGGGCGCCTGGAACAACACCACGCACGGCAGCGTCGACACCTACCTGCGCGATGCCTTCGGTGGGCCGGTGTATTCGGGGCGCGTGAACATCGCCGGGCGGAGCTACAACCTCGATGCGCCGAGCGCCGCGCTGGCGCCGACCGAAACCGCGCTCACCCACTACATGCATGGCCTCTCGGTGAAGAGCCACACCGGCGGGGTGTTCGACTGGGAGCTGTCCGCAAGCCTGTTCGACTATGCGCGCGACACCTCGCGCACGCCGACCACGCCGCTGCCCGGCGCCTTCAACGGCGGACCGGGCCGCACCACCGACATGGGGGGCTCCGGCTGGCACACCTTCAAGGCCGCCGGCACATGGCGGCCCATCGGCTCGGCCGAGGGCGTGGGCGCGCACGTGGTCGACTTCGGCTTCCAGCAGGACACCGCCCGCCTGCGCACCAGCGTCGGCAACACGCTCGACTGGATCGCCGGGCCGGCCGTGTCGCCGTTCTCCGGCTTCAACGGCAACACCCGGCTGCAGTCGCTCTACGTGCAGGACACCTGGCGCTTCGCCAAGGACTGGAAGACCACGCTCGGCCTGCGCCACGAACGCTGGGAGGCCTACGGCGGCCAGCTCGGCAGCGCGACGAAGCTGCTCGACTTCGCGCCGCGCAGGAACAGCTACGACTCGCCCAAGGCGGCCCTTGCCTGGCAGGCCACGCCGGACTGGCTGCTCAAGGCATCGACCGGCCGGGCAGTGCGCATGCCGACGGTGAGCGAGCTCTACCAGGGCTCGATCGACGGCAACCGCATCGTCAACACCGATCCGAACCTGCGGCCGGAGCGCTCCTGGACGACGGAGCTCAGCGCCGAGCGCGACCTGAAGGGCTGGGGGCTCGACGGCGTGCTGCGCACCACGCTGTTCTTCGAGAACACCAAGGACGCGCTCTACAGCCAGGCCCTCACCAATCTGGTCAGCACGGTGCAGAACGTCGATGCCATCCGCACCCGCGGCCTGGAGGTGGCGCTGAACGCGGTCGACGTGGGCGTGAAGGGGCTGGACCTGAGCGGCAGCCTCACGCTGACGCGCTCGAAGATCGCGGCCAACAGCGGTTTTCCGGCCAGCGTCGGCCGCGAGCAGCCGCGCGTGCCGAAGCTGCGGGCCACGCTGCTCGCCACCTACCGGCCCGATGCGAGGTGGAGCTACACCGTCGGCGCCCGCTACAGCGGCAAGCAGTACGGCACGCTCGACAACAGCGACGGCAACGGCGCGGCCTACATGGGCTTCTCGAAGTTCTTCGTGGTCGACGCGCGCATCCGCTACCGGATCGACCGGCAATGGAGCGCCGCCTTAGGCATCGACAACCTGAACAACAACAAGTACTGGGCCTTCCACCCCTATCCGCAACGCACCTACGTGGCCGAACTCAAGTTCGACCTCTGATTCCTTTCAACCGCCTTTTTCAAGGAGTTCCCGCAATGAACCATCCGCGCACCATCCTCAAGACCGCCGCCGCCTGCGCCCTGCTGGCAGGCACGGCCGCCGCCTGCGCCCACGTCACGCTGCCGCGCGGCGGCGCCACCGTCGGCAGCGACTACAACGCGGCCTTCCGCGTCGGCCATGCCTGCGAAGGCGCCAAGGCCACTACCGGCCTGGCCGTGCGCCTGCCCAAGGGTTTCCTGCTGAGCGACGCCCAGGCGCGCAAGGGCTGGAAGCTCGACGTGCAGAAGAACGCCGGCGACGGCGAAGTGCGCTGGACCGCCGAAAACCCGCAAGCGGCGCTGCCCGCCGGCGAGCGCGCCGAGTTCGTGCTGCGCGGCAAGGTGCCGGGCACGCCCGGCCCGCTGTGGTTCAAGGTGCTGCAGACCTGCGACGTGGGCAGCATCGATTGGGCGGAAGTGCCGGCCTCGGGCACTTCGACCACCGGGCTCAAGAGCCCTGCCGCCAGGCTCGACGTGGTGGCGCAGGGCGTGGCCACGGTCGACGTGCGCGACGGCTGGGTGCGCCAGTCGGTGCCGGGCCAGAGCGGCACCGGGGCCTTCATGAAACTCACCGCGCCCACGGGCGCCAGGCTGGTCGGCATCACGACGCCGGCCGCCGGCGTGGCCGAGGTGCACGAGATGAAGATGGAAGGCGACACCATGAAGATGCGCGAACTGCCGGGCGGCCTCGACCTGCCTGCCGGCCAGACCGTCGAGCTCAAGCCGGGCGGCTACCACGTGATGATGATGGACCTGAAGCAGGCGCTGGCCAAGGGTTCGACCGTGCCGATGACGCTGCGTTTCGAGGATGCCAAGGGCCAGAAGAGCTCGCTCGAGCTGAACCTGCCGGTGGGCGCGCCCGAAGGAGCCGACACCGCCGCGCCGGCCCATCAGCACAAGCACTGACGCCGGCGCCCTACAGCAGCTGGTCCGGCGCCAGCGGACCGAACAGCCGCAGCAGCAGGCGCAGGGTCAGGCTGGCGTCGGGCTCGGTGGAGGTGTCCTTCAGCCCGCTGCCTTCGGGCGCCCGCCAGACCAGCGAGCCGCCGTCCAGCTCGACCCGCCATGAGCCCTCGCGCATGCCGCGCTCGATCTGGGCGGAGGCCGCGCGCGAGAGCTCGGCGCTTCGCACGAGCAGCGCGATCTCGGTGTTCTGCAGCTGCGAGCGCAGGTCCAGGTTCATCGAGCCGACCACCAGCAGCCGGCCGTCCATCACCAGCACCTTCGAATGCAGCATCGAGCGCGATTCGCCGAGGCTGCCGCCGCTGCCCGACGAGCCGAAGGCATTGCCGACGCTGGCCTGCTCGCTGCGCAGCTCGTAGAGCTCCACGCCCACTTTGAGCAGATCCTCGCGATGGCGGGAGTAACCGACATGCGCCACCGGCGCGTCGTTCGACGACAGCGAGTTGGTCAGCACGCGGATGCGCACGCCCCGCCCCCGCGCCGCTGCAAAGGCCTGCATCATGTCCGGGCCGGGCACGAAATAGGGCGAGATGATGAGCAGGTCGCTGCGGGCCTGGCCGATCAGCTGCAGCAGGCCTTCGACCACCGTGTCGCTGCCCGCGGCCAGGTCGGAGCTGGCTTCGAGCGCCGCCGCGCGCCGCGACGAGCTGGCGGCGTCCCCGGGCTGGCTCACGACCAGGCCCGGCGCCCTCGTCTTCTCGGCGCCCTTGTCGGCCGGGATCTTTCCGGGCTGGTCGGCGAGCATCACCGCGGGCGCCCAGACGAAACGGGCGGTTCGCAGGTCCATCGGCTTTTCGTCCCAGGCGCGGGCGAGCTGTGCCGGCGTCGGGGCGGCGCCGTCCTTCGGTTCTGTTCCGGGCGCGGGCGGCGGGGGGGCCGGCGGCGGCGAGTTCTGCGCCCGAGCCGACTCGTCGGCCAGTTCCCGGTCGGCCTGCTGCGCGCGCTCGCGGATGGCCTCCAGCTCGCTGCGCTTGACCAGCGACTGGACCGGGTAGGCGCGTTCGTTGTTCCAGTAGCTGTCGAAGCTGCGCGACAGGTCCCGCACGATCGGCCCCGCCGCCAGGATGTCGACGTCGATGTAGTTGCCCTTCAACGCATTGCCGAAGTAGGCGTCGCCCAGGTTGCGCCCGCCGGTGACGCCGAGCACGTTGTCGGCGAGGAAGAGCTTGTTGTGCATCCGCTGCTGGATCCGCGAGGCATCGCCGATCGAGTTGAAGACGCGCGCCAGCGAAGTCCCGCGCGCGCCGGCCAGCGGGTTGAACAGGCGCATCTCGATGTTCGGCACGAAAGCCAGGCCCAGCACCAGCGCATCGCGCCCGGTGCTGTGCAGGTCGTCGAGCAGGATCCGCACCCGCACGCCGCGCTCGGCCGCCGCTCGAAGTCCCCGCACCAGCCGGCCGGTGCTGGCGTCGGCATGGATGGCGTAGTACTGCAGGTCGAGCGTTTTCTGCGCGCCTTCGATCAGCGCGAGCCGACTGCCGTAGGCGGCGGGCGGCCCCGCGAGCAGCAGGAAGCCGGACTCGAAGCGCGCCCCGTCGGCCTTGCGCCGCTGCTGCACCAGGGCCTCCAGCGCGGTGCCGTTGGGCGAGGCGAGCGCGGTCGAGACCGGCCGGTCGACGTGCTCGGGCAGTTGTGCGCAGGCGCCCTGCAGGACAAGGACAAGAAGCGCAATGCTTCGGCCAAAGAGCGCGTAGAAGGAAGACATGCGGCGTTCCCGGAGCTTGGAAGCCGCATATATAGCCCAGTCGGCGCCGCCGCGGCGTGGGACGGCGGGACGGCCCGTCGTAGAACCAATGAACTAGCGCCCGGCGGACAGCTCTTCCTGGCGTTCCAGCGCCGCCAGCAGTTCGTCGTCGATCTGGGCGTGGCGCTGGCTCAACTCGGCCGCGCGCGAAGCGTCGCTGGCGTAGATCGCGCCGCCGTCGAGCTCGAGCATTTCGCCGATGCGCTTCTGCTCGGCCTCGAGCGCCTCGATCAGCGCCGGGAGCGCCTCGAGTTCGCGCTGTTCCTTGTAGCTGAGCTTCTTGCGGGCGGCGCCGGCCGGACGCGCGGGCGCCGGTTCGGCGGCGGCGGGAGCCGGTGCGGGCGGCGGGGCAGGCGGGGCGCCGGCGGCCTGCCGCTGCTCCGCGATCTCGCGCGCGCGCTTCGACTGGATCAGCCAGTCCTGCACGCTGCCCTCGTATTCGCGCCAGTGGCCGTCGCCCTCGAAGGCGATCGTGCTGGTCACTACGTTGTCCAGGAAGGTGCGGTCGTGGCTGACCAGGAACACGGTGCCGTCGTAGTCCTGCAGCAGGCCTTCCAGCAGTTCCAGCGTGTCGATGTCCAGGTCGTTGGTCGGTTCGTCGAGCACCAGCACGTTGGCCGGGCGCGCGAACAGGCGCGCCAGCAGCAGCCGGTTGCGCTCGCCGCCGCTCAGGGAGCGCACCGGCGAATTGGCACGCGCGGGGGAGAAGAGAAAGTCCGAAAGGTAGCTCTTCACGTGCTTGCGCTGGCTGCCGATCTCGATCCACTCGCTGCCCGGGCTGATGAAGTCCTCCAGCGTCGCGTCCAGGTCGAGCTTGTCGCGCATCTGGTCGAAATACGCCACCTGCAGGTTGGTGCCGCGGCGGATCTTGCCGCTGTCGGGCTCGAGCTCGCCCAGGATCAGCTTGAGCAGCGTGGTCTTGCCCGCCCCGTTCGGGCCCAGCAGGCCGACCTTGTCGCCGCGCAGGATGGTGCCGGTGAACTTGCGGATCACGGTCTTTTCGCCGAAGGACTTGGTCGCCTCGGTGAGCTCGGCCACGATCTTGCCGCTGCTCTGGCCCGAGGCCACGTCCATGTTGACGCTGCCTTGCACTTCCCGGCGCGCCGCGCGGCTTGCGCGCAGGGCTTCCAGGCGGCTGATGCGGCTCTGGCTGCGGGTGCGGCGCGCCTCCACGCCCTTGCGGATCCAGATTTCTTCCTGTGCGAGGAGCTTGTCCGCCTTGGCGCTGATGACCGCTTCCTGGGCGAGCTGTTCTTCCTTCTGCAGCAGGTACTGCTCGAAATTGCCCGGGTAGGAATTCAGCTTGCCCCGGTCCAGCTCCACGATGCGGGTGGCCACGCGGTTGAGGAAGCTGCGGTCATGGGTGACGGTGACGACGCTTCCCTTGAAGTCGATCAGCAATTGCTCCAGCCATTCGATGGAGTCCAGGTCCAGGTGGTTGGTGGGTTCGTCCAATAGAAGAACATCCGGCGCGGCGACCAGCGCCTGGGCCAGCGCGACCCGCTTGCGGGTGCCGCCGGAGAGCGAGCCGACCCGGGCGTTGCGGTCCAGGTGGAGCCGATGCAGCGTTTCTTCCACGCGCTGCTCCCAGTTCCAGGCGTCGAAAGCTTCAATCTGGGATTGCAGCGCATCCAGGTCCAGGCCCTCTGCACCAGAAAGATAGAGGTCCCGTATGGCGATGACCGGGGCCAGCCCCTGGCTCGCGGCCGTGAATACGTCCGCGTCCATGTCCAGCTGGGGTTCCTGGGCAACGAACGCGATGCGCAGGTTCTGCTGCAGTTGGAGCGTGCCGTCGTCCGTCTTCTCCAGGCCACCCAGTATCTTGAGCAGCGAAGACTTGCCGGCACCATTGCGCCCGATCAGGCCGATACGCTCCGATTCGAGAAGAGAGAAGTCCGCATGATCGAGCAGCGGGACGTGACCGAACGCGAGTTGGGCGTTGAGGAGTGTGATGAGTGCCATGTGGCACGGATTATCGGAGGAGCCTCCCTTTCCCTCCGGGGGCGGCGCGAAGCGCCGTCCCCGGAGGGAAAGGCTCCGACGCCGATTTTGTTCACGGCAGTCTTGCAGGACCCGGAATTTGGCATATACTCGTGGGCTCGGCTGACAACGCTGCAAAGCACTTCAGGCAGCCGCTCCCAGGAGCGGAAAGCAAGAAGATGAAAGTCGAAAAAATCTTCTTCGAAGTTGACGCGGTTTGAAAAAACAGTGCATAATCGAAGGCTCCGCTGAAGCAGCTTCAGCGTCTCGCAGCGAAGGTTGCGGGGTGCGACAAGAAGCTGAAGAAAGCGAAAAAAGTTTGACGGTACTTAAAAAACCGTGATAGACTACAAGGCTTCGCTGATCGCAGCAAGCAAGACGAAGCAGACGAAAGTTGCTTCGGGGTTCGTTAAAAATTTACAGCCGATAAGCGTGGGCGTTTGAAGGTAATTGCGTAAGTTCTTCGGAACAAGTCGCAAGACTTAAAACGCTCATGAGAATAGAAGTGAAGTTCACTTCAATTCCGTTTTTATGAGTTGCTCGAAAGAGCGAAAAAAATCAAGATCGAACTATAGAGTTTGATCCTGGCTCAGATTGAACGCTGGCGGCATGCCTTACACATGCAAGTCGAACGGCAGCGCGGGAGCAATCCTGGCGGCGAGTGGCGAACGGGTGA
>Ga0157373_10003365_pt1 | contig 12088 bp, 6 predicted proteins | sample C65metaG_FD_113460 | JGI IMG/M metagenome (GOLD analysis project Ga0157373, IMG submission 113460) | Corn rhizosphere microbial communities from Kellogg Biological Station, Michigan, USA - C6-5 metaG | ecosystem: Host-associated > Plants > Roots > Rhizosphere > Soil | place: USA: Michigan...
AGGCCGCGCCACCGGGAGTCTCCACCCGTTCCGGCAGACTCTCCCCGTCCCATGCACTCAGGCCTCGGCGCTCCACATCCGCATTTGCCGCCGCCTCGAAACGGACCCGCATCCGGTCTGCCAGCTGGAGTTTCAGAACCACCACATCTTCCCCCATCGCCAGCTCCTCTCCCTCATCATCGCACACCCACACTTTGGTGATGAGCTCCGGTGGCAATCGCGTGGGATCAAATTCCTTTTCCGGCACATGCGCGCCGGTGCGCTCCTTCGCATATTCCGAGAGAGCCTGATAAATCGGCTGATCCTTCGGCGCATACGTCCACCGCTCCGCAAAGCCATCCGCAACGGATGCGATGGGCTGGTAGATGCGGCGGTAATCCTTCGGCAGGGAGCGCAGGAGAATTTCCGCCCGCTCCCGCAGATCCCCATCCACGCCCCAGGCAGGCAGCCAGTCCGGCAAGCGCGGGAGCTGGTCCACATGCACGCCCAGCGTCACCCCATCATCCCGCTCACCGGGTGCCACATGATAGTAAACGGAATACTCCTGTCCCTGGTGGCGGAGCACATCCGGATAGCCATCCAGCCCCAGATCTTGGATCGCCTCATCCATCACATCACTGACATTCAGAATGAGCGATTCCTCATGGCGGTCCCGCCATTTGTGAAACGATGCCGCCGTGTGGATTTCCTCCGGGATGCGATCCTCGAAAAATCTCAGCACCGCCTCCTCACTCCACAGGCCGCCCGGCCTGCGCAGCTTCTGCTCGATCATTTCCAGCTCCTCCTTCAGCTCATTCAGCCGATCAAGGAACTGCGATTTCTTGCGCAAGCCTCCGCCTAACAATCCCTCCCGCAGGAAGATGCCGTGCGCCGCCTTGGGATCGACACGACCGTAGTGCACCCGCCGCCCGGTGACGACGTGCAGACCGCCGCAGACCACGGTTTCCTTTCCATAGACCGCCCCTTGCTTCTCATCCCAGTGAGCCTCGCCATACTTGCTTCGGCACAGGTGCGGTGCCACATCCTCCACCCATTGGGGATCGATGCGGGCCACGCGCCGCGCCCACAGGCGGGTCGTTTCCACCAGTTCCATGGCCACCACCCACTCATGCCGCTTCGGCGCGGTGAACAGGCCGGAGCCTGGAAAGATGGCGAAGAATCCACCGGCAGCACTGCGGTAGGACTTGGACTCCCGGTCCCACAGCCCGAATTGACGCGGCACTCCTGCGAGCAGGGATTTGTGAATCGTCGCGTATTTTCCTTCTGCAGAAAGTTCACCGGAAATACCACCGATCTTGATGCGCCACTCGCGCTCCAACAGCTCCGCCAATTCATCGCGTACGTTTGCCCACTCGATCACCCGGCGGTAGCTCAGGAAGGCGGGTCCGGCATACTTCCGCAGGGCATTGTGCTTCCACCTGCCCCGCTCATCGCGGAACCGGGAAACATCCTGCCACAGGCGCAGGATGCCGATGAAATCACTGTCGCCATCCTTCCACTTGGCATGCGCCGCATCCGCCTCCCGCGCTTTTTCGGCAGGCCGTTCACGCGGATCATTGGATTCCAGGGCAGCGACGATGGGAAGAACCTCCGCCAGGCATCCCTCCTTGCGCGCCTCTATCAGCATGCGGCCCAACTTCGGGTCCACCGGCAGGCGGGACATCTGGCGGCCGTAATCGGTTAGCTGCTTTCCCTTATCCAGCGCGCCCACCTCGCGCAAAGTACGATACCCCTCGGAGATCGCCTTGGGATTCGGCGCATCCAGAAAGGGAAAGTCCTCGATGTCCGGCAGATTGAGCGATTTCATCCGCAGGATGACTCCTGCCAGGGAACTGCGGCGGATCTCGGGATCTGTGAATTCCGGGCGTTCCGTCAGTTCGCTCTCCTCATACAGCCGCACGCACACGCCATCGCGCACCCGTCCGCAGCGGCCCTTCCGCTGGCGGGCGCTGGCTTGGGAAACAGGCTCGATCTGCAAACGCTGCACGCCTTTTCCCGGGCTCCAGCGGCTCACGCGCGCCACGCCGGAATCGATGACGCAGGCGATCCGTGGAATTGTCAGCGAGGTTTCCGCCACATTGGTCGCCAGGATCAGGCGGCGTTTGTTTCCCGGATTAAAGACACGCTGCTGATCCCCCATGCTCAGCCGCGCAAACAATGGCAGCACTTCCGTGCCCCGATACTGGCGACCCTCCAGCACCTCCGCGCACTCACGGATCTCCCGCTCACCCGGCAGGAAGACGAGCACGTCCCCCATCGGCTCCACATCGCTCAGATAATCCACCGCCCGCGCCACGTTCTGCGGGATATCCTCGTCATCATTCGGAGGCAGGAAAAATTCCGTTACCGGGAACATCCGGCCCGGAGCCTCGATCACTGGTGCTGGCTCATCCCCATCCTTGAAAAACTCCGCAAATGATCCCGCATCCAGCGTGGCCGAGGAAATTACCAGCTTCAGATCCTTCCGCCGCTCCAGCAACCGCCGCAGATACCCCAACAGGAAATCGATGTTCAGCGAACGTTCGTGCGCCTCGTCCAGGATCAACGCCTCATACTGCTTCAGATCCCGGTCCCCCTGCGTTTCCGCCAGCAGGATGCCGTCCGTCATGAACTTGATCCGCGTCTCACGGGTGATGCGGTCCTCAAAGCGCACCTGATAGCCCACATAGTCGCCCAGCGGCACCTTCAGTTCCTCCGCCACCCGCTTCGCCACACTGGCCGCAGCGATCCGGCGCGGCTGCGTGCAGCCCACCCTTCCGCCATCCGCTCCCAGCGCCTCCGCCACCATTTTCGGCAACTGCGTGGTCTTCCCGGAACCCGTCTCGCTCACCACCACCACCACGCGGTGGCTCCTCACCGCCGCAATGATCTCCTCACGATGCTCCACCACCGGCAATTCCGCCGGATAATTCCACTTCCCTGAAAATTCGCTCATTCCCATCCCCTGCGGTGCCGGAAATGATAAACACACTCTCCGAAACGGGTCAATCTTACCGTGGCTGGGGCCTCTTGCCACAGGCCGTTCCCGGGACGTTTCAGCCACTTTTACGTTTCAAAACGGCACGTCATCACCCCAGCCCCCTGAGTTTCCGACCTGCCATTCCTCGACGAGTTGCTGGGGGAAATCCTCCAAAAACCGGGAGGGTCGGCAGATGACGTCTCCAGTGTAGGACTTGGGATTCAGCATGGGGTAGCTCAAATAGAGCTCGTCCTTGGCACGGGTGATGGCCACGTAAAAAAGCCGCCGCTCTTCTTCCAGCGCAGCCTCGTCATCCGCTTCAAGGATTCTTCCGTTAGGGAACTGGCCATCCGTCAGCCAGATGAGGAAAACTGCGTTCCACTCCAGCCCCTTGGCTTGGTGGATCGAGGAGAGCGTCACTTTTTCGCTATCAGCCTCGTTCTTATCCCCTGTCGGCTCCCCATCCACGGCACTCATGAGGGAGAGTTGGGCGAGGAATTCCAGAATGTCCTCGTAGCCCGTGGAATACTGCATGAGTTGCTCGATGTCGCTACGGCGATTCTCGTAGTTGTCGAAGCTCTCCTTCAAATACTCGTCATAGATCCCTTCCAGGATGCTGAAAATCATCGCATCCGGGCGGGCGAATTCGCCGCCGGGCGTCAATTCGTCCAAGGTGTAGCAGAGCTGTTCCCAGTGTTTTGCGGATTTCCTGGGTGCCTTGAATTTGAGAAAAAGTTCCGACCATTTTTGTGGGATTTCCTCCTTGGCAGCCAAGCCGGTTTTCAGCCACTCCTGCCAGAGTTTATCCGCCGCACCCGGGCCGCACCCGGGGAGAAGCTGCACCATCCGCTTGAAGCTCACCTCATCCCGGCGATTCGTGACAAAACGGATGAAGGCGGCGATGTCCTTGATGTGCGCCTGCTCGAAAAACCGCAGTCCGCTGGTGATGGCAAACGGGATCCCTCGCGCCGTGAGTTCCATCTGCACCTCCAGACTCTGGAAATGGGCGCGGTAAAGAATCGCCATCTCCTCCATCGGGATCCCTTCGTCACGCAATTCGAGAATCCGTTGTGCCACGAAAGCCGCCTGGCTGCGCGGGTCTTCCAGCGGCACCAGCGCGGGCTTCACACCCACTTCCGCCCGTGAGGATCGCAGGTTTTTCTCGATCCGGCCCCGGTTCACGCGGATGGCCGCATTGGAAAGTTCCAGAATCTCCGGCACACTCCGGTAGTTCGTCTCGATCTTGAATATCTTCGATTTCGGGTAGCGGGTGGCGAAGGTGAGGATGTGATCCAGATCCGCTCCGCGCCATGAGTAAATGGATTGGGAATCATCCCCCACCGCCATCAGGCTGTTGCCCTCACCCGTCAGCAGATCGATCATGCGGCTCTGCACCGTGTTGGTATCCTGATACTCATCCACCAGGATGTGGCGGAATTTTTGCTGATAGAGGGAAAGCAGATCTGGGCGGGACTCCAGCAGTTGTACGGTGAGCACCAGCAGATCATCGAAATCCATTGAGTTCGTGTCCTGTTTTTTCGCGATGTATCCCTCCCGCACCGCCTGGATTTGCTCGATCCAATCGTAGAAATAGCTGTAACGATCCGCGATCACCTGCTCCAAGGGGATGCCCATGTTTTCCACCAGGCTGAAGATGGAGGCCAGCACATCCGCCTTTGGGAAACGCCGCTGCTTGGTATCGATATCGCAGGCGGCCACCACAGTATTCAACAGGGATTTCTGGTCATCCCGATCCATGATGGAGAACGAGCGAGTGAAGCCTATCTCCTCCGCATGCCGCCGGAGGATGCGGTTGCCGATGGAGTGGAAGGTGCCGGACCACAGGTCCGAAATATCCTGCGGGATGAGTTCCCGCACCCGCTCCATCATTTCGCGCGCCGCCTTGTTCGTGAAGGTGAGCAGTAGGATGTTCTTGGAAGCCACCTGCTGGTCCAGCAGCCAGGCCACCCGGTAGGTGAGCGTACGCGTTTTCCCGGAGCCTGCCCCGGCGATCACCAGCGCCTTCCCCGGTGGGGAGGAAACGGCGGCATACTGCTCCTCATTCAGAGCAACAGCATAATCGATGCCGGAGGCGGATGCGGGAGCGGAGCGATGAAGGGTGTACTGACGGGCCATGCGCGGCCAGAGACTGCCACCGCTTCCCCGCGGGAGCAAACAGGTTCGTCTCCACCATACAGGATCATTTCACCGGACTTGCCGGGTCCGGCAGCCATCGCTACAAGCCGCGGATGCTGCGCCGGTTTGCCGTTCCCCTTGTCCTCGTTCTTGCGATTCTGACGGCGACCTTCGGCCTCACCCGCCTGAAATTCGATACGGACATCCTCTCGATGCTGCCCGGCGAGTTGCCGGAAGTGAAGGCGCTGAAGGCATTCCACTCCGCCTTTTCCCGGCAGGATGAACTGGTGGTCTTCATCCAGGGCGGCGAGGATGAGATTGGCACGCTCTCCACCGCTGCCGAGTCTCTTTCCGGAAAACTACTCAAGGATGGCGTGGTGAAATCCGCACGCTGGAAGCCACGCTGGAACGATGAACCTGCGGGGCTGGCGGAGTTGATCGGCTATCTGTGGCTGAATGGTGATCCCGCCTCCGTCCGCGCCCAGGCGGAGCGGCTGGCTCCCGGTAACTCGGAAGCCGTCATCCGGGAATCCTACGCCCGCATCGGCACCTCCATGGAAGGGATGGATATGGTGATGCAGGCGCACGATCCCTATGGATTTCTCAATCACCCGGCGATCGCTCAACTGATGGCCAATGCGGCGGGCGGCGGTGAGGATTTCGAAAGCCCGGATGGCAAGGCATACCTGCTGCTGGTGGATGCCCCGCAGCACCTCAGCGGCTACCGGGAAGCGGATGAGTGGCTGAAATCCGTGCGCAAATCCGTGGCACAGTGGCAGAAAACGGAGGGCGCAGGCCTGAAGGTGCACTTCACGGGCGAACCGGTGTTTTCCTCGGAAATCGGTACGGCCATGGAAACCGATCTCAGCGGTTCCATCAGCATCACGCTGGGCCTCATCGGCATTCTTTTCTGGTGGATGCAGCGGCGCTTCAGCCTGCTGCTGGGGCTGGTGGGCGTGCTGGCTGTGATCTTCGCCGTGGCGCTGGGCGTGGCTGGCTGGATCTATGGAGAACTCAGCATCATTTCCCTCAGTTCTGCGGAAATCCTCATCGGCCTGGCTGTGGATTATGGCTTGGTGATCTGCCAGGAGGCAAAGGTTGCGGGGCATGACAATGAGGAACAGCGCCATGCCTCCGGCCGCCCGGTGCTGTGCGGAGCGCTCGTCACGGCGGTGGTGTTTCTGGCACTGAATCTGGGCGGGCTGCCGGGAATGGCGCAGCTCGGCAGCATCGTCGCCTACGGTCTGCTGGCAGCGGCGGTGCTGATGCTGCTGGTCTACCTCCCCTTCGTGGCGAAATTCGGTGTGAACCGCGCACCCGCAGTAGGCTCCGGCAGATGCCTGCCCCGCCGCAGGCTGGCGTGGGTGATCACGGCAGGCCTGACTATTTCATCTGCGGTCGTTCTCGCCATCCACGGCATGCCCGGCGCAGTGTTTGATTCCAAAATCATGCGCCCGAAAAACAGTGAGGCGCTGACCACCTTCGAAAGCGTGCAAGCGGCCTTTCCCACATGGAGCAGCACCGCCATCGGCGTGGTGATCGAGGCCACCAGCGATGCTGAAATGCTGGCCCGCATCCCGGAGGCGAAGCGCCGGATCGATCAAGCTACCATGCAAGGACTCGTCGGGAAAACCTCCTTCGCCAGCGGCTGGTGGCCGGATGCCGCCACCCAGCAGATTAATCGTCCGCTGCTGGCAAAACTCGCCGCAGACCGGGAACGCCTGCTGGCAGAGGCTGATGCTGCAGGATACTCCGCCGAGGGTCTTCAGCTTGCCCGCTCCGTGCTGGAATCCCTGCACTCCCAGACGGCCGGAAACGCCACGGCTTTCCCTGCCTCCCCCACCGCACAGGAAGTGATGCGGCTGTTCATGAAACGTGACGGAAAAGGCGGCGGCATCCTGCTGGGAAACATGGAGCCAGCCCCCGGCATCGATCCTGCAGGAAAGGATTACGATGCCTTCCGCGCCATGGCCGGAAACCACATCTGGCTTAGCGGCTGGTCGCTCTTCCAGCCCGCCGTTTCCCGACTTGTGAAAACGGACATGACCCGCATGTTGGTGCCGATGTTCGCCCTGCTGCTGGGCATGATGTATGTCATTTTCCGCCGGGTAGCGGATGTCGGCATCGCCCTGTTTGCCATGGCTATCAGCACTCTCATCTTGCTGGCCATCATGAGTCTAACGGGGCTGACATGGAATTTTGTCAATCTCATGGCCACCCCCCTCCTGCTGGGCACCGGCATCGATTATGCCATCCACGTCACACTCAGCCTCCGCCGCACAGGAGGCGATTTCAAGGACCTTTGGAATGGCACCGGCAAGGCACTCATGTTCTGCGGCGTCTCAAACGTCATCGGTTTCGGCTCCCTCATCTTTTCCAGCAGTGAAGCCCTCGTCAGCCTGGGCGTGGTCGCCGTGATCGGTATCACCCTCAGCATGGCCGTCTCCATCTTCCTGCTGCCCGGCTGGCGGACGCGCTGATCCATCTTTACTTCACCCGGTAATGGCCGGTGTGAGGATAGAGGAAGAGAAAGTCTTCCTCGCGTGCGCCACCTCCCACATTGTGAATCACCAGCGGCGTGCCATCGCTGGCCTTGCGATCACTGATGATCATGATGTGCGGAAGGCTGGGTGGCAGCATCACCGTCACGATATCGCCTGCTTGGAAGCGCTGCGGATTGCGATCCGTGGATAGGGGAAGTGAAAATCCCCGGCGTTTGAAATAGGTCTGAAGATTGGGCACACGGCGATGGTCGATGTTTTTATCCGTGGTCTTCAGCCCCCATATTTTCGGATAGACGCTGAAGTTCGCCTTCATGTCCTCATGCACGAGTGCCTGTAAATCTTCGGAAAGCCCATCCCGCAGGGCGCGGATCACCACATCCGTGCAGACACCTTTCTCGCGCGGCACATCCCCACCGGGATAGGCCAGGGAAACGTAGGCGGGATCATAGGAAAGGGTCACACCCACCTGTGCGCGGGCTGCGGTGACGATTTTTTCAACCGGCTGCGCATCAAGCGGAATGACCGAAAGAGCAAGGAACAGCAGGAGTTTCATAGCTTCTATCCAAACACCAGATAACGGCTGAAATGCAAGGCTGTATATCCCCTTCCCTTGCTACCGGATTCACCCTAGAGATTACCACATGAACTGGCGCAGATTTTATCCGTTGAATGAATTCCCGCAGCAGCGGCAGCTCTGGTCCTGGATTTCCTTCGATGTTGCGAACCAGTCGTTCACGCTCATCATCAATACCCTGCTGTTTTCCATCTTCTTCTCAAAGGTCGTCGTACAGAATGATGCTATCGATGACCGGGTATGGGCGCTCACCTATGGCAGCAGCATGCTCCTCACCGCCCTGCTCTCCCCCATCGCCGGAGCGGCGGCAGATGAACGCGCGTGGAAAAAGCGCTGCCTCATCCTCACCGGCTTGGTGTGCGGCATTCTCACCTGCTGCCTGGGACTGGTAAAGCCGGGGCAGATCTGGCTGGCCGCATTGCTCTATATTCCGGCGAATTTCTGCTTCGCCCTCGGGGAAAACTTCCTCTCCTCCTTTCTGCCCAGCCTCTCGCAGGCGAAGGACATGGGCCGCGTGAGCGGATTCTCATGGGCAGTCGCCTATGCGGCAGCGCTGTTGTTGCTCATCCTCACGGCCGGGTTCATGCTGGCATTCAAGCTGGAAGCATCCGATCAATGGCGGCCCTTTTTCGTGTTCGCGGGTCTGTGGTTTCTGGCCTTTGCCATTCCCACCATGCTGTGGCTGAAGGAGCCGGAAGTGGTTCAGTCCGTGCATGCCGGAAAAAGCCTGCTGGGCACGGGATGGGCGCGGCTGGGTGAAACCGTGCACGATTTGGCGAAATTCAAGGATCTGACCATGCTTCAGGTTGCCTCCCTTTTTTATGGCACAGGCATGAGCGTGGTGGTGTTTTTTGCCAGTAAGCTGGCAGAGGAATACGGATTCACGCAGGTGAATCTCGTCGTCTTCGTCGCAGTCATCACCGTCAGCGGTATCATCGGCACCATCATCCCCACGCTCTGGCAGGATAAGATCGGCCACCGGAAATCCGTGCTTTTGTTTCTCATCCTCTGGCTGGTCACTGCTCTCGGCTTTGCCCTTTATGCATTTCTTTATTCCCGCCATGCCGCCAGTGGTGCCGCAGAGCCCTTTCCCAAGTGGCCGCTCTGGCTGGTGGGAAATCTCCTCGGCTTCGGCTTGGGTTCCCTCGGTTCCGCCAATCGCGCCTTCGTCGGCTATCTCGCCCCGGAGGACAAGGCTGCTGAAACCTTTGGCATCTGGGGACTCATGTGGAAGCTCTCTGCCATCATGACTTTTCCCTTCGCCTGGGTGAAGGACACCGTAGGCACCACCGAGGCGCTCCTCCTTCTCGCTGGATTCATCTTCGTGGGGCTGGTGCTCACACTTTTCATCAATGAAAAACGCGGCCGCGCTGCGGTGGTCGTGAGTCAATGAGGCAGCTCAATCCTCGGCAACCGCACGCTCGACCTCTGCGATATCGATCATTACATTTCCACCATCGCATTCTTGTCTGTGCTTGGGAGCACGTCCTCCAGCCCATGGACGCAAACCCAGGCGCCCAGTCCCTATGAAGTGGCAAGCTGAAGCCTCAACTCCGGGCACTCGTTGAAAAGGCGAAGGGCGATTCACTTTTCAGCGAATCGCCCTTCATTGGTTGCGGGAGTAGGATTTGAACCTACGACCTTCAGGTTATGAGCCTGACGAGCTACCTGGCTGCTCCATCCCGCGATTTTAACCACTTGCGCCGTTCGGCGCGGGGCCGGGAGAATGGGCCAGTGGAACGGGGTTCGGCAAGACCTTTTTTGCATTCTTTCGGATTTTATGATCTTTTCGCCGCGTGATGATTTCCGAGACGCTGCTGACTGTGCTGCCGCTGCCTGCGTGGCAGGAGAAAACGCGCATTCATCTTTCACGTGCAGAGCGTTACACCAAGGGAACGCGTGAGCGCAGGGACCGGGGAGTGCCGCATCCGATCGAGGATTTTTTGTTTCAATACTACCCGTATCCGATTGCGCTGCTGGAGCAGTGGCAGCCGGGTGTAGGAGTGGGGTTGGAATGGCCTGAGTCCCCTGCCCCTCCGGGAAGATTTCCACTGAAGCATTACACGCTCGAGGATGGCGTGATGTATGCGGATATAAAAACGCTCACGGCCAAGGAGCGGCAACGGCTGGTCTGGATGCGCGAGCTGCTGGCGGCCACTGCGGACCGGGCGGGAAACTTTTCCTGCCACGGGCTGCATGAGTGGGCGATGGTTTACCGGGGAAAGGAGGTGCGCCATGAGAAGACCACGCCGCTGCGGCTGCCTCAGGCGGAGATCGACGCATTGGTGGAATCCCGCCCGATCTGCTGCTCACACCACGATGCGTTCCGCTTCTTCGCGCCGGAAGCTAGGCCCATGAACCGGCTGCAACCTTCCATCGAGCGCCGCGGGGAATTGGAGCAGCCGGGCTGCGTGCATGCGAACATGGATCTCTACAAATGGACGGCCAAGGCGATGCCCTTTGCCGGCACAGATCTACTGATGGATGCCTTCGAGCTTTCGATGAAACTCCGGGATCTGGACATGCGTGCCAGCCCATATGACTTGAGCGCCTGGGGGAGGCCGCCGATCCGGATCGAAACTCCGGAAGGGCGGAAGGAATATGAGGCGGAGCAACGCTCCCTGGCGGCAGATGCTGCGGGTGTGAGGGAGAAATTGCTGGGTGTTCTGGCTCAGGTATCTAGGATTTGAGCGGTCAGTTTCCAGTAGCCAGTTCCTGGTCTCCTCCTGAAAACTGAACGCCGCCAAAGTTCTTACTTCTGGCCGTAGTACGCACCGGGCCCGTGCTTGCGGAAGAAGTGCTTGTCGCGCAGGTGCGCGGGCGCCTCAGGTGCAGCCGGGGCGAGTGCGAGGGTCTTGAGTGCCATATCTGCCACGGCTTCCAGAGCGATGGCGGTTTCCACGGCCTTGGCACCGGATTTTCCCCACACGAATGGACCGTGATTGCGGACGAGAACGGCTGGCACGCTCAGGGGATCGATGCCCTTGAAGCGCTCGACGATGACATTCCCGGTTTCCCACTCGTATTCGCCATTCACTTCCTCCGGCGTCATGCCGCGCGTGAGTGGAACGGGACCGTAAAAGTAATCGCAGTGGGTGGTGCCGAAGCCGGGAATCTCACGCGGTGCCTGGGCAAAGGCGACGGCGCAGCGGGAGTGGGTGTGCACCACGGAGCGGATGCCGGGGAAATTCAGGAACAGGCAGCGGTGGGTGGGAGTATCCGAGGAAGGGCGTAGGTCGCCTTCCACAATGTTGCCGTCGAAATCCACAATCACCATGTGCTCCGCCTTCAGTTCGGTGTAATCCACGCCACTTGGTTTGATGGCGAAAACGCGGCGTTCCTGATCGGCCACGGATACGTTTCCGAAGGTGAGATCGACGAGGCCGGTCTTCGGCAGTTCCAGATTGGCGGCGAGGCATTCCTCTCTCAGCGCTTGGTAGTCGGACATGATGATGGGGATGTGGGAGATGATCGTTGAAAATGAGGAGCCGCGAATGAACGGGGAACGTCCATTCGCGGCTGAATGATGTCAATTACCCTTGGATACCTTGGGCGAGATGGAAGTAGAGGTCCTGCTGGCGCAACTCGTTCTTGTACGAGCGCAGGCGAGTGTCCTCATCGATGACGCTAAGCTCGATTTTTGCGATTTCTGCAAAATCCTCGAGATGCTCGCTGGTGAGTGCGTAGGACAGCACGGTGTGGTGGGCACCACCGGCATAGATCCAGGCGGCGGTGGCGGTCTTGAGATCCGGATAGGGTTCCCAGAGAACGCGGGCCACAGGGAGCTTTGGCAGGGCATGCTCTGGAGCGACGCATTCCACCTCGTTCACGAGGAAACGGTGGCGGTTGCCAAGATCGATGATGGAGCCATTCACAGCAGCACCGGCCGGGCAATCGAAGACCATGCGGCATGGA
>Ga0157373_10003367_pt1 | contig 12087 bp, 10 predicted proteins | sample C65metaG_FD_113460 | JGI IMG/M metagenome (GOLD analysis project Ga0157373, IMG submission 113460) | Corn rhizosphere microbial communities from Kellogg Biological Station, Michigan, USA - C6-5 metaG | ecosystem: Host-associated > Plants > Roots > Rhizosphere > Soil | place: USA: Michigan...
ATACGGAGAGCGCTCCGGCAGTTCCCTGCCGGGATAGACTTTATTTTCCAACAGGAAAATCTCACCCCGGTGGTGCTGGATGGGCCGGAAATATTCGCGGATGAATCCGGGAGAAGTCGTTACCAGCAGGGCAGACCGATTCAGGACAAATCTCTCCGCCGCCCTGAAAACCTGGGACCGCCATCCGGGATTGGTCATCGCACACAGCACGTCCGCCAGTTCCAGCACCATCGGCACCTTCCGCCTGGAAAAAAAACGCCCCAGCAATGCCAGCAGCGCATTGTCCCAGTTTATCACATACAGCACACCCGCCTCCCGGATGCGCTGCCTCTCCCGCCAAAGCAGCCACACACATCCGGCGAAAGTCACCAACCGGTGTGCATAACGGCCATTGTATGTGGTGCCCAGGTGAATATTTTCCCAAGTAGGCGTGGGGTTCACCTTGTCCCGTTCCCGGTGAAAGGTGAAACCCACCACTTTTTTCCCCAGATCCTGGAACGCCGCGATCCTCTTCCGCACACGTGCGTCACCACGCTCATGAGCAAAAAACAGAATGGGATATTTGGAAAAATCCGCCATCAGCGAGAGCCCTGCTAGATTCAGGTTCCAGTGCGATCAGCCGGGAATGAGATCCTTTACCGCATCGTGCTCTTCCTTGAGTTCCTGGACGGTCGCATCGATTTTTTCGCTGCTGAATTTGTTGATCGGCAGACCTTGCACGATTTCCCACTTCCCATCCTCGCGGGTGCGGATGGGAAAGGAAAAAATGAGACCCGGCTCCACGCCATAGGAGCCATCCGAGCAAACGGCCACGGAAAACCAATCCCCCTCGCGGGTGGGTGTGATCAGGCTTTTCACCGTATCCAGCGCAGCGTTTGCTGCAGAAGCGGCGGACGATGCCCCCCGCGCACTGATGATGGCGGCTCCCCGTTGCTGGACAGTTTTTAGAAACTCTCCCTCCAGCCACGCAGCATCTGTAATGACATCCGTGGCACGCCTGCCATTGATGCGGGCATTCGTGAAATCCGGATACTGGGTAGAAGAATGATTCCCCCAGATCGCCACGTTCGAGACGGCGGAGGAATGGACGCCCGCCTTCCGGGCGAGCTGGGATTTCGCACGATTTTCGTCGAGCCGCGTCATGGCAAAAAAGCGATTCTTCGGCACACCCGCCGCATTGTTCATGGCGATGAGGGCATTGGTATTGCAAGGATTGCCCACCACCAGCACTCGAATATCCGGTGCAGCCACTCTGGCGATCGCCTGGCCTTGGCCGGTGAATATCCTGCCATTGATTCCCAGCAAGTCCCCACGCTCCATTCCAGCCTTGCGCGGCACCGAGCCTACCAAAAGCGCCCAGTTCGCCCCCTTGAATCCTTCGTCCAGATCCCCAGTGGTCACCACCTCATTGAGAAGCGGAAAGGCGCAGTCATCCAGCTCCATCACCACACCATTCAATGCAGGCAGAGCAGACTCGATTTCGATCAAACGCAGATTCACCGGCTGGTCTGCCCCGAATACCGCCCCGGAGGCGATGCGGAAAAGAAGCGAGTATCCGATTTGTCCTGCTGCGCCGGTGATGGAAACGGTGATGGGAGACTTCATGGGTTCAATGGAATGAGAACGCCTAATGAATTAGGTGCGGATGGCACACCGGTCAACCTACAAGAAGCTGACAAGGCATCCCTCTTTAATGAAGCCGGAGCTAACTGACACGGCGCGGTCGGCTCCCCATAATAAGACGGAGCAACACCATGGGAGCGGCAGCGATGGCCACGGCCGCAATGGCTGTCTTGAGGCCAGGATAAACCCGCGCCTTATCGCGATCCAAGGCAGCCAGGGATTCCGCCACTACCTGCTCCTTGGGCACATAAAATGATTTTTTCACGGATTCCGCAGCGGAACTTTCCTCCCGCCGGGCGACTTTTCCGAACTCGGTCTTCACCGGACCGGGGCAGACGGCAAGCACCGAGATATAGTGCTCTCTCAACTCAATACGAAGCGCTTCCGAAAAACTCGTCACATAGGCCTTGGTGGCGGCATAGACTGCCATGTCCGGGATTGGCAGGAGGCTGGCCAGGGAGCTGACATTGATGATGGCCCCCTCACTCCGGCGGATCATGTGGGGAAGCAGCGCATGCGTGAGGTGCGTCAGAGCCTCCATATTGATCCGCAGCATGCCCTCGATCTTCTGCCAGTCGGAAGTGGCGAATTCACCGTAATCGCCCATGCCGGCATTGTTGATCAGCAAATCGGGAATGAATCCTGCGAGAACAAGTGCCTCCACCAGAACCACACGGTCTTCGGGTTTGGCCAGGTCTGCCGCGTACGCGACCACCGCCACATTCGGATGCTCCGCGCGGATCCGGGCTGCGAGTTCATCAAGTAGCGACTCGCGGCGCGCCACCAGTACGAGCTTACCGACTCGTGGCGCGATTTGTAGGGCGAACTCTTCGCCCAAGCCAGCGGAAGCTCCGGTGACGAGGGCGCATCAGAAATAGGAAAAATCTGGCATGCCGCCGTCATACGCCATCCCGGCGATTAGGCCAACTGAGTTTCACCGTTGGCGTTCTGCGTCACTTGCACGATGCGCAGTGGCAGGCGGACGAGAACTTCATCATCGCAACCGATATCGATGGAATAGATTCCGGCGGTTTCGAAACGAAGGCCCTGCAGGTTCATGATGATGTTCCGAGTGAGGAAAGGCACGCCCTTCGGCAGTTGCACTTCAAACTCCGGCTGGATCGGCATGTTGTTCGGATCCAGGGACTCACCGTCCTCGTTGATGATGTTGATGGAGAGCTTGTGGCGGCCCACATCTTCCGGGGTGAAGCAAAAACGCAGTGCAAGCGAGCAGGTAGGATGCACAACTGGCACGGCACGAGCGGCGAGAGTATCGAAAGTTCCGTTGATTACGAGCTTGCCATTGTAGTCAGCGGCAAAGTCGCAAAGGGTAGCGATTTGGATGTCCATGTATCGGATGGTTGGGATGATTCTAGGTTTACCTACAGCTTTCCCGCAGGTTGGTATTTCTGTGAAGGGATAGGGCCGTGGCGTAAAGGAGAAATGATCGCTGGGCAGGCGGAAGATTTTCAAGGCTCCTCCACATTTTCATCAATGACCTCGTCCTCGCGCACGCGGAGGGCGCGGACCGGTGGCTTTTCGGATTCCTCGGTGGAATCAACCGGTTGTGCGCGGAGAACTTTCTCATCATTCTCTTCCATGGAGGAATCCTGCTCATCCTGCGGAGAGGATTCATCCTCCGGCACCGCTTCCGCCTTGGGAGCATCTTCGGCGGCTTCACCATCGGCTTCGTCCACCACCACAAGGGCTTTCTTTGGCGGCTCAATGATTTCCTTGATGTCATCCTTCAGCGGCTCAAAGAAATTCCGCACCATGGGGGCGGCCATCCGCCCGCCGGAGACGGTTTCACCAGGACGCCCCTCATAAAGGACAGCGAAGGCGTAGCGTGGATTGTCATGAGGCAGAAATCCGGCGAACCAGGCGAGGCGCTGCTCCTTGGAAGGTGGCCCCCACTGGGCGGTGCCGGTTTTTCCGCAGATTGTGGTGTAGCTGAGACCCGCGCCCTTGCCGGTGCCATAGGGCTTTTCCACCACATCATTCATGCCGTCCCGCACGATTTCCACGGCCTTTGGATCCAGACCCAGCCAATTTTTCCGCTCCGGCACATTCACAGAGACCACCCGGCCTTTCGTATCCTGGATCTGGCGGATGAGCTGGAGCTTCGGCAACGCTCCGCCGTTTGCGATTGCGGCCATGCCTTGAGCCACTTGGAGCGGAGAGGAAAGCAGCACACCCTGGCCGATGGATAGGTTGGCCGTGTCGCCGTCCAGAATGCGGCGCTTCTCGTTTTTCATCATCCACTCATCATTCGGCACCAGCCCCTGGGTTTCCCCGATGAGCGGCAATCCGGTGCGCTCGCCATAGCCCAAGCGGCGTGCGAGATTCAGGAAGGCACTCGGCCCCACATCGATGCCCACTTGGTAGAACCAGGGATTGCAGGATCTGGCAAGCGCCCGGCGAACATCGATGTTTCCTTCCGGCGTCTTGCTCCAGTTCTTGAAAACGGCATTCCCGATCTGCACCGCTGCCGGACAATAAATCTCCGTGTTTTCATTCACGATACCATTGTTCAGCGCAGCCAGTGCGACGATCGGCTTGAAGGTGGAGGCTGGGGGGTAGGCGGATTGGAATGCCCGGCCGAAAAGCGGCTGGGAGACATCATCACGGAGGGCCGCGTAGTCCTTTTCGCTCACTCCGGGGATGAAAAGATTGAGATCAAACGAGGGGCGGGAGGCCATCACCAGGACTTCCCCAGTCACCACATCCACCACCACAAAGGCACCCCTGCGGCAGCCTTTCTTGAGAACGCTCTCCGCCAGTTTCTGCCACTTGAGATTCAGCGTGGTCACCACCGTTCCGCCTGGGCGTGGCCGTTTCACCTGCTCCTCCAGCAGCTTGTTGCCGTTTTCATCAAACAGCAGACGCTTCATCCCTGGCTCACCATTCAACTGGCTGTCGTAGAGTTTTTCCAATCCCGCCCGGCCTTCCGATTCCTCCCACAGGGGTTCATTGAAATTGATCGGCCCCGTAGGCAGTTTCCCCACGCTCCCGGTGTAGCCGATGATGTGGGCCGCCAGATCCTCTGCCGGATAATAACGGCGATAGACAGGATGCAGTAAAAACCCGGCTCCCAACCGCGCCTCGATCCCCTTCGCCTCCTTTTCATCGATCTGGCCGGAGACCAGCAGCGGCAGCCAGCGGCGGTTGCGATAGTGATCATAAAGCTCGTCATCCGTCTTCGAGATCGGGTTTTTCACCAAACCATTCAGCACCTGGAGCCGCGTGCGCGCCCAGTTCACCACAAAATCCCGGTCCGCATTCTCGAACTGGCGGAATTGCAGCCCCACTTGGTAGGCAATGATGCTCTGGGCGATGGGCTGCCCATCACGATCCACAATCTGGCCGCGCGGGGCCGGGATTTTCAGCGTGATGGCCCGTGCGTCCTTGCGGGTGAGAATGGAACCATCCGACGCGGATTTTGCCGCTGGCGCATCTGCCGGAGCACTCACCGGCAAGCCACCTATCTGAGCATGGACAGCAGCCGTCGCCAGCGAGGAGACGAGCATGAGGCGGCAAAGGGAAGAGCGGTTCACCATGTGAGTGAGCGCCACGCTAGGAAAGGAAACGGCGGAGGGCAATACTTCCTCTTGTCTTCTGCCAGCTCTCTCCCAGTGTTCCCCGCATGAACGATTGGAATTTCATCACGATCCTGGTGCTGGCGGGGCTCATCATCCTCTGGAAGCTGGATTTCATCGCCACACTCCTGAACCTGAAGGCCTTTCCTACCACGGTTCCGGCGGAATTGAATGGCCTGATGGATGCGGAAAAACTCGAAAAAGCACGCGCTTATCTCACCGCAAATGCGCGTTTTTCGATCGTTCAGGATACCTTTTCCCTCTTTGTGATGCTGGCCTTTTGGTTCATTGGTGGATTCCAGTGGGCGGATTCCCTGGCGCGCTCGTTCTCATCCTCGGAAATCGTGGCGGGATTGATTTTCCTCACACTCCTGTTTCTAGGGCAGAGCCTGCTTTCTCTCCCCTTCGCCATTTACGATACCTTTGTCATCGAGCAAAAATTCGGCTTCAACCGGTCCACTCCCGCCACCTTCATCATGGATCGGCTGAAAGGCCTGCTGCTGGGCGCGGTGATCGGACTGCCCCTCGCGGCTGGCATCCTGTGGATTTTCCACGCAGTGCCCAGCGCCTGGGTGTGGGCCTGGGCATTTGTGACGGTGATCCAGCTTCTGCTCACCTATCTGGCCCCCTCTGTGATCATGCCGATGTTCAACAAATTCACCCCCATGCCGGATGGCTCCCTGAAAGACCAGATCCAGCAACTGGGCGTGAAATGCGATTTCCCCCTTAATGGCGTTTTCATCATCGACGGATCAAAGCGCTCCACCAAGGCAAACGCCTTTTTCACAGGACTCGGCAAGCTCAAGAAAATCGCCCTTTACGATACCCTCATCGATAAAAGCTCCGAGCCGGAACTCCTTGGAGTGCTTGCCCATGAAATCGGCCACTTCCGCTGCGGCCATATCAAGCAGCGCCTCGCCGTCGGCATTGTGCAGACGGCCTTCATTTTCTTCCTCCTCGGCCTGGCCACGGACCCCGGCGGGAAATTTGCGCGCCTGCTGTTCGATGCCTTTGGAGTCACCACCATTTCCCCCCACGTTGGCCTCGTCCTTTTCGGCATCCTGCTGGAACCTGCCAGCAAGGTGCTCTCCATCCTCGCCAATGCCTGGTCCCGCAAGCACGAGTTCGAGGCGGATGCCTATGCGGCAAAGGTGACCGAAGACAAGGTATCTCTGGGTGAGGCGTTGAAAAAACTCTCTGCCGATCACCTGTCACATCCCTCCCCGGCTCCGCTCCGCGTGTGGCTGGATTACTCGCATCCTCCGCTGATCGAGCGATTACAGGCGCTTGAGAAGACACGGATTTGAATTCATTACCTTATCCGGCATGCAGCGCACGCCCGCATATATTCTCTTCATCTGTTTTCTCGGAGTGATGTTAGTCGAATGCCACCGGGTGAATAAATCCATCATATGCCTCCCGGTTCAATGAAACGATTTTGATACATTCCACATGGACTGGCTGACAGATCCCCCCTTAAGCTGGCGTAGCTACCACAAAGCCTTCACCAACCAAACCCATGTTCGATCCCAACCGCTATGATGGCCGCATGATTTACCGCCGCTGCGGTGACTCCGGCATTCTCCTGCCCGCCATTTCGCTCGGCTTTTGGCAGAACTTCGGCCATAACGATGATTTTCAAGAGGCCCGGAAAATCATGCACCGTGCCTTTGATCGCGGGCTGACCCATTTCGATCTGGCGAACAATTATGGGCCACCTCCCGGTTCTGCGGAGGAAAACGTGGGACGCATTCTGGCAGAAGACTTCGTTTGCCATCGTGATGAACTGGTGATCACCACCAAGGCGGGCTACCACATGTGGGAAGGCCCCTATGGCGAGTGGGGTTCCCGCAAGCAACTCCTTTCTTCACTCGACCAGTCCCTGCGGCGGCTGAAGCTCGATTATGTGGATATTTTCTACCATCACCGGCCCGATCCCGATACGCGGCTGGAGGAATCCATGTCTGCACTGGCTACTGCTGTGAACTCTGGCAAGGCACTCTATGCCGGCATTTCCAACTATCCGCTCAAGCGGCTGAAGAAAGCAGTGAAGCTGCTGAAGCAGATGGGCGTGCGATGCCTCATCTATCAGCCTCCGTATTCCATCTTTCGCCGTGAGGTGGAGGCCGCAGGTATCCTGGACTACCTGCATGAGGAAGGCATCGGCTGCGCGGTGTTCAGCCCGCTGGCTCAAGGCATGCTCACGCCGAAGTATCTCAAAGGCATCCCTGCAGATTCCCGGGCCGCCAGCGACAGTCCATTTTTGAACTCCGAGCAGGTAATTGCACGTCAGGAACAAATCCGCGCGTTGGGAGATCTGGCCGAGGCTCACGATATGCCGTTGCACCACATGGCACTGCAATGGGTACTGCGCCACCGCGGGGTGACCACTGCCATCATCGGCGCACGCACCGTGGCCCAGCTCGATGATTCCCTGGATGCGCTGCACTGCGATCCGCCAAGGCATGGGCTGTGGGAAGCCATCGATGCCATCAGCCCACTCTGAAGAAGAAGGGTTGATGGTTGCGGCCTGATGATCGATGGTGAGGAAAACTCCGTTTGCCGTATTCCCACCATCCCACCTAAATCAACTCCCCAAAACATGACCTGGAACGATACTTTTATTGAGCTTTTCGAGCGCTGCGTAGCTGCCTATCAGGCGGGCGACACCGATTTTGAAAATTACTATAGCCCGGATGATCTGGAATTCCTCGGCTCCATCGGCTACCAACCGCGGGAGTTTTTCGACTTCGTGGAGGACTTCGCCGGAGAGGGTGAGCCCTCCCTTTCCACCGCGCTGCTGGTGGCCGCGGTGCGCCGCGATTACTTCCTCACGGTGATGAATGGCCAGCCGGGCCGGGGTCCGGTCGTCAATGCCACCACTATCCCCACCTTTGGTGACGAACTGGCAGGGCTTGCTTACCTCCCACGCATCATTGCCAAGGGCCGTGCAAAGCTGCGCGGGGAACTGGACCCGGATCTCATGTTCGGCTGTGGTGGGGACCGGAACTTCCTCCGAAAGAATGGCGATATCCACCCCGCAGATTTCCTCCGCCATCTCTGGGCCTCCCATGAGGATGACCAGAAAATCGTCGAATGGGTGAAGGCTCAGGCCTGAGTCAGACAGAAGATTGTGGAAGAGCCTGAAATAGCGATTTCTCTGACCTTCTGCCTTCTGTCTCCTCAGAAAGTCTTATTTCTTGCCACTCCCGCGCTCAAACCGTAATCCCTCCTGCCCGCAACCATGGCCAGCACACCGATCATCAATCTCCGCAAGGGACACGCCGTCCGCCACAACAACGAAGTCTGTCTCGTGATCAGTCACGAACTCAAGACGCCTCCCCGCATGGCGTCCTACGTGCAGATGTCCATCCGTTCCGTGGCTACCAAAAAGGTTTTCAACCTGCGCATGACTTCCAACGACTCCGTGGAAGGCGTCGTACTCGAGCGCACCCCGCACGAATATTCCTACAAGGACAGCTCCGGCTATCACTTCCTGGACCCGGAAACCTATGAGGATGCCACCGTCCACGAAGACCTCATCGAGGATGTGAAAAACTACCTCATCGAAGGACAAATCTACACCCTTCTCATTGCCGATGGTATCGTGGTGTCCATCGATCTTCCGCTCACCATGGTCATGACCGTGGCCGAATCCTCCGAAGGCGTGAAGGGCGATTCCGCGAACAATGTTTACAAGCCAGCGATCATGGAAACCGGTCTCGTGGTGCAGGTTCCCCTCTTCATCAATGTGGGCGAGCGCATCAACGTGAAGACTGAGGACAACTCCTACGTCGGCCGCAATAACGACAAGTAAGAGCGAAGTTTTCATCTTTTTCCAAAAAAGCGGCCCCATTCCAGGGGCCGCTTTTTTTATATCCCACCGTTACGTTTCATTACCTGATAGACGGCATGGAGGAGGCATCTCTGGGAATGACAGGGAATGTTCCCGTTCTGGGGCGGCGCGGGGAATTCTAAAATTTCATTAAGAAAGTTTAAATTTTCCTTGAGACTTACTAAAATATTTATAAAAGAATCTCCCATCATGAAACCGATCTTGCTGCTCGCCTCCCTGACTCTGGCTGCGGTTCCCTGCGTCTCCCACGCCTCTACGGAACTGGAAATGCTGCGCGCCCAGCGCGCCCAGATTGATGGCCAGATCCAGAGCCTGCAGAAAGGAGAGTCCACGGTGGATCGCCAGGCTACGGTTTCCCGCTACACGGTGAAGAAGGGCGACAGCATCGAGAGGATCGCCCGCAAGACTGGCGCCTCCCCTGCGGCCATCGCCAGCGCGAATGGCATGAAAAAAGGCACCATGATCCACCCGGGCCAATCGCTTAAGATCCCCGGCGGCAAGGCCCAGGCTCCAGTGGCAGCCGCCACGGCTTCCGCACCAGCTTCCACGCCTGCTACCCAAAAATACACCGTCCGGGAGGGAGAAACCTTTTACAGCATCGCCAAAAAGAACAAGATGTCCACGGCAGCCCTGATGGCCGCCAATCCCGGCGTAAAGGCAAATGCTCTGCGCCCTGGCATCGTTCTCAAGTTGAAGTCGAAGCCTGCCGCCGTTGCCAGCAGCCCGGCCCGCAGTGCATCCACCACTCCGGTGATCGCCGCAAAGGCTCAGGCCCCTGCGGAAAAAACGGTGGAAGCACCGGCCCAAACAACTGCGGCCCCTGCCCCTCAGCCTAAAACCCAGGAACACCTTCCTGCGCCAAAGCCTGCTGCCCAAACCGCAGCAGCCAGCCCTGCGCCTGCTCCCGCCAGCACGCCCAAGCCTGCCGCGCCACCCTCCCCCGCACCAGTCGCACAAGAAACCACCACCCCTGGTAAAGTGCGTCCTGTCACGATAGATGGAGAAATGACCTACGGTCAGTTCGCCACCAAACATGGCACCAGCCCGCAACGTCTGAACGAGCTGAACGGTCTGGATCTCAGCGACGCAACGCTACTGGCCAAAGGTTCCGAGCTCTACATACCCGCCCAGCCATAAGCGTGGGAGCCCGGTGCCAATCCCATTGGCCAATCCAACTAAAAACCCGCCTGGCATCCAGGCGGGTTTTTTAGTTCAAAATATTGAAAGGAACCTCAATGGATGATGCGGACGGGAGTGCCCACACTCACCTGCTCAAACAATTGCGGGACAAAAGCCTCCGGCATACGGATGCAGCCATGGGAGGCAGGCTTGCCCGGCTCCGGGATAATGCCTACGTGCATGCCGATGCCGTAGGAGGTGAGGCGCATCCAGTAGGGCATGGGGGCAGGCACATAGCGGCAGCCCGGAGGAACCCGGTCTCCCGGAGAAGCATCCCCATCCACTACATTTCCCATCTCATCCTCGATCCAGCCGTACTTGTTCGAGTGTTTGTCCACGATCTTTTCCGTTATCGAGTAATTGCCGGAAGGAGTGCCATGGCCCTCCTTGCCAGTGGCCACATAGCACCAGCCAATATCGCGTCCGCCCCGGCTCACGTATGCCTTTTGTTCGTTCAGATCAATCTTGATGGACACCTTGCCAGGGCCGCCGTCGTCATACCATTCATAGAGCACGCGATCCGCCTTCCGGTGAACCTCGGGGCCCTTGTAAGGAAAGTGGGAGGAGGTGGCGCAGGAAACGGAAAGCAACGCAGCAGCGGAAACACCGAGAGGCAGGAGGATTCGAGTCAATGGAAGACGCATGGCTCTGAGGGATTTTAAGGAATGGCAGGCAACCCACACGAAAGCACGTTTCGCGCCGGGCACCAGCGTTTAGGCGGCGCAAAGGAAGCGGTCAAGAGTGGGCTACACCGATCTACAAACCCTTTTTGCGCGACATTTTCTTCACCGAGACTTGATCGCCCAACGCAGCTTGGCGGAAGTGCTGCGAGGATTCCGGTGCCGCTCCTCAGGCCCGGCAGTGATCACGCCCTCACTCATTTCCGAGAAAATGCCATCCCGCACCAGAGCACGGAAAGCCTGTTTCACACGCCGGTCCTCTCCGGAATGAAACGTCAGAATGGCCACCCTGCCACCAGGGACCAGCACTCCGGGCAAAGCACGTAGAAAGGTATCCAACGCGGTGAATTCCTCATTTACAGCAATACGGATGGCCTGGAAAACACGGCGGACCGTCAGATCCTGCTCTGCATCCACCAGATAAGGCAAGGTTGCACGGATGGCTTTCGCCAAATCCACCGTCGTCTTGAATGAGCCGCCGGCCAGGGCTGTGGCCAATTCCTCGCATCGCGGCTCATCCGCATTTTGATGCAGCACCAGAGCCAGCTTTTCCTGCTTCACCTTCGCCAGCCAATCGGCTGCGGAAAGTCCACGCTGGGGATTCATCCGCATGTCAAGTGGCCCCTCCACCTTGAAGCTGAAACCGCGCGATGGATCATCGAACTGCATGGAAGAGCAACCCAGATCCGCATACACGAAATCCACCGCCGGGATCTGCCGCTCTGCCAATACTTTGGCAATACCCGCATAGTTTGATCGCACTGCTTCAAATTGTTCCGGCCCGTAGCCTAGAGCTGCCATGCGCGCCGCCGTCTTTGGCATTTCAATGGGATCGAGATCCAGGCCGATGAGCCTGCCACTTGGGGAAATGGCTTCCAGAATGCGGGAGGAATGGCCGCCAAATCCCAGCGTGGCATCCACACCGGCCAGACCTGGGGAAAGGCACAGCGCAGTCAGACTTTCCTCCACCAGGATCGGCAGATGGGTGCCTGCCGGCGTTTTCCCGGAGGCAATCACCTTAGCCACCGTCTCCGCATAGCGCCCGGGATCCAGTTCCTTGTATTTGTCTTCAAAACGGCGCGGATTTTTTCCGCTGTAGCGTTTGCGCCGCGGTGGGCGTGGGGTTTCCTCACTCACAGTTCCGAGTATTTCA
>Ga0157373_10003372_pt1 | contig 12085 bp, 7 predicted proteins | sample C65metaG_FD_113460 | JGI IMG/M metagenome (GOLD analysis project Ga0157373, IMG submission 113460) | Corn rhizosphere microbial communities from Kellogg Biological Station, Michigan, USA - C6-5 metaG | ecosystem: Host-associated > Plants > Roots > Rhizosphere > Soil | place: USA: Michigan...
AGACTGCGTCCGCAAAAACCAACCCAGCGCGAAGTTCAGAAATCCACGCGCGTCTTCGATGTTCGCAAACGGATCCGTGCGTGAGAGACTGCCTTTGTCAGCGATCGCAATCGCAGACTTCGCATATCCAATAGTCTCTTCGTTGAGACTGACGTCGCCACTCTGAGCATTGTCGTAACCAGCCTGAGTCAACACTGCGAGCGCGTAAAAGTTTTCCGCGTCCTTTTTGAGGGCAGCCTTCCCAAGCTCAAACACTTTCGCGTACTTCTTCGCGACGTACGCTTCGTGCAGTTCGAAATTCCCCCTGACCCGTTCATATTCAGTAACGAACCTTCGCACTTCCGTCAGATGGGCATCTGAGTACTGGCTAAACCTCTTGACGTATTCGACCGCGGTTTCGTACGCGACGCGCTGGCGTTCCGCGATCGCAATCTTCTTGTTCTCCGCAAAGCGCGCGTAGAGCTCTTCCCTCTCGTTGTCGTTGATTTGCCCCGCCATCGTCGGATTTCTTTGCGCCGAAGCAACCGAAGCCAGAGCAAGCAGGAAAATTGCTGCAATAAGAATGCGCCTCGAGTTCGTAAACATGGCCGTAATGCTACTCCCGAAAGTACAAACTAAACAACATCCGCGAAGCTCTTGCGCGTTCGCGCAAACCACCAGTAACCGAAGATGAAAACGACGACTGCGACCGCCGCAAAGTAAGCAAGCCCACGCCAGTCTGGTCCGGCTCCATCGAGGAAAATCAGACGATAATTACGCACGAGCGCGGTGAAAGGATTGAAACCGATCAGCGCGCGAAAACGTTCCGGCACGATCGATTCGGGATAGATGATCGGCGTGAGATACATCCACGCCATCAGCAACAGCGTGATGCCCTGGGCTATGTCGCGCAGGAAGACTCCGAGCGACGCGATCAGCCACGCGGCGCCAAGTGCAAGCAGAAGCTGCGGAATCAAGAGCACCGGCAACCAGAGCGCAGTCAGCTCGAATCGTTGACGAATGATGATCGTCGCGATCAAGAGAGCGATCGTGGCGAACAGTTGATTGGCTACTGCGGCGAAGACTTGCGCCGCGGGCAACGCTTCGAGTGGAAACACAACTCTCTTCACGAGATTTGAATTAACGACGATGGTGCTGGCTGACTGTTGCACTGACTCCTGAAACATGGACCACGGCAGCAGGCCGCAGAAAAGATAAAGCGCGTAGTCCCAGGGAGAGTGATCTGCGCCGAAGCGCGCGCCGAAGATGCCCGCAAAGATAAAGGTGAAGATCGCAATCATCACGACGGGCGTCAGCACAGCCCACGCGATGCCGAGTGCTGAGCCTTTGTAACGGCCCAACAGTTCTCGTTTCGCAAACGAGAAGATCAGCTCCGCACGGCGCGGCAACTGCCAGAGCGGCTGCCAAACGCTGCGATGTGCTGTTTGAGTTGAAAGCATTTTTTGACAGGATTTACAAGATTAGCAGGATTTACAGGATACCGAACCCGCACCAACTGTTCTTGTTGTGCCAGCTGATCACCACGTCCTTCGCGCCGGCATCGCGCCACCACGTTTCAAACTCCTCGCGCGGAATGTAGAACGCAGTCGGCGCGACGAGGTGATCGAAGACTATCGTGTGCTGCTCGCGCCAGCCGAAAGTCGAGAGCGAATTCATGTAGTCGTTGTAGAAAAGATGTTTTGCAAACCCGGAACCATTCCGGTTCAGCGGCCGGTAGATCAGCTTCGTCGCAAGAAACAAACACGCCGCAGGAATTTTCGACAACTGCAGCAGCGCCCGTTGATTCATTTGCGACGTGATCTGCTCGCGCACCGGATTAACGAAGCGCGTGATCCATTCGTTGTTTTCAGCTCCGTAGATCCACGCCGAGATACGTCCGCCGGCTTTCACCTTCGAAGCGAGCGACAGAAAACCGCCGCGCGGATTCGGCAAGTGGTGCAACACGCCAACCGAGAAAGCGTAATCAAACTTCCGCGCGAGCGGCAGATGATAAATGTCGGCCTGAATGATGTGCGCATTCGGCGATGAACGTGTGGCAGCGAATGCTGTCTCGACTGCGACACTCAAGTCGATGCCGATAATCTCGCGTGCTCCCCACTGCGCGGCAAGCATCGTGTGACGTCCCTTGCCGCAGCCGCCTTCGAGCACAACCTTGTCGCGGAAAAACTCCGGCTTCACCGGCGTGATCCAGCCGAGAAACTGGCCGGCGTATTTTGCGTCTTCCTGGGTGAAGTGTTGCCACTGCCAGCCGAAGTTATCGGCGGTCGCGCGTTTGTCAGTTTCGACGTTCTCGAGTTTCGCGAAGCGCGGAATTCCGCGGGTGATTGGAAATGACGACGCGCAAGATGCACAGCGCAGTTCGCCCTCCATGATTTCGGCGTCTTCGGATTTGCTGATTGAGAGATCGAGCGTTCCTTCACACGAGGGACACACCAGATACGCGAGTAGTTTTTCCTTCAAGACTCAGAAAATATACAGAATCAAGTGAATCTTGAAAATCCTGGCTTACAGGATTCAGACTAATTGCATTCGCGGTTGTGGTGGGTGGCGACCATTCCGAAGCGGTTTTGATATTCGGCGGAAGTCAGGAAGTTGCAGACCATCGAACGCGCCGCCTCCGGATCGCGCAGTGGTTTGTTCTTGAGCGTGTTGACCCAGGCGTTGAAGCCGGCGTCGTCGGGATTGCGCCGGAAGTGTGTCAGGTATTGGAAGAGTACCAACGCCTGGTTGTAATTGGCGTCAACGACGCGCTGGTCGGCTGCGAGGCGCGTCAATACTGCCGCACGCCCGTTCGCGGTATCGTCGAGTAAACCGATCAAGAGACTTCTCTCCGATCCAAAGTCGATGCCGGTGCTCTGCGCGATCGAAACAAGAATCGTATCGACGAACTCTGCTGCTTTCATCGTCGCCGGAAATCGCCGTTTGAACTCAGGTCGCTCCACAAACGCATTCGCCAGCGCCGTTCGTACAGCTTCCAGTTCGCCCTTCTGACTGACAATCACAGCACGGTCGCTCTCAAACTCAGCGAAACGCGGCGCGCGTCCGAGCGCAGCCGAATACAGCCCATATAAAAACACGCCCGTCGCAGGCAGTTCATTCTCGACCAGCAAGCTCGTTGAAATATCAATTTTGCGTGTCCGCAAACAATCGCTGCGCAAGTTGCAATGCGAGAGCTGCGACGTGAGTTTCTCGATCGTCGCTGCATCAGGCTCGCGACCAACCAGGTCTGCGAATTGCTGAGTGATGAAGAAGCGCGAATCGTCAAACGGATTCGACGATGCAGAGATCACGCCGGGATCGATCGTAATCGCGCCCGGAACGTACGCAGTCTCACCGGAGTTCGACTGTAAACGGATCGTGTAATCGCCAAACGGCGCATTCGGCGCGACCTGCACTTCCACGCTGACGACCGGAAAAGGCGCGGCGATCTGCTCTCGTGCAAGTGTCGAAGGATCGACCGTGAAGTAAGGCGAGTTGACGGCGATGCTCGTGCCCGGCACTTGATCGACGCCTTCACCGCCGAGATAAACCTTCGCGCGCTTTCCGGGCGCGAGTGGCAGCGCGACTGTCGAGAGCTCCGCGTTGAGCCCGATCACTTTTGGATTGAGCGTCGAAGTTTGAGAGGGCACCAAACTGGAGTTCAACGGCGTCGCCAGATCCGGCTTGACTGCAACCTGATTCGACAACTCAAAGCTACGAAACTGTTCGCCGTTTTCAGCCGGCGACACCATCACGCGATACTGTCCCGGCATGAGCCCTTCCAACTTGTACGTTCCATCGTCAGCCGTAACATCACTCGCGATCACGCGGCCCGTCGCCACACTCTCGGCCCAGACGTTCACGCCATTCAGCGCTGTCAGTGCACCCGGCGCGCGGTTATCGGCGAGCCGTCCTTCGATCCGCCCGAGCTTCTGCTTTGGACCATAAAGACTGCGTATCTTCTGCCGGTCGTCTTCACTCGGCGTACGTTCGTTGAATGCAGGCAGTCCGAAAGTCCCATTGAATGCCTGGCGGCCCTGCATTGTCGACGACAGCACTGCGGAGTGGTCCAGCCCGAGAAGATGTCCAATCTCGTGTGTGAACGTTGCTTCGAGATCGTACGTGCCGGGTGTGCCGTCAGTTGAAAACTGCAACTCTGTTCCGTCAACAGCACGTGGGCGCGGATTGATGCTGATGTCAGCTTCGGCGATGTTGCCGGTGTCAGGATCGAAGAAGACCCGCGTGCGACCGGTCATCGCGTCGGAGTTGAATGCTTCGTTTTCCGGCGTGACTGCGATTGTCAGCAGGCTGATGCCGTCGCCCGCGTCAGCGGGACTGACCGAAGCGGCCGAAGACCACGTCACGACGAAATTGATATTGGTGAGATTGGACCAGCGCGCAAGTGCGCGACGCGCTGCGCCGGCGACGTCGCTGTCCGCTTTGATGTTTGCTCCGGGCGACAGCAAAGAGGTTGAGAGCGCCACCTCGATCGTCTTCCTGGGCCAATGTATTTTGCGGACAGTTTGCGCAGACGGCTCAAACTCAAACGAGTCGCGTGTCTCCAAACGCTCTCTTGAGCCGAGAGCGAGAAACAACGCCAGACTGGCGATTATTGCTGTGGGCCCCTGCATTGTCTGCTTCCTGGCGAGGACGAGACTTCGGCCGGGGCATCGTAGCACGGTTTACCCACCGTCAGGCACAAAAAAGCGCCGCTGAGTGATCGAACTCATTGGCGCTTTTTGCTGCCTTTTGTGGCTTTAATTGATGGTTATATGAGGCGCAGTGTCAGCCGGCCTGCTGGTCGCGCTAAAGCTGCCACGCGTAAACGTCACTATTATCGGAACGTCTCCAGCCCCCGCCAGAGACGCAGGCAGGGTCAGGGTGATCACATCGAACCCGAGCATGTTGAAATTCGGCGACACGCTGACAATTCCATCGCCGCTGATCGTCGTTGTTCCGACAGTGACAGAAGTTATTTCGGATCTGACTGCACCGCGTACGCCTGTCAGTGTCAGGTCGATATTCGTGCCGGCAGTAAATGGTTCCGGCAACTGTCCAGACGTAGTTAACGCGCCTGCTCTTCCGCCCGCATCTGCTGTGGTCGTGAAAATATCCGGCTGTCCGGGCACGATCGTTACAAGACCGCGCAACAACGTGTCTCCGTTTGCGATCGCAACTGTTCGCTGTCCGACCAAAGTTCCAACCGGCACCACGAAGTTGATCTGCTTGCTCTCGTTGCCGACGAAATAGAGACCCGCGGCGGCGCCGCCAACACTCACTGAAACACCGTTGAGCTCAACGGGTAACGCCGGAGCGCGCCTGATCTCTGAACCACAAGTCGAGGGACTCGTGGGGCACCCAACGGCGTCGGCAGGGGCGAGTGCGACGGTCGAGCGAACGATACTGACCTCGCCGGGAGCTAACCCCGCCGGCTGACCGGGAACAGGACTCGGCGTTGGTGTCGGACTGGGAGTCGGACTCGCAACCGGCGTTGCCGCAGCTACCGGCATGTTGCTGAAGCCGGTGAAGAACGAGAGTGTCGCCGAAGACACGGTGTTGATCTGCGGTGTCAACAAAATGAAAATCTCAGAGCCGAAACCCGTAGAGCCCACATCGGTATTACCGCCGCCGAGTTCCGCAGCCATTGCAAATGCAAGGCGCTTGCGCGATTCGCTCGGTATCGGCCGGGTACCGAGGACGGCGCCGATTGGAACCGTCGTCAGTCGAGTGAACGGTCCTGTCGTCGCGGCCGGAAGTGGTGCTGCAAATATTTGCGTTACAAATGACGGGTTCAAACCTTCCGAGGCCTGCGCGTCGGGAGGCACCGTTCCGTCAGTGCGGAGATTTGCTCTCGAAGTGAATACGAGCGTCGACGGTGCAAGCGATGAGTTGTAATCAGTGAACGTCGGGAAACGAAGAATCTCCTGGAAGTTGACCCTCGCAGTGATCTCGACAAACGTATCGGTCGAAGCGGTGTAGACGAACGTTCCGAGAAACCCAGTGGCTACCGCTGCGTTGGCTTTTGGATCAGTGGCTCGCGATTCAAATGCGATGAGAGCCCCGTTGCGACTCAATCGCCGCCCGGGACTGAGAACGTTCGCGCTGACAGTGCTGTCGAGAGTACGAGTAACCTGGCGAAAATTGCTCACACTGCCACCGCTGAAGTTCGCGAGAAAGATCTCGGCATTCCCGTCAGCGTTGTTCGTCGCGAGGTTCGCACTCGACATGAAAGCCACGACTGATCCGTCCGAAGACAGCGACGGATTACTCTGAAAGACCAGTCCAATATTGGGGTTAGCATCCTTCGTGTTCGTCGCCTGCGTCATCGCGCTGCCGGCGATATTGAAAAAGAACAACTCCGGATTGCCGTCAGTGTTTCCGACACCGGGAACGAGATTACGCGTCGAGATGAAAGCGAGAATATTTCCGTCGTCGGAGATCGCCGGTTCACGATTATCGTCGGCAAAAAATGGCGCCGCGGAGATAGAACCTGGCCTTGGCGCACGACTGGCTGGTGTGTCGGTGATTCTCACGAAGGCGCCGAGAGTCAGATCGTCAACCGGCAGATCCGCGCCGAGAGTTAGATCGACATCAGACACGGCCGGCAACCGGTAGATCCAGATCTCGGAATTGGCGTCACTACCGAGAGTGCCTTCAGTGCCGTCGAAGTTCGCCGGGTTCGGAGCGTTCGAACTAAAAACAATCGTGTAGACGCGTTGACCACTCTCTGACAGTGCCGGCGCTAACGAGATCATCGGCGATCTGTTGTCGATCTCGATCTTGGTCGCTGACGGAAGCGCCGGCGTCGGAGTTGGAGTTGGGGATGGGCTCGGCGAAGCCGTTGGACTTGGTGTTGGCGTTGGGCTCGGTGTCGGTGTCGGGCTTGGTGACGCTACCGGATTCGGAACGTTCCTCGTGTTCGTGATCTGGAAAATGCGACGTTGGGCGTAATCGTAAAGGAAGATCTCGCGATTACCGTCGGCATTGTTTCTGTCGGGAGTCTTTTCAGTCGCGACGTCACCGTTCGAAACAAAGACTGAGAACCGGCCATTCGCGCTCATGTCGCCCATGAAGGAATTAAAGCTGGAGCTTGGACTGTTAGTGATTTGTACGACGAATGGATCGGGCGTCGGACTTGATGTTTGGGCCACGACGGGCGCAAGCGAGCCACCGAAAAACGTGAGCACGATGATGGCGCACAAGAACCAGAAAACTTGCTTCACAGATTCCTCCGCAAATATAGACACAGATCCGAGCAGATTAGATGCCCTCGGGGAGCTGAGCAGCGTCGCGCAGGTGAAAGTATTATTGCCGGCACCGGCGATTAAAGAACGGCCATTTTAAGCAGAACCCCTTCAGCGTGCAAGCAGGGGCGCTTTTTAGTAGTGGTTCAGTTTGAAATTACGCCGAAGGCGTTGGCTAATTTCAGCTCAGCGGTTGGAGCGCAAGCGACAACCCTGGGTTCCCGATAACAGCGGGGGCAAGCCACCCTTCCTGACTTGTTCTAATTTTGGATAGTTCACTACTTTGAGCCAATGGATGAATAGAACAATGGATGAATAGAATAAGTCAGGAAGAGGAGCTTGCTCCCGCTCGTCCGAACAAACACGCGCTCCAACCACTGGGCTGAAATTAGCCAACGCCTTCAGCGTATTTTTCAAACTGAACCAGTACGCGCTTTTTTGTGCGTCTTTGTGGCACCATAAGGCAATGACGAAGCGGGCGCTGATTACGGGAATTACGGGGCAGGACGGCAGTTATCTTGCCGACTACCTGCTGAGCCTGGGTTATGAAGTGCATGGACTCGTGCGCCGGGTCGCGCTCGAAACGCCGGAGACCCGATTCAGCCGCATCGCTCACCTGCTCGATCGAGTCACACTTCATCCAGCCAGTCTCGAGAGTTACGCCAGCATTTTTCACGTGTTCAGCAAACACGATTTCGACGAGTGCTACCACCTCGCGGCACAGAGTTTCGTCGCGGAAAGTTTTGCCGACGGCTTTTCGGCGATGAACATGAACATCAGCGGCACACATTACGTGCTGGCTGCGTTGCGCGAACTCCGCCCCACGTGCCGCTTTTATTTCGCCGGCTCAAGCGAGATGTTTGGCACCGCGACCGAGGTGCCGCAGAACGAGTCGACGCCGTTCAACCCGCGCAGCCCGTACGGAATCAGTAAACTGGCCGGCTTTCACCTCATGAGAAATTATCGCGACGCTTACAATCTTTACTGTCTCAGCGGAATCATGTTCAACCACGAAAGCCCGCGACGTGGACTCGAGTTTGTCACGCGCAAGACGACCAGCACCGTCGCCCGGATCAAAAACGGTCTCGCATCGGAACTCAGGATCGGAAACCTCGACGCCCGGCGCGACTGGGGACATGCGAAAGATTACGTGCGTGCGATGCACTCGATGGTCCAACTGTCGAAGCCGGATGATTTCGTGATCGCCACGGGTGAGAGTCACAGCGTTCGCGAACTGTGTGAGATTGCGTTCGCGGAAGTCGATCTCGATTACCGCGAGTTCGTGAAGATCGACGAGCGATATTACAGGCCCGAGGAAGTGGACCAACTGATCGGCGACGCTTCGAAAGCGCGTCGCGTGCTGGAGTGGGAACCGACCTACACTTTCCGCGAGCTGATCAAAGAGATGGTTGCTTCCGATCTCGCCACTCTAGCTGTACAGTAAAACTATGCCGCCAGCATTACGGGTCGAAGGTGTTTCCAAGCAATACCGGATCTACGACCGGCCCGTCGACCGACTCAAAGAATCACTCACGCGCGGACGCTGGAAAACACATCGTGAGTTCTGGGCGCTGCACGATATCAGTTTCGAAGTCGAGTCGGGCACCACCACCGGCATCATTGGACCAAACGGTTCCGGCAAATCAACGCTGCTGCAAATCATCACCGGCACACTCGAACCAACGCACGGCACGGTCGCGCACGAAGGACGCATCGCAGCGCTGCTCGAACTCGGCGCGGGTTTCAATCCTGAATTCACCGGCGTCGAGAACGTCTTCATGAACGCGTCTTTGATGGGGCTCACGAAAGCGGAAACCGAACGCCTGTTACCCGAGATCGAGAGTTTTGCTGAAATCGGAGAGTTCATTCACCAGCCGTTGAAGATGTATTCGAGCGGCATGTACGTTCGGCTGGCGTTTGCAGCGGCGATTGCGGTTTCACCTCAGATACTGATCGTCGACGAAGCGCTGTCAGTCGGCGACGCCGTCTTCCAGCATCGTTGCACGCGCCGGATCAAAGAGATGCAGGAAGCCGGGACGACGATTCTGTTCGTCTCGCACGATCCCGGCGCCATTCGAGCGCTCTGTTCGCGTGCGATTCTGTTGAATGGCGGACGCATGGAAGCCGACGGTCCGCCCGCCGATGTGTTGGATCGATATCAAAAGCTCATCATGGCCCAGGAAGCGGCCTATGCTGAGGCGCAGCTCGCGCGCGTTCAGGAAAACACGCGACCGCAGGTTTCTGTCTCAGACGACGACGAGGTGGCATTACAGTTCACGTTTCGACATGGCGACGGCAGCGCCGAGATCCTGCGCGTCGATCTGCTGGACGCGTCGCAACGGGCGATCGCGATGGTTGAGAGCGGCCAACTGGTCCACCTGCGCGTGCGTGTGATCTTTCATGAAGATCTCGAAGATCCGGTTTATGGTTTTGTTATTCGCAACCGCTACGGCATCAACCTCTACGGCACGAACACGAAAGTACAGGGAATCAAACCCGGCTTGATTCCACGCGGCGAACGCGTCGAGACAACCTTCACGTTCAACTGCTGGCTCGCGCCGGATCTGTATTCGATTTCGATTGCCGTTCATAGTCCAAACTCCGTCAGCTTCGACTGGATGGACGGCGCTCTGTTCTTTCGCGTCTTCAGCGAGATTCCGATCGAAGGCGTCGCCAACCTCGATGCGCGTGCGAGGACTGAATGGCTCAGCGCAAACGCGGATTCGACCGTGGCGATTTCCCAAACGACATGAAAGACGATCTGCTCAGGCTGGCGGGTATCGAAGACGTCGCCGCATTCTATCGCGATCGCTTCTACACGGGCGGCGTTTTGGAAGCCAGTTACTTCGACGCCATCTACCGCTTCGATATCAACTTCGCGCGCACGATGTGGATTTACGACAACGTGCGTCGTGGAGCGTCCCTGCTCGATCTCGGTTGCGGCGAGGGCGTGCTGGCTTTACTGAAGCGTAAAGACGTTTATCTCGCGGGTGTCGATCTTTCTCCGGAGTTGCTTGTGATGGCGCGTCGTAACGGTTACGACGCGGCGTGTCACGGGCAGTTAACAGAGTTGCCTTTCGACGACGCGTCGTTTGATTACGTCGTGAGTCTCGATGTGTTTGGTCACGTCGACTTTGCAGACAAAGACGCGGTGCTGGCGGAGATCAAGCGCGTGCTGCGACCAGGCGGCGTGACGATGCATGGGGTTGAATCGCTCGATCGCAACCTGCACCCGGATTATCAAACCGCGAGTCACGAGACGCTCGCCGACTTTATCGCCGTCGACGGGCACATCGGATTGGAAGCTGACGAAGAGATTGCGCGACGGTTCGGCAAGTTCTTCTCTTCAGTGCAGACCGAACCGCGTTACACGCTCTGCCTCAGCAGCGCGGAATTCATCAAGCAGTACGATCAATACGGCGCGCCTTTCGATCGAGACTTCGTCGACTACTTGCGCGGTTTGTCGTTTGATGAACGCCGCGCGTTCGACGTGGCGATGGGTTACGTCTTTGGAAAGATCTCGGATCTGCACGTGCAGCTGCCGTCGAGTGGTTTGTACCTGCTCGTTAAGGCTTCGAACACAGCGCCCGAGCCTTTTTACAACGCTCATCGCGATCGACGGGATTTGTTTTCGCACGAGAAATATATTCCCGCTGATCTCGACCGGCGCTCGCGTGCTGTGTTTGGCAACGGTTGGTATCCGGCGAATCACCTGCCGCCCGTAGCGCGCTGGATGACTGGTCGTTCGTGGTTGCGGTTCACAGCAGCCGAGCCGTTTACACGCCTGACACTTCAACTCACGACGCACATACCGGAACTACGAACCTCTCCGATGGAGTTGGAATTCAAACTCAACGGCGAACGGATCTGTGGTTTGTGCTTGTTCGATTACGGCTGGCTGGAACTGGAGATCGATGTGCCCGAAACAATCAGTCGCGGTGCCGACGAATTCAGACTCGAAATCAGCGCGAGTCGCACCTGGCAACCATCAATCGCAAACCCCAACAGCAACGACGATCGCCACCTCTCAATCGCCGTCGGTGAATTGAAGTTACTGTAGGGGCGGCACTCCGTGGCCGCCCCTCTGCGGGAATTCAAACGAGCGAGGATTCAGCGAGGGGCGGCCAAGGAGACTGATCAAGTCACGACAACGCGTTCGTGAAATACGCGGCGTAAAGCAAAGTCATAACTCCCAGCAGGAACACAAACACGAATCGAATAGACTGATCGGAACGTTCAGACTTCGCCGCGATCGCCAGCGCAATAAACACAGGGAAAAAACCCATCGTGTAGCGCTCCAGCGACTGCAAAGGCCCCGATGATAGCGGCACGAAGATCGACAGTGAGGTGTAGAGCGTGAGGGCCCACTCACGCCGCCGCACAAGAACATAAATGCAAAAAAATCCGAGGAACGCCGTTGCGGCATGAAGCAAATCAATGTTCCACGCGTGCGCGATCGGATGCGGATTCAGCAGCCATGTGATCAGTGGTCCAAGAAAAAAGAGCGACGGCTTCCGCCCCCACGCCGCGGATGCATGCGTGAATGCCAATGCATCTCCCGTCATCCGCCAGCAATAAAAACTGTACGCGGCCAAACCGAACGGAATCAGCAGCAGGCCCAGGATTTTTCGGACGTGGAGCGAGCGATACATCTGCCAACTCAACAACAGCAACGACGGCAGCAGCAACACACCCGTTATTCTCGTAGCGGAGGCGAACAAACCAAACACGCCCGCAGCCCACCATCGCTCGCGTTTCGCCGCATAGAAACTCGCAACAGTAAGGAATAGGAAGACTGACTCAGTCATCGGGACTGAGAAAAAGTAACTCACCGGGAAGGCGGCTAAATAAAAGAGCGTGCG
>Ga0157373_10003375_pt1 | contig 12080 bp, 11 predicted proteins | sample C65metaG_FD_113460 | JGI IMG/M metagenome (GOLD analysis project Ga0157373, IMG submission 113460) | Corn rhizosphere microbial communities from Kellogg Biological Station, Michigan, USA - C6-5 metaG | ecosystem: Host-associated > Plants > Roots > Rhizosphere > Soil | place: USA: Michigan...
CCCATCCGCCCGCAGGATGAGTATAGGGTTCAATTCGTGCAAAGCCGTTATTTTCCTGAATATGCTTTTGTTCTTCTGAATTATCCACTTTGTCATCCTCTTATTACTTTTTACACATTCTATAGGTGCAATAAATCACAACTTAATTATGGTTATATCTACGCTATTTGCTGTTTATCTTAATAAGTAAAAATCCACTTTTATCTTACTCATGATATTTAGAGGCAGCCTCAACGCTAGTTATAATATGTGCCATATTTTTTATAATTACAATCATTCAGCCAAAACCAAAAAATTATTTAAATTAAATAATAACAATATCTTAAAAACACAACGACCTGTTTTTTACAGATAAAAACATAATTCACTTTATATTTTAAAAAAATAGAAATGATGTAATGAGCTGAAATTTACGTCATTTTAAGTAGGCTTTTATGGGTTTAAGCAGTATAAATTAATTGAAAAAAACAGATTCAGAGAACTTATGAAGGTTGTGATTGCGCCAGACTCTTTTAAAGACAGCCTATCGGCTTTAGGCGTCGCTCAAGCCATTGCCAAAGGATGGCACGAGGTTTTTCCAAATGCTGAAATGCTGATATGTCCAATGGCAGACGGCGGTGAAGGAACCATAGAAGCTGTGTTAGAGGTCTGTGAAGGTGAATGGCGTGAAAAAACCGTAATTGGGCCATTAGGTCAGCCTGTTCAAGCCAAATGGGGATGGTTAGAAAAACAAAAAATCGCCATCATTGAAATGGCTCAAGCGAGCGGTATACAGTTAGTCCCACCGTCAGAGCGTGATGCTTGCCACAGCACAACGTTTGGAACAGGCCAACTCATTTTGGATGCTTTAGACGCAGGTGCAAAAGACATAATTTTAACTGTGGGCGGTAGTGCCACTAATGATGGCGGCACAGGTTTACTCAGTGCTTTGGGTGCTCTTTTGCTCGATACCAACCAAAAGGTTTTACCCGCAGGTGGCCTCGCTCTAAGCAACCTATCACACATTGATTTAACACATTTCGACTCTCGCATTCAGCACACACGGTTTTTACTGGCTGCCGATGTAACCAATCCGCTTTGCGGTCCAAATGGCGCATCTCATATTTTTGGTCCACAAAAAGGGGCTTCTCCGACTCAAGTAACGTTACTCGATGCAGCGCTTGCACATTTTGCCGATGTCTCAGCGGAGCTTTTAGGTTTTGACAAACGAGAGGAAGCAGGCTCAGGTGCTGCGGGTGGTTTGGGCTTTGCTGCCAAAAGTTATTTAAATGCAGACTTTAAAGCTGGCGTTAAAGTCGTGGCTGAACTGAATCAGCTTGAGCATAAAATTGCTGATGCAGATTGGGTGATTACGGGTGAAGGTAAATTTGACCAGCAAACTTTAAGTGGCAAAACAGTTTTTGGGGTGAGTCAAATTGCCAAAACACACAATGTTCCTGTCATTGTGATTGCTGGAACATTAGGCGAAGGCTATCAAGCACTTTATGAACATAGGGTTACGGCTGCTTTTTCACTCGCCAATGGTCCCATTACATTAGAACAAGCCTGTGAACATGCAGCAGAACTCATTTATGAAAGAACCGTCGATATTGCGAGGTTAATTCAGTTTAGCCAAACCAGTTTGAGAGATAAAAAAGTTTAATCGGCTAACTTTAAAAGGCTTTCTTTACAGCTTTCCAATATTTCATCGCTAAGGTTTGATTGGTCTGGGCATGCGCGAGACAATGCAATTGCCCCTACAGATTGGGCAAGAATATTAATGGCTTGCTTTCTCAACTCTGGCGCTTCCAAAGAAACTTGTTTTGCTCGTTCATTCATAATGAACTGAATAAGTTGCTCAATGCCCTCTTCAAATTCTACTTTTACTTCGTCTGGCTGTCTTGCAGCATCACAAGATAACGATGTTAAGGTACATCCCAAATCTCGGTTATCGCGATGAGTGCGGGACACATAAAGCTGAATAAATTGAGTTAAGTTTAAACCTTCTATTCTTTTTAAAACCTGCTCAAGTCCGTGCTTAACAGTTATTGAGACAAGGTCTGTTTTCGAAGTGAAATGTTTATAAAAGCCGCCGTGAGTAAAGCCCGCGCTAGACATTAACTCGGCAATGCCAACTCCGTCATAGCCTTTGTTACGAAAGAGTTGAGTCGCCTTTTCAACAATTTTATCTCGGTTTTCTTTTACCTGAGTTTTACTGACTTTCATGTTGGCCTACTCACTTTTTATTCACCCTACTGGTCATAATTATACATTGATTATGGTTGACATCAAAACTTGCATATTTTAGATTATAGTCATCATCTAAAAATTAAAGCGTGGAGACATCACATGTCAGCTCAATCAAAAGTACTTATTACAGGAGCTTCGTCTGGAATTGGTTCTGTCTATGCAGACCGATTTGCTCAACGTGGCCATAACTTAATCTTGGTTGCACGAGACACCAACCGCTTAGATAAAATCTCAAAAGACCTTCAAGAAAAATACGGTGTACAGGTCGAGTTCATTCAAGCCGATCTATCAAAAGATCAAGACATCACTAAAATTGAAGATGTACTCAAAAACGATGCTGATATTGAAATTTTGGTAAATAACGCTGGGATTGCACTGAACGGAAGCTTTTTAACTCAAGATATTAAAGACATTGAAAAACTTATAACTTTAAATATGACCGCAGTTGTTCGGTTGTCTCATGCAATTTCGCAACCTCTTCTACGCAAAGGTAAAGGCGCGATTATTAATTTAGGTTCAGTGCTTGGATTAGCTCCTGAACTTGGTTCGACCATTTATGGCGCAAGTAAATCTTTCATCCAATTTTTTAGCCAAGGTTTATATTTAGAGTTAAAAGATCATGGCGTGCATGTTCAAGCCGTATTGCCATCTGCAACTAAAACCGAAATTTGGGAACGTTCTGGCATCGACTTAAGCCAAGTCCCACCATTAATGGATGTCAATGATTTGGTCGATGCGGCTCTGATTGGTTTTGATCGTAAAGAAACGATTACAATTCCTGTGCTGAAAGACGAAAATCAATGGAATAATTTTGAAAAATCACGTATCACATTACTACCAAACTTTTCTTCGGCTGATGTAGCCCAACGTTATAAAACTAACTAATACTGCTACCCAATTCTCAAGTAGGAAAATCTTATGAATGTTATTGACGCCATCCGTAACCGCCGTGCAGTTAAACGCTTTGACCCTGCATTTCAACTTTCTGACGATAATAAAAAGCAGTTATTACAAGAAGTTTTAGCAAATGCTCCAAGTGCGTTTAATTTGCAGCACTGGCGCCCTGTTGTGATTGAAGATGCTGAGTTAAGACAAAAAATTCGCACCATTGCATGGGATCAACCACAAGTTACCGAGGCTTCTTTACTCATTGTGTTATGCGCAAAAGTAAGCTCGTGGGAAGCCGACGCTAAACGCGTGTGGGATGGCGCGACTCCAGAAGTGCAAAATATTATGGTAGGTGCGATTGATCAATATTACCGTGACCGCCCACAAACTCAACGTGATGAAGTTATGCGTAGTGCGGGTATTTTTGCTCAAACCTTGATGCTTCTTGCTCAAGAGCATGGTTTAGACAGTTGCCCTATGGATGGTTTTGACTTTGACGCAATGGCAAAGCTGATTAACTTACCTGAAGATCATGTGGTGTGTTTGATGATTGCAGTTGGTAAGTCAGCCTCTCAGCCTTACCCACGTGTGGGCAAACTTCCTTACGATGATGTCATTATTCAAAATACATTCTAAGCACTAAAATTTTAGGCCCTCATGCTTCTTATAGCATGAGGGCCTAATTGTTAAAGACATTCTGTTTTGTAAAATCATTTTGCCTTTTGGGCATTTAACTTATTGGTTAAACGACGAACTAAAAGAAAAAATAAAGGCACAAAGAAAATAGAAAGTAGAGTTCCCGAAATCATCCCACCAGTGACGGCGATACCAATTTCTTTTCGGCTCACAGCTCCTGCTCCTGTAGATACAGCCAATGGTAGAACACCTGCAACAAAAGCCAGAGATGTCATAATAATTGGCCGTAATCGCTGACCCGCACCTTCAATAATGGCATCCATTAATGCCTGACCAGCCTCCAATTTAGCTGCCGCAAATTCAACAATCAAAATAGCATTTTTGGCAGAAAGTCCAATCGTGGTAAGCATAGCGACCTGAAAGTAAATATCGTTCACAAAACCTGCCAGACTTGCAGCAACTACAGCGCCAATAAGACCTAAAGGAATAACCAACATGACAGAAACAGGAATAGACCAGCTTTCATAAAGTGCTGCCAAACATAAAAAGATAAAGATGATTGAGGCTAAATATAACCAGATCGTTTGGCCACCCGCTAACTTCTCTTGATAAGACAATCCACTCCACTGAAGATTAAAGCCTTGTTGCTGGTCAACTAACTGCTGCATTTTATCCATAGCCCCGCCAGAACTCTCACCTGCCGCCGCAGAGCCTTGAAGTTGGACGGCTGAAAGGCCATTAAAGCGTTGCAGCATTTGAGGGCCCATTTGCCACTTTACAGAAGAGAAACTAGAAAATGGTGTCATTTGACCAGTAGCGCCACGAACATACCACTGCCCAATATCTTGAGGTAAAGAACGATAGTTCGCTTCGCCTTGTAAATAAACTCGCTTAACACGTCCCCTATCAATAAAGTCATTAATATAAGATCCGCCCCAAGCAGAAGATAAGGTATTACTGATATCAGCTTGAGCTAATCCAAGAGCACTGGCTTTTCTTTGATCGATATCGACCTGTAACTGAGCTTTATCTTCTAAGCTATTCAAACGTACTGCTGCTAGGCCAGAATCAGCATTTGCTGCTTTTAACACATTATTTTGTGCAGCAATTAAAGCATCTCGTCCTTTATTTTCAGCATCTTGCAACCAAAGTTCAAAACCACTTGATTGCCCAAGGCCTCTTACAGCAGCGGGTGAAAGTACCTGAACACGTGCGTTACGCAGTGACTTAAAATGTGCATTTGCGCGAGCAATCACAGCTTCGGCTGTATTTTCACTACCTTCTCGGTCATCCCAATGTTTGAGTCCAGCAAATGCCATTCCCACATTTTGCCCACTGCCTGCGTTATTTCTACCCATCACCATGAAAATCACATTGAGATTATTCTTTTCTTTCGTCAAGAAATAATCTGCGATCTGATTACCAACCCTTTCTGTTTCAGCTAATGTCGTGCCTACAGGCGTACTAAATTGAACCATAACCGAGCCTTGGTCTTCTTGGGGTAAAAACCCCGTATTCATACGCGTATATTGCCAACCTAACAAAGCTGTAATACCCACGAATATGATCATAAATATTTTGGGCTTGCCTAAAACAGCAAGCAGCTTTGTACGGTAGCCTGATTGACCTTGCTCTACTTTACGGTTGAACCAAGTAAAAAATTTTCTCTGCTTATGTTTTTCATTTGCAGGTTTGAGTAATGTTGCGCATAGCGCAGGTGAAAGTGTTAAAGCAACAATTGCAGAAAGTACCATAGCCGATACGAGCGTTACCGAGAACTGCCGATAAATAATCCCGACTGAGCCACCAAAAAATGCCATAGGTAAAAATACTGCTGCGAGTACCATTGCAATACCCACGAGCGCACCAGATATTTCTTGCATTGAAATTAAGGTAGCTTGCCGAGCATCAAGATTTTGCTCATGCATAACCCGCTCGACATTTTCTACAACGACAATCGCGTCATCTACCAGTAAACCAATTGCGAGTACCATCGCAAACAAAGTCAGTGTATTAATGCTATAGCCAAGTACGCTCAACACACCAAATGTTCCTAACAATACAACTGGGACTGCAATTGCCGGAATTAAAGTCGCACGCCAGCTCTGCAAAAATAAGAACATGACAATAATGACGAGAACAATTGCTTCAGCTAAAGTTTTAATCACTCCATTTACCGAAGCTTCTACAAATGGAGTACTGTCGCGTGGGTATGCAACTTTTAAACCCGCTGGCATAGAGGCAGTTAATCGTGTGACCTCAGCTTTAACTCGCTCAGCGGTTTCTAATGCATTGGCACCAGATGCAAGCTGAATAGACATACCCGAAGCTGGCTTTCCATTCAGACGTGTAGACGTCTGATAACTCTCTGCACCCCGCTCGACTCGGGCAACATCTTTAAGTAATACAACCGCACCATTTGTTTCTGTCCGCAAAATAATATTTTCAAATTGGCTCACGGTTTGTAGCCGAGATAATGCTGTTACTGTTGCATTTAGAGCCTGCCCATCACGCGTGGGTAATGCGCCCAATTCTCCCGCAGTAATTTGCGTATTTTGTGCTTCAATGGCGGTTCTAACATCTGACGGCATTAATCCATAACTGTTTAATTTATGAGGATCAAGCCAGATACGCATTGCATATTGAGCACCAAATACAGTGATTTCACCTACTCCATCGACCCGACTTAATGGGTCTTGCAGTGTACTCACCATATAGTCAGATATATCGACAGAAGATCTCGTACCATTTTCATCGTAAAGCGCAAAGACTAATAAACTATCACCCTGTGACTTTGTCACAGTGATCCCTTGCTGCTGAACTTCTTGAGGCAATCGACTCAGCGCCTGATTCACAGCATTTTGCACCTGCACCTGAGCAGTATCTGGATTGGTATTTTGATCGAAACTAAGACTTATGCGTGCTTGACCCGCTGAACTACTACTCGATGAAAAATAAAGGAGACCATCAATACCCTTAATTTGTTGCTCCAAAATCTGGGTAACACTGTCTTCAACAGTTTTGGCCGATGCGCCCGGATAATTTGCAGTGACATTTACACCCGGTGGTGCAATGTCAGGATATTGCTCAATAGGTAACGTTAAAATCGAAATCGTCCCCAATGCCATAATACAAATAGAGAGGACCCAAGCAAAAATAGGTCGTGCAATAAAAAAACTCGACAACATAGGGCATCCTCAGCTCATGGGGGTAGGTTCAATCGTCATGCCGGCACTTAAACCTTGCAGACCATCAACAATGACTTGATCTCCCGCTTTCAAGCCAGAGGTCACTAACCAACGATTATCAATCGCACTCCCTAAAGTAATTTTTCGTTGTTCGGCTTTATTATCTTTTCCAACAACCCAAACAAGAGGATTTCCCTCGGTATCTCGGAACAGCGCACCTTGAGGAATTAAGATGCTGTTAGGACGTGTGCCCGTTCCAAGTTCCGCACGAACATATATTCCCGGTAATAAAGCATTATTTGGATTGGAAAACGCAGCACGTAACGTGATACTTCCTGTGGCTTCATCTACTGCAATATCACTAAACTTAAACGTTCCTTGTTCCGCATAGTTCGTGCCATTTTCGAGCTGTAAACGTACTGAAAGTTCATTCGGTTTTATTCCATTTTCAGTAAGCTGTTTGCGCAGCGCCATGTATTCGTCACTCGACTGGGTCAAATCGACATACATGGGGTCCAGTTTTTGAATCGTTGCTAAAGGATCTGTTTGAGCAGACGTGACTAAAGCTCCACGTGTAATCGAAGAGCGCCCTATTCGTCCTGAAATAGGCGCAGTAACTTGCGTATAACGTAAATTAGTTCGTGCCGTTTTCAGTAGGGCTTCATTTACTGTCACGGTGGCTTTTGCTTGTTGGTATGCACTTTGAGCATTATCAAGCTCTTGCTGACTCACGCCATTTACCTTAATTAATTCTTTATAACGCTCGGCTTGCAAACGAGTCGAATTGACTGTTGCTTTAGCGAGAGCAAGATTGCCCACGGCCTCATCAACGCTATCCCGATAAAGTGAAGAATCAATTTTATAAAGGGGTTGGCCTTTACTTACCTGAGAGCCTTCTTTAAACAATTGCTCAACAACCACTCCATTCACTTGTGGCCGCACTTGAGAAATCTCAGAGGCAACTGTTCTTCCAGCCAATTGATAGGTAGATTCAATTGTTTCTGGTTTTATAGTGATTGTGCCCACCTGTTGAATATTTTTAGTCACAGGCTGATCAGAATCACAGCCATTCAAAAAAAGTAGCAAAGGCAATAAACACAAAGCATTACGATGTAAAAAATTAAAAACAAACATATCTGGGACCCCAGACTTATAGACAATTTATTTACTTTACTGTAAAGTAAATAAATAAGATGTGCAAGAAATCCTCATATGTTAAAAAAATCTCCAGGTCGTCCTTCTCGAATTCGCCCTACTATCCTTGCAGCAGCGCGTGCACTATTTCTTGAGCATGGATTAGAAGTTCGTTTAGAAGCTATCGCAGCTAAAGCCGGAACAAATCGACAAACTTTATATAACCATTTCCCAACTAAGACGGCTCTACTTATTGAAGTTTTTGATCATTTAAAAACAGAAATGGAAGTGCCTTTTGTTGAACAACATGAATTAAAAAATAAGCGCCTAGATCAATTACTCTTAGAAATTGGGCAGGCTGTACAAAATCATTTTTATCATATTGATGTCATTCGCCTGCAAAGATTGCTGATTATTGCATTAGTTGAAATGAAGGAAATTCTTCCAAAAATTCAACAGCGTACTCAAGGAAATATTAAAAGATCGTTAACCGATATTCTTGCAACAGCACACAATGCAGGCATTGTTAAAATTGATCAGCCAGAGGAAGCAACAAAAGCATTCCTCGGTGCTGTAATGGGATATGCATATCCTGCTACGCTGATTAGCGGAAACATTCCGACCCCTCAAGAGCTACAGCAGTTAAATGAAGAAGTTTGCCGGACCTTTTTAAAAGCATGGCAATATAAAGAATAGATTTTATAAAAAGCCCTTTGATAAGAAGGGCTTTTCTATGAAATAGCTAAACTTGAAAACGATGAATGATACATTTTACGCCGCTTTAAACTGCTTCAAAAACATTCTAATATCATCTCTCTATTCCCTACTTGACCCGAGCTTAAAAGCTGAATAATCGCGCCTTCAATCATATATAAAAATAGTTTGGCATCCTGAAAGAAAACATCGGTTTTTAGTTTTATAAGTTGACTATAGATTTCATTCAGTAGCCATGTTCTATACCTCACTGCGATTTGATAGGCTTTAGGATAGGTCAGTTTCGTTTCAAAAATGGCTTTAAATAATAAGTAGTACAGCCCTTCTAAATCGGTATGTAAAAGATAAAGTGTTTTAAGTTTATCCATCACATCTGCACCTTGGTCGTAGTCAGCAATTGAGACTACTTTTTCTTTTAAGCGCTCTTTTTGAACGGTTAAACAGATTTCGATAAACCGCTCTTTAGAGTGAAAATAATGATAAAAAGTCGCTTTTGGAATTTGAGATTCTTTTATGATTCTGTCAATTCCAACGGTATGAAATCCGTGATGGTGAAACAGATCAATCGATTTATTTACGACTTGTATGGCACGTGGGGAGATCACTAAATGTCGCATAGTTTTACCGTTATAAAGTTATTGTTGTAGATAAGTGAGATACTTTTTTGGGAGAAAAAAAGGCATAGCAAAGCCATAAAGACTGTGCGTGGCACATCTCAAGTTTTATTGTTGATTAAGTTTTTTGGTCGCGACGAATTAAAGCCTAAAAGCGCTAATCGCTATCAAGCTGCTTATAGATTTAAGTGGTGTCGATATAGACTTTGGCAGTCGCTGCCAAGAAATTAAGAATGTGCAAAGCCAACTCCTTTTTATTGGGAGTTCCGCCAGACATGAATAGGAATTATGGTGGCAGAACGAAAGGGGGTTAGCAGACTGGTCAAACGTGGCCAGCACACCCGAAGGTGTCCCCCTCCCGTTCCGCCGCAGAGGGGGCACGAGGGCTCAACACTAAAAGTATGAAACTTTTAATGTACGTTTGATGCGGTCTGCTAAAACCGACTGGCAATGTGGCCAGCAGGCAAAGGATAGTGCTCCGCCCTATTGCAGTCAAGCACACAAAATGACATTTGCTTTAAATTAGATCATTAAAAAGTAAGGATAAATAATGAGTGAGTTATTGTTAAATGGGGGTTTATAAAGGGAAAGAATTTTAGATATAAGCTAAATTTTCGATGAATTTTTTCTATAAACATTTGATTGATGTTAGTTCTTTTATCCAGTTATGACACATGCCATAATCCGATCTTTAAAAATAGAAATGAAACTTGCTAAAACCTATGTTGGATATAATAAAAAAGCTATTTTTCTTATGGACAAAAGATGAAAGTAATACAAAAAAACGAAAATATGTTCAATTTGCAATGCTCATTTGTTTTCTATCAGGTTTTATTTCATTAGATGGTTATCTTGACTATAAGGCAATCTCAGGAGATCTCCCTCCTCATCGCCCAATAATTGGAATAAGAGGAATTTTCACGACACATAGCTCAAAAGGAATAACGCATATTAAACTTTCAGGGGACGTGATATATCCAAATACAGCTATAACTTATGATAATGTGCCATATATATTTTATAAACGAGAAGAATTAAGTGTTACTGGCTCTTCGATATATCACTTAATAAAGGAGCATGCTAATGAAACAGTTATCGTATATGGTTTCATATTAGAGAATGGACACGGAAATTTTTATCCCATTAAGATCACGAATCTGCGGGGTATGGCTTACACCTCAAATTTGATTAATGATCTACTATCTGAACGTGAATACGATTTAAGAGTATTAAATTATAAAATTTTCTTTTTTGCTATAAGTATTATAGTCCTCATCCATTTAAGTTTTAAAGCAATTCGAGAAGATCAAACTAATAAACCATGAAGTTAAATTATTTTTATCAAAATAGTAAAATACTAGACTAAAAAAATCTTCATCAAAATTTCATCAATATATTCATCATTATCTTTCAATGCTTTTTCATCGACTCCATAAATTTGAAAACCCAATTTTTTATAAAGATGAATTGCTGGCTTATTATCATTAGTAACAGTCAGTAAAATTTGTTCCACATGCTTTTTGCTAAATTCTATAACTTCACTAATTAGTCGCCTTGCAACACCTTTTTGATGAAATTCTGGTTCAATAAATACACTGGTTAGAAATGCTTTATGAGAATCTTTTATTCCACTTTCTTGGGTTAATACAGCTAAACCTATTATTTCATCTTTATAATACGCACCAAATATTGTTGAATTTGATAAACGAGCTTCAAAAAATTTTAAGGGCTTCTCAACCTCTGCTGCATAGGTAGATCCAAACGTCTTTGGTGATTTTTTTAAAGCTGAAAGCCTGATAGTTCTGAAATCTTCAACCTGATTTACACTTAAAATTTTAATTTCAACGTTTAACATGTTTTTATATTTTAAAATTTAATACGACATAATTTAGCATAAGCTGCTTATAAGAACTCTGAAAAATTGTAATGTAGTGAAAGCCTATTTATTATAATGGTCGTTATGCGAAGTTAAAAAAGACTAGGCATCTTGGCTTTAAAATTAATTACAAGGAATAGAAGGTCATGTCTGACATAAAATTAGCTCAATGTCACTGCGGTTCTATTAAATTTACAGTTCAATTAAGTGATGGATTTAATTCAATACGTAGATGTAACTGCTCTTTTTGTAGAATGAGAGGAGCTGTAGCTGTTTCTGCACCGCTATCTGGCATCAATGTATATGAAGGGAAAGAAAAATTAACAGAATATAAATTTAATACAAAACAGGCAATTCACTATTTTTGTTCTATTTGTGGCATCTATACATTTCATCAAAGAAGATCTAACCCTGAACAATTCGGTGTTAATGTTGCATGTATTCTAAATATTTCCCCATTTGATTTCCCCAAAATTCCTATTATGGATGGCATTAATCACCCTAAAGATGGTGGTGGTGGAATAATTGGATATTTAAACTATGAAGTAATAGAAAAATAAAATCATTTATAATTCCACGTAGAAGTTAATTTAAATACAGCATCTTAAGAAAAAAGCTAAGTCCCGATTACCGAGGCTTAGCTTTAAAATAATTTTAAATTAAAAAATTACTTATTTGATGTCAGTAAACTCAGAAACAGGTTTGTTCACTTCAACTTTTGTACCTGCAAATTTTTCGCTCACAAACTTTTGTACTTTAGGTAAGTGGTAAATTTCACCCAATTTCGTATAAATCGGTTCA
>Ga0157373_10003381_pt1 | contig 12070 bp, 5 predicted proteins | sample C65metaG_FD_113460 | JGI IMG/M metagenome (GOLD analysis project Ga0157373, IMG submission 113460) | Corn rhizosphere microbial communities from Kellogg Biological Station, Michigan, USA - C6-5 metaG | ecosystem: Host-associated > Plants > Roots > Rhizosphere > Soil | place: USA: Michigan...
AGATCTGACATCCGGGGGGAGGTCACATCGGTGCCGGTAAGTCACCTCTGAAACATAAGGGGGGAAAATGTGCAACGTCGGGTGCGGATCTCACAGGTCCGCACCCGCTGTGCGTTTAAGGGGTAGTGGATATTTGCAGAAACGTGCGAAAACACTGTTGATTCTTCTTGAAGGAAGGCGGTAGATGTTAAGGAAACCCGAAATATCTGATGCCTCCCGATTTTTTTTCCCGTCTGTTCAATGATCCGGCCTCGTGGATGGTGGTGGCTTCCGGGCAGGCAGTGGGAACGCTCACCAAGGTGGGCCTGAAAAATGGCGGGGTGGCGCTGCGACTGGACTTCGATTTCCACGATGGTGGCGGCTTCGTGGTGGCGCGGAAGGAACTGCGTTTCCGGCTGCCGGATACGTTTGAAATCAAGTTCAAGATGCGGGCGGACTGCCCGGACAACCACTTCGAGTTCAAGGTGGCGGACCCTTGCAATGAGAACGCCTGGCGTGCCCAGCGGCAGGATTTCCGCTGGCCCCGGCAGTGGGCGGTGCAGCAGGTGACGGAAAGGGATCTGCCGTTTGCCTGGGGACCGGCAGGGGGTGGCGCCCCTTCGGAGGTGGGATCGATCGAATTTGTAGTGGCAGCCGGGCCGGGAGGAAAGGGCAGCGTGTGGCTCACGGATTTCACACTGGAGGATCAGACCTTCCGTGAGCCTGCGGCGGTGATGGCCACGAGCGAGCAGCCGGGGTGTGAGGCGGAGGAGGTTTTTTCCGATGAGGAAAAGACGTGCTGGCGGGCGGCACCGGAGGATGAGACTCCCAAGTGGACGGTGGACTTCGGCAGGCTGCTGCGGTTTGGAGGAGTGGTGATCCATTGGCCGCATGATCTGCCGCCCAAGGCATACAAGATCGAGATTTCACGAGGTGGCAGGACGTGGAAAGTGGTGCACCGCACGCGCTATTCCTCGGAGCGGTGCAGCCATGTGACATTGCCCGGAGCGGAGGCGCGCTTTTTGCGGATTTGTTTCCGAAACCCGGAGTCTGCCGGGGTGCGCGGGCTGGAGCTGAAGCCAGATGCGTTTTCGCACACGCCGAATGAATTCATGCACTCGGTGGCGGAGGATTTTCCGCGTGGCTGGCACCCGCGCTACTGGCACCGGGAGCAATCTTACTGGACGCCGGTGAGCACCCCTGCGGGGACGAAGCGGGCGCTGATCAATGAGGAGGGCCAGGTGGAGCCGGATGAGGGGAGTTTTTCGTTGGAGCCTTTCCTGCTGGTGGATGGCATGCTCATCACATGGGCGGAAATCGAGAAAAAAATCGGCCTGCCGAAGAGTGGCGCGCCCCTTCCGTATGTGCAGTGGATCGCCGATGATCTGGTGCTAACGATCCGTCCGTGGGTGGAGGGACACGGGAGCACTGCCACGCTGCGCGTTTCCTATCAGGTGGAAAATCCGCGCGGGAGAAAGGTGAAGCTCATCGTGGCGGTAAGGCCGTTCCAGGTAAATCCACCGTGGCAGGAATTCCGGAATCTGGGTGGCCGCTCACCGCTTAGCCGCATCCGTTGTACGAACAAATACATCCAGGTGGAAGGGCGGCGGGTGATCCCGGACAAACCGGCGGACTCGCAGGGGGTGGCGGCCTTTGAGGAAGGAACGGTGATGGCCTTTCTGGCCCGTGGCCGCACGCCTGAGAGGCGGGAACTGAATGATGCCTCACAACTGGCCAGCGCGGTGATGATGTGGAATGAGCAGACGACGGAGGTGACCATCTCCGTGCCGTATGGAGACAAGCAACTGTCGCTCGCGCCGGGCTCCTATCAGAATGCGCTGAATATCTGGAATGAGAAGCTGAGCATGACGGTGTGGGATGTGCCCCCCTCCGTGGAAACTGCGGTGCAGTGTTTCCGCACGGCGGCGGCGCACATTCTGATCAACCGGGATGGGTCTGCACTCCAGCCGGGGCCGCGCCGCTACACCCGCTCATGGGTGCGGGATAGTGTGATCATGGGAGCCGCCCTAATGAAGGTGGGGGTGCCGGATGCGCTGAAGGAATTTCTCAATTTCTATCAGCCATTCCAGCGGAAGGATGGCTTCGTGCCGTGCGTGGTGGACCGCGATGGGGTGGACTGGCTGGTGGAGCATGACAGCCATGGCCAGCTCATCTGGGGAGTGCATGAGGTATTCCGCCACGATGGGGACCGGGAATTCCTTTTGAAAATGTGGCCGGCAGTGCGTTCGGCGGCGGATTTCATTGTGAAGCTGCGGGCGGAGCGGCTGACGAAGGATTACCAGAGTGGGGAACACTCGGCCTGTTACGGCTTGCTGCCGCTTTCTGCCAGCCATGAGGGCTATCTGGCGCACCCGGTGCATTCCTACTGGGATGATTTCTGGGGCGTGCGCGGGCTGGAGGCTGCGGCGGATATTGCGCGGGATCTGAAGGAGGATGGAAAGCTGTGGCAGGATGAGGCGCGGGAATTCACGCGGGATCTGATGGCATCCCTCAAAAAAGTAATCGCCGCCAACAATTTGGAATACATCCCTGGCTCGGTGGAGTGGGCGGACTTCGACCCCACGGCCACCTCGAATGCGATCTCACTGCTGGATTTTCCAGACCAGCTTCCCAAAAAGCAGGTGGAGCAGATGTTCGCCATTTATCTGCGGGACTTCCGCCTGAAACGCCGGGGCGAGATGCCGTGGAAAAACTACACGGCCTATGAAATCCGCATCGTGAGTGCGTTGATCCGCCTGGGCAAGCGTGAGGAGGCGAAGGAGGTGCTGGATTTTTTTCTGTCTGATAGAAGACCGGTGGAATGGAACCAGTGGCCGGAGATTTCCTGGCGGGATCCGCGTGCGCCGGGGCACCTGGGGGATGTGCCGCACACATGGATCTCCGCAGAATACATCCTGGCCTTTACCTCCATGATCCTGAGTGAGCGGGAGGCAAAGGAGAGCCTTGTACTGGCCAGCGGCATGCCGTGGGAGTGGATTGTGCGCGAGCGAGGATTTTCCGTAAAGTGCCTGCCCACCCGCTATGGCGTGCTGGATTTCCACATCCGTGCCAATTCCGAGCACGAGATCAGCGCGGTGATGAGTGGCAACCTGAACATCCCGGATGGCGGCCTGCACCTGTGCCCGCCATTGCTGCCGGGGATGTTCATCGAACTGGCAAATGATTCCGAAGGTAATCTTCTAACGGTGGATGATGTGGAGAACTCCGTCGTCATCCATCAGTTCCCCTGTGTGGCCTATCTGAAACTTTCCAAAACCCATGAAACCTGAAGCAGAAAACTTCCGCATTCACTCGAATGGACGCCTCCGCAGCATCGTGCTGCCGGATGGGAGTGGCGGCCTTTATTACGACTGGATCGCCATCACCCGGTGGTCGGAAGCGGCATCTGCGGTGAGCGGGCCGGAGATCTATCTGCGGGAAGGAGACGCATGGAGCCGGATCGGCAGCGGATTTTCCCAGAAAGGATTGAATGCCCGGGTGGTCACGCGTGTGGCTGCCGGGGCGGACATCGAGATCCGCTGCATCACCCTGGAAAATGAAGGCGGGCAGCCGCGCGTGGTGGAGCTGACGACCTATGCGGAGATCGCGCTGAATCATCCGGCGGGGGATGCGGGGCACCCGGCGTTTTCAAAGTTGTTTGTGCAGACGGAGGCGGTGGACGGCATGCTGCTGGCCCGCCGTAGGCCGCGCGGGGCTAACGAGAACTGGCCATGGGTGGCCCAGGCATTGCGCGGAGACTACATCGATTGCTCATGGGAGACGAATCGTGCGCATTTCCTGGGGCGCGGACGTGGCCCGGAAGATCCGCAGGCGATGGATGGCCCGGGCTGCCTGAGCCGGGAAACGGGAAATGTGCTCGATCCGGTGCTGGCGTGGCGCTGCCAGGTGCCGCTGGCTGCGGGAGAGACGAAGCAGCTCTGGCTAATGACGGCAGTGGCTGCGGATAAGGCGGTGGTGATGGATCTGCTGATGCATGCGGATGCACTCACGCTGCATGCGGAGGCCCCGGCGGAAACGAACGAGTGCTATGATGCGGCCGCTGCGGTGATGCTGCTTGGCCGCCGGGACAGGCAGGTGCCTGCCGGGCTGGAAGGCTCCGGAGTGGTGCACCGTTTCCCGCTTTCTCCCGATGAGATCCGGGTGATCGCCACCGGGGGAGTGGAAAGCCAGGGAACGCAGGACGCTCTGGCGGCTCTCCCTTACTGGCGCAGCCGGGGGCTGCCTGTGAGGCTGTATGTGATGGTGGATGATGCGCCGGTGACGGCCATTGCCACGGATGCCATTCTGGTGAGGAAAGCGGATTTTTCCCCGCAGGAACTGGCATGGTGGCTGGCTTCCGCGCAGTTGCTGGTGGCTGAGGAGGCGATCGATTGCTGCCCGGCTCCGGGTGTGCTTTCACCGCGTGCGGTGGTGGTGGCGCGGGATGCGGCGGCGGACCCCGGTGGGGAGCTGATGTTTTTCAATGGCCACGGTGGATTCCGCACGGATGGCCGGGAGTATGTGATCCCGCTGCCGCTGGTGGGCGGGCGGTTGCAAAGGCCACCCATGCCGTGGAGCAATGTGCTGGCCAATCCACGCTTCGGCTGCACGGTGACGGATAGCGGTGCTGGCTACACCTGGAGCCGGAACAGCCAGGCGAATCGGCTCACCCAGTGGTCCAATGATCCGATGCGCGATCCCCACGGGGAGGCGCTTTATCTGCTGGATGAAGAGAGTGGGGAGGTGTGGTCGCCATTGCCGGGGCCGTGTGCGCCGCGCAGTTCCTTCGTGGTGCGCCATGGCTTTGGTTATACTCGTTTTCTATCAGAAGTAAATGACCTCTCGCAGGAGGTGGAGTTTCTGGTCAGCCCGGAGGATGCGGTGAAACTGGTGACGCTGAAGTTGAAAAACACCGGAAAGGAAAAGCGCCGCCTCACCTTTGCCTGGCTCCAGCACCTGATCCTGGCTTCCACACCGGATCGCCATCATGCCACACTGGCATGGACGGATGCGGAGGGAGTGCAGCATGCGGAAAATCCGCGTGCGGGAGATTTTTCGGGCGGGAGGGTGTTTTCCTTCCTCCGGGTGGATGGCGCGGCCCGTCCTGAGGTGGCAGCCTGCAATTCCATGCGCTCCTTCATCGGTGGCGGCAGTGTGGCGGAGCCTGCTCTGGGGGAGGGCGGGAATGGATTTGGGAGGGACGCGTGCTTTGCAGGGAAGACCCGGGTGGAATTGGGCGCTGGCCAGGAGGCGGAACTTTGCGTGGTGCTGGGAGAGGCCATGAGCGCGGCTGAGGCTGCCTCATGGGTGGAGAAATACCGCGCACCGGCTGCGGTGGAGCAGGCGCGTGCGGAAACGCATGCGCTGTGGCAGGAGGCGCTGGGGCATCTGCAGATCCGCACGCCTCTGCCGGAGGTGGATGTGCTGGTGAACGGGTGGCTGGTCTATCAGAATTTGGCATGCCGGATCTGGGGCCGGAGCGCGTTCTATCAATCTGGGGGAGCCTATGGTTTCCGGGATCAGCTCCAGGATTCCGGGGCATTCGCAGCCGTGAGTCCGGAGATTCTGCGCGAGCAGATTCTGCTGCACTCCGCCCAGCAGTTCCCGGAAGGGGATGTGACGCACTGGTGGCACCCAGCACCCATGGGCACAGGCATGCGCACGAAGTTCTCCGATGATCTGCTGTGGCTGCCGTGGCTCACGGAGCACTATCTGCGGACCACGGGGGATCACGGCATTCTGGATGAGGAGCGGCCCTTCATCCTGGGGCCGGAGCTTTCCACCCATGAGGATGAGGAATACATGAAGCCGGCCATTTCCCCGGAGCAGGTGAGCCTTTACGAGCATTGCTGCCGCTCGATGGATCGTTCCCTCACCAAGGGAGTGCATGGCCTGCCGCTGATGGGCATTGGCGATTGGAATGACGGCATGAGCAGGATCGGTCGCGAGGGCAGGGGGGAAAGTGTGTGGATGGGTTTTTTCCTGTATGAGATTTTGAAGAGCTGGATTTCCCTGTGTGAGGCCCGTGGAGATAGTGGCCGGGCGCAACGCTACGCCACCTACCGGGATGAACTGCGGGAGTCTATCAATACAGCCGGATGGGACGGTGAATGGTATCGCCGCGCCTATTATGACGATGGCACGCCGCTGGGCACTCATACGGATGAGGAGTGCCGCATCGATGCGCTGGCGCAGGCATGGGCGGTGATTTCCAAGGCGGCTCCAGTGGACCGGGCGCAGCAGGCTCTGGATGCGCTGGAGAACGAACTCATCGATGAAAGAGTGGGCATCGTCCGGCTGCTGCATCCGCCCTTCGTCAATACGCCCAAGGATCCCGGCTACATCAAGGGCTACGTGGCGGGTGTGCGGGAAAATGGCGGCCAATACACGCATGCCGCGTGCTGGGTGGTGCGTGCCATGGCGGAGGCGGGTCGCAGGGATCAGGCCGCGCGGATTTTAAAACACCTTACGCCCGTGTGGCAGTCGCGCGATGAGGCCTGCGTGGCTCGCTATCAGGTGGAGCCCTATGCCATTGCAGCGGATATCTATGGCGCGGCACCTCACGTGGGGCGTGGCGGCTGGACATGGTACACTGGCTCTGCGGGCTGGCTTTACCGCGTGACGGTGGAGTCCATCCTGGGTCTCACCGTGGAGAATGGAGACACGTTGGTGCTGGCCCCACGCATCCCGGATGCATGGCCGGAGTTTTCCATCAGCTACCGCACTCCTTCCGGGAGAACGGTCTATCAGATCCATGTGGGAAATCCGTCAGGCAAGGCGGAGCGCATCACCCAACTGACGGTGGATGGAGAATCCATCGAGGTGGAGAACGGCGTGGCCTACTGGCCGCTGCGCGACGATGGAAAGGAGCACCGCGTGGAGGCTGTGATGGGCTGAAAGGGAAAAAAGGGTGGGAGCCGCACAGGGGACTGTGCGGACCACTTGGAAGAGGCAAGCTGAAGCTTGAACTCCGGGTCAGGCAGCCCTTATCTGTTGGAAGCGGGTTGGATCTGTGGGTTTGCGTACCAAGGGATGTCGTTTGCCTTACCGCCGTCGTCCTTGGCATCGATGCCGCAGGCCCAGATGAGGGCGGTGCCATCGGGGTTTTTGCGATAGTGGAGGGACTGGCCAGTGTAGGGATCGCTAGGTAGGTCTGTTCCCAGTTCTGCGAGATCTGCCGGATAGGTGCCGGATTTCAAGCGATGCCGTTCAAGGGCGATGCCAGCACGGGTGAGCGCCACCCCGGCTTCGGCATCAAGGCTGGATCGAATCATGATGGCCATGTATTGGTAATGGAGCGCATCTACATCGAGTTGCTCAGCGACCTGGCAGGTTCCATAAATGTCATTATTGAACTTGTAGATCGACGCCCGTTTTTCCTTTTCTTCAAAGTGTCTCAGATCGGTCAAGGTGAAGCGGTGCGTGGGTCTGCCTTTTGCGTCCATTGCGTAGTCCCTGATTTCTCTCATGGCATCCACCTGTCGGATGGCAGTCAGTCCGGGTGGGCGCAACTCGACCGTCAGTCCGCGTAGCCGCTGCCACCATTCCTTGGGTGAACTTCCCCAGCCTTCCCGGATCGCTGTTTTTTTCCGGAAATTTTCCACCCGAGGGGCGCTTTCCATGAAAATACTGTGGAGGCTTTGGTGCAATACCTGCCCTGCATCCATGTCTTGAAGGCGTAGATCGAGCTGTTGGTAATCTTGCTCGGTTAGTGCTCCCTGCATGCCTGCCTGCCAAATGGATTCAGAGATGCGGAGTGTGGTGAGTTTATTAAAAATGGCCAAATAGGAACTCTTACTATATTTGGCAGAATGCTTTTGGAAATCCAATTGGGCATGAATCCACTGAGGGATGTGATGATGATCGCCCGCAGCCAGATCGAGTTGAAGAAACAACGTAAACATCGGCAGGGTCTCAATGACAGCCTCTGCATATAAAACCGTCGGGAATTTTCTGCCGTTTGTGGCGGTTTTCCACTCGATGGGAAATACCGCCGTAGGACGTTTGAGTGCCTCTGTGAGAGTTAGAGCTTCTTTCCGTTCCTCATGCAGGAGGGTGAGAATTTCATCTGCTACGTCACGGGAGTCCTTGCCTTCCCCCGGCCTCCACTGGGCTAAATCGGTGATGATTCCCTTGCTCAGACTGAACTTGGTTTTTTTTCTGGCGGCGAATCGAAGGTCCAGTTTTTTCTCCACTCGTGATTTGAGGGAAACCTTTCGATCTTTCAGATTCTTCAGCATGGCGGGGTGCTGCATCATGTCATCCTCCGCTGGCACGGCTGGCGGGTTGAAGTATTCCTCTCGGGTGGCTGGGAAGCCACGTGCCATCATCTCCGCCTTGTAGGTGTCCAGCACCTGCTGCCCACGCCAGTTGGCCACTGGATAGGAGAGACCCGCACAGAGGGGCAGACCTAGAAGCAGTGCCTGCGCAGTGCGTTTCAACCGAAGGGAAGCCGAGGACATGAGGGGAAACTAGCAATCGTCCGCTCCGAGACAAGGCGTGAAAAGTGGCAGGAGGAACCTTAGTCCCTCATCCCGATTTCTCACTGCTAGCAGGTGAGATCGAGCATTTCGATGGTCTTGTCGGCCTTGCCGATGAGCCATGAGCCGTCTGGCTTGATCTCGAGCTGGGCATCGTAGCGGAGGTGGGCGTCGCCGTTTTTTGCGAGCACGACGACGCCGACGCCCGCGGTGGAGAGGAGATCGAGGATGGCGGAGATCTGGCTGTCCGGGAGGGAGCTGCCGGGGCGATCCAGGAAAACGATGCGGGGCTGGGCGAGCAGGAGGCGGGCGATGGAGACCATGTGCTGCTCACTGATGGAGAGGAGATCCGCCCAGTCCTGTGGGGTGTCCAGGCCGTGGGCACGCTCGACGATTCCCTCCAGGTGAAGTTTTTTCAGAACGGAAAGGATGAGGGCATTTGCGACCACCTTTTCCTTGCCGGTGCGCAGCAGGACTTCACGAAGGGTGCCGAGCGGAAGGTAGGGGCGCTCCGGCAGGAAAAGGATGTCATCGAGACCGGGGCGGCTGATTTTTCCCTTCCCGCTTTCTCCAATGCTGGCAGTGGCGCGGAAGAGGGCGATCATGGCGGCTGAGTCCTCGCTGGTAACCACCCAGCGCTCGCCGGGCAGCACTTCCATGGTGAGATTCCGGATGACGACGTGGGAGTGATCCGGGGACTCCAGGGTGACGTTCTGATAGGAAACTCCCTTCGAGCCTTCCTCCAGGAGGATGGGGCAGGTGGTTGCCTGATGCGCGTTTTCCATGGCCTGGCTGAGCAGATAGAGCCGGGCGGTGACGGCGGTGAAGGTGGAGATGGATTGGAACTGGGTGACGATGAGGGAAAACGCACCGAGCAGCGTGGCGAAGGCCATGGAGGACTGGGTGATGACACCGAACTCGATGTGCCCGTGGATGAAAAGCGGGGCGATGATCAGCGCGGGGATGATCTGGATGAAGTAATTGTAGCCGGTGGTGAAGAAGCCGAGGTTCCGGTTGATACGGATGATGCGGCGGAAATTTCCCGTGAGGGAGCCGAAGCTCCTGCGCAGCCGGATCTTGAAGCGGCCCTCCCGGTGTGCCAGGGCGATGAGCTCCGCATTTTCCCGCACGTGGATGAGGTCCGAGCGGAAGTTTGCCTCCAGATCGAGCTGGTTGTAGTTCAGCCGGATGAGGGGCTTGCCCAGGTAGATGGCCAGCGCGGAGCCGCAGGCGGCGTAGGTGACGGCCACGCAGAAAAGGAATGGGCTGATGGACCACAAGACCCCGGAGAAGGTGACGGCAGTGAAGGTGCCATTGAGAATGAGCAGGATGAAGGAAAGGGTGGTGGTGGTGAAGGCGCGCACGTCATCCGCGATGCGCTGGTCCGGATTCGCCACATCCGGGGAAAAGAGCAGCCGGTAGTAGGTGCGGTCGCTCAGGTAGGTATCCGTCAACTGGCGGGTGAGCTGCTCCCGCCACACGAGGCCCAGCCGTTCCTCCGCGAAACGGTAAAAAACCGCCGCCGTGGTGGAGGCGATGAGCACGCCCACGAACATCACTGCCTTTTCCCGGAAGACTCCCATGTTCTTGTTCTCGATGGAAGACATGAAGTCTCGCCCCACGTAGCTGTTCACCACATTCAGCCCGGCGATGAGCAGCATGAGGCCCAGCAGGGTGAAGAAAAACGTAACCGCTTTCGGGCCGAATTCAGACTTCACCAGCATCGAGAGCACGGTCCGTAAACGGCGGCACGTATCGGTGAAGATTTTAAATTTCATAACAGCCGGGTGGCTCTTAATTGATCATTTATTCCATATATTATGGAAATGTGAAGTAAATGTGCAGCAGGTGTCACAGAAAGCGGCGTGGATGGCAAAAGGAATCCACGAATACCGTGGAAAATTGGAAATGCAGTTTGCGCGAAAGAGTGGGGCGGGTGGTTTCCATAGGGCCGAATTTAAGGGCACGTGCAAACAAATGTTTCGAAAACGTAACGTTGTGCCAGTTGCCACGGGGGGGATCTATTTTACTGTCCTTAAGTAGTTCCAAACGTTGCAGATATGCAAACAGTAGGAGCTGCGGCTAACGGCCGGAAATGGCTCCGTGAGTGCCCCGTGAGGCCTGCTTAACATGTGGGTTAACACGACTGGCATGGCGGATGCTAGTGTCCGGGCGACACCCAAACAAACATGAACATCATCAGTCATCGACCGTACCCGGATGTGGCCCGCGTGCCCTCCGAGTTAGCGTTAAAAGACACTTGGGATACCGAGGCAGTTTCCAAACTGATCCGGTCCAAGTGCGACAATGGCGAGTCACCGGCCTTTCTCTTCCTCGGAAGGAAAGAAGCGGAACTCCTGCGGGGGCACCTCGCCATGACATTCGGAGCGGAAAGCGTCTCCACCCTGCACGATACCTACTACATGGGGCTGGACGTGATCACCATCGATTGCGAGAGCTTCATTTCCACAGGTGGGCGCAAGGCGGTCCGCACGCTCCAAGACCCCATCGCACGACGCCCAGTGTGGCGGGATCGTGAAACGGAAGCACTCTGGCAGTTCCGTATCTGATAAACGGGCCTTGATGACGGCCCTCGATTTTTGATCCACAGGATCATCAAGGGCCGTCACCGGGGATCGCAAAATTGGAACGAAACGCGGAAACTTCCACCGCTAGGCGATCCCCAGGGATTGACCGGGAAACCGGCAGTCTCTGGGGATTTTTTTTGTAAGTCGTCCGTGACTTTCAAACCTTCCCTTGAAAATGGACCATGCCCTGCCATGGTGAGCCATCTCCTGCCTATGCTAGCTTTTTCTACCTGTTGGAACAACAGCCGTCACCATGATGGCGAGGCGATGATCGAGGAGATTGTGGATCTGGGGTTCACCAACATCGAGCTGTCCCACGGGATGACGGTGGCGAAGTATCCGGGGGTCAAGAAGGCGTATGAGCGCGGACTTTTCACCTGCTGCGGAGTGCACAATTACTTCCCCGCACCGGTGGAGGTGATGATCGATGCGCCGGATGCGTATGAATTCACCTCCCACCGCGCGTACGACCGCAAGCGGGCGATGGACATGACGATGCGGACGCTGGATGTGGCGGCGGAATTCAAGGCGCAGTATCTGGTGCTGCACATGGGATCCGTCCCGATGGACCCGGCGAAGTGGACCAAGCCGCTTACGGCAGCCGTCACGGCGGGAAAACAGCGGGAGGCCAGCTATATCAAGCACAAGCTGGAGTTTGTAAAAAAGCGCGAGAAGCTGGGGCCGCTCTATTATGAGCGCGCAATCGAGGCGCTGACCCGCATTGCCGCCCGAGCGGCGGAGGTGGGAGTGAAGCTGGCGATCGAATCCCGCTCACGTTTCGAGGACATGCCAACGGAGCGGGAAATGATCGCGCTTCAGGATCATTTTGTGGACAACCCCTGGGTGGGCTATTGGCATGACTTCGGCCACGTGCAGTTGAAGCACAATCTGGGGCTGCTGGATCACATGGAGTGGTTGGAAAAGATTTCGCCACGTCTGATCGGCGGTCACGTGCATGATGTGGAGTGGCCGGCGCGGGATCATCGGGTGCCATTTTTCGGCGGGACGATCAATTATGCGGAG
>Ga0157373_10003382_pt1 | contig 12067 bp, 7 predicted proteins | sample C65metaG_FD_113460 | JGI IMG/M metagenome (GOLD analysis project Ga0157373, IMG submission 113460) | Corn rhizosphere microbial communities from Kellogg Biological Station, Michigan, USA - C6-5 metaG | ecosystem: Host-associated > Plants > Roots > Rhizosphere > Soil | place: USA: Michigan...
GGCGTAGTTGTAGCCTTGCACCACCAGTTGCTGACGACGCAGGCCGGCGGTGATCAGCAGGCGGTCATCGAAGAAACCGAGGGTGTCGGAGAGCGCGAGGCTGCGGTTGAAGGTCTTGCCGACAATGCCCGGATCGCTGACGTCGCCGCCGGAAAAATTGCCGACTGGCGACGGGGTTTGCACCGGGTGATAGATGTTGTTGGCGTATTTTGTCAGGTCGAAATCGTAGGCGCTGCGCTGTTCGGCCCACAGCCCGCTCAGACCGAAGTTGAGTTTGTGGCTGACGGCGCCGGTGTTGAATTTGCCGTTCAGGCCGGCCATCAGGCTGGTGTTGTCTTCATCGTGCGGGATGAACGAGCCAGTGGTGAACGATGCACCGGTGTTGCCCGCCAGAGTGGTCGAGTTGTAACGCCCGACTTCGCGGGTGTGCTTGGCGCCGCCGGCGACGTATGCGGTCCAGTTGTCGTTCAGGTCATATTCGGCGCGGAGCATGCCGAAGGTGTCTTCGATGTCGGTGTAGCCCCACTTCGGCGCGTAGTTGGTGTCGGCCGACGGCGCATCCGGAATGTGCGTGGCGGTGCCGAGGTTAACCGAGTTGCGGCCACCGTTGACGCGCTCTTTCTGGTAGGCGAAGTCACCGGAAAGGCGCAGTGCATCGCCCCGGTAGTCGAGGCCGATGGCGAACAGTTTCGAGCGCTGGTTTTCGTGATCGATGCCGGTGTCGCCTTCGCGCTGGGACAGGTTGATCCGCGCGCCGAAGCGATTGTCTTCGCCGAAGCGCTGGCCGATGTCGAAGTGCTGACCAACGCGGCCTTCGCTGTTGATGTCGGTGGTGTAGCGGCGCAGCGGCTCGTCGCCGGCGCGCTTGGGCTGCAGGTTGACGCCACCGCCGATCCCGGAACCGGTCGGGGTCACACCGTTGATGAAGGCGTTCGGGCCCTTGAACACTTCCACGCGCTCCAGGGCATCGCTGGAAATGATCTGCCGTGGCAACACGCCGTACAGGCCGTTATAGGAAATGTCATCGCCGTTGAGCGGCAGGCCGCGGATCATGAACACCTGCGCCTGGTTGGCGTAGCCCGAAGCCTGACGCACCGAGGCATCGTTGAGCAGGACGTCGGCAACGTTTTCCGCTTGCTGATCCTGAATCAGTTGTTCGGTGTACGACGCGGCGCTGAACGGCACATCCATCATATCCTGGTTGCCCAACACGCCGAGCTGGCCGCCACGGGCCACCTGGCCGCCGGAATAGACCGGGGGCAGGGCGCTTGGCGTCGGTGCCTGGGCGTTGATGTTGACGTTGTCGAGCACCAGCTGCTTGGCGTTGTCATCGGCAGCGTAAGCGCTGACGCTCAGGGAGCACAGCAGAGCGAGAAGCGTCGGGCGGAACGGGGCAGCGAGGCGAGCTGTAGCGGGCATGTGTTCGTACCTGGAGGCGCGTGGCCAGCAAGAAAAAAATAGGGCGGCGCGGGAACTCCTTGCGCAAATGCTACTCCAGGCGCAAATGATATGAGTTCGCAGTAACGCTTTGCAATCAGTTTGTCATCACTCCGCAAGCAGCCATCCCCCTGCGGCAGCTCTCACGCGGATTGTGTATGGTGGTTCTGGCTTAGTGGATTGGATGAAGCAACATGCGATTAGTCATTACCCTCGCTGCGATGCTGGTGCTCGCCGGTTGCGCGGGGCAGCGCAGTCAGGAGCCGGCGCCGCGTGCGCCCGCCGAAGTGAAAGCCGAGATCGTGCGGTTGATGCCGGCAAAAGTGCCTGACCGCCAAGGCTGGGCCACCGACATCTACGCCGCGTTCGCCGCGCAGGGCATCAGCCCGACCACGCAAAACCTGTGTTCGGTGCTGGCCGTGGCCGAGCAGGAATCGACGTTTCAGGTCGACCCGAGCGTGCCGGGCCTGGGCAAGATTGCCCGCGACGAAATCGACCGCCGCGCGGGCAAGGCCCACATCCCGGGGATGCTGGTCAGCGCCGCCCTGGCCGTGCGTTCGCCCAGCGGCAAAAGCTACAGCGAACGCCTGAACGCGGCGCGCAGCGAGAAAGAACTCAGCGCGATTTTCGATGACTTCATCGGCATGGTACCGATGGGCCGCACGCTGTTCGGCGGCTTCAATCCGGTGCACACCGCCGGGCCGATGCAGGTCAGCATCGAATTTGCCGAGCAGCACGCCAAGGACTACCCGTACCCGGTCAACGGCACGATCCGCCACGAAGTGTTCACCCGCCGTGGCGGCATGTACTTCGGCATCGCCCATTTGCTGGGTTATCCGGTGAGTTACCGCGAGCCGTTGTACCGTTTTGCCGACTTCAATGCCGGTTGGTACGCCAGCCGCAATGCGGCGTTTCAGAACGCGGTCAGCCGTGCCTCGGGCATCCCCTTGGCGCTGGATGGCGACTTGATTCGTTATGACTCGATCATGCCCGGCAGCACCGAACTGGCGGTGCGCACCCTCGGCAAGTCGCTGGGCATGCGCAACCCGACGATTCGCGATCAGTTGGAGAAGGGCAAGACTCTGGACTTCGAAGACACCAAACTCTACCAGCGCGTGTTTGAACTGGCCGAGCAGGCCGAAGGCAAGACCTTGCCCCGTGCGGTGTTGCCGGGGATTGTTCTGCAGAGTCCGAAAATCACCCGCAAGCTGACCACGGCGTGGTTCGCCAAACGGGTGGATGAGCGCTACAAGCGCTGCATGGCCAAAGGCGGTTAAGTCGCCAGTTGAAGGTGGCGGTTACAGCACTTTGACGGCCCGGCCAATCGCCTGAATCGGCCCGGTCGGTTTGCCGATCGGCGAGCCGCCGGCGCCTTCGAGGGTGAGCTCGAACAGCTGATTGGCTTGCAGCGGCGGCAGTTTGTCCAGCGGCACTTTCAGCGCCTGCCCCGGTTTGACCAGCCCCAGCGACACTGGCCCTTGCCAGCCGTCCGCCTTGGTCCAGAACTCCAGAGCCTTGTCCGCCGGCACTTCGACCACGCCCAGCGGGATCAACTGGATCTCGCGTGAATTGCTCGCCTGGATCACCCAGCCTGGCGCCTTGTCCTGCGGGGCGACCAGCACCACCAGATAGCTGGGTTTCGGCGTGGTCTGGGTCAGCAGAATCGAGCCAAGGATCAGCGTCGCGGCCAGTCCGACTGCACTCAGCCCGCGCCACAGCGGCAACAGGTTCCACCATGAGGTGCGCGTCGGCTCAGGTGCTTTACGCGAGAGTCGCTCGACACTGCGTTCGATGCGCGGCCACAAGTGCGGCGACGGTTGCTGCGTCCCGGCCAGGTCCGTCAGGTCCAGCAGCCGCCGCTCCCAGGCATCCACCGCCGCTTGCAGTTCCGGCTCGTTGGGCAAGCGCTGCTGCACCGCTTCGCGCTCCGGCGCCGACAGGGTGCCGAGCACGTATTCGCTGGCCAGTTCATCACGTTCCTGCGCCGATTCAGTGGTCATCCCATGCACTCCCGCAGCGCGTTGAGGCTGCGTTTGATCCAGGCTTTGACGGTGCCCAGCGGCGTGTCGAGGCGGCTGGCGATCTGCGCGTGGCTATAGCCGTCGACGTAGGCGTGGAGAATGCAGTGGCGGCGTTCGGGCTCAAGTTGTTCCAGGCAGCGGTGGATGCGTGCGGAATGCGCCGCCGCCTCAAACCCGTCATCGTCGGCGACTGAATGGTGATCGTCGTTGAGTGGCGTTTCCCGGCCATGATCACGCAGCAGGTTCAGCGCCAGATGCCGGGTCACGCTGAACATCCAGCCGCGTGCCGAGCCGCGCGCCGGATCGAATCCCGCCGCACCGGCCCAGATCTTGATGAACGCCTCATGAACGATATCCTCCGCCAGCGCCGTGTCGCGCACCAACCGCTTGGCCACGCCGAGCAGGCGCGGGCTTTCCTGCACATACAAATCGCGCAGGGCCTGACGCTCGCCGCGGGCACAAGCAGCGAGACGGGCTTCGTAATCGAATTCAGATTCGGGTAAAGGCATGTCGTGCAATTTAGCTTACATTCCGCAAACATCCAGACAACACGATTCCCCTTGTAGGAGTGAGCCTGCTCGCGATGACGGTGTATCAGTGGAACAGTTGTTGGCTGACACACCGTCATCGCGAGCAGGCTCACTCCTACAGAGGCTTTGTGTTGAGTCGGGAAATCAGTTCGCCGCCCAGAAGATGTAATCCGCCTGGTACTTCACCACTTCCTGCTTGCCCTTGTTCGCGGCGCTGCATTCGCTGCCCGGGGCCACGCCGCCCTTGAGGGCGACACGCTGGATATAACTCACGCCACTCATCGCGCCTTTGCCTTCTGCGGGGTTGGCCTTGACCAGTTGATAGGGCAGGTTGCCCGGGCTCGACGGGGCGACCGCCAACTGCGTACCGGTGACTTTCGAACCGTCCTTGGCCTGCCAGGTGGCAGGGGGGCCGAAGTAGGTGCCGACCTGTTTACCACTGCGATCATTGAGCACCGCTTTCGGGCCGACAAATGTCCACTCGGTCTGCCCGGCCGCATTGGGCTTGTCGCGGCACTCATACGTGATCTCGCCGACCCCGGTGGTTTCCAGCGCCACTTTGTGGCCGTCCGGCACCTTGATGGCGTCGGGCAGGGCGCTCTGTGCGAAAGCGCCGGCGGAGGCGGCGAGCAAACCGGTGAAGCAAATCAGCTGTGTGGTGTTCATCAGTGTTTTCTCCGAAAGGGGTAGATCGCTGGCAGCCAACAGTGGCTGTTACAGGGACTACCCGTGGCGGAGGCGTTTGGATGCAGTGGCTGAAAAATAAATTTCGAACACACTGATTCCCTTGTAGGAGTGAGCCTGCTCGCGATGGCGTCGTGTCAGTCGGCACTCATGTCACTGGAATACCGCTATCGCGAGCAGGCTCACTCCTACAGGGATTTGTGTCTGCCTTGAGGTCAGAGGCCTTGAGCAGTTCCTGGGTGTAGGGGTGTTTGGGCTCGGCAAAAATCTCCCGCGACGATCCCTGCTCAACCACCTTGCCGTCCTTGATCACCATCAAGTCATGGGCCAGCGCATGCACCACCGCCAGATCATGGCTGATAAACAGATACGTCAGCCCGTGCCTGATCTGCAATTGCCGCAACAGGTCCACCACTTGCTTCTGCACCGTGCGATCGAGCGCCGAGGTCGGTTCATCGAGCAGGATCAATGCCGGCTCCAGCACCAGTGCGCGGGCGATGGAGATGCGCTGGCGTTGTCCGCCGGAAAATTCGTGGGGGTAACGATGGCGGGCTCGCGGATCGAGGCCGACTTCCTCCAGCACCCGAATCACCGCCGTCTCACGTTCGTCGGCGGTGCCGATGCCATGGGTCAGCAAGCCTTCGGCAATGATCTGTTGCACCGACATCCTTGGGCTCAGACTGCCGAACGGGTCCTGAAACACCACCTGAATCTGCCGGCGCAAGGGGCGCATCAAGCGCTGGTTGAGCAAGCTCAGCTGCTTGTTGCCGAAGCGGATATCGCCCTCCGATTCCACCAGGCGCAGGATCGCCTGGCCCAGCGTGGATTTGCCCGAACCGGACTCGCCGACAATGCCCAGGGTCTTGCCGCGTTGCAGGCGGAAGCTGACCCCGTCGACCGCCTTGATGTAATCCTGTGAACGGCTGAACAGTGCCTTGGGCAGGGGAAACCAGACCTTCAAATCATCCACTTCCAGCAGGTTGTGCTCGTACGGGCTCGGGACCGGCGCACCGCTGGGTTCCGCTTCGATCAGCAAGCGGCTGTAGGGATGCTGCGGCGCGCGGAACAGCGTCTCGCAATCGGCCTGTTCGACGATTTCGCCGTGACGCATCACGCACACGCGTTGGGCGATGCGCCGGACCAGATTGAGGTCGTGACTGATCAGCAGCATCGACATGCCGAGCCGCTGTTGCAGCTCGATCAGCAGCTCGAGGATTTTCTGCTGCACGGTCACGTCGAGTGCCGTGGTCGGCTCATCGGCGATCAGCAGTTCCGGCTCATTGGCCAGCGCCATCGCAATCATCACCCGTTGCCGCTGGCCGCCGGACAACTGGTGGGGATAGGCTTTCAAACGCTGCAATGGCTGGCGAATGCCCACCAGTTCAAGCAATTCCAGCGTGCGCTCACGGGCGGCGCGGCCCTTGAGGCCCTTGTGAATCTCCAGCACTTCGCTGACCTGTCGTTCCACGGTGTGCAGTGGATTGAGCGAGGTCATCGGCTCCTGGAAGATCATCGCAATCCGGTTGCCGCGCAAACCGCGCAGGTGCTGCTCGCTGGCCTGCAGCAAGTTGACGCCGCCATAGGCAATCGAACCGCTGCTGCTGACGGATTTACCCGGCAACAAACGCAAAATCGAATGCGCCGTGACCGACTTGCCCGAACCGGACTCACCGACCAGCGCCAGACATTCGCCACGACGAATGTCCAGGTTCAAACCGTGCACCACGGCCTGTTCGCCAAAGGCCACGCGCAGGTCGCGGATCTCGATCAAATTTTCTTTCATGTCAGCTCCTCGGATCGAACGCATCTCGGCAAGCCTCACCGATGAACACCAACAAAGACAGAATCAGCGCCAAGGCAAAAAACGCCGTCAGCCCCAGCCACGGCGCCTGCAGATTGCGCTTGGCCTGACCGATCAACTCGCCCAGCGAGGCCGTCCCCGCCGGCATGCCGAAGCCGAGAAAGTCCAGCGCTGTGAGGGTGGCGATAGCCCCCGTCAGAATGAACGGCAGGTAGGTCAGGGTGGAGGTCATCGCGTTAGGCAGGATGTGCCGGCGCATCAGCTCACTGTCGGTCAGCCCCAAGGCCCGTGCGGCTTTGACGTATTCCAGATTGCGCCCGCGGAGGAATTCGGCGCGCACCACATCGACCAGTGCCAGCCAGGAAAACAGCGCCATGATCCCCAGCAGCCACCAGAAACTCGGCGAGACAAACCCGGACAGAATGATCAGCAGATACAGCACCGGCAAACCCGACCAGATCTCCAGCAGCCGTTGCCCGAGCAAGTCGACCCAACCGCCGTAATACCCTTGCAACGCCCCGGCAACGATGCCGACCAACGCACTGATGCCGGTGAGGATCAGCGCAAACAGAATCGAAATCCGCGTGCCGAAAATCACCCGCGCCAGCACGTCGCGCGCCTGATCGTCGGTGCCCAGCCAGTTGCGCGTCGAGGGCGGACTCGGCGCCGGTTCGGCGAGGTCGTAGTTGACCGTGTCGTAACTGAACGGAATCGGCGGAAACAGCATCCAGCCGCCCTGATCCTCGATCAGCCCGTGCACGTAAGCGCTGGCGTAATCCGGCTGGAATGGCAGCTCGCCGCCGAAATCGGTTTCCAGGTATTCGCTGAGGATCGGGAAATACAACGCGCCGTGATAGCGGATCACCAAGGGTTTGTCGTTGGCGATCAGTTCGCCGCCGAGGCAGATCAGGCACAAACCGAGGAACAGCCACAGCGACCAGCGTCCACGGCGATTGGCCTTGAACTGCGCGACACGGCGCTGACCCAGAGGAGAGAGTGTGAACATCAGGCAGTCCTCGCCGAGAAGTCGATGCGCGGGTCGAGCAGGGTGTAGCAGAGGTCGCCGATCAGCTTGATCAGCAGACCGAACAGGGTGAACAGAAACAGCGCGCCGAACACCACCGGATAGTCCCGCGACACCGCCGCTTCGTAGCTCATGCGCCCGAGGCCGTCGAGATTGAAGAGGGTTTCGATCAACAGGGAGCCGGCGAAAAACACCTCGATCAGCGCCGACGGCACGCCGGCCACCACCAGCAGCATCGCGTTGCGAAACACATGGCCATACAGCACGCGGCGCTCGGTCAAGCCTTTGGCTCGCGCGGTGATCACGTACTGGCGGCTGATCTCGTTGAGGAAGCTGTTTTTGGTGAGGATGGTCAGCGTGGCAAAACCGCCGATCACCAGCGCGGTCACCGGCAACACCAGGTGCCAGAGGTAGTCGCCGACCTTGGCCAGCGTGCCGAGGCTGTCGAAGTCATCCGACATCAGGCCCTGCACCGGAAACCAGTTGACGTAGCTGCCGCCGGCGAACACCACGATCAGCAGCATCGCAAAGAGAAACGCCGGCATCGCGTAGCCGATGATGATCGCCGTGCTGCTCCAGACATCGAAGGCGCTGCCGTGCCTGATCGCTTTGCGAATGCCCAGCGGAATTGAAATCAGGTAAGTGATCAGCGTCGCCCATAAACCGAGCGACAACGACACCGGCAACTTCTGCAGGATCAGGTCGGTGACCTTGGCGCCGCGAAAGAAACTGCTGCCCAAATCCAGCCGGGCGTAGTTTTTCAGCATCAGCCACAGGCGTTCGTGCATCGGTTTGTCAAAGCCGTAGTGGTGTTTGATGTCCTCGATCAGCGCCGGGTCGAGACCACGGCTGCTGCGCCCGGCACCGCCCGTTGCGGCAACTTCGCCACCGCCGCCCATGCTGTGCCCGCCGAAGCCTTGCAGGCGCGCAATGGCTTGTTCCACCGGGCCACCCGGGGCGGCCTGCACGATAAGAAAATTGACCACCAGAATGCACAGCAGCGTGGGGATGATCAGCAGCAGGCGCCTGCCCAGATAACGCAGCATGTCACTGGCCCCCCGCGAGCTGGGTGTGCATCTGTTGCGTGGTCAGCGGCTTGGCCGAGATCTCCCACCAGGTGTTGAGGCCTTCGTCGTACGCCGGTTGCACCGCCGGCATGCCGAAGCGGTTCTGATACACCGTCGGCGTGCCTTTGGAGTAGTAGTTGGGAATCATGTAGTAACCCCATTGCAGCACCCGGTCGAGGGCGCGCGCGTAATGCACCATGGCTTGGCGGGTGTCGGCCTTGACCAGCCCGTCGATCAGTTGATCGACCGCTGGGTTGGCCAGCACCATCGAGTTCGAACTGCCGACCTGCGTGGCACTTTGCGAGGCATACAGGCTGTACAACTCGCGGCCGGGGGAGACGATCGGATCGCCACTGCGCGGGAAACTGGTGACGATCATGTCGTAGTCCCGGGCGTTGAGCCGGTTGACGTATTGCGCCGAGTCGATGCGCCGCAGATTCAGGGTGATGCCGATCTGCGCGAGGGTGCGTTTGAACGGCAGCAGCATGCGATCGAAACCGCCCTGACCGTCGAGGAAGGTGAACTCCAGCGGTTCGCCGGCGGCATTGACCAGTCGACTGTGTTGCGGCGTCCAGCCAGCGTCGGCGAGCAGCTTCAGCGCTTGCAGTTGCTTGTCGCGGATGTAGCCGCTGCCATCGGTTTTCGGTGCCTGATAGACCTCGGTGAACACCTCGTCGGGAATCTGCCCGCGCAGCGGTTCGAGGATCTGCAATTCTTCGGCGTCGGGCAGGGCGGTCGCGGCCATTTCACTCTTCGGCCAGAAGCTGTTCTGGCGCACGTAGAAGCCGCGCATCATCTGCTTGTTGGTCCACTCGAAATCCCACAGCAGGCTGATTGCCTGACGCACCCGGCGATCCTGGAAAATCGGGTTTTGCAGGTTGAACACGAAGCCCTGCGCCGCCGTCGGTTTGTCCGGGGCGAGGATCGATTGCTGCAAGCGACCGTCTCGCAACGCCGGGCTGTCGTAGCCGACCACGTAACCGGATGAGGAAAACTCGCGGTTGTAGTCGAACGCGCCCGCCTGCAGCAGTTGGCGGGCGACGTCGGTGTCGCCGTAGAAATTCACCGTCAGCGTGTCGAAGTTGTACATCCCGCGACTCACCGGCAGGTCCTTGCCCCACCAGTCCGGATCGCGCTCGAAACTGATGCTGCGCCCGGCGTCGACCTTGCTCACGCGGTACGGGCCGCTGCCCAGTGGTGGCTCGAAACCGCCGCCGTTGGCGAAATCACGGGTCTTCCACCAGTGCTCGGGCAGTACGCGCATCGTCGCCAGGTCCAGCGCCAGGGTGCGGTTGAGGTTGTTCTTGAAGGTGAAACGCACCTGCCGTGGCCCTTCGATCTCGACGTCCTGCACGTCGGCGTACTGCTGGCGATAACTGAGGCTGCCCTTGGTCATCAGCAGGTTGAAGGTGTAGCGCACGTCTTCGGCGGTGATCGGTGTGCCGTCGGCGAAGCGTGCCTTGGGGTTCAGGGTGAAGCGCACCCAAAGGCCTTCGGGATCGCGCTCGATCTGCTGCGCGACCAGAGCGTAGACGGTGTACGGCTCGTCCAGCGAACGGAACGCCAGCGGCGCATACACCCAGTCGTTGACCTGCACCACGGAAATGCCCTGATCGGCATACGGGGTGATGTAGTTGTACTGGCCGATCTCCATCGACGCGCGACTGAGCGAACCGCCCTTGGGCGCGTCGGGATCGACGAAATCGAAATGCTTGAACCCCGCCGGATACTTCGGCGCCTCGCCGTACACTGTCAGCGCATAACTGCCGCCGGCCAGCGCCGAGGTGCCGGTGCACAGCAGCGCACTGCCGAGCAGCAGAGCGGCCATGTTGCGCATGAAATTCATGAAGTTTTTCCTCTAAGCCCGAAAACTCACTAGCAGCGCTAAAAACTGTGGCGAGGGAGCTTGCTCCCGCCGGGCTGCGAAGCCGCCGCAAAAATCAGACTGACCCTGCAGATTTTTGTGAGTGCTGCGCACTCAAGCGGGAGCAAGCTCCCTCGCCACAAAGGTTTGCATTCACCCGGTTTTACGGTGTTGGTGCCTTAGAAGTGATACGTCATGCGCGCAAACAACGTGCGCCCCAGCGGGTCGGTGTAGCGCGGGTCATAGCCGCTCTGGAAGTTGTAAGCCTGATTGGTGAACGGCGGGTTGCGGTCGAACATGTTCTTCATCCCGGCATCGACATCCAGCACCTTGTTGAAGGTGTAGCCAGCCGACAGGTCCCACACCGAATACGACGCCACCCGTGCGTGGGTATCGCGGTCGTAGTCGTTGTAACCGGTGGTGAAGCGGTTGGTCAGCGACGCCCGTGCGGCGCCAAAGGTCCAGCTGCCGGTGAGGTTGTGCTTCCACCGCGCGATCACGCCGTCCCCTTCGAAGTCGCCGACCTTGTCGGTAAACGGGCCTTTGATGGTGCTCTGGAAGTCGTAACTGTCGACGTAGGTGCCTTGCAGCCCCAGGCCGAACTGACCGTACGGCGTGTTCGGGAAGCGATAGTCCAGCGACACATCGACACCGTTGGTTTCGACGATGCCGAGGTTGGCGTTGCCGGTAACGATGTAGTTGAGCGTGCCGTCGGCGTTGCGCACGAAACGATCCGGGTAGGTGCCGGCCTGATCAAACACGGTGGATTCGGGGAACGGCTGGATCTGGTTGGAGATGTGAATCCACCAGAAATCCAGGCCCACGGACAGGTTGCTGACCGGCTGATAGACGAAGCCCAGGGTCACGTTGCGCGCTTTCTCCGGGGCCAGATCCTGGTTACCACCGATCTGATTGAGGAACTGCTGGCCGCAATCGCGTCCGCCGTTGCCGCCCGGTTGCACGACGCCACCGCTACACAGCACCGGGTCGTTGTAGTAGCCCTGGGTGTAGGTGATGCTGCGTGGCGAATACAGCTCGTACAGGGACGGCGCACGGAAACCTTCGCTGTACGCGCCGCGCACCACCAGCTCTTTGAGCGGCTGATAACGGAACGAGTATTTCGGGTTGGTGGTGCTGCCGAAGTCGCTGTATTTGTCGTGGCGCACGGCGGCGGACAGTTCGAGGCTGTCGAGCACTGGCACGTTGATTTCGGCGTACGCGGCTTTCACGCTGCGGTCGCCCTCGACGCTACCGGCCGGGTCGATACCGAGGCTCTGGATGTCGCCGGCAAACTGCTCGAAGTCCTGATGAAATTTCTCTTTGCGGTATTCACCGCCCAGCGCCAGACCGGCAGGGCCGGCACCGAACCAGTCACCGATCTCACGGCTGATCCGACCGTCGAAACCGGCCACACGGCCGACGGCGGTGGTGTAGGCACCGTGGTACATGGCAGCGTCGATGTACTGCTGCCCGGCGGCGGATTGCGGGCCGAACGGGTTGAGCAGGCCGCTGGCCAGGCCATTGATCATCGCCTGATCGCTGACATAACCGCTGGTGACGCTGGAGACGATTTTGTTCTGGTTGTACGAGGCGCCGACGTTGTAATCCCAGCCGCCGACCAGACCGTCGAAGCTCAGCA
>Ga0157373_10003383_pt1 | contig 12066 bp, 11 predicted proteins | sample C65metaG_FD_113460 | JGI IMG/M metagenome (GOLD analysis project Ga0157373, IMG submission 113460) | Corn rhizosphere microbial communities from Kellogg Biological Station, Michigan, USA - C6-5 metaG | ecosystem: Host-associated > Plants > Roots > Rhizosphere > Soil | place: USA: Michigan...
AGAAGACCAGGGCGACCTGGACCCTATTTCTCGGGACCGTACCTTTCGATCACAGGCCCTCGCGAGAGGTCTTGGGTGAGGGGGCGATGCGGTCGGGCAACCGAAAGCATCGTCCCCTTGCTCTGTCTGCTCTTCCCCTACGAATGTGGGGGAAGTGGCCCGACGCCGAAGGCGAGGGTCGATGGGGGTAGTTCAAAAGAAATCCCCGCCTCGCAGCCACGCATAAGAATACTTCCCCCAACGAGCCTCGGCTTCGCCATCGGCCCACTTCCCCCGCAAGCGGTGGAAGGGCTAACCTCCCCCCATGAAACGCCTCCTAACCCTCGCCCTCGCCGCGTTGGCGCTCGCCGCTTGCTCCCCCGCCAAGCAGCAACCCCCCGAGCCTTCCGGCCGCACCCCCATCAAGTTCGCCACCGACTGGCGCGCCGAGGCCGAGCATGGTGGCTTCTACCAGGCGCTGGCGACCGGCGAGTACGCCAAGCGCGGGCTGGACGTAACCATCATCCAGGGCGGCCCGGGCGTGAACGTGCCCCAGCTGCTGGCGTCGGGCGCAGTCGACCTCGGCATGGGCTCCAACAGCTTCATCGTCATGAACCTGGCGCAGGAGAAGGCGCCCGTAAAAGCCGTCGCCGCCTTCATGCAGAAGGACCCGCAGGTCCTCATCGCCCACCCCGACGCCGGCATCCATTCCATCGCCGACATGAAGGGCCACCCGATCCTGCTGGCCGACGCCTCGGTCACCGCGTTCTGGGTGTGGCTGAAGGCCAGGTACGGCTTCACCGACGACCAGGTGCGCAAGTACACCTTCAACAACGGCCCCTTCATCGCCGACAAGACCGCCGTCCAGCAGGGCTACCTGTCGTCGGAGCCCTACACCATCGAGCAGGCCGCCCACTTCAAGCCGGAAGTCTTCCTGCTCGCCGACGAAGGGTTCCCCAGTTACGCCGCCGTGGTGCTGGCGCGCGATAACCTCATCGCCACGAACCCAAAGGCCGTGCGGGCCTTCGTCGAAGCCTCCCAGGCCGGCTGGAAGAGTTACCTCTACGGCGACCCGAAACCCGGCGACGCGCTGATCCTGAAGGACAACCCCGAGATCACGCCGCAAGTCCTCGCCCAGGCCCAGGACAAGATGCGTCAGTACGGCATCGTCGCCCCGGACGGCTCCGGCGCCATGACCGACGCGCGCTGGGCCGCCTTCTTCAAGGTCGCTTCGGATCAGGGCGTCTATCCAAAGGATATGGACTACCGCGCCGCCTACACCCTTGAATTCACGGGAAACCACGCGCCCTAATCGGGCTGGCTTGGCCATAAATCGGCCATCGACTTACAGACTTGTAACAGGCAAGGGGGACGGCGTGCAGTAACCGCCCCCGCAAAAAATAAAGCCCAGCGGGAGGAAATCATGGGCCGCAAAGCACTCTCTCTCAGCGTCGCGCTCGCCGCGCTGCTGGCCGCCGGTTCGGCCAGCGCGGCCGTCACGGTGCTTGGCAGCAGCAACGCCAACCAGTGCTCGTCCGCCGCCATCGCCGGCGACGCGGCCGATGCCGATCTCCAGGCCTGCAACCAGGCCCTGCTCGAGCCGATGACCGACCACCAGAAGGCCGGCACCCACGTGAACCGCGGCGTGATGCTGCTGCGGCTCAAGCAATACGACGCCGCCCGCGCCGACTTCGACGCGGCCGAGAAGCTGGAGCCGACCATGGGTGAAGCCGTGGTCAACCGCGGCGCCGCCTTCATCGCCCAGAAGCGCTACATGGAAGGCCTGACCGAGATCGATCGCGGCCTGGGGCTGAACCCGGAAGAGCCGGAGAAGGCCTACTACAACCGCGCGCTCGCCAACGAGGGCCTGGACGACATGAAGGCGGCCTACCTCGACTACATGAAGGCTCTGGAACTGGCTCCGAACTGGGACGCCCCGCGCCACGAGCTGGCCCGCTTCACCGTCCAGAACCCGGCCACCGGGCAGAAGGCCTCGGCGCTCGAAAACGCGCCGCCCGCGCCGGCGCCGCCCAAGCACTAGAGTCGGCCGGGAGCTACCAAGCCTCACCGGCGTTCCCCTCCCGACCGACAGGGAGAAGGCGATGCGCTGGCAGGGCGGAAGAACCTCGGGAAACGTTGAAGACCGGCGCGGGCTGGGGCCCGTGGGCGTCGGCGGGCTTGGCGTCGGCGGGGTGGTGCTGGCCCTGATCGGCTACTTCGTCTTCGGCATCAGCCCCGACACCACCAGTCAGGTCCTCGGCAGCGGCGCGAGCCAGGAACAGCACGGCCAGGTCGGCACGCCCGCCGACGAAGCCGGCCGCTTCGTCGACGTCATCGAGACCTCCACCACCGACGTCTGGACCCCGATCTTCCAGCAGTCAGGCCAGCGCTACACGCCACCCGCGGGCGTCGTCCTCTACGACCAGGCGACCGGCACCGGCTGCGGGCTTGGCCAGACGGCGATGGGGCCCTTCTACTGCCCCAACGACCAGAAGGTGTATCTCGATCTCGCCTTCTGGCAGGAGCTGGAGACCCGCTTCGGCGCCAAGGGCGACTTCGCCCGCGCTTACGTCATCGCCCACGAGATCGGCCACCACGTCCAGCAGCTGCAGGGCGCGACCGACCAGGCTGACCGGATGGGCGCCCACGGCGCATCCAGCGGATCGGTGCGGCTGGAGTTGCAGGCCGACTGCTACGCCGGCGTCTGGGCCGCCCACGCGGCGCAGGCTTCGGCCAACAGGATCACCCTCGATCAGGGGGACATCGAGCAAGGCATGACCGCTGCATCCTCCGTCGGCGACGACGCCATCCAGGCTCAGACCCAAGGCCGCGTGGCCCCCGACAGCTTCACCCACGGCACTTCGGCCCAGCGGATGCGCTGGTTCCGCAGCGGCTATCAGTCCGGCGATCCGGGCGCCTGCGACACCTTCCACACGAGCAGCCTCTAGGTCGCAGCCGCCCTGCTCGCGTTTGTTTGATGGTGCGGCGCACAATTTCGCTTGCGGGCCCGTTGTCACAGGCGTAAAGGCGCCGCCCAGCGATCGCTCGGGGACAGCCCGGGACCGCCGGAGACATGGAAATCGATGACTGGCGAACCCACGTTCGCCGCGCCCTCATCGGCCCCTTCCGACCACAGCCAAGCATCGCAGCCGCCCTCCGCGCCACACACGCGCGGCGACCGCTTCTGGCCGTTGGCCCTCGGGTCTTTGGGCGTGGTCTATGGCGATATCGGCACGAGCCCGCTGTACGCTTTCCGTGAGGCGCTCGCGCAGACCGCGCATCAGGGCGTGACCGCTCCGGCGGTGCTGGGCGTGGTGTCGCTGGCGCTGTGGGCGCTGATCCTGGTCGTCACGGTCAAGTACGTCTTCTTCATCATGCGCCTCGACAACCGCGGCGAAGGCGGGGTGCTGTCGCTGATGGCGCTGGCCGAGAACGCCGCGGCCAAGCGCACGGCGGTGATCTTCTTCCTGGGCGTCGCGGGTGCGGCGCTGTTCTACGGCGACGCCATCATCACCCCGGCGCTCTCGGTGCTCTCGGCCGTGGAGGGCTTGCGAAGCGTGCCTTCGCTGAGTTCGTCGGTGACGACCACCGTGGTGCTGGTTTCCAGCCTCGCCATCCTCATCGGCCTCTTCGCTGTCCAGTCCCGAGGCACCGCCAAGGTCGCCCGCTGGTTCGGGCCCATCTGCCTCGTCTGGTTCGCCGTGCTGGCGGCGCTCGGCCTCATGCACCTCGTGCAGGCCCCTGGCGTCCTGATGGCGCTCAGCCCGACCTACGCCGGCGTCTTCCTGGCCACCCACGGCGCGACGGGCCTGTTCGTGCTGGGCTCGGTGTTCCTGACGGTGACGGGGGCCGAGGCCCTCTACGCCGACCTCGGGCACTTCGGGCGTAAGCCGATCTCGGCGGCGTGGCTGTTCGTGGTGCTGCCGTGCCTGGCGCTCAACTATCTCGGCCAGGGCGCCGAGGCGCTGGTCATGCTCAAGCAGGCCGGCGGTCATCCCATCGCCAACGCCGACTGGTTCTTCATCATGGCCCCGGAGGCTCTGCGCGCGCCCGTCGTGATCCTGGCCACGGTCGCTACCGTCATCGCCAGCCAGGCGGTGATTACCGGCGCCTACTCGCTGACCAACCAGGCCATCCAGCTCGGCCTTCTGCCCCGCATGCAGGTCAAGCAGACCTCCGAGCATGAGGCCGGGCAGATCTTCCTGCCGCAGGTGAACCTGCTGCTGCTGATCGGCGTCGTCCTGCTGGTCGGTATCTTCAAGTCCTCCAGCGCGCTCGCCAACGCCTACGGCCTGGCGGTGACCGGGACGATGGTGGTGACGACCTCACTGGCCTTCGTGGTCACGCGCGGCATGTGGAAATGGCCGCTGTGGAAGTCGCTGCTGGTGGTCGCGCCGCTCCTGGCCATCGACCTGACCTTCCTGGGCGCCAACCTGCTCAAGCTACTGTCCGGCGGTTTCGTGCCGCTGGCGCTCGGCGCGGGGCTGTTCCTGGTGATGGCGACCTGGGTGCGCGGCTCGCGCATCCTCTCCGAGCGCGTCAGGCTCGAGGCCACGCCGCTGAAGGACATCATCGCCATCCTCGTCAGCCGAGGCCCGCACCGGGTGACCGGGACGGCCGTCTTCCTCTCCGCCGACCCGGAGCAGGCGCCGACCGCCCTTCTCCACAACCTCAAGCACAACCGCGTGCTGCACGAGACCAACGTCATCCTGACCGTCCGCGCCGGCGACGTGCCCTACATCGAGGCCGCCAACCGCGTGCAGGCCAGGAAGCTCGACGGCGGCTTCTGGCAGGTCACCGCCACCTGGGGCTTCATGGAGACGCCCGACGTGCCGCGTGCGCTGGCCGCCGCCCGCAAGCAGGGGCTGAAGTTCGACATCATGAACACCAGCTTCTTCCTCGGCCGCCGCACCGTCGTGCGCTCGCGCCAATCGCCCATGCCGCGCTGGCAGGACAGGCTGTTCATCCTGCTCTCCAAGAACGCGTCCTCCCCCACCGACTTCTACCGCCTGCCGCCCGGCCGGGTGGTCGAGATGGGCACGCAAGTCAGCGTCTGAAACAAGGGGCGAGGGGTTGGGGGCGAGAGGCGAGAACGCCGCGCCAAACTCGCCCCTCGCCCCTAGCCCCTCGCCCCTCATTGGCTTACTGTCCGCCCGTTCTCCGGGGAGCCGCGCCCAAGCGGCTGAGAGGCGGCTGATGCCGTGACCCGCCGAACCTGATCCGGGTCATGCCGGCGAAGGGAGGGAACGCGGGGTTATCCCCGTTGCCGCTTCTGGCGTCATGATCCGGCCTTCCGAAGGGAGACCGCTCATGGACCGTTCCCGCTTTATCGCCGGCCTTATCGGCCCCACGCTGGCCCTCGTCGCCGTCAGTCTGTTCATCAACCGGGGCCTGGCTGCCGAGATGGGCGCCGAGCTCGCCGGGTCTTACCTGCTGATCCTGATCGCCGGCGCCGGCACGCTGGCGGCGGGCCTGGCCATCGTCATGAGCCACAAGGTCTGGCGCGGCTGGCCCGTCATCGTCACCGTGTTCGGCTGGCTGGCCATCGTCAGCGGCGTCGTACGCATCCTCTTCCCCCGCCAGCTCGCCGAGCTCGCGCCCGGCGTCGTCGCCAGCCAGAACGGCGTCGATTTCGTCGCCGGCCTCATCCTCGTCCTTGGTCTCTTCCTCAGTTGGAAAGCGTTTCGCGCATGAACGTCCACGCCCCCGTCTCCCAGATCCCCACGGGCGAGCGCCCCGGCTCTCGCAAGGTCTATGAGCCGGGCGTCCTCCACCCCGACATCCGCGTGCCGTTCCGCGAGGTGGCCGTCCACCCGAGCGCCAACGAGCCGCCGGTGACCATCTACGACCCCTCGGGCCCCTACACGGACCCGACCGCGACGATCGACATCGAGAAGGGGCTCGAGCGCCCCCGCGACGCCTGGGTGCTGGCCCGCGGCGATGTCGAGGTGGTCACCAACCCCCGCGACGTGAAACCCGAGGACAACGGCTTTGCCCAGGGCCGCCACCTCGCCCCGCAATTCTCCGCGCCCCGCACCGTCTATCGCGCCAGGGCCGGCGCCGCCGTCACCCAGCTGGAATACGCGCGCAAAGGCCTCATCACCCCTGAAATGGAATACGTCGCCATCCGCGAGAACCTGCGCCGCGAGCAGGACCGCCCCTGCGTGCGCGACGGCCAGGACTTCGGCGCCTCCATCCCGGACTTCGTGACCCCCGAGTTCGTCCGCCAGGAGGTCGCCCGCGGCCGCGCCATCATCCCGGCCAACATCAACCACGGCGAGCTGGAGCCGATGGCGATCGGCCGCAACTTCCTGGTCAAGATCAACGCCAACATCGGCAACTCCGCCGTCCTCTCCACCGTCGCCGACGAGGTCGACAAGATGGTCTGGGCGATCCGGTGGGGCGCCGACACAGTCATGGACCTGTCGACCGGGCGCAACATCCACAACATCCGCGACTGGATCATCCGCAACAGCCCCGTCCCCATCGGCACCGTGCCCATCTATCAGGCGCTGGAGAAGGTGAACGGCGTGGCCGAGGACCTGAACTGGGAGGTCTTCCGCGACACGCTGATCGAGCAGGCCGAGCAGGGCGTCGACTACTTCACCATCCACGCGGGCGTGCGCCTGCCCTACATCCCGCTGACGGCCAAGCGCGTGACCGGCATCGTCTCACGCGGCGGCTCGATCATGGCCAAGTGGTGCCTGGCCCACCACCGCGAGAACTTCCTCTACGAGCGGTTCGAGGAGATCTGCGAGATCATGCGGGCCTATGACGTGTCGTTCTCGCTGGGCGACGGCCTGCGCCCCGGCTCCATCGCCGACGCCAACGACGAGGCCCAGTTCGCCGAGCTCCACACTCTGGGCGAGCTCACCCAGGTCGCCTGGAAGCACGGCGTGCAGGTGATGATCGAAGGCCCCGGCCACGTGCCGATGCACAAGATCAAGGCCAACATGGACAAGCAGCTGGAGGCCTGCGGCGAGGCGCCCTTCTACACGCTTGGCCCGCTCACCACCGACATCGCGCCGGGCTACGACCACATCACCAGCGCCATCGGGGCGGCCATGATCGGCTGGTTCGGCACGGCGATGCTCTGCTACGTGACGCCCAAGGAGCACCTGGGCCTCCCCGACCGCGAGGACGTGAAGCAGGGCGTCATCGCCTACAAGATCGCCGCCCACGCCGCGGATCTCGCCAAGGGCCACCCCGCCGCCCAGGCGTGGGACGACGCGCTGTCACGCGCCCGCTTCGAGTTCCGCTGGGAAGACCAGTTCAACCTCGGCCTCGACCCCGAAACCGCCCGCGAATACCACGACGAGACGTTGCCGAAGGAAGCCCACAAGACCGCGCACTTCTGCTCCATGTGCGGCCCCAAGTTCTGCTCCATGAAGATCACCCAGGAAGTCCGCGAGTTCGCCGCGGGCCTGGCGCCGAACGAGGTGCAGCGGGGGATGGACGAGATGAGCGAGAAGTTCAGGGACGGGGGCGGGGAGATTTATGTGAAGGGCGACTAGTTTTGACCGAATAGCTCACCGTCTTCGTGCACCCCCGGTGCCGCGATAAACGGTGAGCTCACGCCCGACGCTTTAGCAAACGCCGCTCGGTCGACCCCGCCAAAATCCAGAACTGCCCCCAAGAAACTCTTCAAGTCGGTGGGCAACTGGTCGAAGCTGGGCAACGCTGGCGCGAAGGCCGCATCTTCTAAGTGGCGCGCCATTACAAACATCGCGTCAGTACGCGTTAGCTTTACCGCAATTTCAGCTAAAGCTTCGGCCGGCACGGCGTCAAACGCCGCCATGAGCTTCTCGCGTATTGTCTGTGCCAAGCCAGCACCGTTGGGAGCGTACTCTCGGACAATTGCTTCTGCCAGCCGCAACCGACCAACCACGTTGTCGTCGTCGTGGCCGTACCTGATGAAATTTGTGAATGCGTAGAGCCGCTCGCTTGCCGGCCGTAACGCGGTATCTGCCGAGGCAAAGTCAAGGCTAGCGGCTGCGATGGACGCGGCAAGATAAAGAAGCCTTGTCGCTAGTCGCGCTGCTTCGGAGCCCGGATGCGCACCGGTTGCCAAGACGCCACAATGATGCGCCACGTCGAGGGCAATGTTGGCACTTCCCGGTCCAAATCGGTCAGATACGGACGACTTTACAAGTTCATAAAGACTCTTAAAGACGACTTCCCCGCGGGCGTTGTCAACTTTCGCAATCTCAGCCAGAACATCTTCTTCGGTCAGTCTGTACTCTGCTTGCAAGCCCTCGCTTGCCTTCAGCCGCTGTATATCCGCACCGTCAATCCACAGGACACCTTGCTTTTTGGCATATTCCTTGAGGTGCATCTGGCTGTCGGTCGTGACAACTCCACAGCCATCTACTCCCAGTGCTTGCGCCAACCCCTTCACAAAAAATAGCCGCTCTGCAGCCTGCGGAATGCGCTTATCTTTTATATCGAGAATAATGCGGCGACGAGCGAGCGTCGCGGATCGTTCGTAAAGCCAAAGGTCTATATCAGTCAGGTCTCGCTCGCTCGATCGCAGCGGAACACCTCGAACGGCATAGAAACCCGCCTTCAGGAAATATAGGCGGACAAGTTCTTCTGTTTTACGACCCTTATCGCCGGTCTTCTTCGATTTCATATCCGGGCCCCGCCTCTCATGGCGCTGAGCAACGACTGGGTTTGTGCTCGGCTCGGTGCAGACTGACTCTTGCGGAAGCGAGACCGAGCCTCCTCGGGAGCAGTGTAGGAGCGCATACCTGCACTCGGCAGCGTTTCTAACGCGGCAGCTGCGGCATTGCCGCCACGCAGAACCTGCAGTGCGATCTCGCCCACCTCGCGCTTAAGGAGCTTCATCTTGAAATAACTGCCGCCCACGTTCCGAATTTGGACCACGCGCTCCAATTCAAGCGCCCGATAGTCGTGACCGATCGCGGGTGCCGGCCCCACCTCGTCGCCTCGGATGAGCTTGTTGAGCAGCAAGTCGACCCCCCAAATCCGCCCCCGTGTGGCAGAGCTTGCCGACATCCCGTAGCCTAACGCGGCGACGAGTGCCTTAGCGTGGTCAAAGGCGTCTTCGATGAGCGGGCTCGCGAACTTGTGGAAGGCGCCCGGCGACGTAATGAAGACATGATCGCCGGACTCATTGGAGACTACGTTCATATCGTAAAGGGCGGCCGCCTTCAGCTTTGACAAGAGGGTGCGCCCAAGAACTTGCTCGGCCGTCGCAGTATGGATCCACCCCTGCTTGCGCAGCATTTCCTCGAACTCCGCCACCTTCGCGGCCTCCTGCTGGGACAGGGAATCGAGGACACGCTTGGTCTTCGCTGCCGTGTCCCGGCGAAACAGATTCCCATTGAACAGGAGGCGGTCAGCGCCTTCGCCTTCTGCATCAACAAAGCCAATTTCTGTCGATTGCCTTAATAGGTCTCCCGCCTCCGCCGAGGCCAATTGGTGAGTATCTCCTATCAGTTGTTGCGCTTCCTGTGCAGCTACCGGAGCGTTCGACGCGAGCTCGGCAAGGTCCAGCACTGCTCGCTCGTGTGGATGCGGATCATTGTCTTCAAACAGGTCTGCGGCATGTAGAAGCGCGGTTTGGCCGTTGACGCCCAGCACGGCCAGCCCAGAGGGACTGCGATCAACGACGCGCCGTGCTTCTAGCTGGCTGAGACACGCCTCCAATTCAGTCTTTGGATTCAGCCCGCCCGCACGTGCTACCGCGACCACCTGTTCAGTGGACAGTTCCGACTCCTGGCTTTCAGCTAAGCGAGCGAGAAGCGACGCTGACTTCGATGCGATGTCGATGGCGGAGTAGTCCGCCGCACCGCGCACGTCCCCTGCAACTTTCCGTCCGTGGTGGATTACCCACGCGCCTTTTGTCTGCTTATCCATCGCTCTACGCGTTTAAGGTGCTCGTCGTTCTCGGCACACGCTTAACCTGTGAGGGTATTCCAGGAAAGGCGCAACTGCCGTGAGTGTGGAAAATCAAGCTCAACCGTATTTGGGTTCCGGCGAAAGAGTTGCAAGTAGGCTCGCCTGCCGCCCAGCTCGCTGACGGTCGAAAAGGTGGGCTGACGGCCTTTCGGCGGGCGGTGAAGGCGTCCATAAATCGCCTCCCCGAAGGAGAGCCCCCCCATGCCCGACCTGATCCTCACCACCTACGACTGGGTTCCCGAGATGCCGCGGGGGTTCGTGCGGGACCTGCGCGTGCGCTGGGCGCTGGAGGAGGCGGGGCTGCCCTATCGGGTGGAGAGCACCCCGTTCAAGGAGCGGGACGCCGACCACATCGCCCACCAGCCGTTCGGCCAGGTGCCGTGGCTGACCGACGGCGACCTCTCGATCTTCGAGAGCGGGGCGATCCTCATGCACCTGGGCGAAAAGAGCGAGGCGCTGGCGCCGGCCGATCCGCGCGGGCGGGCCGAGGTGACGGAGTGGGTGTTCGCGGCGCTCAACTCCGTCGAGATGCCGGCCCTGCCCTGGGCGATGTACCAGTTCATGAACCTGGCCGGCGGGCCGCAATGGGATTTCGTGGACGGCTTCCTGACGCTGCGCCTCCAGCGCATGGAGGCGGTGCTGGCCGGGCGCGAGTGGCTGACCGGTCGCTTCTCCATCGCCGACATCCTGATGGCCGACGTGCTGCGCGTGGTCGACAACTTCGACGGGCTGGCGGGCTATCCCGCAGCCCGCGCCTACGTCGAGCGCGCCACCGCCCGCCCGGCCTTCAAGAAGGCCCACGCCGACCAGATGGCCCACTTCGCGGCCGCCGACTGAAAGGAAACCACCGGCGCGGTCAGGCTTTACCTACGCCATGCGCCCGATAGCCCTCGCCGCCGCCCTGACCCTCGCCGCCTGCGCCGCCCAGCCGAAGCCGCTGCCGACCGACCTCGGCGGGTTTCCGTCGGCGAACGCCGTCGAGACCATCCCGCCGCAGCATCCCGTCCCGCTGCCTGCCCGCGCGCCGCCCTCGCGCCTGCAGTCGCAGGTGGAGCGGATGTCGACGGCCGACCTCGTCCGCTGGGCGCTGCCTGAGCACGCGGCCGAGACCATCCGCTCCGAGCCGGTGCGGATCTGGATGCCGGAGATCCGGGCGATCTGGTTCTTCGAGCGGCCGCAGTCGCCCGGCGAGCCCGGCGTCTGCCAGGTCTTCTCGCGCGCGGTCAGCATGCGCATCCCCAACGAAGCCGGCCTCACCTACCAGCAGCAACTCGACCCGCCGCTGGAGCCGTATCAAGTCACCGAGATGTATCGCTACAAGGTCATGGAGCACGCGACGCAGCAGACCTGCGGCGGCGCGGTTCCCGACAGCCGGTGGTTCGAGGCGCCCTCGGCGCTGGCGGTCTTTCGCGCCATGACGTTGGTGAAGGCCGCGCTCGCCGACCCGTCCCGCTTCACCGTCACCTGCAAGGACGACACGCCCTGCAACGGCGTGCCGCTGCTGCGGACGCTGACGCCCAACCTGATCGAGTATCTGGAGGGCGTGCCCTGCGCGGCAGGCGTCGCCGGCCAGTGCTGGCGCATCCTCTACGACAGCCCGACCGCGCCGGCCTCATCCCACCAGTACAAGGTGACCACCTCGGCCGGCCGCATCGACATCGAGCACGTGATGAAGCCGCCGCTCTAGGCGCCGTAGACGATGGAGATGGTCTCGGCGACGCAGGCCGGACGCTCCTCGCCCTCGATCTCGATGGTGCATTCGTTCTTCAGCTGCATGCCGCCGGCCTTGGGCTCGCAGGCGATGAGCTTCTGGCGAAGGCGGATGCGTTTGCCGACCTTGACCATGTTGGTGAAGCGCACCTTGTCGGAGCCGTAGTTGATGCCGCGCGTGACCCCGCTCACCCGCATCAGCTTGGCCGAGAGGAAGGGGATCAGCGACAGGGTCAGGTAGCCGTGGGCGATGGGGCCGCCGATCTCGCGGGTGGCGCGCTCCACGTCGACGTGGATCCACTGGTGGTCGCCGGTGGCCTCGGCGAACTGGTTGACCCGCTCCTGGGTGATCTCCAGCCAGTCGGAGACGCCCGTCTCCTGGCCCACCAGGCCGGGCAGGTCGGCGAATGCTACTTCTTTCATGGTCGTTGTCCTCTCTAGACGATGGTCGCG
>Ga0157373_10003386_pt1 | contig 12059 bp, 12 predicted proteins | sample C65metaG_FD_113460 | JGI IMG/M metagenome (GOLD analysis project Ga0157373, IMG submission 113460) | Corn rhizosphere microbial communities from Kellogg Biological Station, Michigan, USA - C6-5 metaG | ecosystem: Host-associated > Plants > Roots > Rhizosphere > Soil | place: USA: Michigan...
AACAGTCCGAGCAACCCGACCGGCCGGGTCCTCGGCATCGACCACCTCGCCAAGGTGGTCGCCTGGGCGCGCCAGCACGGCGTCGTGGTGGCCAGCGACGAGTGCTACGCCGAGCTCGACTGGCGACCGGACGCCGGTGACGACGCCGCTCCGACGACGCCGAGCATCCTCGACCCGAGGGTCTGCGGCGGCAGCCACGACGGGCTGCTCGCCGTCTACTCGCTGAGCAAGCAGTCCAACCTCGCCGGCTACCGCGCCGCGTTCGTGGCCGGCGACGGCGCGCTCATGGCCAACCTGGTCAACAGCCGTAAACACGCGGGCATGATCGTGCCCTATCCGGTCCAGGAAGCCATGCGGGTAGCCCTCGGCGACGACGGGCACGTGGCGGCGCAAAAGGACCTGTACCGCGGGCGCCGCGAACGGATCGTCCCGGCGCTGGAGCGTTTCGGGCTGACGATCCACGAATCCCGTGCCGGCCTCTACCTCTGGGCCACCGCGGGCGAGGCCACCTGGGACACCGTCGGCCGGCTGGCCGACCGCGGCATCATTGTGGGTCCCGGGGTCTTCTACGGGGACGCCGGCCACGGCTTCATCCGGGTGGCACTGACCGCCACGGACGAACGGATCGACGCCGCCGTCGAACGGCTGGCAACGGGACCGTAACAATGCTGTGATGCGGGCCACAAGATACGCGATTTGGACGCTTTGGAGAAGCCCCGGATTAGTGCCACCCGCGAACTGGCGGTAGTTTTTAACTGACTATCAATGGTGGCTTTCCACAAGAAGGCAGCGCAGCCGTTGGAATCCGTGTCCAGATACAGGTTCCGTGGGCCGCTTCACCAGATGTTGGATCAAGCTTTCAACAGGGGCCCTGACGCCTCATGAGGAGAATCCATGACTGAGACCACCAGCGCAACCCTGCGTCATGCGGGCGGCGAGCTCGAGCTCCCCCGCATCAAGGTTGTTGAAGGGAACGAAGGCTACGACGTTTCCAAGCTGCTGAAGCAGACCGGCGCCGTTGCCTTCGACCCCGGTTTCATGAACACCGCGGCCACCACGTCGGCCATCACCTACATCGACGGCGACGCCGGCATCCTGCGCTACCGGGGCTACCCGATCGAGCAGCTCGCCCAGCACTCGAGCTTCCTGGAAGTCTCCTACCTGCTGATCTACGGCAACCTGCCGACTCCGGCCGAGCTGGAGGCGTTCGACCAGCGGATCCGCCACCACACCCTGCTGCACGAGGAGCTTAAGGGCTTCTTCAGCGGCTTCCCGCGCGACGCCCACCCGATGCCGGTGCTGTCCTCCGCCGTTTCCGCGCTGTCCACGTTCTACCAGGACTCGCTGGACCCGTTCAACGCCGAGCAGGTTGAGGTCTCCACCTACCGCCTGCTGGCCAAGATGCCGGTCATCGCCGCGTACGCGCTGAAGAAGTCCGTCGGCCAGCCGATGCTGTACCCGGACAACTCCCACAACCTCGTGGAGAACTTCCTCCGCCTGAGCTTCGGCCTCCCGGCCGAGCAGTACGAGGTGGACCCGGTGGTGGCCAAGGCCCTGGACCTGCTGCTGATCCTGCACGCGGACCACGAGCAGAACTGCTCCACCTCCACCGTGCGGCTGGTCGGCTCCTCCAACGCCAACCTCTTCGCCTCCGTCTCCGCCGGCATCAATGCCCTCTTCGGTCCCGCCCACGGCGGCGCGAACGAGGCCGTGCTGAAGATGCTCCGCCAGATCCAGGCCGACGGCATCAAGCCCGAGGACTACATGGAGAAGGTCAAGAACAAGGAAGACGGCGTCCGCCTGATGGGCTTCGGGCACCGGGTCTACAAGAACTACGACCCGCGCGCCAAGATCGTCAAGGCCACCGCCCACGAGATCCTCAGCAAACTCGGCGGCAACGACGAGCTCCTGGACATCGCGCTCCGCCTCGAAGAGAAGGCGCTGCAGGACGACTACTTCATCCAGCGCAAGCTCTACCCGAACGTGGACTTCTACACCGGCCTGATCTACAAGGCCATGGGCTTCCCGGAGAAGATGTTCACCGTGCTGTTCGCAATCGGCCGCCTGCCGGGCTGGATCGCCCAGTGGCGTGAAATGATCAGCGACCCGAACACCAAGATCGGCCGCCCGCGGCAGCTCTACACGGGAGAGCCGGAACGGAACTACCCCTCCGTCTAAGGCACCCCCACCGACGACGCCGGCCGCGCACCTCGAGCACGAGGTGCGCGGCCGGCGTCGTTGTCCGTCCAGCTCGGTGACCCTGCCGTGGTGCTGGAGTTGCTGGTGCGACCGGCGTGGGAGACCGGGGTGCGGGCACGCCCGTGCTAAAAAGGAGCAATGCCCAAATTTGTCGACGCCGCTTTGCGGCGCCAGGAAGTTGTCGAAGCCGTATTCAGGATTGTCGCGGCGGACGGGCTCGAGCGGGCCTCCCTTCGCGAGGTCGCCGACGAAGCCGAACTGGCGGTGGGCTCCGTGCGGCACTACTTTGCCAGCAGCGACGAACTCCTGGCCCACTCCTTCGGGGTCGTGGTGGACCGGATCGCCGGCCGGCTCGACACCGCCGAAGCGCGGCTGGCGGAAACCACCCCCGGCTCGGCCGAGCACCGCAGCGGCGTATTAACCCTGCTGGGGGAACTGCTGCCGCTGGACGAGGAACGCGCCGTCGACGCCTGCGTCTGGATGGCCTTCAAGAACGCGGCCCGGACCAGGCCGTTCCTGGCCCCGGAGGCGGACCGCAGCCACCGCACGGTGGCCGCCGTCGTCGGCCGGTTGATGATGGACCTGGCCGCAGCCCGGGGCGGCGACACGGGCGCCGACGGTCCGGACCGGCAGGTGCTCGTCACCGAGGCCGAACGGCTGCTGGCGACCCTGGACGGACTCACCATGCACGCCCTGCTGCAGCCGGAGTGGATGACGGCAGAAATGTGCCACGATGTACTCGAGGCCCACCTGGCCACCCTGGGCGGCCGCGGGGCCAGCCATTAACCTGCACTGTCTTCAGGAATAGACTGGAAAAGTACGTCATGCCAAGGGAGGCAATCGGATGCACCACACAGGCGGTCCCGGCTGGCGAATTACCATGGACACCTCAGGGCCGATGCTCATCGCCCTCTACGTCCGGGACGCGGCGGGCTTGGACACCGCCGGCCAGCCGACGCTCTCGCACGTGGCCCCAAAGATCCGCCCCTCGGACCATACGCACCTCATCGAGGAGGTCGGCGGCATGCCGGCCCTGAAGACCGAATGGGAGGCCTGGTGGGAGCAACTGCTGAAAGCCCATCCGGCCATGGAACCGGAGCTGGGGCCGCCGGGATTCCGCGCGTTCGGTAACGCGCCGGCGCTTCGCCGGGTGCTGCAGGCGCATTTCGGCGCCGCCCTCAGCTGGGCCCGCGAACGCCGGGGGGAGTACCTGGCCCTTGAAGCCGAACGGGATGCCAGCGGAGCCACTGAGCTGCTGGCCGACCTGGTGGAGGACCGGCTGCTGGAAGTCGGCCGGGCCGCACGGGATTTCGAGCTGACCATCATCGAGCTTCCGCTTGCCGAGCCGCGGGCCTGGTACCTGGAGCCGGACAAGATCATCATGAGCTCGGCCCTGCTCTCCGAGCCGGAGCTGTTCCGCAGCTACGTCCAGCCGGTGGTCGAACTGCTGGTCTGAGCTAGGGTGCCGGCTCTCCGGCGACCGTGATGGTGACCTGCCCCGCCGGTGCGTCCCCGGCCTGCCAGCCATTGTGGGACGGCCGGGTCCAGGTCCGCCCGTCCACCCGGACTTCGGTGATCGACAGGGCCTTGGCGTTGGCCACCGCCCACTGCGCGACCGCCCACGCCTGGGTGTCCCGGGCCTCCACCGTTACCGTCCGTCCGACCACCGTCGCCGGGACGGTCCCGAGGGCCGCGGCCAGGCGTTGCTGGACCTGCCCGGGGTCCCCGGCGGCGTCGGGCGTGCGCAGCGAGCAGTCGAGGCCCTGCGCCGTGTGGCCGGTCAGCGCGGAGGCGAAGGCCCGGGCCATCCCCTCGTGCTGGGCGTAGGCCCCCGGATATGCCGACCGCTGGACCTGCTGGGCGGCGTCGGTGATGGGAAGCGATTCGTAGCCCGGGATCTGCACCAGCGCATCGTAGAAGGCGTTCGTGGCGTGGTACGGGTCCATCACCTCCTGCTCGGTGCCCCAGCCCTGCGAGGGCCGTTGCTGGAACAGGCCGCGGGAATCAGGGCCGGCCTGGTCGCCATGGCCGATGTTGCGCAGCTTCGATTCCTGCATGGACGTGGCCAGGGCGATGCTGGCGGCGCGGGCCGGCAGCCCCCGCCGGACCGCGATGGCACTGATGAGGGCGGCGTTGGCGGCCTGGTCGGTGGCGAGATCGTCACCACCGGAGCCCACCGCGGTGCAGCGCTCGGTGATCAGGGTCTCCGAGCGCTGCAGGAATTCCACTGCCGTATAGACGGCGCCTGCCACCATGGCAACGGCCAGCAACAGCACGATCCGACGGCGCCAGCCACCTCTGCGTGCCACGTAACAACTCCCTCAGGCCCTGCCGGGCCGGTCCAGTCTTCAGCCGGTCAATGATCGGCCGGTGCCTAGTTGGCGTGCAGAGCCTCGTTGAGCTCGACGGTCTGCCCCTTGCGCGGGAGTACCTCCACCTCGCCGGTGGAGGAGTTTCGGCGGAAAAGCAGGTTCGGGACGCCGGAGAGGTCAACGGCCTTGACGATCCGGCTGGTGTCCTCGCCGTCGGCGTCCTTCGGCCCGATCACGCGCACCCGGGTGCCGGCCGTGACGTAGAGGCCGGCCTCGACGACGGAGTCGTCGCCGATGCTGATGCCCACACCGGAGTTGGCGCCGAGCAGCACACGCTCGCCGAGGGAGATCTTTTCCTTGCCGCCGCCGGAGAGGGTGCCCATGATGGAGGCCCCGCCGCCGACGTCGGAGCCGTCACCGGTTACCACGCCGGCGGAGATGCGGCCCTCGACCATGGAGGTGCCGAGGGTGCCGGCGTTGAAGTTCACGAATCCTTCGTGCATGACGGTGGTGCCTTCGGCGAGGTGCGCGCCGAGCCGGACCCGGTCGGCGTCGGCGATCCGGACGCCGGAGGGGATGACGTAGTCGACCATCCGCGGGAACTTGTCCACCCCATAGACGGTCACGGCGCCGCGCCGGCGGAGCCGTGCGCGGGTCAGTTCGAAGTCCTCGACGGCGGCCGGGCCGAAGTTGGTCCACACGACGTTGGGCAGCTTGCCGAAGATGCCGTCCAGGTTGATGGTGTTGGGCCGCACGAGGCGGTGCGAGAGCAGGTGCAGGCGCAGGTACGCGTCCGCGGTGTCCGCCGGGGCCTCGTCGAGGTGGGCCTGGACGAACACGACCTTCTGTTCGGTGCCGCGGTCCGCGTCGGTGCCGGCCGCGGCGATGTCGAGCAGTGACTGGTCCGCGTTGGCCACGTTGCGGAGGCTCTCCGCCGCGGTCCCGAGCGCCGGGGCCGGGAACCAGACGTCCAGCACGGTGTCCTCACCGTTGCGGGTGGCGATGGTCGCGACGCCGTAGCCGTAGGCGGAGCGGGAGTCGTCGGGCACGGCAGCAGAAGCGGTTTCAGTCATGACCCCAAGTCTATAGACGGCCCCCGCGCTGGCCGAAACCGGTGACGGCCCAAGGGGGGAGCGGGCGGGCATATACAGTGGAACGGTGACTGAGAATCTTGCACCCGCCCGCCTGGACCTGCGCCAGGACGTTGCCCTGCTGACCGCGGACATCATCGACATTTTCAGCGTCTCGGGGGAGGAGGGCCGGCTGGCGGACGCCGTTGAGCATGCCCTCCGCGCCATCCCGCAGCTGGAGCTGGTCCGCGACGGCGACGCGATGATCGCCCGCACCAGCCTGGGCCGGGCCGAGCGGGTCATCCTCGCCGGGCACCTCGACACCGTCCCACTGCCGACCACGGAGGGCGCGCTGGGCACCGTCCCGTCGTACTGGCCCTCCGGGGCGCCGGGGGAGGGCATCCTGTATGGGCGCGGCGCCACCGACATGAAGAGCGGGGTCGCAGTGCAGCTCGCGCTCGCGGCCGGCCTGTTCGACGGCGGCGCGGAGCCGGACAAGGACGTCACCTTCGTCTTCTACGACCATGAGGAAGTCGAGGGGGTCAAGAGCGGCCTTGGCCGGCTGGTCCGGAACCACGGGGCCCTGCTGGAGGGCGACTTCGCGATCCTGCTGGAACCGACCGACGGCACTGTCGAAGGCGGCTGCAACGGCACCATCCGCTTCGAGGCGACCACCCTCGGCGAGGCCGCCCACTCGGCGCGGGCCTGGATGGGCAGCAACGCCATCCACGCCGCGGCACCGATCCTGGCCCGGCTGGCAGCGTACGAGCCGCAGACCGTCAACGTCGACGGCCTGGACTACCGCGAGAGCCTCAACGCGGTGAAGATCCACGGCGGCACCGCCGGGAACGTCATTCCGGACCGCTGCGTCGTGGAGATCAACTACCGTTTCGCCCCCGACAAGACCATGGCGCAGGCCGAGGAACACGTGCGTGAACTGCTGGCCGGCTTCGAGCTGGTCCGCACCGACGGCGCCAACGGTGCCCGCCCGGGACTGAACCACCCCGCGGCCGCCTCCTTCGTTGCCGCCGTCGGGGCCGAGCCGAAGCCCAAGTACGGCTGGACCGACGTCGCCCGCTTCAGCGAACTGGGGGTCCCCGCGGTCAATTTCGGACCTGGCGATGCGCTGCTGGCACACAAGGACGACGAACACGTCGACGCCGAGGCGATCCGGGAGTGCCTGCGGGCGCTGCGGAGCTGGCTGGGCGTGTAGCACGGGGGCCCAGCGCACCGGCTGGCCGTTAACCAGTGAAGGTCCGGAACCCGACGGGTTCCGGACCTTCACTGTATAAGCGGTCTGTGGGGCGGGCCTATTTGGCCGGGGCGGTGCCGGCGACCGGGACGTGGGCCACGCCGCCGGCGGCCTTCTTGGAACCGCGCTTCTCGATCATGATCGCGATCCGGGAAACCGCCAGGTTGATCGCGATGTAGATGGCCGCGGCCACGAAGAACACCGGGAACAGGAACTGCGGACCCAGGAAGTCGGCCATCACCTGGACCGCGCGGAGCAGCTCGCCGTAGGCCACGATGTAGCCGAGCGAGGTGTCCTTGAGGAGCACCACGAGCTGCGCCACGAGCGAGGGCAGCATGCGGCGGATGGCCTGCGGCAGTTCGATGGTCAGCCGGGACTGGAAGCTCGTCAGGCCGATGGCGAGTCCGGCCTCGCGCTGTCCCTTGGGCAGCGACTGGATGCCGGCCCGGATGATTTCGGCGAAGATCGCCGAGTTGTACAGGACCAGGCCGGCCACCACGGCGATGAAGGAGCTGGTGGCGAAGACGAGCAGCACGAACAGCATCATCAGGACCACCGGCATGCCGCGGAGGAACTCGAGCACGATGCGGGTGGGGATGCGGATCCAGGCCACGTCGGAGATCCGCATCAGGCACAGCACCAGGCCAAGGGGGAAGGCGATGACGGCCGAGACCGCGGCGGCGCTGAGGGTGGCGCCGATGCCGTTGGCGATCAGCGTCCAGACGTCGGCCTGTCCGAAGATGGCCCACCGGCGGCCCTCGAAGATGCCCTGCTGGGCGAGGGTCATCACGGCCAGCACCGCAAGGGCGCCGATCACGATCACGCCGATGATCGAGCCGATGAGGGAAACGCGGCGGGCTTTGGGACCCGGGACGTCGTAGAGAACGGAGCTCATCGTGCGATCGCCACCTTTCGTTCAACCACGTTGGCCAGGTAGCCAAGCGGGACGGTTATCAGCAGGTAGAAGAACGCGACGCCGACCAGGACCCACATGACGGCGTCGCCGTGGTCGTTGGCCAGTTGCTTGCCGTAGCCGAAGAGCTCCAGCACATAGAACGCGCCGGCGACGGAGGAGTTCTTCACCAGGGCGATCAGGATGTTGATCAACGGCGGGATCACCGTGCGCACGGCCTGCGGAAGGATAATCAGGGAGAGCACCTGGCTGAACTTCATGCCGATGCTGCGGGCGGCCTCGGCCTGGCCGACCGGGACGCTGTTGACGCCGGAGCGCACGGCCTCGGCGATGAAGGCCGAGGTGTAGGCGCTCAGGGCGATGATGGCTGCGACTTCGAACTGCTGGAAGGTCACGCCCAGGCGGGGCAGCACGACGGCGGCGAAGAAGAACGCGATGGTCAGCGGGGTGTTCCGGACCACTTCCACGTAGGCCATGCTGAAGCCGCGCAGCGCGGCGATGGGGGAGACCCGGGCGGCCGCGAGCAGGGTGCCGAAGATGAGGGCGAAGATTCCCGAGACCACGGCCAGGAAGAGGGTTCTGAGAAAGCCGTCCCAGTACTGGGGCAGGCTTTCAATGATGACGTCCATAGGTTCCTTCAGCTGCGTTGAGGGGATTCAAGCGTTAGCGGGGGCGTGGCGGCCGCCGGGGGCGCACAAGGCGCGGGCCCCGGCGGCCGCCACGGCCGGCTTAGTAGCGGTTGATGGCGGGGAGCTTCGGGGCCGTCTTGATGACAGCGCCCGCAGTTGCTTCCCAGGCCTTCTTGTACGAGCCGTCCTTGTCGAAGGCTTCCAGCTGGTCGTTGATCCAGCCGCGGAAGACCTTGTCGTCCTTCTTCAGGCCGATGCCGTAAGGCTCCTTGGTGAAGGTCTCGTCGGAGGCGAGCTTGAAGGCTTCCGGCTCCTTGTTGACGAAGCCGGCCAGGATGACGTTGTCGGTGGTGATCGCTTCGACCTGCTTGTTGCGCAGCGGCTCAAGGCAGGCGGAGTAGGTGGCAGCCGGGACCAGGACTGCACCATACTTCTCCACGATGGTGGAGGCAGGGGTGGAGCCGGTCACGGAGCAGACGTTCTTGCCCTTGACGTCCTCGGGCTTCTTGATGGAGTTGTTGTCCTTGTTCACCATCAGGGCCTGGCCTGCCTCGTAGTACGGGCCGGCGAAGTCGACTTCGGTCTTGCGCTTGTCGTTGATCGTGTAGGTGGCGACGATGATGTCGACCTTGCCCTGCTTGATGAACTGCTCGCGGTTGGCGGAAACCGTCTCGACCCATTCGATCTTGTCGGCGGAGATGCCCAGCTTGGCGGCGATCAGCTTGCCGATCTCGACGTCAAACCCGACCGGCTTGCCGTCGAGGCCCTTCTGGCCGAACAGCGGCTGGTCGAACTTAGTGCCGATGGTGATCTTGCCGGCGGAAGAAAGCTTTGCCATGGTGCTGTCGGCGGCGAAGCTCGGCTTCTCGGCTACGGGCGGATTGGTAGTGGAGGAGCTGCCGCCGCAGGCGCTCAGGCTCAGGGCCAGAGCTGCGGATGCGGCAACCAGAAGGGATTTCCTTCGGGTCAAAAATGCCATCATGACATTCCTTTCATTGGGCGGCCGCCTCACGGCGGCCTGGGTGCGAACTCTGCGGAGGTTCAGTGGTGGTGTGCGGGGCGGAACAATTAGTGCGTCAGGAGCTTGGACAGAAAGTCCTTGGCGCGGCTGCTCTTCGGGTTGGTGAAGAACTCTTCGGGCGTCGCGTCCTCGACGATCTGGCCGTCGGCCATAAAGACCACGCGGTCGGCGGCCTTGCGGGCGAAGCCCATTTCGTGGGTCACCACGATCATCGTCATGCCCTCCTTGGCCAGCTGGATCATGACGTCGAGGACCTCGTTGATCATTTCCGGGTCCAGCGCGGAGGTGGGCTCGTCGAAGAGCATGACCTTCGGCTTCATGGCCAGGGCGCGGGCGATCGCCACGCGCTGCTGCTGGCCGCCGGAGAGCTGGGCCGGCAGCTTCGGCGCCTGGTGGCCGACGCCGACGCGCTCCAGCAGTGCCATGGCATCCTTGTCGGCCTCAGCCTTGGACACGCCTTTGACCTTGATCGGTCCCAGGGTGACGTTTTCCAGGATCGTCTTGTGCGCGAACAGGTTGAAGGACTGGAAGACCATCCCGACGTCGGCACGCAGCTTGGCCAGTTCCTTACCTTCTGCGGGCAGTTCCTTGCCGTCGATGGTGATGGCGCCGTCGTCGATGGTTTCGAGCCGGTTGATGGCGCGGCAGAGCGTTGACTTGCCGGAGCCCGAGGGCCCGATGACAACAACAACCTCGCCCTTGCGGACGTTCAGGTTGATGTCCTTGAGGACGTGCAACTGGCCGTAATGCTTGTTGACGGCATTCAGGGAGACGAGGGCATCGCCGGGCACTTGAGTAGTCATAAGAAGAATCTAGCGAACATTAGCCGAATATGACCGCAATCACTCCTAGTTGGTCCACATCGTGACCCAAGAGATATCCGCAGGTCAGGGTCATACCACACGCTCCGGCGGCCCCGACGCGCCGGAGCGCCCGGCCCGCCGATCCGCGCTAGCCTATGGGAATGAGTACCGAGCCGCAGCCCACCCCAGACCAGACCGCAGGGAACGCCGGTTCCGGCCGGCGTGAGGTCCCGCCGGCCAACGGCATCCGGCACAAGGGGCCCCTGGAGTTGCGCCGCAAGGCGGCGAAGGTCACGATGTCGGACCAGACGCTGCTGGACACCAAAGGCCCCGGCCAGTTCGTGCACACCGACCCGTGGCGCGTGCTGAGGATCCAGAGTGAATTCGTGGAAGGCTTCGGCGCCCTCGCCGACCTCGGGCCGGCGGTCAGCGTATTCGGTTCCGCCCGGACCGTGCCGGGCAGCCTCAACTACGAACTGGCCGTCGACGTCGGCCGCAAACTGGCCGACGCCGGCCTGGCGGTTATCACCGGCGGCGGTCCGGGGTCCATGGAAGCGGCCAACAAGGGCGCGGTCCAGGGCAACGGGGTCTCGGTGGGGCTCGGGATCGAACTGCCCTTCGAGCAGGGCATGAACCAGTGGGTGGACCTGGGCATCAACTTCCGCTACTTCTTCGCACGCAAGACCATGTTCGTGAAGTACGCGCAGGGGTTCATCGTGCTGCCCGGCGGGCTCGGCACCCTCGACGAGCTCTTCGAAGCCATGGTCCTGGTGCAGACCCGGAAGGTGACATCCTTCCCGATCGTCCTGATTGGCACCGCCTTCTGGAGCCCGATGCTGGAATGGCTCCAGACCACGCTCGTGGCCGAGGGCATGATGGCCGAGGAGGACCTCGAACTCGTGAAGGTGGTCGATGCCCCCGCGCTCGCGGTAGAACTCATCGTCGAAGGCGCCGCCCGGCACCGCAACCCGAACGGGAACAATCCCGGCGCGGGGACGAACGGCATGGCGAACGGCGGCGCCGGGAACGGCAACAGCCCGCGGGCCTGAGCAGTCCGCCCGGCCGCGTCTGGCACGATGGAGCTGTGAGTTTCTTCCTGGTCTTCGTGGCGGTCGTGCTGGCCGCCGTCGCCATCCTCGTCGGCACCGACCTGGCGCCGCGGGTCTTCCGGCGCCGGACCGGCGAGCAACCCTTCGAGGACGGTTTCGATGAGCCCGTGGCCTCGCTGCCGGCCGTGCTGCTGCCCGCCGACGCTGAACCGGCCGACGTCGACCGGATCCGTTTCGCCGTCGGTGTGCGCGGCTACCGAATGGATCAGGTGGACCAGGTCCTCGACGAGCTGCGGGACCAGATTGCCCGGAAAGACCGCGAAATCGCCGGCCTGCGCACCGAACTGGCGCGTCCTGAACCGGATCGCGCCGGCCCGGAGCGTTCCGTGCCGGGGCGTCCCGGGCGGGACCGTCCGCAGCCGGATCCGGCACCGTGAACGAAACCGCACAGGACGGCTTGAACGCTGCCGTGTGGAGCCGGTTCGCTGCCGCCGGCATGCGCAGCGCCCGCTGGCCGTGGTGGCTGCAGATCGGCGGTCTCTACCTCGCCGCCCGCCTGGTCAGTGCCTGCATCTTTATGGCCGCCGCCCTGCAGCAAGGCGTGAACCCGTGGTTTCCACCGAAGCCCGACTACTGGAACTTCATCAACATCTGGGACGCGCGCTGGTACGACGAGGCGCTGCGGAACGGGTACCCGGCCGTGCTGCCGACCGACCAGGCCGGGAATGTGCAGGAAAACGCCTGGGCGTTCTACCCGCTCTTCCCGTTGCTAGGCAGGACGCTCACCGGGCTGACCGGGATCGCCCCGGCC
>Ga0157373_10003387_pt1 | contig 12057 bp, 13 predicted proteins | sample C65metaG_FD_113460 | JGI IMG/M metagenome (GOLD analysis project Ga0157373, IMG submission 113460) | Corn rhizosphere microbial communities from Kellogg Biological Station, Michigan, USA - C6-5 metaG | ecosystem: Host-associated > Plants > Roots > Rhizosphere > Soil | place: USA: Michigan...
CAATGGAGCGTCGAATGTTAGGTTGTTTTCTTTTGCAAAGTGTTCAGTGTTTTTTGGCTCACCGAAATTGTAGTCTTTAAAGCGAAGCTCAAGCTTCTGACCAGTATAGTCTTCAATTGGGTTGAGCTCGGCAAAAATCTCGCTCAGACCAGTTTCGATGAAATCTTTCCAAGATTCCCTCTGGTGAGTCAAGAGATTTGGAACCTCTAGTGCGGTGTCGTTCTCAGTGAAGAATTTACGCTTCACAGGAGCTACTACCTTATCTGCCTTTGGCATATAGATACTCCCTCTCTATAAGAGTATTAGGTTGATAGTTTCGCGTTCGATACAAGGGGTTGATGCTTGTAATGACCACTGTAGAAGTTTCGGCACACGAAGCTTTACTTAACTATGGGATTTCATACCAAAACGCCCCGCCTACAGGCGCGGTATATAATCAACCCACGTTACACAATCTTCATTACCTCTAGTATAGCTATTTTTAGAAGCAAATGTCAAGTATATTTCAGACAGAAAGCAACCCACCAACAGCTCAAAGTGATGGTGGGTTGCGTTGAAATTTTATTGTTAGACTTTGCCTGGTTCGATAACTTCGTCAACAAGACCGTACTTGACTGCCTCTTCAGCGCTCATCCAGAAGTCGCGCTCCATGTCGGCCTTTACTTTATCTACCTTCTGACCAACGTTCTTCGCCATGATTTCAGTGAGCCTTTCTTTCAGGTAGAGCGATTCGCGGAGGCTGATTTCTTGATCGGTAACTTTACCCTGTGTTCCGCTTGATGGTTGGTGGATCATGACGCGCGCATTTGGCAGCATCATGCGTTTACCCTTCGTACCGCTGCTAAGGAGGAAGGCACCCATACTGGCTTGCAAGCCAATGCCAATGGTTTGTACGTCTGGCTTAATAAATTGAATTGTGTCGTAGATAGCGAGGCCATCGTAGACACTGCCGCCCGGGCTGTTAATGTAGAGCTGGATGTCTTTATTTGGATCTTCGTTTGCAAGGTGAAGGAGCTGCGCTACTACTACATTGGCAGTGTGCTCATTCACTTCTTCGCCGAGGAAGATAATGCGGTCTTCGAGGAGACGGGAATAGATATCATAGCCACGTTCCCCATCGCGTGTTTTAACGATTACGTTTGGTACAAGATAGTTGTTAGGCTTTGTCATACCTCTATGATACGCGCATAATTAGCACTCGTCAATGCTGAGTGCTAATTTACACTGGGATAAAAACCAAATTAATACCCCTCAACGGTGAGGGGTATTAATTACTCGATATAGACTACTTAGTATTGAGCTTTACGAGTTCGTCAACTGTCTTTTCGGTGATCAGACGGTTTGCAATTTCGCGCTGTGCTTCAGGCTCATCAAAACGCTTCGCCATTTCTGGGTTGTTTGCGTATTGTTGCTTGTAGACATTGATGTGCTCAGCGAGCTCATCTGCGCTTGCCTCAACCTTGAGTTCTTTAGATAGCTCGGCAAGTACAAGCCCGGCCTTGATCCGGTTATCTGCAGCTTCTTCGGCTTCTTCTTTGACCCATGCGTCGCGATCGGCGAAGCCGCGGTTTTCGAGGTATTGCTCGAATGAAAGGCCCTGGTACATCAAGTTTTGCTGCAAGTCCATCTCGATTGAGCGGATTTGGTCCTCGCGGAGTACTGCAGGTACGCTTACCTTACTCTTTTCAACAAGCTGCTTAACAAGATCATCTTTGAGGGTATCGTTCGCCTCGCGCTCGCGCTGTGCGGTGATTTCTTTCTTGATGTCTTCGCGGAGCTCTTCAGGGCTTGTGAATGGGCCAACCTTTGCGGCGAATTCATCATCAACCTTAGGAAGTTTAACGGCGTTTACTTTTTTAACAGTCGTTTCAAATACAACCTTTTGACCAGCGAGCTCTTTGGCATGGTAGTCTTCAGGGAATGTTAGCTCAACATCCTTTTTGTCGCCAGCCTTTAGGCCTACGAGTGCCTCTTCAAAGCCGGGGATGAATGACTTGCTACCGAGTGTAAGCGGGTAGTCTTCACCGGTACCACCGTCAAACGCTACGCCATCTTTCTTGCCAACAAAGTCGATGATGACTTCATCGCCGTCTTTAGCGGCTGCGTTGGTTTCTTCTTTGTTTGCAAAACCTTTGCGGATGCGTTCGATAGTATCTTCGACATCAGCCTTTACGACAGCTTTTACCTTTTTCTCGGCTTTGAGTTTTTTGTAGTCACCAAGCGTCACTTTAGGGAGAACGTCGCCTTCTGCAGTGAATTCAAGCGATTCACCTGGAACAAATTTCTTGATCTCAACTTCAGGGCGTTCAAGCGCCTGGAGGTCTTCTGCGAGATATGCTTCAGCCACGGCGCGTGAAAGTGCGTTCTCGACAGTTTCTTGGCCGAGCTCGTTCGGATCGACGTTCTTCTTGATCATTGCAATAGGCACATGCCCTTTGCGGAAGCCATCAACCTTAACATTCTTTGCTAGTTTTTTCAGCGCAACTTGCTCGGCAGCTTCAAGTTCAGCAGCTCCAAGCGTAATTGTTACCAGCACACGCGTATCAGATAGGTGTTTAACTGTCGTTTTCATAACTACTGATTATAACAGATAGCGACACCTAACGCACATCGAGCTGGATCACGCCGCCCATGTTGCGACCGCCTACGTTTGGAATTTGGGCAGTACATACAGTATTAAGTACGTTGTTTACTGCTGCAAGACTATCAGTCGATGGCATCTCCTGACTGTAAAACAGATAATACCTGCTGTCGCCGCTGCACCACTGAATGATGAAGTCTTTATACTGGGTGTTGCCATCGCCAACATTTGGCGGTAAGCCGCTGAAAAAGCTTTGCTGGAGATAACCGCCAGCCACCACTGCATCGCCAACCGTACACACGAAGCTTGAAGGACCAAGCGCTGCATTGTATCCACCGGCTGCATAGCCACCCCCGCCATCTGCGCACCCGCTTGATGTTGCCGCTACCGTTGACCCGTAGCCACCTTTTATCATGCTACCGCCATTTGTTTTTGATGACATAAGTTCAATTGCTCCCGCAAATTTATCGGCAGCATCACGGATGACGGTATCGCGCGCTTGCTTTTGCGCATCAAGATATAACACTGTAGTAAGCGTTGCAAGGATTGCAATAACTACAATCACAACGAGTAATTCAACGACGGTAAACCCACGCTTCACCAGGTGTTTCATGCCATTAGTATACCATAAGCGGAGCTAGGCAATTATGTCAGACACGTCAAATTCGTCGTCTTCGTTATGGCCCGTACGGCGGTCGGTGGCGGTGCTGACAATTCGCTCAAAGCTGAGCTTTTTTTCTTCGCCAGTGAGAGTGTCTTTCAGCGGGTAGACCTCTTTTGCAACTTCATCTTCGCCAACGAACAGCAGGTACGGAATCGATTTTTTAACAGCGGTTTTGAGCTGTTTGTCCATCTTGCGGCCTGTCGTGTCGAGCTCAACATTTACACCTTCTTTACGGAGATCAATGGCAAGCTTTTGGGCACTGCGGAGTGCATCGCCAATAACAATCATGTAGACATCAGTATTGCTGCGGAGCTTTGGTATGAGCTTATGAGTATGCAAGAATAGTTCGGTCATGCTGAGGCCGGGCGCAATGCCGACGCCACTGATTGGCTCGCCGCCAAATAGGCCAACGAGGCCATCGTAGCGGCCACCGCCAAAGAGTGCACGAGCGTTTTCTGGGTGCGTGTCGAAGAATTCAAATACGGTACCAGTGTAATAATCGAGGCCACGCATGAGGGTGATATCGAAGATCGCGTTCTTTACACCAGCACGTTCGAGCTGCGTGAAAAGCTCTTGGATTTCTTTTACCGCATTACTCTCGCGGATAGTTTCTGGCAAATCGGCCATGGTTTTTGCGGCGAGGAGCTGCGCAAGCTTTTGCAAGCCTTTTGGCGCCATAGCAGTACCGAAGATTTCAATTGCTTGGTCGCGAAAGGCTTCTGGGGCAATCTTGTTTTTACGGTCAAACAAGCGAATCATCAGTTGTGATTGTACGCCATCGAGTTCAAGGTATTGTGCCATCATAAAGTTGACAATGCGGCGGTTGTTGATTTTGATGGTGAACATTTCCGGAGTTGCACCGAGCTCAGCTAAAATATCTGCACCAAGTGAGATAATCTCAGCATCAGCAATAGCACCCTCTTGGCCGAATAGATCACAGTTGAGCTGCCAGAATTCGCGTTCACGACCACGCTGCGGGCGCTCGTAGCGCATAAACTGTGCGATGCTGAACCAGCGGGCAGGCATGGCAAGCTCTTGTTGGCGAGCAGCAATCATGCGGCTGACGCTTGGGGTCATTTCAGGGCGGATTGCCACACGGCGTTCGCCACGATCCGTAAACTGGTAGGTTTGCTCGCCAACGAGCTCTTGACCACTTTTAGCCTCGTATACGTCAATCGGTTCGAGTAAAGGCGCATCGTATGCTTCGTAGCCGTAGCGCTGGGCCACTTTACGCCAGGTGTGAAAAATGTAACTGCGGAGCCGCATAGACTCTGGATACCAGTCACGAGCACCCTTGTACGGTTCTGAAGACAAACTTGCCATAATTACCTTATATTATAGCATATATTATGCCTATTTTGCAAGCTTAATAATTATTCCCTACCCCTTGTGAACGCGCACCCATTCGTACATAACGATGCCCGCAGCAACGCCTACATTGATGCTGCGTGTGCTGCCGTATTGTTCGATGGCGACGATTTCGGCTGCTTTATCGAGTAATTCCTCGCGGATTCCTGGGCCTTCGGCACCAAATAGTAGTACGGCGTCTTTTGGTAGGTCTTTGTCCCCGAGCTGCCTTGAACCTTCTACGTTATCGACGGCGACGAGTGTTTTGCCCTGAATCGCCTGCATGAATTCGTCTGCTGTTTGGTGGTAATGAACGTGTAAATAGGTATCTGTCATCATGGCGCCCCGCTTGTTCCACTGCTTGCGGCCAATCACGTGCACATGGCGTACGCCAAAGGCATTGGCAGTGCGGATAATTGTGCCCATATTAAAGTCGCGGGTGACGTTATCGACGGCGATCTCAAGATAATCTGGGTACCTTTTATCGAGCTCGCCAATAATCTGCTCCTGAGGCATGCCTTTAAATTCATCAACAACGTTTCGCGTATCTTCCATGGGTGTATTGTATCACCTCGTGACCCCTGATATAGTAAAGATATCCAATGAGCAAAGTGAACGAGGGCCTGGCCCGAGCTTTAGCAAGGAGGAATTGCTCGTTTCGAATTTACTTCGAATGAGCAATGGAGGGAAAGAATCCCTCCTGAGCGTGAGCGGATATGGCGGAATTGGTAGACGCGCTAGCTTCAGGTGCTAGTGCCCGCAAGGGCGTGGAGGTTCAAGTCCTCTTATCCGCACCATAGAAAACACCCTAGATTTAGCCCTAGGGTGTTTTCTATAAAAAATGCCCCGAAGGAGACGAGATACAAAGCGTTGCTTCGTATTTTTTCATCCCACTCGGCAGTGAGACGCTCGTTCCTTCGGGGTGTGGAGCGGTAGCCGCATTCAGTAGATTAGTACCAACTTTGGCTCGGGCCGCTTGCCACCGTGCCCGACACAGGGTCGGCGCATTGTGTGAATAATAACATATAAAATAGGATTAGTCAATCCATCCCATTCAACTTCAGACAACTTGTCTAAACTTTCTCTTGTGGCAAAAGAAGGTTATCCAAAGAAAATCTGAGAATTATTATCTGGGCATTATTTGAATCGATGATACAACTATAGACTATAATATTTGGTATGAACAAAATGCCTACAATTGAATGGAACCCTGATGTTCGGCTGGTTGTTGCCGACGTTGACGAGACGATCGCTGAGGTTTATACGCCCGCTAAATCTGAAATGATAGAGGAGCTGTCCGCTCTACTAAAAGACGGCATTAAGCTTTTCATGGTCACAGGTGGCAGCCTCAAGCGTGTACGAGAAGGCATCACGAATTTGATTGCTCCTGAGCTCAGACATAATATTCTCGTCAGCCACTGTAGCGGCGCGGAGGTTTGGGGTTTTGACGAGGATGGTGAGCTATATGACGCACCGTTTTATAGTGTGTACGAGGAACATTTCGATGATGATATGAAAAAGCGTTGGCGTGAGGCCGTGGACCAATTGGTTGCGGAATTTAAGCTTCGCTCACATTCGGTACGTCCTAAAACAGTCTTTTGGGATAGTATCGGACGAGATCCTCGCGATATTATGCTCGACGACCGTGGGCCTCAAATTACTTTGGAGGTCGTTAATGGTATTGATTTGACGGATGAGCAGTGTGCCCTATTTGAGCAAGACATTCCGCTAACTCATGATGGTCGCCGCGATCTTCGATTGGCACTTATGCAACGAGTCGGTGAACTTCTTGCTGAGAAGAATGTGCCTATTACCCCGCATCTCGGCGGCGTGTTTGCACTTGACCTTGCTGTTGAAGGCTCCTCAAAAACAACATCAGTCAAGTACGTGCTTGAAAACCCGGAAGCCTTAGCGACTATCAACTTAGCGCCTGGTGACCTTATGGCTTCGTCTCACTTTGAGGTGTGGGGGGACAAATATTCTATACCCCAGGGCGGCACTGATCGCTTCATGAGCTTGGCGCTCGCTCCGACGGTACGGTCGATTGATTTTCGAGAAGAAGACCCGTCAGAGTTTCCAGAGGGTTACAATATTGTGATTTGGGATGGCAATAATCATCTTCATGATGGGCTCCTGGAATACCTTATGCTACGTCACGAGAAAGTAAGTAGTTAGATGTATGTCTGACTGGATAATTCAGCACTGCCTCGAACGGATACTCGCCCAACCTCATAATCCATGTCTTGTGGCTATTACCGGTGAATCTGGTAGTGGCAAAAGCTATTTTATTAAGGCGCTCCGTCAAGAGCTTGAGACAAAAGGAGTTGAATATACATTTCTGAACCATGACGACTTTTTGATTCCGCGTAAAAAACGTGAAGCGCTCCGCAAGCATATTTATGACGACGGTGAGTTCCAGGGCAGGACTCATTGGGAAATCCTTGAAAACTGGTATGACTACGACGCGTACGAAGTGGCGCTTGAAAAGCTCAGGAGCAACCAGCCTGCAACATATCATCCATATATTCACGGGCCAGGAGAACTTAGCGTTGAGGCAAAGACGGTCATGCCAAATCGAATCGTGCTTATCGAAGATAAAATTTTGCTACATAAAATGGATTATGTCATTGAACTTGTCGTCGACCGTAAGAGAATTATCGACCGTAAAATCGACCGAGATAGTGATGTCCGCACGCCAGAGCAGACAATTGAGATGCACGAAAAGGCCCAAGGGTACTTTTGGGATCGGCAGCAGCCCATCAAGTCCAATTTGAGTATAGATAACAACGATTACTATAATCCGGAAATTATCCGGGACGAATAAACCGTCGATACTGCCTATACTAAAGCGCCAGATTCGCCTGGCGCTTTAGTATTACTTTAGTAGAAACTTAGAGGATGCTTTCGGCAATATCGTTGGCGAATAGCTCTGGCTCTTCGAGCGCTGCGAAGTGGCCGCCCTTTGGCATAGCCGTAAAGCGGACGACATTTGCATTGCGCTTAGCCCACGTTTCAACCACAGGTACGGTGTCTGCAGGGAAGCTGGCGACCGCTGTGGGCACCTCTATCTTGGCAGGCGGCTTTGGCATGCCTGTTGCGTACATTGCGCGGGTGTTTTCGGCATAGGTTCGGATCGCCGTCGAGATAGTGTCGGTAAAGTAGTAGATGCTAATATTCGTGAGGATCTCATCTTTAGTAAACGCCTTTTCAATACCTCCATCGCTCCAGGAATTGAACTTTTCGACCATCCATGATGCGAGACCTACGGGCGAATCAGCGAGTGCAAACGCTAATGTTTGCGGCTTGGTAGATTGTAGGGCGTTGTATGCACCTTCCATATACCACCACTGCTGACACTTGCCTGCAAATGCTTGCTCCTCAGGGGTCATAGTAGAAAAATCTTCAGCGCCCATAGGGTAACCTGTATCGGTAAGATGAACGAAGCTTACCAGGTCTTTATGGTTAACGGCAAGCGCTTGAACGACCGGAGTTCCGATATCACTACTACTCACGGCAAACTTTCCGTAGCCAAGTTCATCGTGCATGAGTGATGCCAAGATATCTGCTGTTTGCGTACTGCTCATGGCTACTTTTTCCGAGAATCCAAACCCTGGCAATGACGGCACGATTACATGGAAGTTCTCTGTTAAAAGCGGAAGGACCTTGTGAAAGCGATAAAACGAATCAGGCCATCCATGAATAAGTAATAATGGCGTCGCATCTGGGTTGGTACTCTTGTGATGCATGAAATGCATATCCGTGCCGTTGATATTAGCTAAAAAGTGATCAAACCCGTTAAGTTCTTTTTCTACTTTGCGCCAATCAAATGAGTTGCGCCAGTGTGAGACGAGTTTTTTCATATAGGTGAGGTCGGTACCATAGCCCCAGCCTGCGTCTTTAGGCGCATTAGGAAAGTGTACCGCGTCAAGTCGGATGGCAAGTTCGTCAAGCTTTGCTTGTGGTATATTGATAGTGAATTTTTTAGCCATTGTGCTTCTCCTTTTAATGGTTATGTACGTATTTAACCAAGACGCGAAGAAGATAGATTGTAAATAATGGCCAACTTATTTTTTGCTGCGAGTGATGATCTGCGCAGGCGTCATCCCCATCAATGCTTTAACAGCCTTTGTCATGTGAGCTTGGTCGGTATAGCCCGATTCTACTGCGACTTGTGCGATCGGCATTCCCTGCTGAAGAAGCCGTGTGGCCTGCTGGGCACGCTGTATTTGGTGAAAGAAATAGGGACTTAAGCCTGTTGTGTTCATTGTATGACGGCGAAGTGAACGCTCAGAAAAGCCTCTAGTATCCCCAGAGTTTAGGGTCGTAACGGCAGGGTTAATGAGCAGAATGCCCTTCTCAATTAGCTCGTCGATGAACATTTCAGCGGATTCAAAATCAGGAATCTTTAAAAGATGCCCGCCGATCCTAACATAGGAGATGTTACCCTTGCTAAGCGTATGTTGGCTATCGACTATATCTTTGCCTTTGAAATCTTGGAGGAATACGCCAGGTTTTAGGGCAATACCGATAGTGTCGATGCCGGCAACGTACGGCACGTCAACCGCATGCTTGCCAATGCCATTCACTGTAACATGTACGTTTTCGGCATTCCTAAAAATGATAATGTCCCAATTGCCATCAAGGCCGGCTGTGAAGACGCCATCGCTTGTGGTGTAGGTATGCCAGATTTTATCGACATATAGAGAATCGAGGTGTTTATCTTCGTAAGTATAGCTCATAGGATATGAATAAATTATATAGCTTCCAAGTATGGGTTTAAAGAGGTTTTCGGTATTCTGCCGGGTATCAAGTTTACTTGGTTGTGAAAGTTGCATTGTATAATGCTTAGTAATAAGCAATAGCTAGATGGAGTAAGCATGATTCGTACGCCTAAGCCTACCGTAAGAACTTGGTACAGCACCGCAATACTAGTAGTCGCGCTGATTGTTGTTGGTGTGGGAGTCGCTTTCTTATTCAAGAATCCCGTCACCATCACTAACTTTAGTGCATGCGAAAAGGCGGGCGGGGCTATTTTAACGACCTACCCCGAGCAGTGTGTTATTGATGGTAAAACTTTTACGAATGCAGCCGGTCAGCAAAGTGATAAAGGTCAGACGTATATTGGACTACCCGAACGAGTAGCGCTTGAGAGAGCATCACGGGCTAATGTGCCTGCGCGCGTTGTTGAGCGAGACGGCGAAGCGCTTCCTGTAACAATGGATTACGTTTTAGGGCGGCTTAATTTATATGTCAAAGATGGTGTAGTTTACAGAGTCGCCGTCGAGAAGTAAGCGTAATATTGACATATTATACCTTAAGAGGTATAATATATTTATAGACTCCCCCGAATATGCAGGGCAACTACCTATCTATCTGTTAATCCAAAGCGAGAAAAGAAGATGTCTGAATTTCGTCCATTACATGAACAAGAAGCCGAGCCGCTACCAGAGCGACCTTTCTTAAACCTCCAGCTTGACAGTGACTTCGATGCCGCACAGTTCTCTGATATGCGCCATGCCGTTATTGACTATTTGTGTACCAACCCTGATTTGCAGTCTTGTGTCGGTTGCCCGATCCCTGAGTCACTTGTTTCGGATATTGAGCTGAGCTTATCGGAACTCCTTGCTAATGCGCAGCGGCCTGAAGCCGGCCGTCATGCAACCGGTATTTACGTCTGGGCGAAAGAACACGAGATTGGAGTTGGAGTTGGTGATGACAGCGATACGATTGCCGGCGAAGACCAGCGCCCCCAGACAACTGTCCTTGAACCAGATTTTACCTCTGCTGTGCTTGATGCATATGATGAGGACTATTCTTTGGAACTTACTTCGGGTGATAAATTACAAAGTAGTGGTCTTGGTGGAACCATTACAGCCATGCTTGCTACTCGTGTATCATACTCAAGAATTCCTGAGAGCGAGGCGGCGCGCAAAGATGAGCCGCGCACCCACAAAATTGTTCGAGCTGATTTCAGTATTCCATACAGTCCCGCTCAAGACTTGGCCGCCTAAATATAGGCCGTACGATATCTAATTACTCATGGCGGTAGCCAAGCATAAGTGTGATATACTTTCAGTAGAAATTATGGCAAGACTACCACAGCCAGGATCGGATGAAGGTACTTGGGGCAGTATTCTGAACCAGTACTTATCGGTGGCGCATGATACCGATGGCTCGCTTAAAGCGGGTATCTCAGCTGATAAAATCATTGGCGGCACAACCAATCAACCGTTTACTACTACCGAACAAACAAAGCTTGCAAATCTTGCAACCGTTGCATCGTCGGGTAACTATAGCGATTTAACAGCTACTCCGCTTACCGGTAACGCCACGCTTGTTATTGCATCGGACGCCCCTGCGACATGGAAACTATGTGCTGGCGCACAGGTAGACGGCAGCAATGATAGTACCGTGCTTGAGGCGGCTATCAATAGCGGCCCTGTTATTTTGTCCCCAGGCACATTCACACTTACCTCGCCGCTCACTATTACAGCCGAGAACCCAAGTATTGTTGGGCAAGGTTGGTCAAGTATTTTGAAGATTGCCGATGGCATGAATGATTGGGCGATGATTTTTGACCCGGGCGGCAATGGCGTGCGCGGAGTGTTTGCGCATTTCAGGCTTGATGGTAATGCGAGCAATCAGACTGGCGGTGGTGGCATTCACGCGGCTGGTGCGGTGCAGTCGGAATTCCATAGCGTTCATTTTTTGAACTGCTATACGGCTGGGCTATGGCTTGATGCGTTCCCAAGCTCGGCTTTCGGACATCATAACAAAGTCGTTTCATGTTTATTTGATGCGACATCAACATCGGGCGGTACGGGACTTGGAATGCTGATTAATAGTAATGATGAAAACTATATTCGATCTGAGTTCCAGTTCCTCGGCGGCTCAACCGCGTCGTATGCCGTACGTGATTTATCTGGCTTGAATACATTTCAGGCATCGGTATTTGTCGGTGGCCGCAATAACATGGGCGGCATTGAGCTTCGCGACGGACAGCGATCGCGCATTACGAATTGCATCTTTGATGGCGTGAGTGGCGACAACGTGTTTGTTGCATCATCGTCAGCACATATCATTACTGATAACACCTTTACTTCCGTTGCAGACCAGGCGTCATCAGACGGTAATTATTCTGGTATTCATCTCGAGTTTGCCGCAAAAGAATGCATCATTACGGGAAACGTACTCGAAACATCATCGACAGCTGGACGGACCCGGAGTCTTATACGTGAAGAGGGTTCTGGTGGTACAGGTACTAATATCGTTAAGAACAACGTATTACGCCAGAGTAACGCTGGCACCCCATCGGTTGGGTTCACTGATATGGGCGGAACCGGGTCAGTTGTCGCCGACAATGCTATCAACGGCACCATAGTTGCCTAGCTACTCTTTTGACGAATCTCGCTTAAAAATGATGCGCGGAATACGCGACATGAACTTCGCCGCACGGCTGTCGGCA
>Ga0157373_10003389_pt1 | contig 12056 bp, 11 predicted proteins | sample C65metaG_FD_113460 | JGI IMG/M metagenome (GOLD analysis project Ga0157373, IMG submission 113460) | Corn rhizosphere microbial communities from Kellogg Biological Station, Michigan, USA - C6-5 metaG | ecosystem: Host-associated > Plants > Roots > Rhizosphere > Soil | place: USA: Michigan...
ATCAATTTTTAGTGAAAAGATATGAGTGTATAAAGGATTGGATTGGTTGGCAAGATTGGTAAATGCATAATCAATACTGATATTATTGATCTTAAAACCCGCGCCGAGGCTTGGTTGAAAGATCCAAACTCTTTTTTGATTAGTAGTATCTCCATCTGCCAAAGCTTTTTGAAAATTGGAAATTCCTGCACGAACAAAAAATACATTTTTAATAGAAGCTTCCAGGCCGGCATGAGGATCAACATTGAGCGCTTTGCTGCTGATGATGGTATTTGCTCTTCCATCAAAAGTGAAATCAAAATCCGCTTCTGCTAAAAGGTTCACAGTGGAGCCTAAACGGAAATTGTAGGAATTGCCAACTGTTAATCTTGGCGCGGTTAATTCGGTTGATTTTACCGGAATATCATTTTCCGTTAGATACAAAACCTCTTTTTCTTTCTCAGTAAAATGAAAAGACCAAGCGTTGAAAGTGGTAGTAATATCTTTGGCCACAATTCCCAAACTCCAACGGTCTTTTTGCATTTTAAATCCTGCATCCAGTCCAAATCCCCAGGCGTTTGCAAAATGACCAACCTGGCGGTAGATAACTTTTGCATTAGCGCCAAAACTCATTTTTAAATGGTCAGCATCTTTTATTTTTTGTGCAAAAGAAAAAAGAAAGGCATAATCGGCAGAAGAAAATGTAGTGATGTTTCCATAATTAATGCTTCCATCCGGCTCTACCAAAAAAAGCGTGTTGGGAATATCATCCACCGCAAAACGCAAAACCGACAATCCAATCACCCGTTTGTTATTATCAAAAGGCAGTGCAGCGCTTGCATAATCGTATTTACCGATATTGTCAAAATAGCTGGCATGCATTAAACTTACAGAAGGAAAATCCTGCACACCAACCAGCGCTGCCGGATTCCAATAACCTGCGGTTGCATCCGTAACTGAAGCAGTTTGTGCGGCTCCCATTCCCAGTCCACGTGCCCCGGCGCCAATGTTTAAAAATTCATTGGAATACTTTCTGAATTGCGAAAACCCGAATGAGGGTAATAACAATAAGAATAAAATTTTTACAGAACGGCAAATTCTCATATGGGGGCACCAGTTATTTGAATGATTCAGTGTTTAATTCCGGCAAATTAAAACGGAGTTTATACGCTTCATATTGCGCCTCCATATTTATTTGGAAATAAAATTAAGTAAAACTTATAGTAATCGGGCAAATGATTTTAAGTAAAATATCGCTTATTTACAATTATAACTTCATTGGATTAATCATTTTTAGCCCTGGAATATTAGAGAAATCATTTGCATTGTTAGTTAAGAGGGTATAATTATAAACAATCGCAGTAGCAGCAATGATGGCATCAGGTGTTTTAATTTTTTTATTTCTTCTTAATTCAACACAGTGAAGAATGACATCAGATGAAATATTTATTATAATGCTGTCGTTAATGAAATTTTTTATTTTTTGTTCAGTTGACGAACCAGTTTTCCAGCAAAGCAATTCTATTTCAGTAATTACAGAAATATTCGGAATAGCATCAATTGCCGCATCCATAAAAGCTATACCAGTATCAGAAAAGAAAGTAGAAAAATAATCGGAAACTACATTAGTATCCATTAAATATTGTTCCATTCACTACGCATTTGCTTAATATGTTGATTAAGTTCCTGTCCTTCTTTTTTGCTAATAATACCTTTGTATTTGTCAGAAAGTTTATTTTTTGAAGAATCTGTAAGCTTGTCCTCTTTTAACACCTTAATTAAATGGAGCTCTTCCAGTTCGCGCAAAAGCCTCGCCGCTTTTTTATTCGTTAATTCTATAAGCATTGTATCCATGTTTTCAAATATTTAAGTGTGAATAAAAATCTTCAAAACCAATTGCTCATTCTTTTTTCCAGAAGGTAAAGATATTAAAATAAGGTAGCTTTTTTATTCTCATTTTAGGATTTTTATGCAAACAACTTTAGTAATAAAATGTTGCAAAAATTTTGAAAGAATTTTCTTAACGCCTTATCCGATTCACCTTCGATAAAATATTCTTCTCTAAAAGGTAGCCAACCGTAAGTTTCACAACCTTCTGTTGTTTATTTTTGCAGGATATGGAAAATGTAATTGCAGAATTAAAATGGCGTGGACTTATACAGGATATGATTCCGGGAACTGAAGAACAACTTTTGAAAGAACCAACCAGCGGTTATGTGGGTTTCGATCCTACCGCAGATAGTCTTCATATCGGAAGCCTGATTCCTATAATTGTGTTGGTTCATTTGCAGAAATATGGACACAAACCCATCGCTTTGGTTGGTGGCGCTACAGGAATGGTGGGCGATCCGTCAGGAAAAAGCGCTGAAAGAAATTTATTGAGCAAAGAAGTGCTAGACAAAAACGTGGCGGCAGTAAAGCAACAATTATCGAAGTTTCTTAATTTCAATTCAGACCAAAGTAATTCAGCCGAAATGGTAAATAATTACGACTGGTTTAAAAATATTTCCTTTCTTGATTTTATCCGCGACGCCGGCAAACACATTTCCGTAAATTACATGATGGCGAAAGACAGCGTGAAAAAACGTTTGGAAGGTGAAAACGGAATGAGTTTTACGGAATTCACCTACCAGCTGGTTCAGGGATATGATTTTTATTGGCTGTATGAAAATAAAAACTGCAAACTTCAGTTCGGAGGCAGCGATCAATGGGGAAATATTGTAACCGGAACGGAACTGATCCGCAGAAAAACCGGCGGAGAGGCATTTGCTTTTACGTGTCCGTTATTAACCAAAGCCGATGGAAGCAAATTTGGAAAAACTGAAAAAGGAAATATCTGGCTGGATCCTGCAAAAACATCGCCTTATACTTTTTATCAATTCTGGTTGAATACTGCCGATGCTGATGCAGAAAGGTTTTTAAAAGTTTTTACTTTTTTGCCTGAACAGGAAATTAATGATTTGATTCAGCAGCAAAAAGGCAATGAACATCTGCGCATTTTGCAGAAAAAACTGGCGGAGGAATTAACATGTTTTGTTCATTCAAGGAAGGATTATGAATTTGCCGTAAAAGCTTCTTCGATCTTATTTAATAACGACACTGCTGAAATTTTGAAGGAACTCAATGAAGATCAATTATTGCAGGTGATGGAAGGCGTTCCGACAGTAGAGATAGAAAAAGACCAATTAAATAATCTGGACATCATCAGTTTATTGCCAGAAACCAAAATCCTGCCGAGCAAAGGCGAAGCAAAAAAGATGATCACCGGCGGCGGTATTTTTATCAACAAGGAAAAAGTGAATTCAATTGATGAAAAAATAAATCAGGGTCAGCTTTTGCATGGGAAATATGTATTGATCCAAAAAGGGAAAAAGAACTATTTTTTATTGAAGGCAGTTTGAGATCAAATAGAAACATAATCTTAACCGGTTAAACTCTGACATGAAACGAAGAGGTTTTCTTTCTGTAATGGGCGTAATTCTTCCAACGGCTTTTCTAAGCGTAGATGTTCTGTTCTCGTCGTGCAATCCGGATGTTGAAAAAGAAGAGTTTACAAAGGGTAATATCCAATTACTGGATGAGATCGGAGAAACAATCATTCCGGCAACTTCCGGTTCACCCGGTGCCAAAGCAGCAAAGATCGGGGAGTTTATGAAAGTATATGTGACAGATTGTTATACCCCGGAACAGCAACATATTTTTTGGACAGGCATCACGAAATTGAAGGATATGACGAAGAAGAAATATCATAAAGAGTTCAGCCAACTTACCCTTGCTCAAAAACAAGCCGTTCTTAAAACCTTTGAAACGGAATCTGTGAATACTCCAAACCAAAAGCAGGCAAATGGCGACGCCATTCAAACCGGCAAAGGAGTGGAAAATAAAGAGGCTGCCAATACAGCACAATTCTTTCCAATGATCCAACATCTTACTGTTTTTGGATATTTTACTTCTAAACCCGGTGCTACAGAAGCCTTAAGATATATACAAACTCCTGGTTCTTACGAAGGAGATGTTCCGTATAAAAAAGGAGAAAAAGCGTGGGCGACGTGAACCATTGAGCATATTCAAATCCAAAACGGATCAATTATGGGTAAAGGAATTCAACAAAATACTTTTGATGCCATTGTGATCGGCTCCGGAATTAGCGGAGGCTGGGCTGCAAAGGAGTTATGTGATCATGGGATCAAAACTTTGGTTCTGGAGCGTGGCCGCAATGTGCAGCATTTAGTTGATTATCCTACAATGATGAAGGAGCCGTGGGATTTTCCACACCGCAATAACCTGACTCAAAAAATAAAAGAAGAAAATCCCGTTGTCTCCAAATGTTATGCATTCAGGGAAGATGCGATGCATTTTTTTGTGAAGGATAAGGAACATCCATACATACAGGAAAAGCCTTTCGATTGGATTCGCGGCTACCAGGTAGGTGGTAAATCGCTGATATGGGCAAGGCAAACCCAGCGCTGGAGTAAATTTGATTTTGAAGGACCGGCAAGAGATGGATTTGCCGTAGATTGGCCTGTTCGTTATCCTGATCTGGCTCCATGGTACAGCCACGTGGAAAGATTTGTAGGCATCAGCGGAAATAAAGATGGATTGGAAACCTTGCCTGATGGCGAATTCCTTCCGCCGTGGGAAATGAATGCCGTCGAAAAAGATGTGCAGAAAAGTATCATGAATCATTACAAAGACCGCAATGTGATCATAGGACGTTGTGCTCATTTAACGAGGCCCAATGATATTCATCTTCAGCAAGGACGCGGTCAATGTGAATCAAGGAATTTATGCCAGAGAGGATGTCCTTTTGGAGGTTATTTTAGTTCCAATTCTTCCACACTTCCCTGGGCCGCCAAAACCGGCAATCTTACCATTCGCCCTGATTCTGTAGTTCACTCCATTATTTATGATACATCAAAAAATAAAGCAACAGGTATCAGAGTAATAGACGCAAATACAAAACAGGCGACCGAATTTTTTGCAAAGATCATTTTTGTAAATGCCGCTACGCTTAATTCGAACTTGATTTTGCTTAATTCAATTTCTTCAAGATTTCCTGCCGGTCTTGGAAATGACAATGGTCTCTTAGGTAAATACATCGCTTTTCAAAATTATCGTGGTACACTTTCAGCCGATGTGGACGGTTTTACAGATTCCTACTATTATGGCCGCCGCCCGTGTGCTGTGATGATGCCTAACTTTAGAAATGTTTACAAACAGGAAACGGATTTCTTGCGTGGATATATGGTTTTCTTCAGTGCTTACCGGGGAAATTGGGGACACGCCGTAAATGGAGAACAGATGGGCGAAGCATTTAAAATGGATAAAACAGAACCGGGAAACTGGGGCATTTCAATGATGATGCAGGGTGAAACGATTCCAAAAGAAACCAACAGGGTATGGTTGAGTAAAGAAAAGAAAGACGAATGGGGAATGCCCTTATTATCGGTTTCAGTGGATTATGATGAAAATGACGAGAAATCACTAAAAGATTTTTTAAATGAAGGTTCTGAAATGCTGAGCAAAGCAGGCTGTAAAAACATCTCAACAAATGACAGTAAACAAGCGCCTGGCCTCGACATTCATGAAGTGGGCGGCGTCAGAATGGGAAAAGATCCAAAAACTTCGCTTTTAAATAAATGGAACCAAATGCATCAATGTCCTAATGTATTTGTAACTGACGGTGCCTGTATGGTTTCTACCGGCACCCAAAACCCATCCATAACTTTTATGGCCTTAACAGCAAGGGCAGCTAATTATGCAGTTGAAGAGCTGAAAAAGGGAAACTTAAGGTAAAGAAAAGTAAAATTTTAATTTTACAACTGAAATTAAAAAAGCCTCTCAAACTCACTGTTTAAAATATCACTATGCAGGTAATACAATTTATTCAAAACAGAATTTACGAAATAAGAGATGAAAGAGTAATGCTGGACAAGGATTTAGCCGCCTTGTATGAAACAGAAACCAAAGCCTTGAATCTTGCTGTTAAACGTAATATAAAGCGGTTCCCAAAAGATTTTATGTTTCAGCTTACTAAGGAGGAATGGGAAGATTTGAGGTTGCAAAATGAAACCTTAGAAAAAGGCGATCATCCTTTGAGGTTGCAAAATGAAACCTCAAAGGGCAGAGGTGGCACAAGATACCTGCCTTATGCCTTTATGGAACAGGGCGTGGCGATGTTAAGCGGCATACTCAACAGTGAGCGCGCTATTAATATGAATATCGCAATTATGAGGGCATTTGTTGATGTAAGAAGGGTTTTGTTAAGGCAGAATGATTTAAAAGAAGAAATGAAAGAATTAAAGGATAGGATTGGCGGTCATGATGCTCAGCTAAGCCAAATTTATGATGCATTGGAAAACCTGTTGGATGAAAAAGCAGCACAAAGAAAATGGAACGATCGGGAAAGAATTGGGTTTAAAAAATAAAAAGGCCGGAAGGATAAACAATCATAGTTAAAAAACAAAATGAGCATGCGTAAACTCGAAAGCCGAAATGAAAAAGCAAAATTCTTAAAAAGTCTACATACAGGAAAAGCAAGAATAGCTGATTTGTTGCCGGTAAGGATTGAAGTATGCAACATTATGGACCAGGGCAAAGATCCAATTCTTTTTTAAAAAGTGTCAATCTACTGTCAATCGAACGTAATAACTGATTGATAATCACTTACTTTATGTTGTCCCACGAGGATTCGAACCTCGACAGACAGAATCAAAATCTGTTGTACTACCTTTATACTATGGGACAAAGGTGTGCAAAAGTAAGGGTATCATCTTTATTTTCAAAAACTCAAAACAACATTTTTTCTGCGTCAAAAACCTTTCCGAAAAATTGATCTTTTAATATTTAGAATTCATTACTTTACACAATATTCTAATCTTGAAACGAATACAAATGCATCCATTCTACAAAATCCTTTCCGCAGGATTCCTTCTTTCCGCAACAGTCATTTCCTGCAACAATGGAACTTCAAGCCAAAAAACAAAAAGTACCATGAATGATTCTGCCGCTTCTTATCTTTTAGACAAAACCGGTTTTGAAAGAACGATCGATGGCAAAAAAACCGATCTGTATATTTTGAAAAATAAAAATGGCGCTATTGCTACGTTTACTAATTATGGCGGAAGACTCGTGAGCCTGCAGGTGCCCGATAAAAATGATAGCCTCGTAAATGTGGTTTGTGGTTTTAAAAGTATCGAAGATTATGAAAAGTCCACCGAGCCTTACTTTGGCGCTACCATCGGAAGATATGGCAACCGCATTGCCAAAGGAAAATTTTCCCTGGACGGAAAACAATATTCTCTGTTCATCAACAATCCGCCAAATACGTTACACGGCGGAAAAAAAGGTTTTCAATACCAGGTTTTTGATGCAGTTCAGCCGGATAGTAATACCGTCGTTTTTACCAGAACTTCTCCCGACATGGAAGAAGGTTATCCCGGAAATCTGAAGGTGAAAGTCACTTACACATTAACCAACAACAATGCTGTGGAAATGGAATATGAGGCAACAACCGATAAAAATACGGTGGTAAACCTCACCAATCACGCTTTTTTTAATCTCAATGGCGAAGGTTCAGGAACGATTTTAAATCATGAAGTACAAATCTTTGCCGATAATTATACTCCAATAGATTCTACGCTCATTCCAACAGGAAAAATTGAACCGGTTGCCAACACGCCATTTGATTTCAGGGAATTTCACACCATTGGTTCCAGGATCAATGAAGACAACCAGCAGTTGAAAAACGGAAAAGGCTATGATATCAATTTTGTTCTTGACAGTGCTCAAAAAGATCCGCATCTTGCCGCCAAAGTAATTGGTGATAAATCAGGAATTGAAATGACCGTTTATACAGACCAGCCTGGTTTACAATTTTACAGCGGCAATTTTATGTTTGGAAAAAATACGTTTAATAATGGTTCCAAAGATGAATACCGCACTGCCTTTGCAATGGAAACGCAGCATTTTCCGGATTCTCCCAACGAACCTTCCTTTCCGACAACGGTTTTAAAACCTGGTGAAAAATACCATTCCAAATCAACTTATGTATTTTCTGTAAAAAAATAATCACTGATGAAAACGATCCGATTTTCGCTTGTATTGCTATGCTCTTTCTTCATTATTTCTATTGGATTTTCTCAAAAACAGGTTGCACCGGCTTATCCGCTGATAACGCACAACACCTATTTCAGCATTTGGTCAACGAGCGACGAATTGAATGCTTCTACCACCAAACACTGGACAGGAGCGGATCAGTCTTTGATCGGAATCATCAAAGTCGATGGCAATTATTATCGTTTTCTGGGAAGCCCGCAAACCAAATACAAAACCATTTTGCCCACTGCTGATGAAACCAGTTATTCTGGAAAATATACGGAAGAAAAGCCGGCTGACGACTGGATGCTACCTGATTTTAATGACAACAACTGGAAAACCGCCGCGGCTCCTTTTGGAAAAGATCGTTCAGGCGTAAATACTCAATGGAATTCAGATAACATCTGGGTGCGCCGTGAGTTTCAGGCAAATGATAACAACAACAATGACCTGTTTTTGAAAATTGATCATGATGATGATGTGGATGTTTTTTTGAACGGAAAAAATATCTTTTCTGAAAAAGGCGCGAACGGAAAATATAGGTTGGTGGATCTGAATGATGCCATCAAAAGCAATCTGAAAGAGGGAAAAAATGTATTGGCCATGCATTGTGTAAACACCGGCGGCGCTGCTTTTCTCGATGCAGGAATTGTTGAAAAGCTTCCACCAGTAAAAGAAGAAAAAATCGAAAAAGCTGTTCAGCAAAATGTGGAAGTACGTGCCACACAAACTGTTTATGATTTTGCCTGTGGTCCCGTAAATCTGAAAGTAAAATTTATTTCGCCTTTGCTTTTAAAAGATCTTGAAATCCTCTCCCGGCCTGTTTCTTACATCACTTATGAAGTCAGATCTTCTGATAATAAATCACACCAGGTGCAGATTTATTTTGGCGCTTCTTCTGATGTTGCGGTCAATATTCCCAGCCAGGAAGTGCAGGCAAATTCTTTGAAAACAAAAGATCTGCAACTCTTAAAAGTGGGAACCACCAGCCAGCCGATTCTAAAAAAGAAAGGTGATGATCTCAGAATTGATTGGGGATATTTTTATGTAGGTGCAAAAGACAATGCAAACACCAAACAATATATTTCTGCAAATGACCAGGAAGGAATCGCTTCTTTTCTGGGAGAAAAAAGGAATCAAGAAAAACAACTTGTTGGCAAAAGCCTGATGCTGAATACCATCATCAACTTTGGAACTGTTTCCAATTCAGTAAAAGAAAATTGTATCGAACTGGCGTATGATGAAATTGAAGCCGTCCAGTTTTTTCATACCAACCTGAAACCATGGTGGAACCGCAATGGAAACAGTACCATTCAGCAGCAACTGGAACTGGCTTACAGCAATTATAATTCAGTCGTAATGAAATGCGATGCTTTTGATAAAGAACTGGACACAAAAGCAACCATTTCCGGTGGCCAGGAATATGCAAAGCTTTGTGAGCTGGCTTACCGCCAAAGCATTGCCGCACATGCATTGGTGCAAAGTCCGAAAGGAGAAATTTTATTTTTGTCCAAAGAAAATTTCAGCAATGGCTCCATTAACACCGTGGACGTTACTTACCCGTCTTCGCCGCTTTATTTGTTGTACAATCCCCGTTTGCTGGAAGGAATGCTAAACGGAATTTTTTATTATTCTGAAAGTGGAAAATGGCAGAAGCCTTTCCCGGCGCATGATCTGGGCACCTATCCGTTGGCCAACGGACAAACTTACGGAGAAGACATGCCGGTAGAAGAAGCAGGAAACATGGTCATTCTTGCTTCGGCCATTGCCAAAGCGGAAGGCAACGCGAAATATGCCCAAAAGCATTGGAAAGAACTAAGTGCGTGGGTAGATTATTTATCCAAAGAAGGATTAGACCCGGCCAATCAATTGTGTACCGATGATTTTGCAGGTCATTTGGCAAGGAACGCCAATCTTTCTGTGAAAGCCATTGTAGCGATCGGTTCTTATGGAATGGTTGCCAAAATGCTGGGCAAAAATGATGTTGCAGAAAAATATGCTTCAATGTCAAAAAATATGGCGAAAGAATGGATGAAGCTGGCTGACGCCGGCGATCATTATGCACTTACTTTTAATGATAAAAACACCTGGAGCCAGAAATACAATCTTGTTTGGGACAAAGTGCTCAACCTTCACATTTTTCCTGAAAGCGTGGCCAAAAAAGAAATCGCATTTTATCTCACCCATCAAAATAAATACGGTCTTCCGTTAGACAGCCGGAAAACGTATACCAAATCAGACTGGATCATGTGGACAGCCACTTTAACTTCCAATAAAAAGCAGTTTGAACAATTCGTAGATCCTGTTTACAAATTTGCCACACAAACACCCGATAGAGTTCCTTTGAGCGACTGGCACGAAACCATCACCGGAAAGCACGTCGGCTTCCAGGCACGAAGCGTGGTTGGTGGGTATTTTATGAAGATGCTGGATGAGAAATTTAATGCCGGAAAGTGAGATAAATAGGCAGTGGCGCAACCAATAATTTGATTTTCTTTTTCTGACAGGCGAAGTAGCGGAATTAGCATTTAGTTTTTAATGGTCAAAATTATTGTCTATATTCACTTTTAAAGAAATGTTAGGCATTTAGGTATTAAATTTGATACAATTACTATACCTTTGCAGCCCGATTATGTTAAAGCAAGAATTTCAATATTATTTAGACCATCAACAGGAACTTGTCAAAAAGTATCAGAATAAATTTCTTGTGATTAAAGACCAGGAAGTTGTCGGTATTTATGATACAAAACAAGAGGCTTACGATGACGCTACATCAAAGTTTGAATTGGGTACATTTTTGATTCAACACTGCTTACCCGGTACATTAGGGCATACACAAACTTTTCATTCGCAAGTAATTTTTAATCCGATTGTATTATAATAATGATGCAACCGTTTGCCTTTACAATTAAGTCCAATTCAGGTATTCTTAATCAGTTAACAACGATGGTTAATGTCGTGGTTCCAAATACCAAAAACGCAAATCAAGTAAAAGCAATCTGGGATACCGGCGCAACCGCATCTGTCATTACGGAAAATGTTGTAAAGGCGTTAGGATTGTTACCTACCGGCATGTCTCATGTTCATACAGCTAATGGGCCAACCATACAATCCACATATATTGTTGATATTGTATTGCCGAATGGATTAAAAGTTAGAGATGTTACTGTTACAGGCGCCACTGCGCTTAGTGGCGGGTGTGAGGTTTTAATTGGTATGGATATTATAGCACTTGGGGATTTATCAATCACCAATCACAAAGGTTGCACTTGTATGTCATTTCGTATTCCTTCAATGCACGAAATTGACTACGTAAAAAACTTGAATTTTAAATTAACTCCTAATATTAAAGTCGGACAGCCTGGTAGTAACTTCACTCCAAAAAAGAAGAAAAGACGATAGTTCTTAATTACTTTCGTGATAAAATAAAACAAATTTGAAAACTGTTGCCCGGATTTTGACTGTCGGTTCGGTTTAGCACTGTCGCTTGTCAGGTGACATGCAACGCGTTCTTTTAATCCTGCATCAATAAATGGAAACATTTTTGCATTTGAAAATCAAAAACAGATGCCTCTTCCCCACAAATACTTTCTTGTAATCTTTTTTTCACTTCTTCCTTTTACGGTATCCGCTTATGGCGTGCTTACACATGAAGCGATTGTGGATGCCTCGTGGGACAAGTCTATTGTGCCTTTATTAAAAGAAAAATTTCCGGCGGCAACAGATTCTGCGCTGCAGGAAGCCCACGCCTATGCTTACGGAGGAGCCGTTTCTCCTGATATGGGATTTTATCCTTTTGGAAGTAAATTATTTACCAACCTTGTTCATTATGTAAGAAGCGGCGATTTTGTGAATGCCTTATTAAGGGATGCGAATACACTAAATGAGTATGCCTTCGCGCTTGGGTTCTTGTCGCATTATGTTGCTGATAATTATGGACACCCCCTGGCTACCAACCGCAGCGTTCCGCTGGTTTATCC
>Ga0157373_10003390_pt1 | contig 12054 bp, 10 predicted proteins | sample C65metaG_FD_113460 | JGI IMG/M metagenome (GOLD analysis project Ga0157373, IMG submission 113460) | Corn rhizosphere microbial communities from Kellogg Biological Station, Michigan, USA - C6-5 metaG | ecosystem: Host-associated > Plants > Roots > Rhizosphere > Soil | place: USA: Michigan...
CGGACAATGGCTGGCTGAAGAAGAACTGGCTGGCGAGGCCGAAACCGTGCACCGCCCGCTGACCGTCCTGACCGATGAAGACCTCGTTGAGGTACGCCTCGAGGATCTCCTGTTTGTCGTAATGCAACTCCAGCAACAGCGCCATCATGGCTTCGGTGAGCTTGCGGGTGAGGCTGCGCTCGTTGGTCAGGTAGAAGTTCTTGACCAGCTGCTGGGTCAGGGTACTGCCGCCCTGGCGCATGTGCCCCGAGGACGTGTTGACCCAGACGGCCCGGGCAATCGACTTGGGCGAGACGCCGAAGTGATGGTAGAAATCCCGGTCTTCGACGGCGACCAGCGTGTCGATCAGGAACGGCGGCACCTGGTCGATCTTGATCAGGATCCGGTCTTCGAGGTTCTTCGGGTACAGGCCGCCGATCAACAGCGGCTCGAGGCGCACCACCGAAAGACTGGCATTGTTGGCGCCCGTCAGCGCGGCCACGTAGTCGCCGGAAAACCGCACGCGCACCGCTTGCGCCTGTTCCATGCCTTCATAGAACTGGAAGCCACGGGTATTGAGATCGACAGTATTGCCATTGACGGAAGCTTCGCCCGGGCCGTTGGCCACGCTTTCACGGCGATAGCCCAGGGCATCGAGCTCGGTGAGGAAATCGTCCTTGCTCAGTTTCTGTCCGACGAACAGCTCCAGCGGCCGGGCGTAGACCTTGGCCGGGATCGTCCAGCGCTTGCCGGAGAATTTTTCCTGGACCACCGCATCGAGGTAGACGGCAAAACCGGCAAGCACGACGAGGCCTACCAGGCCGAGTTTAAGGGCCCAGCCCAGCCAGGGCCGCAGGCGGCTGGCGGGTGGTTTCTTGGGGGTACGAGGGGATCGGGTACGAGACATGGCGGCGGATTATACGCACTTTGCGGTGGTTCAACATGAGCCCGATAAGCTGCGTGATGCACAGGTCATCCGGTTTGCGTTAGCGCAGCTTGTCGCCATAATGACGGCCTTGAATTTTTCCAGACTCTGAAGGATCGCCTGTGAGCCAGTCCCTGATCGCCGCCCTGCAAAACCCGGCCCTCTACCCGCACCCCGTCGAAGGGTTCCAGGTCATCGAAACCCACATATCCTGGGTCTTGCTCACCGGTCCTTATGCCTACAAATTCAAGAAACCGGTCAATTTCTGCTTCCTCGATTTCACAGAGCTCGACGCCCGCAAGCATTTCTGCGGCGAAGAGCTGCGCCTGAACCAGCGCCTGACCCAGGACCTGTACCTGGAAGTGCTGCCGATCACCGGCAGTGCCGAAGCGCCACAACTGAATGGTGACGGACCGGCGATCGAATATGCCCTGAAAATGCGTCAGTTCCCGCAAAGCCAGCTGCTCAGCACATTGCAGGCCAATGGTGAACTGACCACCGCCCACGTCGACGAAATGGCCGAACAGATCGCCCGGTTCCACCTCTCCACGCCCAAGGTTCCCGCCGAAAACCCGGCCGGCACCCCGGACAGCGTGATGGCACCGGTGCGGCAGAATTTCGAACAGATCCTTCCGTTCCTCAGCGACAAGGCTGACCTGGCGCAACTCGAAGCCCTGCAAGCCTGGGCTGAAAGCAGTTTCGAACGCCTCAAGCCACTGTTCATCCAGCGCAAGACCGAAGGCTTCATCCGCGAATGCCACTGCGACATTCACCTGGGCAACGCCACCGTGATCGATGGCAACGTGGTGATTTTCGACTGCATCGAGTTCAACGAACCGTTCCGTTTCACCGACGTCTACGGCGACACCGCGTTCCTGGCGATGGACCTGGAAGACCGCGGGCTCAAGTCCCTGGCCCGGCGATTCGTCAGCCAATACCTGGAGTTGACCGGCGACTACCAGGGCCTGGAACTGCTGAACTTCTACAAAGCCTACCGGGCCCTGGTCCGGGCCAAGATCGCATTGTTCAGCATGCCGGCCGAAGCCGACCCGGTGCAACGCGCCACCACCCTGCGCCAATACCGCAACTACGCCAACCTGGCGGAGAGCTACAGCACCATTCCTTCGCCATTCCTGGCCATTACCCACGGTGTTTCGGCCGTAGGCAAAAGCCACGTCGCGATGCGCCTGGTGGAAGCGCTGGGGGCGATTCGCCTGCGTTCGGACGTGGAACGCAAGCGCCTATTCGGTGAGCAACAGGTGCCGAACGATCCCCAGGCCGGCATCTATAGCAGCGATGCCAGCAGCGCCACGTATGCGCGCTTGCATGAAATCGCCGGCAGGATCCTGCGCGCCGGGTTCCCGGTGGTCATCGATGCCACTTACCTCAAGCGCGATCAGCGTGAAGCCGCAGCGAAAATCGCCGAAGCGACGGGCACCCCGTTCCTGATCCTCGATTGCAATGCCCCGCAAGCGGTCGTCGAAAACAGGCTGGCGCAGCGTCAAGCCGATCAAAAAGACCCTTCCGATGCGACCCTGGCCGTCATCGCCGCGCAGCAGGCCAACCGCGAAGCGCTGACGCCGGAGGAAATCCTCCGCAGCAAACCGGTCCAGACCAATGAAAGCGGCACGCTCGACAACGTCGTCGCGCAGATCCGCCAGCGCCTGCCAGGTCTGTAAACAACTATTTCGACCGTGAAGCGATACTCGGCTTCACGGTCGCCAAATGGTGGCACTATACTGGCGTCATAAAACCAACAGGTGACATGACATGAACCGCCCAAAGATTCTCGACCCTCCGCTGTATGCCTTGCTGCGCAAAGACGACATTGCAGGCTTCAATAAAGAGCGCCCTCAAGGCCCCGTCGACCTGTGCGGCGGCGACTTTCGCGGGCTTGACCTGCGGGAACTGAACGTGGACGACATCGATTTCACGGACGCTTACTTCCGTTCCGCCGATCTGCGTGGCGTCGATTTCCGCAAGTCGAAACTGGAAGGCGCGAGCCTGGCCCATGCGCAGATCTCCGGTGCCTATTTCCCCCTGAGCTATCGGCCGATGAAATTCTGATGTCGATGAACTTCGGCACCCGGTTGCGCTACCGCACCCGCTGATTCGCCAGACAAGACAGGCCCACACGACGCCCTCCAGCGCCCCCGCCCGCGCTGGAGGAAGGTGGGTGCGTTGCCGCTGTTTTCCTTCATCGTGCGTTATGCCTTAGAAGCTTTTGCGACAATCCTGCCAAAGAATCACGCTTTTCCTACTGAGCGCTACGCTCCTGAGAAGCTTGCCCACTGAACAGTCGGCCGTCGCAAGGAGGCTCGATGAATGATGAACTGCAGCACCTGAAAAATCTGGGCAAGACATCGGCCCAATGGCTACACGCGGTGGGGATCCACAGCGCCTCGGATCTGCGTCGACTCGGAGCGGTCGACGCCTATCGTGCCGTACGCACACGTGGTTTCCGGGCCTCCAAGGTGTTGCTGTACGCGATTGAAGGCGCGCTGATGGACATGCACTGGAATGACATCCCCGCCGAACGCAAGGAAGCATTGAACAAGCAATTGGACGCCATTTCGACACGCCACAAAGCCTGATGCTCTCGGTTGTCGACATAAGCCATCACGCTTATTTCGACGAACAGAAAAACAACGTTTGACATGGTAATGAGAATCGCTATGATTACCACATCCGGTCGCGAGACTGGTCGATATTTGAAAAGCCCTTGGTTCGGACTCTCAGATATCTACTCATCAGGCTAATCACGGTTATTTGACCCGGCTCTTGCCGGGTCTTTTTTTGTCCGCGAGAAGCCTACGGCTGTCCGCGCATTTGCGCGCAATAGTCCACGGGCGGCGTAGCCGGCGTGTACCAGACGTAATCCGCCATGGCCGATGTGACCTCGCTGCCCTCCTCGGCCAACATCAGGACTACCGGCGCCTCATCAGCCCCGAGATCCAGGACGTGCAGCGGTACGCCGACATCCTTGCGTCCATGCCCGGCGCCTGCAAACAACCATGCAGGCGTTGGCGCGGCCAGTAATCGCTCGGCCATGCGTCGGTCACGCTGTTGCTGGACGGCCACCATCGCCGGCATATGCGACTCCGGTAGCAGGCCGCAGTGGGCGTCGCGAATCTGCCCCAGCAGCTCGTCTTTTACCGCCGCCCCATTGGAGCGAACACCACTCAAGCCTGGCGCTTGTCGGTAGAAGCGCTGGATTTCGACAGCATCCAGGTTCGCGGCCAACAATGGATAAGGTTGCGCCAAGGCGTATTCGACAACAGGCCCATACAGACTCCAATCCCAACCCGGCGACCAATCCAGCGCGTCAGGCAGATTTTCCGGCATGGCCGCTAGCTGGCGAACCCCATCGACCCGCGACTGTTGGCTCGGCGTCAGCATTTCCAGCAACAGACTGCCTTGCGCCCGTTGTCCGGCCAGGGCCTGGAGCAGCCATAATTGCAGCGCATGGTGATCCGGGTTGTCATGCTGCTCGCCCACGATGAGCCGAGGTGCTTTCGCCAGACGTTCGACCAGCTCCCCGGGCGCAACCGCCTGACCGTTGTGCAGGTCACGGATCCGCCCGTTGATCGGTGGCGGTGCGATGCTCTGGCAAGCGGTCAAGGCACTCAAGACCAGAATCAGGATCAGGCGCATCGGGTGGCGTTCTCGACGAAGTGGTTCACGGATAGGCATGGAATCGTCAGGCCGAGTACTCTCGACCCGACATTTGATGAATACTTTCATCTGACCGTCAACTGTGAAATCACTCCCACAGGGAGGCATTCAATATCAGCATCGAGACTCACATGAAATTTCTGTGCAGTAACGCCGAACTGCCCGACAACGACAGTCGCGGTTTCGACATCGAGGGGCGCAAAGTGCTGGCGGTACGGCGTGCGGGTCAGGTCCACGTGTATCTCAACCGCTGTCCGCACCGCGGCGTCCCTCTGGAATGGCAACCCGACCGCTTCCTCGACGCCAGTGCCAGCCTGATCCAGTGCGCCACCCACGGCGCATTGTTTCTGATCGAAAGCGGCGAATGCGTGGCCGGTCCTTGTGCCGGTCAGTTCCTGGAGGCGTTAGACAGCCGGGAGGACACGCAAGGCATCTGGGTCCAGGTGTAGCGGCTCGAGCAACACCGGCAACGCACGGTCCACCCACATCTGTTCGGGCGTCAGCGTGACGCCGTAGGCCAGCACCTCCACACCCGCCGCAGCCGCTTCGCGCAAGGCCGCCGCGTAGCCCGGGTCAATTTCCTCGGCCGGGCGCACGGCATCGATGCCGCTCAGGTTCACGCAATACAACTGCACCGCACGCACACCTTCGCGGGCCAGGCAGGCCAGTTCCCTCAAGTGCTTGGCGCCGCGCTGGGTCACGGCATCGGGAAACGCGGCGACGCTCGTGCCATCGAAGCCCAGGGTAACGCTCTTGACTTCGACCCAGGCCGAACCGTGCTCGTAGTCCAGGCGAAAATCGATACGACTGTTCTCCACGCCGTAGGCTACTTCCCGCTTCAACCCGATGAAACCATTGAGTTCGCTGATCACCCCGGCACGCAACGCCTCCTCGATCAAGCCATTGGCCCGCCCGGTATTGATGCAGGCCAGGCGCCCCTGAGGGGTTTCGCCGACCTCCCAGGTCCCGGGCAGCTTGCGTTTGGGGTCGCCGGAGCGACTGAACCAGACCCGCGCGCCTTCGGCCATGCAATTGAGCATCGAGCCGGTATTGGGACAGTGGATAGTCAGCTGTTCGCCATCAAGGGTTTCGATATCGGCAAGGAAACGCTTGTAGCGCCGAATCAGTCGACCCTCTTCCAAAGCGGGAGAAAAGCGCATCAGCCTTGCCAGCTCCGCAGTCCACGCGCGATTCGCTCCACCGCTTCCTGTAGCCGCGGCAGGCTCTGGGTGTAGGCGAAGCGCACATGGTGCCCGGCCTGATGGCGGCCGAAGTCCAGGCCGGGGGTGAACGCCACGTGTTCGGTCTCCAGGAAGTGCTGGCAGAAGGCAAAGGCATCGCCACCGAATGCGCGGATATCGGCATAGAGGTAGAACGCGCCTTCCGGCTCGACCGCAATGCAGAAACCCAGTTCACGCAAGGCCGGTAGCAAGAAGTCGCGACGTAGCGCGAATTCGGCCCGACGCTGCTCGAAGATCTCGATGGTCGCCGGCTCGAAACAGGCCAGGGCCGCGTACTGGGCCATGCTCGGCGCACTGATGTAGAGGTTCTGCGCAAGTTTTTCCAACTCACTGACGGCGGCCGAAGGCGCCACCAGCCAGCCCAATCGCCAGCCGGTCATGCCGAAATACTTGGAAAAACTATTCAGGACGAAGGCATCGTCGTCGACTTCCAGCACGCTGGCGGCCTCGGTGCCATAGGTCAGGCCGTGATAGATCTCATCCACCACCAGATGGCACTTACGCGCCTTGATTGCCTTCGACAGCCCGGCCAGTTCATCCCGGGAGAGGAGCGTCCCGGTCGGGTTGGCCGGCGACGCCACCAGCGCACCGACGCTGTCCTGGTCCCAATGCCGGTCCACCAGCTCGGGGGTCAACTGGTAACGCACCTCCGGCCCCACCGGCACCAGCTGCGCCGCGCCTTCCACCAACCGCAGGAAGTGACGGTTGCAGGGGTAGCCCGGGTCCGCCAGCAACCAGTGTTTACCCGGGTCTACCAGCAAGGCACTGGCCAGCAGCAATGCCCCGGAGCCGCCCGGCGTAATCAGGATACGTCGGGGGTCGATGCTCACCCCGTAGCGCTGCCCATAGAAGCCAGCGATGGCTTCACGCAGCTCGGGGATGCCGCGCGCGGCGGTGTAGCGGGTCTTGCCCGCCGCCAGCGCGGCCTGGCCGGCCTGGATGATCGGCTCAGCCGTGGTGAAGTCCGGCTCGCCGATCTCCAGGTGGATGACGTCGTGTCCGGCGGCCTGCAATTCATTGGCACGGGCCAGCAACGCCATCACATGGAAAGGTTCGATGGCGCGACTGCGCGCACTGTAGGGCTGAGCCATTAGCCTTCCTTCGTATAAAAAAGAACCGATTCTACCCAACTCTCTGCCCAAGTCAGAAACAACTGCGGAACGAGCGCGAGCAGGAAGAGGTCATAGCCCCCGGATTGCAGGAAATGACTCCGGCGATTGGCCCAGGCTTGACTAGAATCAAGCATTGAGCAGGATGACCTCTTCACCGAACCGAACCCGGCCATGCCTTGCGAGGCCACGCCCGCCACAGGCTCGACAACCGGGAGTGGCGCGGCCCGATTCGATCTGGTAAGTTCGCCCGCTTGCAGCCGCAGGGCCGGCAGGTGTCGGTGATGGAGCAATCCTGCGTAGTGGATTACAAGAGTAGAGGCGGTCCATTCATGCCCACCCAAGCAAAGCAAAATCAAAATCAGTCGCTCAGCGGGTTTGAGCCTTATGTCCCTAAAGCGGGCGAAGAGTACATGGGCGCCCCCATGCGCGCGCACTTCACCAAGATCCTGAACAAGTGGAAACAGGACTTGATGCAGGAAGTCGACCGCACCGTGGACCACATGAAAGACGAAGCGGCCAACTTCCCCGACCCGGCCGACCGTGCCGGCCAGGAAGAAGAATTCAGCCTGGAACTGCGTGCACGTGACCGTGAGCGCAAGCTGATCAAGAAAATCGACAAGACATTGCAGCTTATCGAAGACGAAGAGTACGGCTGGTGCGAGTCCTGCGGCATCGAGATCGGCATCCGCCGGCTGGAAGCCCGCCCGACGGCCGACTTGTGCATCGACTGCAAGACCCTGGCGGAAATCAAGGAAAAACAAGTCGGCAAGTGATTGCCAGGGCTGTTACCGAAAAACGGAGCGTTCATACGCTCCGTTTTTTGTTTGCACCAGGTCCCCTACTCAGAACGTGTGAACCCCTTGTGGGAGCGAGCCTGCTCGCGATAGCGCCAGATCAGTCACCTCTGCGGTGGCAGGCATACCGCTATCGCGAGCAGGCTCGCACCCACAGGGACGGTGTTCCTCCATTATCATGTCCCTATGACTGCCACCTCTCCCTACATCGGACGCTTCGCCCCCACCCCCAGCGGCCACCTGCATTTCGGTTCACTGGTCGCCGCACTCGCGTCGTACCTGGACGCCAGGGCCGCGGGCGGACGCTGGCTGTTGCGCATGGAAGACCTCGATCCGCCCCGGGAAGAACCCGGCGCGCAAGCGGCGATTCTCAAGGCCCTGGAGAGCTACGGCTTCGAATGGGACGGCGAGATGGTCCGCCAGAGCGAGCGCCACGAGGCCTACGATCAAGTGATCAATCGCCTGTTCAGCCAAGGCCTGGCTTATGCCTGCACCTGTTCGCGCAAACAACTGGAGGCGTATCAGGGTATTTATCCAGGGTTATGCCGCAACGCCGGGCACGGCACCGAAGACGCCGCCATCCGCCTGCGCGTCCCCGAGCTCGAGTACCACTTCATCGACCGGGTACAAGGCGAGTTCCGCCAGCACCTGGGCCGCGAGGCCGGCGATTTTGTCATCCGTCGCCGCGACGGGCTCTATGCTTATCAACTGGCCGTGGTGCTGGACGACGCCTGGCAAGGAGTGACCGATATCGTGCGCGGCGCCGACCTGCTGGATTCCACACCCCGCCAGCTCTATCTGCAAGAGTTGCTCGGGCTGCCACAACCGCGCTACCTGCATGTGCCGTTGATCACCCAACCGGACGGACACAAACTGGGCAAATCCTACCGTTCGCCGCCACTGGCGGCCGACCAGGCCACACCGTTGCTGCTCAGGGCCTTGCGGGCACTGGGCCAGGAATCCGGCGTCGAACTGGTCGATGCCAGCCCTCGGGAGCTGCTGGCCTGGGGCGTTCGCCACTGGGACGCGGCAAGGATCCCGCGCACAATGACCCTGCCCGAAGCGCAAATACGCTGACGGCCCTTGCAGCTTGGCGCCCATCCGTTACCATCGCCGCACGTTTTCGGGCACGCGCTTAAAAAAGAGAGGCCGGGATGTACATCTATCGCTTGGTCCTGCTCCTGGTAGTGGGGATTTATCTGTTTTCCCCGGCCATCATGGATTGGTGGATCGATGCCACGGGTGCCTGGTATCGGCCGTACCTGCTCTGGCTGATCCTGATCGTCGTGACCTTCATCCTGCAGAGCCAAAAAGATGCCGATGAGCTTTAGCCTGACCCAGATGATCCTGATCAGTGCGGCCTACCTGGCGGTACTGTTCGGCGTGGCCTGGATCAGCGAACGAGGCATGATCCCCCGGGCGATCATCCGCCATCCGCTGACCTATACCCTGTCGCTGGGCGTCTACGCCAGTGCGTGGGCGTTCTACGGCACGGTTGGTCTGGCCTACCAGTATGGCTATGGCTTCCTGTCCAGTTACCTGGGTGTGTCGGGAGCCTTCCTGCTGGCGCCGGTGTTGCTTTACCCGATCCTGAAAATCACCCGCACCTACCAGTTGTCATCCCTGGCCGACCTGTTCGCCTTTCGTTTCCGCAGCACCTGGGCCGGTGCGCTGACCACGATCTTCATGCTGGTGGGCGTGTTGCCGTTGCTGGCCTTGCAGATGCAGGCCGTGGCCGACTCCATCAGCATCCTGACCCACGAGCCGGTGCAGCACCGGGTGGCGCTGAGCTTCTGCGTCCTGATCATCCTGTTCACCATTTTCTTCGGTTCCCGGCACATCGCCACCCGGGAAAAACACGAAGGCCTGGTGTTCGCCATCGCCTTCGAGTCGGTGATCAAGCTGATCGCCATCGGTGGCGTCGGCCTCTATGCGTTGTACGGAGTGTTCAACGGCCCGCAGCAGCTTGAACTGTGGCTGCTGCAGAACCAGACCGCCCTCGCCGCCCTGCACACGCCGTTGCAGGAAGGCCCGTGGCGCACGCTGCTGCTGGTGTTCTTCGCCTCGGCGATCGTGATGCCGCACATGTACCACATGACCTTCACCGAAAACCTCAACCCACGCTCGCTGGTGAGCGCGAGCTGGGGCCTGCCGCTGTTCCTGCTGCTGATGAGCCTGGCGGTGCCGCTGATCCTGTGGGCCGGGTTGAAGCTTGGGGCCAGCACCAATCCCGAATACTTCACCCTCGGCATCGGCATCGCCGCCAACAACCAGGCCTTGGCATTGCTGGCCTATATCGGCGGCCTGTCGGCGGCCAGCGGCCTGATCATCGTGACCACCCTGGCGCTGTCGGGCATGGCCCTCAACCACTTGGTACTGCCGCTGTACCAACCACCGGCCGAGGGCAATATCTACCGCTGGCTGAAATGGACCCGGCGGGCACTGATCGTCGCGATCATCATGGCCGGCTACGGCTTCTACCTGATGCTGGGCGATGGCCAGGACCTGGCCAACCTGGGCATCGTCGCCTTCGTTGCCACCTTGCAGTTCCTGCCGGGCGTGCTGCCGGTGCTGTACTGGCCGACCGCCAACCGCCGTGGCTTTATCGCCGGCCTGCTGGCAGGCATCCTGGTCTGGCTGGTTGCCATGCTGTTGCCGCTGCTGGGCAACCTGCAAGGCTTCTATATCCCCTTGCTGAACATGATCTATGTGCTCGACGACACCAGTTGGCACATGGCCGCTATCGCCTCGCTGGCGGCGAACGTACTGATGTTCACCCTGATCTCGCTGTTCACCAACGCCAGCAGCGAAGAAGCCAGCGCCGCCGAAGCCTGCGCGGTGGACAACGTTCGCCGCCCGCAACGCCGTGAACTGCACGCGGCCTCGCCCCAGGAGTTCGCCACGCAACTGGCCAAGCCCCTGGGTGCGAAGGCCGCGCAAAAGGAAGTCGAACAGGCCCTGCGGGATCTTTACCTGCCTTTCGATGAGCGTCGCCCTTATGCCTTGCGTCGCCTGCGGGACCGGATCGAAGCCAACCTGTCCGGCCTGATGGGCCCCAGCGTGGCCCAGGACATGGTCGAGACGTTCCTGCCCTACAAGGCCGGCGGCGAAAACTACGTCACCGAGGACATCCATTTCATCGAAAGCCGGCTCGAGGATTATCACTCGCGCCTCACCGGCCTGGCCGCCGAGCTGGATGCCCTGCGCCGTTATCACCGCCAGACCCTGCAGGAACTGCCGATGGGCGTGTGCTCCCTGGCCAAGGACCAGGAGATCCTGATGTGGAACAAGGCCATGGAAGAACTGACCGGAATCGCCGCCCAGCGTGTGGTCGGTTCACGCCTGAGCACCCTGGGCGAGCCATGGAAAGGTTTGTTGCAAGGTTTCATCGACTTGCCGGACGAGCATTTGCACAAGCAGCACCTGGCCCTCGACGGCCAGACCCGCTGGCTGAACCTGCACAAGGCGGCCATCGACGAGCCGCTTGCACCGGGCAACAGTGGCCTGGTGTTGCTGGTGGAAGACCTGACCGATACCCAGATGCTCGAAGACAAACTGGTCCACTCCGAACGCCTGGCGAGCATCGGCCGGCTGGCAGCCGGGGTGGCCCATGAAATCGGCAACCCGATCACCGGCATCGCCTGCTTGGCGCAGAACCTGCGCGAAGAGCGCGAGGAGGATGGCGAACTGACGGAAATCAGTAGCCAGATTCTCGAGCAGACCCGACGCGTGTCGCGTATCGTGCAGTCGCTGATGAGTTTTGCCCACGCTGGCGGACACCAGCACAACGACGAGCCCGTCTGCCTGGCCGAAGTGGCTCAGGATGCCATTGGTCTGCTGGCCCTCAGCCGGCGCAATTTCGAAGTGCAATTCTTCAATCTGTGCGACCCGGATCATTGGGTCGACGGCGATCCCCAGCGGCTCGCCCAGGTCCTGATCAACCTGCTGTCCAACGCCCGCGATGCCTCACCGGCCGGCAGCGCCGTGCGGGTCAAGAGCGAAGCCAGCGAACACACGATCGATCTGATCGTCGAATACGAAGGCAGCGGTATTCCACAGAACATCATGGATCGGTTGTTCGAACCCTTCTTCACCACCAAGGATCCTGGCGAAGGCACCGGACTGGGCCTCGCACTGGTCTATTCCATCGTTGAAGAGCATTATGGACAAATCACCATCGACAGCCCGGCCGATGTACATCGCAAACCGCGCCCCCGTAGACGGGTGACCTTGCCGCGTCAAGTCGCAGCTACGTCCCCTGTGACCCGGTCAGGCCGAGCAAGTCCTATCACTGCCGCACATTTTGAACGTCGAAGACGAAACAAGTA
>Ga0157373_10003391_pt1 | contig 12053 bp, 10 predicted proteins | sample C65metaG_FD_113460 | JGI IMG/M metagenome (GOLD analysis project Ga0157373, IMG submission 113460) | Corn rhizosphere microbial communities from Kellogg Biological Station, Michigan, USA - C6-5 metaG | ecosystem: Host-associated > Plants > Roots > Rhizosphere > Soil | place: USA: Michigan...
CAATCGACGGACGCCCAATCGGGCTATAGAAATCGGCGAGGTAGTGGCGCAGGTCGCTCAGATCGAGACACCGATCAATGCTGCGCAGAAGGTGATTGGCTGGAATGTGATCTTCAAGGTTGAACGAGTAAAACAGCCGCTCCTGCCCACTCGATAACTGTCCCATCATGCTGCGTGCTTCCCTGCTGGCCAATGCAGATATTTTGCCGCAGGCCAGATAGGGGAGCAACTTTTTCAACAGAATCGGCCAAAAGCGGTCATTCGTGATCGGCAGAAATTGACCAGAAGCTTCCGCCCACCGCGCTCGACCAAAGCGGACAGTGTTAGGTTAATTTTTGACTCTGATGACGCTATCGCTAAATATATCCATAGGCTTTGAATCAGAGGAAAACTAATCGGCCAAAAAGCTCCCTTCGGGTCAGATATTTGGATAATCGAGGTCAGCCTCCAGCTCGCAGATTTTTCTCATCGACGCCAGTTCTGGCCGCCAAGCCTCGGTGGCATGTCGCTAAAAATCAAATGGGTTCGCTATCGATAATGAATTGTACTCAAAAATATGTCACCATGACATCATTAGGTAATGATATGTGAACGAGTAGCTGCAACAAGGACCGTATGAAAATTCGATTAATTTTCGAACTCAATATTATTAAAAGTCGATCAACTGAATAATGGATAGGATGTTATGATCGAAACATTAAGATTCAAAAACTTTAAGTCTCTATTGGAGACGGACGAGATCGCACTCGGTCGGCTCACCCTCCTTTGTGGTTCCAACAGCAGCGGCAAGAGCTCTATTCTCCAAGCGCTCTTGATGCTGAGCCAAACGTTCAGTGCTAGGCAGTCGTCAAATTCAATCGTCCTCAATGGACATCTCGCACGCCTCGGCGCCTTTGAAGATATCAAATCGCACCACTCTGAATCGGATGTGATAAATATTAAATTTAGACTAAATCATGATGGCTCTAGGATTTGGTATGATGGGCCAGGCTTAATTGAACTTGATTTATCGTTTGGCACTAAAAAGAGAACCGTTGGCTCGGAGGAAAGTCTACATCCGCCAATTCAAAATATAAAAATGTGCATTAGGAACTCCCCAGGCGAGCCGGCGGTTAACGAGTACATAGAAGTTGTGCCTGCGGCCGGAGCCTTCCAACTGGGAGTGCGAGAATTTAACTATGATTACGACATCGTAACCTTACGTTCCGAAGATCTAGAAATTATAGAAAAAGAATATCCCGATCATAAAATCATGGGGTGCAGAGGTCCGTTGCTGCCACGTGAAGTCCTTGTCAAATATAACTATACGAGAAAAATTTCCGGGCATGTTCTCAGTGCCGTATGTGGCAAAAATATTAATATTCTTACTAGGCACTTTGACAATAATCCATTAGAAATTGAGCTCCCGCCGGAGCTTTTTCAAAAGATCAATCAAAAGATAGAGGAGGAGCGAGTGGCCGTCAAGACTGCACTCACTAACTCCGCTGTTTTTAAACAATTTTTGAATCTTTCAAAAGGTAAGAGGCAAAACGGAGCTGACGAATTTTTTTCCATTCAAGATGAACTAGTTAATACAACGTTTAGCCTTTCAGAAAAAACTATACACAATGGATTTCTTACAAAAAAAACCACGATACAGGAGTGGATTACGTTTCTTGAAGTGATTAATGAGGGAACTAAACGGGCTTTAGTGGAGTTCATCGACAAGCACCGTGTCGCACTGCAGGAAATTTGGTACAGCTCTGTAAAAGAAAAAGAGGAGCGTATTCAAGAGCACCCGCTCAAGCTCATAGCTCACGCTTCTAACCTTCTTAAAGTAGACTTTCCTAAAAGTATTAAGTATTTACGCCCCCTTCGAAACGAACCTTCTGCCGTTTACCCCTTCATGGATCAAGAACTTGGTACGAATATTGGATTAAAGGGTGAGTACACCGCGGCAGTCCTTCACGTAAATAAGCAAAAGAAAATTCGTTATCCTAAGCCATCCCTAAGTGAGGAGCATGAATTTAGTTGGGCCATAACGAGTGCCACTCTCCAGGAGGCATGTCAAGAATGGCTGTCGTACCTCGGGGTCGTAAAAAAGGTAGAGACAGCAGACAAGGGAAAGTTGGGCTACGAACTACAGGTTAAAATCGCAGATAAAGACCGCCCACAAGACCTCACTCATGTTGGGGTTGGAGTTAGTCAAATTCTACCTATCCTTGTTATGTGTTTACTCGCAGACTCGGATAACATCTTGGTGCTAGAGCAGCCTGAGCTCCATCTGCACCCTAAAGTGCAGTCTAAACTTTGCGATTTTTTCATCGCAATGGCCGGTTTCAATCGCCAATGTTTGGTTGAGACTCACAGCGAATACATGATAAATAGGCTAAGACTGCGAATTGCACAGGGCGCCCAAGAGAGAATTGCGAAAGAGTCTCCTATCTACTTCATAGAAAAAAATCACAACGAATCAACTATTCGCAGAGTTGAGATTAATCGCTTCGGCGTAGTCCAAGACTGGCCAAAAGATTTTTTTGATCAGTCTGATCGTGAAGTTGAATCCATCTTGCTTGCAGCTGCGCGTAAAGAGTTTAACGAGCGTGTAGCCTCAAGTGAAAATAGTGAACCCAAGCTAAAGCCTACTATCATAAGGAAGCGCAGGGATGCGAATTCTGATAAGCGCTGACTACCTGCTAGCGAGTGCATTTTGCGACCAGGACGATATTCGCCACTATTACAATGGTCTTACTAGGCTGAGGGGTGAGCATGAGGCTGGGCGGCCTGTATTTTTAGAGCCGGACGCTCTACTTAAGTTGCAAGACATGGGCATGTACCCTAGCCTAGACCTCTTCAAAGAAAATTTCCCAACAAAGCATGACTTGAGCTTTGGTGCGGAGCAAATAATGAAAATAGTTATATATCTCCTCGAGAACGTTACTCCATTTAATATAGATGACACTATCCTCGCAGAATGGGACGAAGTTGAGCTAGAGGTAGATCCTGAACTTCATACTGACCGAGAGAGAGATGAAGACCTCGCCCGTCTGATGGTTGATCTCAGTCTAGAGAGTGCCGGTTTTGGTTACAGTCACATCGTGTTTCACCATCATAAACCAGACTTTCCTCGTAGTGCCGTGGTGAAAGGAACTATATCCAGCGTTTTTCCCAGCCAGTTCCAAGTGCCTAGGTTAATTGATCACGAAATACCAATCTCTGATAATCTGATTGATTATATTTTAAATATAGATGCAGAGAAGTTCTATCAAGATGCAACAAACGATGGCGAATTGAAGCGCGCCCTCTACTTCGGAGTTGTTCAATTCCTAGCCGCCAACGGAAAAGACCCTAGGAGCTTCAATGAGGCCGATTTTACGCTTGCTCGAGGTTTCAGGGATTCTACTTTAGGTCATGAGTGCGCTGGTACCAGTGCATATAGCAGCACTTTTTATCAGACGGTTGTTCGAGCTCTCGCTGGTAATCCAAAAAACTCGATAGATACCTTCGATACCTCTAATAAATCTGGAGTACAGCTGGAGCGTAATGGCCGTAAAGCGTGGAGAACTCATGTGACTGGTGGAAATCGCGCGTTGCGGCTGATGTTTTGGACACACCCAAGCGGTCTTATTGAGCTAGCTAACGTCGGTAACAAATGGGAGGAAAGGATAATCTGACGCTCACTCCTTTGTTTAGAGGGATACCGAAGTCGCCATGAACCGGTCAGTCTGCTAAGACCGGCCGAGATGGTTGGCATCTGCAGCCCTACGACATACAGTACTCGGGAATCTCGCGCCGCCTCCGCCGCCTGACGCCAACTACAGCGGATGCTATGGATCGTTGGTTTTTTTGGGGATTGAAATGAAGGTATTTATAAGCTCTGTCGTAAGTGGGTTCGAGCACTACCGCGCCGCAGCCAGGAAGGCAGTCTCACTTCTGGGGCACTCCCCTTTGATGTGCGAAGACTTTGGGGCACGACCTTATTCCTCGCAGCACGCTTGCATGACAGAGGTGGACCAGGCTGACGTTGTGGTCTTGGTTCTGGGCGCGAATTTCGGTTATAAAACCGAGACAGGGGAATCTGTTACCCAACAGGAATTTCGGCGAGCGAAAGCCGACGGGAAGCCAATCCTAGCGTTCTTTGAAAATGTGCCTATGGAAGAGTGGCAACAGGAATTTTCCCGGGAGGTGTCGGACTATAGTAATGGGTTATTCCGAGCTATTTTCTCTGACCAGCATGAGCTGTCAGATGGCATCGTCCGAGCTCTCAATCAGCTTTCCGTGAACCGACAAGCCATCTCGGAGGCGGAGTTCATGCATCGACTCCTGGACCGCAACGGTAGTCGTCGATGGGGTAGCTGGGATCACGAGGCTCGCTTGGAGATAACGTTTCTTCCGCAGCCGGAAACCGCCGGCACTCTTCGTGTGGCACATGCTCATCATGAGTCTTTCTTCCTCAGCATCTGTCAAGCCGGTTTAGGCTCGCTTAAGGGCGGCTACAAAGATTTTGACTCTGCTGATCAAACGGGTATCGATACCGCTGAAGTAAAGTGGCGACACCACGAAAGTGGGCTCAGCTTATTATCAATCTCCCTCACCAATCACGCCAACTCGCATAAGATTCTCGACTCTTACTTTCTGCCGCCATCCAAGATCAGGCGAGGGGCCGAGGCGGCGCTCAACTTGTTGAGCGAAGGGAAGGGCGGATGGTTTCAGATCGGCCTGTATGGCATCGGCCAAAAGCTTTTCGCTGAACTGCCAATGACGTCCATCAACAACATCTCGGTACCGTTCCGTTCTGAACATACCATTGAAGAGCGAGCGCTTTTGATCCCAGCAACGCCTTCAGCCTGCCGTCGGTGGTTGGATGAAATGATGTTTCGAATCGAACGCAAGATGTCTATGTGACGATGACTGAGACTATGGTCGGATTTGCTACGGTTTTGTGGAGGCCGATTCTTTTGAATCAGGCAATCATAGCCTGTCTCCGGCATTTTTCTCTTGGTAGTTAACTCAGCAGAGAGTCGTTCGAATACTCCAGAACGGGTCAATTTTCAATCAGCGCCAACACTTATCCCGCATGCAGCAACGCTCACGCTTTGGGGAAGATGTGAGGACTGGCGAAACTAGAGTTGAGCGAAGTGTCCGCTTTTGGCCGATTTCTGCCTGTCGAGAAGGACAGAAAACGCCCCATCGCGGACTTTCCACAACCCCACCCAGCAGCGACGTTAGGTTTCGCCGGCGAGTTTCGACGCTTGGCCCCTGATCCTTTCGAGGGTCTTAGTGACGTGCTTCGGATATTCACCGCTGAAGTACTCAAAGGTAAGCGGGTTGGCTGTATAGAAGTGGCAGCAAAAGTCGACCCAGTCTTCCATTTTCAGCCGGCCATTGATTTTAAAGAGCTTGCTCGATCTGGCTTTGATGTGCGCAGGGTTCTTCATCGTCATGTTGAAGTCGGATTCCCGCCTCTGGAAATATTCTTCTTCCGTGAAAAGCTGGATCGCGCCGTCGAAGTGTCTGAAACAGTTGGCAGCGATATCGAACTCGGCGTGCAGGTAACGGGCGGGGAAGTAGTGCTGCCCCTCGACCTCAATCCGAATGTCCTCCGTTTTCATTTCCAAGGCTTGAAACGACTTTATGCCATTCAACTCGCTCCATTTGATGTCGAGACAGTACACATCGGCAAAGAAGAAAGAGATATGCCGAGAATCCAGATCCAGTGGAGGGCGCAGTTTGACGATTCCGGTTTTGATGTTTCTTATGTCCTCGTCGAAGGGAGCGCCGTACCAGGTGTCGGCCTCGAAATAGCCCAGCCCGCCGACGTCGATACGGACCCGGTCTTCGTCGAGGGCAATGTATTTTTCTATACCGGGGCCGTCGAACCGCCAGAACAGATCTATAAACCTCGGGGCCCAGTTGTTGACTGGGTGCATTCCCCGTCGGTAACAGGGGTGAGCCATCAAAATAAAGTCGGGGGCGCCAAAGCATCCTTCGTAATGAGGGAGTAGAGGGAATCGGCTTGCGATCTCGTTAAACGGCAGCAGTCCATCGCGCTCGGCCTTGATTGGTCCCAATAGCGTCCTTGCGATGCCCTGTGCCTTGGCAACGATGCCGATGGTCTGGATGTACTCGAAGGACTCCGCGCCGAGAATCACACCTTTGGATGCGGCTAGAGCTGTGAACTTCGCAATCAGGTCAGATGCTTCGGCAAGCCGTTGGCGGGACTGTTTTTCCATGTCCGCGAAATAACGGACCATCATCTCGTCGTATTCTTGGTCAACCATCACTATTCCCAAGTAGATGATAGGGTCCCCTTAATATACATTCACAACCCTTACGCCTCGACGATTGTCGCCGTAGAACGAGCAGAAATCGTCAGATAGCTGACCTTTATAGGGGCGAAAAAGGGCATCGTCTGCACATCTCGCAACAGGCAGAAAACTAAAATCGCTCCAGTGGTGTGGTATTGCTACCCACATGGAGGCAAGGCCTGCCTTCGATACTGAGATGCTCTTTTTAACGTCGTTTGAGCCAAGCAAAACTCCATCGTTTGAGCTGCTCTTTTTGAGTCTTTTTGAAGCCGGATGTCCAAGGCTCATACGCTTCGGCAGCCGGAATCCAGCCCGCCTCACGGGCTCCTGATAAGTCGACCGTGTTTATCTCAGGCGTCTGACCTCCTAACCGCCTTGTTTTGAACCTTTCTACGAGCAACTTAGCGTGCTCGCCGAGGTCTGCGCATAACTCACTACCAAAAAATATGATGTCATCGGTGTAAAGACTGATACCAGTAATTGAGTCACCGTACTCTTCATTGGTCTCACCGTCGCCGTAGCGTAAACCAAAGCATAGGTGTTCTTTCCTAGCACCGGGTGGGAAGTCTTTATTTTTTAATCTTGTGATGAGTTCATTTCTACGCTTCAGTGCCGTGTTTAAATTAATTACTGAATCAGTAAGCGCTGTCGCGGTCGCTAATGCTCTACCAGCGGTGGATAGACGGCTTAAAACTATATCTTGCAGATGAGCGACAGGAGGTGCTACTTCATGAAGCTCTATAAGATTTATTTTTGGGAACTCAGTCTGCGGCTGACCAGCAGCCATTATGGAAATTATTTCTCGACACTTTTTTCTCTGTTTATCATAGTCTTCTTTAAGAGCCCTAACGTGCTGTTTCTTGAGGCTTACGCCACTGTTCATTACCCCTAGAGCTAGCACAATGGCGGCGTTAGTATCACGAATTTCTTTAGTGAGCTGTTCTCGAGTTTTGTTTTTCTCCGCAATGTACCCAGCTGCCCAAGCACCGATACCTGCCCCCGCTAGCGCCCCAACAATAGTGGTAAATAAAACTCCATAATCGACTGACCACTCAATACTCGGTAGTAGCGGTGCCGTTTTCCAAAACACGCCCGCCACAGGTTCCCACAGATCTGCCATTGCATTCCCTCTTGTTCCAAGCCGCGATGCATTCGTAGCGAGCGATCATAGCTGTGCCCAACGTCGAGGTGCAAACATGCGCTCATAAGTGTTGATCGGTACGAACAAAGTACGGAGTCATTTTCGAAAAATAAATCCGCCCCCCTTTTTTATATCTGCTGCCCCGGCTGGTATCTTGCTGACCCTCTAGGTACTCTTCTTCGCGGGCGTAAATTCGACCACTCCACTACCAATATCCCCGTTAGCAAGCCTACTAATTTGGATCGTGGTTTTGGATAGAAACTTGCTTTTTTTTGCCATCCATTTCAGTAAAGCTATCTTTTCCGTACCGCCGGGAACGTTGTCATCACCAGTTTTGTGAGATTTTAGAAGATCCTGAACCACGCCTGCAGCAAAATCTGGAATACTGAGTAGGTCATCCAAATGGGATTTTCCATCAAATGACTTGCCAAACCCAACAATATCAAATTTATGTTTGGAGTACATGCCAAGCGCCCGGAGAAAGATTTGTTGTGTATCAGCAAACCCTCTATCTCGAGCATTCTCGTTAATGGCATCGTTGTCACAATACCAAAGCAGGCGTTGGTTTTCCCTCGTAGTTAGAGCAACGAAAAATGCGATCGAGTGACAAACACGGAGAACCTTCTCGCCAGCCGCCCCTTTCCATTTACCCAAACCCATGTTGGACAGTTGTTCCTCAATGAACGGGTATGCTTCCCTTTTTGAAACACCAAATACTGTTTCGATTTGCTTGTCGATGGCGATAGTGACTATCGCGCCATGAATGAGGTTATCCACTATATGAAGAAACTCGCGCAAGGCTCGACTCCTTGGTCCGTAGCCCAAGTCCTTGAATGCAAATTCGCTGTACGGTTTGAGTAATCCATGCTTGCGTCTCAGCGCTTCAACCTGCTCCATGAACGGACCGACCTTGTCGTAAGCCAAGATCAGAAACGAATAGGTATTAAAGTGCGCTCCCGGATGTTCGCCCCCGAAATCTGACATCACTGCGATTTTTTCGTCATCTGAAAAATCCGGCAGTTCTTTGAGCTGACCGATAGCGTGGGCAAGCAGTTGTGAAAAGAATGGGTATTCCGGCGTAATTGCTGACAAATCGAAGGGAGCATTCTTTTTTATTTTTTGTGTGAATGGTGCGTCGGTTTTCGATTTTGGCAAAATGGTGAACTCCAACTTAAGTTTCTACGCTCATAGCGCCTATCAGAGCGACGCCCATCATCTGACATTACTATGGAGTGGCGTTAGTGGAAATGCGAACACCGTATCTGGCTGCGAATGACTGCGTTGGTGCTGATGGCGGAACAGTCATGGTGGTAAGGCGATCATGAGCAAGTTGTCGGAGCAATCGTCATTCTGACCCATACAGACCACGACGAGGAATCGCTTATGGCAGGAAGCAGTCGCTGGGCGAACGTCCACTATTGGCCGATAGGAGCCGGTAGCCACCAAGGGCATTGAATGAAATCGAGTTTCAGGCATATGCCGGCGGAAGCAGGGTTGCCACTTGCCCCCAGCATCTTCTGATTTCTTTAATAATGCCGCTGTCACCCAATTTGCTCGTAGAGACCTCACATACCGACAGATGCTCTAACAGCCACTCATCTGTCCATCCCGCCCATTCACCTGCAATGGATTTGAGGTTTCCCTCAAGTGCCGGGAAAACTTCACCCCACAGGATGCTGTGAATTTCTTGGGGCGAATAGCCTGTGTCCAAGACTACGCGAGCGACATAGTCAAAAGTCGAGTCGGTGATCTCAGTATCGAGAAAAAACTCTGAAAGTGCCTGCCAGATCTTCAGGCGGTTTGCGTCGACAGTTTCCATGCAATATCCCGAAGCTTGGATGGCGCCCAGCGGCCAGAAGGTATAGTAGCCGAAAGCGTTCAGACAGATATTCGCCGCCAGGACGGGTCGCTTTCGAGCCCTAACGGTCGGTCGTGTTTGACAGACATTACCAAGTGACCGAAGTGACCGAATTTAGCGCATAGTTAGGCTATTAACTGCCATCTTCGCAAATTGCTTTTAGTCCAAGGACTGTGGTTGGAGTACTGCCAATTTGAGTTGGAGTGGCGATGACCATATTAGCGCCTGAGTCACCTTCCAGATGGTAAGACTTTCCATTACAAACCTTTGCGGCTTTCTGGTTTATGTTTTCTAATAGGCCTTCTCTAGAGTTGAATATACTGCCATGGCTTGTGATCATGTATTGACCAGGAGCAATTTCATTGGCACCCGTAAAGGTGCAGCCAGTTAAGATCAAGGTAATACATCCGGTTAATAATATTTTTTTCAAGTGCACGATCTCATGTAAGGCTAATAACTATTATTGGGTGACATGCGATGCCGCGTTCGAACTCGACAGGCTGTCGCATAAACGTCCTTGTTAATTATCAAGGCGTTCGTGATAAACACGACATGCCCAATGGGAAACGAGACAAAGGTGACAAGATCCATTGTCGAGCATTCATGTCGCATGCTATCGTTTTGCCAGTACTGTGTCCATCGGACTTCTGGCCGATTGCTGCTTGTCGCGAGAGGCTGCCCACGAACCAAAACGGATGCTAACGACTGTGCAGAGACCATGCATCAGAGCCAGCATCATGCGAAAGATTACTTACGATGACCGATGCGTTTTTTTAACCTGTAACAGTCAACTACGTTTGCCGGTTCGCTGATTCCCTTGTCTGATGGTGAAGAGCAATAACCCTGGTCGTTTTTCTCCGTCACGACCGGCTGCTTTTGGCCGCTCTCTGCTGCTCGTTCTGTGCGAGTATTGGTCAACCGGATGCAAACGGTGGTCACCACGAACGCAACTGCCTGGTCAGTAGCAATGCAATTTGTTGGTCATGTGCGATGCAATTACGCATAAGCCGCTCTGCTTTGGCCTCGGCCACTTCGGGCCTTGCCCGATCCGCCGAATCTATCGCCGCCAGATATCGACCAATGCTCTGCTCGATCTGCTGCATGCGTGCCTTCACCTTGCCCTGAGTGAAGTTACGGTCGCGATTATTGACGGCTTTGAATTTGCTGTCGTCGATGGCGATGATTGATTGATTGAGAGAAGAGATTAAGGTTACGGCATAGCACCACGAATTGTCGGCAGACGTTGCGAATGGCTTTGCCGTTGTCTTTGCGAAAGTCGGTAATGGTTTTGAAATCCGGAAAAAAAGACCCGCAAGCGGGCCTAAAAAGCAGTTCTATTAGTCACATGAAACTGTTTCAGCTTCTTACTCCTCAGATGCCACCAGTCGCGCACCTTTACGCGTGACCTGCTGCCCGACTTCAAAACTCGCATTGGGTGAGCGCACCGTACTAATTTCGCCTTGCGCGTTTTTCACTTCATAAGCGGTTTCAGACTTGCCAATGCCTGCTTGCACCGCACTGCCGGCGAAAAAACCGCCAGTTGCGCCGACTATTGCACCAATCGGGCCGCCTGCCGCGCCAACCATCATTCCGGTCAAGGCGCCGAAACCTTTGCCAGCGGTTGTGTCGGGGACTTCACGGATTATCTGGTCTGCCTGGCATAGCGAAGACAGCAGGGTACACAGGGTAAAACTGAGCGCGATTGAACGAGTCATGAAATTGTCCCTTTGGGGTTGGCGTTAAGTTCGTTATTCAATACACAAAACGGGCCATTGATTTTATTGTTTAATATCAAATACATAAGTAAACGCATAGTCCATATGACCTAATGCGACAAAGGTCATAATGACAAATAAATAGTCAATATGACTATCTCGACTGATAGCTTGTGCGCGCATGTCTGGACGATTGGTACTTGATGAGTGACTTTGACATGGGGGCGCAGTACCAGTGCTAGGGATATTCCGACGCCTCAAGTGCTCAACTAACATTTGTAAGCTGCGATGCCGGTAAAGGCCACAGTTCCGATGCCAGTCGGGCAGGCTGTGTGGGTTTTAGGGATTGAGTCTTTTCTGCCGCCAAGCGCGGCTTCGCAGATAATCGATAGCGTCACCCGTGCGATGCGATTTCGCACATTGGGCGGGCGCACGCTGGCGAAGGGTTCGCGTATCGCCCTCAACTGGGCGTCCGCCAATCGGGACGAAGCGGTCTTTGGAGATCCCGATGAATTTCGCCTCGATCGCGATCGCGATCCCGAGCTGAACCTGCTCTATGGTGCCGGCATTCGTGTCTGCCCCGGTGCACCGCTTGCCAGACTGGAACTACGGATCGTGATGGAAGAACTGCTTGGCGCACCAGCCGGATTACACTGGCGCCGGATAAGGTACCAGTGAACGCGTTTTTCCCTGCCAGAGGGTTTTCTTCTCTACTCCTGCGGATTCAGAAACCTTCTTCCCAAGCTTTGGGAGCCTGTCTGACCCCCGAGATCCGATGATCCCGGGACAGGCCTTTCATGCTGGATGGCTTGGCGGCGATACCTACATGTGGGTCAGCATGATTGACGTCAGCATAGAGCGGGTAGTGCGTCGGGTAATGCAGCTTCGCAACGCCGGTGTCGGTAGCAGCCTTGACTGACCTGCAATCGGCCAGTCGATCAATGCTTGGTTCCGGCTGAATTGAGCCCTGATCGGCCGTGAGTGTTATTTCAAACCAAGCCGCTTCGCCAGTCGGTGCAGGTTGGCCACGTCCATATCCAGCATTCGAGCAC